>Ga0193699_10000933_pt1 | contig 11807 bp, 9 predicted proteins | sample L3c2metaG_FD_160095 | JGI IMG/M metagenome (GOLD analysis project Ga0193699, IMG submission 160095) | Soil microbial communities from a riparian zone of the East river system, Colorado, United States - L3c2 | ecosystem: Environmental > Terrestrial > Soil > Riparian zone | place: USA: East River... | reverse complement strand
ATCGGGCGGCTCCTCTCCGAGGTAAAAGGCTGGGGGCACATAAATCACGACTACGCTCGGCCGAAATCGGGCGACCCATCTCTCCCAGAGCTGTATCTGCGCGGGAATCGACATTCCTGCGAGCGCCGCGTTGATGACTTCGTAGCATCCGCTTTTTCCGAGCGAATCGGCAAGTTGAGCAGGGAATTCCTTTCCCAGTGATTCGTAGTACCCGAAGGTCTCTGACGCTCCCATCACTGCCACTCGCGCGCAGTCGGGACGCGGTAGCGGCGTGATCTCGGCTCCACGAAAACCCGCACTGTTCATCCGCCACTTTTGATAGTGAGCGAATGGGCGGCCGCGTATTCCGAGTGAGTCACGCATCGTGAGGTCGGTGTAAGCCGGCGATGCGAGCGGGGGCGTTCCCATGCGCACGGCGTCGTCCACCCGGGCCATGATCTCCGCGGCAATGATGGCTATCCCCGCCAGCAAAACGACCCGCGCGGTCCCACGCATGATTCGATTCACGCGAGGTCTAGAATTGGAAGTAAAGGAATGGCGATGATCCGGAGCCGAGCATCACTGCGAGCGAGGCTCCCGCCGCTGCGGCCAATGCGATCATGCGCCGGGGAGTCAGCGACCAATTTGCGTGAATTTCCTGGGCGTTTGATCCGGCCATCGCCCACGCTCCGGCGGTCAACAGCACCACACCATAAGCAAGGCCGCCCTCGACTGACATTCCTGGCGTGGGGCTGAACATCGTAGCGAACAGGTGAGCCGCCATGTCGAAGCTCGCCGAGCGGAAGAGGACCCATCCAAACAACGCGAGCAGGAACATCGCGACCTGACGGGACAGACGCGGCAGGCGATCCCATATCGGGGCGAATCGCCGGTATGCAGCCAGAAGAATACCGTGATAGGCCCCCCAAATGACGAAGGTCCAGTTGGCGCCGTGCCAGAGTCCTCCGATCAGCATCGTGAGGAGCAGATTGCGGTACGCGTTCGCCTCGCCGTGACGATTTCCACCGAGCGGGATGTAGATGTAATCACGAAGGCAGGATGACAGCGAAATGTGCCAGCGGCGCCAGAAATCAGACGGGTCGAGCGCTTTGTACGGGGAATTGAAGTTGATCGGGATCCGAATGCCGAACATGTACCCGAGCCCGATGGCCATGTCGCTGTAGCCCGCAAAGTCAAAATAGAGCTGGAAGCTGTAGCCGATCATGGCGAGCCACGCGCCGCTCGTCGAAAGCAGCTGATAGTGTGCAAGCTCCCGGTCGACGAAGAACGCGAGCGTATCGGCAATCACAACTTTCTCGAGCAGGCCAATCAGGAAAAATGAGATGCCAAGACTCAGCCATCTCGCGCGATCCGCTTGCCCAAGCTTCTCGAGGTCCTCCTCGATCTGGCGGAAGCGAACGATCGGCCCCGCAACGAGCTGCGAGAAAAGAGAGACGTAAGCGGAGAACTCGAACAGGTTCCGAGTCGGCTTTATCACACCGCGATACGAATCAACGATGTAGGTGATCGTGTGAAATGTGTAGAACGAGATGCCGATGGGGAGGATGATATTCCAATGGGGAATAGCGATGCCTGCGCCGGCCCAGTTCAGAAGCTTTCCGATCGACGCGAAGACAAAATTCGCGTACTTGAAGAAGCCCAGGATCAGAAGGTCGACAGTTATTGGAATGATCAGGAGCAATCGGCGGTGACGCGGATCAGTCCAACGGAGGAATCCCAACCCGGCCGAAAAGCTCACGAGGGTCGAGAAAGCCATCAGCAGACAGAATCTCGGGTCCCAATAGCCGTAGAACACGTACCCCGTGATCGTCAGCCACACGTACCGCGACTTCGCGCTCCGCAGCGCCCAGAAAACCAGATAGGTGATTGGGAGAAACGCCAACAGAAATACGAAGCTGTTGAAGAGCATCAGTGAGGATTTCGGGAAAGGCGCTTCTGGTTGTGCGCCGGCAATGGGTGGCCGCGAAGGTTTGTCGCCCGTCGCGCAGTGTCAAGTCCCTGCCGTTTGATACTCGGCAACCCTCGGGAGCCACGTCACACTCGTGTTGCGCACCTACAACAGGTTCGACCCGAGCCCCTTCCTGAGTCATCGACGGCTCCCTGCCGTCCCTGTCCGCAAGTACAGTGATGCCAAGCTGTTAGCACGCTCATATCCCCATCACATTCGACGCCAATGGAGGGACCGGGGGCGGCACCGTTGCTGCAAACGCCCCTCACTAGTGTCGATTCACTCAGACTGCTGCCAAATCGCCCGCATGTCGCGGGCAACGCTCGACACTGGAACAGGTTCGGGAGATTGACTTGCGATCACCACTAATGAAACTGCCAACACCTCCAAGCCTCGAAGAGATCCGCGCGCACGTGACGAAGTTTGGTCCGGTGTCCGCGGCTGATCCTCGTCCATTCTGGTCGGTGATGATCCCGACCTACAATTCTGGGGACCTCCTCCGGCGGACTCTGGAAAGCGTCCTCTGCCAAGATCCGGGCGTTGGGCTTATGCAGATCGAAGTCGTGGACGGCGGGTCTACGGCAGATGATCCAGAGCTCATAGTAAACGAGCTGGGTGCGGCACGCGTCGCGTTTCATCGAATGCCTGAGAATCGGGGTTCATCGACGACGTTTAACACTTGCATTGACAGAGCCCGTGGGCAATGGATCCACATACTTCACGGCGACGACGTCGTATTGCCCGGCTTCTACAGCGCTTACGCCGAAGTCATCGAGGAATACCCCAAAGCAGAGACCGTTGTCGGCCAGGCCTTGGTTTTCGACGAGGAAGACGTCTGGAAGGGCATTGAGGGCCCGCGCCCCCCTAAAGGCGGCGGCATACTGGAGAACTTCGTTGACCTGGTGGCGACCGAATGGCTGGTGCTGGCTCCGGCCATGATCGTCAAGCGGACCGCATACGAAGCGGTGGGTGGCTTCTGCACTCTGTTCAAGGGATCGAATGATTGCGAGTTGTACATGCGGCTCGGCCTCCACTCTCCAGTCGCCTGCGTGGCGCGACCCTATGCGCTATATCGCCGCCAAGCGCAGTCACAGTCGAAGGTAATGACTTCGACGGGTGCGAACGTCGTTGAGGAATGGCACGCGGTAGCTACGAATCTCGCGAGAATCGATGCAGCGGCGCGGCCGCGGCCGACAGGCGCGAAGACGTGGCGTGCGAAGCATGCGAAACGAGCAGATGTGAACGCCGGAATGCTGAACGCGCTCGACAACCCCGTTGGTCGCTACAATCAGGCCCGCTGGGCCCTGGTGCTCGATCCAACGCTCAGGCGCTTCGCGACTTTTCTGCGATCCTGGATGAGACGAAAGCTGCACATCGCGTCTTCGCTGGTTGGTCGGTCGGGCAACATGACCGTCCCGTTTGGGAAGAACTGAATGACCTGGAAACTGTCTCGCCATCGGGCGGGGGATTCCGTCGAAGTCCGGAGCAAAGAAGAAATTCTGGCGACGCTCGATGAAAACGGATGCCTGGACGGAATGCCGTTCATGCCGGAAATGCTTCAGTACTGCGGTCGTCGGCTTCCAGTCGCGGCGGTTGCCCATAAGACGTGCGAAGTCGCCCGCCAGACCTTGAAAGCACGACGGATCGATACCGCTGTCCATCTTGCGGACACGCGGTGCGATGGCTCGGCACACGGTGGATGTCAGGCGGCGTGCAACCTGTTCTGGAAGGACGCCTGGCTAAAACCCGCTTCAGCCCACGAAGAACGCCCACGGCTTCGCATCGGCCGGGGCAGACGCGCTCTGGGTGCGAGCATCAGTGAGACCAAGCTCCTGGCAGCTACCAGGGTTCAGGGCGAGTCGGAGCACACCGCTACTGTGTACTCCTGTCAGGCGACCAAACTCTTTGATGCCACGACGCCGTTGTCGTGGTGGGATCCGCGGCAGTACGCCCGCGACGTGATTACAGGCAATCACTCGCTGAGACACGTATTGAGCGTAATCCTGGTTTCGTTCCTCAATCGGCGAACGCCCTGGGGATATCGATTGACCAAGTCGATCCACGAATCGACCCACCGACGACTACTGGGGCGGGAGCTTCCCAACTTTCAAGGGAGGATCCCACGCAGCGAGCCGACCCCGATCGTGCGGATGAATCTGCAGCCCGGAGACCGCGTTAGAGTCAAGTCGAAGGAAGAGATCGAGTCAACACTCGATCTGAGAGGTCATAACCGCGGCATGTCCTATGGCGAAGAGCAATCTCCGTATTGCGGAAGCATCAGGACGGTTCAGAAATCGGTAACGCACTTCATCGACGAAGCGACCGGCGTGATGCGTCAGATAAAGACCCCGTGCATCATGCTCGACGGCGTCGTCTGCAAGGGTGAATACAGCGATTGCCGTCTTCTGTGTCGCCGCGAGATCTACTCCTGGTGGCGCGAGGCGTGGCTGGAGCGCGTGGAGGATGATCGCGAGTCGACAGGGTCGCTGGTCGGTCACGTTCGGGACGTTGTTTAAGTGAACGTCGGCCTTCTTGCGGTTACCACCGTGTGGGGCGGTATGGAAGCGCACACAGTTCAACTCGCGCGCGCGCTCATGGCACGCGGCCACAAGGCGACCATCGTTTGCCTCCGGGCGGAGGCTTACGGCGCATACGGAGAGCGTTGCGGAAGCGGCGTTGAGCTGGTTCTTCGGCCGATCCCGAAGGGCCTGTGGTCAATGAGTCTCATCGACTGGTGCCGCTATTTCTCGGAGTGGCATTTCGATGTCTGCGTATTTCCAAAAGGGCTGATTGATGAAGGGTCTTGGAAGCTGGATGTCGCTGCTCGGCTCACTTTCGGCAACTACATGACGGTTGAACATTCGACCGCAAACACGGTCCACCCAACGACGCCAAGGCGGCGCCATTTCGGAGTTCTCCCGGGACTGGGGCTTTGGCGTCAACGGCAAAGAGCCCGGAGGATCGTCCGGTCGCTTGGCCCGAAGTCGGTCGTGTGTGTGAGCGACGCGGGACGCCGGCGGCTCGTGGATGGATACGGATTTCGATCTCGGAGCATAGTCACGATCCGGAATGGGATAGACTCCGAACTATTCCGGCGGGACGTCTCGAGTGGCAATCAATGGAAGCGTCGATACGGCATTCCCGTTGGCGCTTTGGTATTCGGTGCGGTCAGTCGTCTCGATTCAGGAAAGCGTTTCGGTATCGCCCTGGATGGCTTTGAGGCCCTGATTGCCCGCTCACCGACGTTCAATGCTCGGTTCGTTTTGATCGGCGATGGATCAGACAAGCAAGCTTTGGAAGCACGCGCAGGTCAACTGAAGTCCGCTGACAAGATTACGTTCGTCCCCTTTTGCGAACGACCGTGGGAACCATTGAGCGCCATCGACGTATTCGTCATGCCGAGCCTAATCGAGGGTCTTCCTCTGGCCCTGTTGGAGGCTATGGCTTGCGGTTGTTGCCCAATTGCGACTTCTGTAGGCGGTATTCCCGAAGTGATCTCGAGCCCCGAGCTGGGATGGCTCGTGCCCGTCGACGACTCCGGAGCGTTTGCCGACGCAATGATTGAAGCGGCCTCGGTACCTCCGGCAACGCGCGCCGCCATTGGGCAAAGAGCCCGCGACCGAGTGCGGACTGCCTTCAATGCTTCTACCCAGTTCAATCTCCTGGTCGACCACATCGAGTCCTTTGACACTTCGTCTGTGGCTCGCGGACGGGGCCGGTCGAACAGGGCGGCGATATCTGCACGACCTGTGGATTTCGTGAGCTCACAGAGAGGGGCAACGTGACCACGGCCGCAGCTCTCGCTCCGTCTTCCGCGACGCTCCCCGCGTCAGCAGAAGAATACACCAGCTCGAATTCCCCAACGCTTCTCGATTCTGCCCGAGACCTATGGAGCTACCGCGAGCTCTTCTTCTACCTGGCGTGGCGCGATATCACGATCCGATACCGACAGACGATTCTCGGCGCAACTTGGGCGGTGCTCCAACCGCTGATCACGATGCTCGTCTTCACGTTTCTGTTTGGAGTCGTTGTGAAGGTGGACAGGGGCGGGATACCGGCGCCGATCTTCTACTTCAGCGCGCTGTTGCCGTGGATGTATTTCGCGGCCACTGTTGCCAGCGCCGGCAACAGTCTGGTCAGCAACGGTGACCTGATCAAAAAAGTGTACTTTCCGCGGCTGATTCTTCCTGGCGCCGGAGCTTTGGTTGGGCTGGCAGACATGGCGATTGGCGCGGTGATCCTCGTGGGGATGATGAGTTACTACAGCGTCTTGAGCTGGCGTCTGATTTTCTGGCTGCCACTCACCGTGCTTCTGTTCGCCTTCAGCTTCGGCATTGGCGTCATCCTTTCCGCGTTGAACGTGAAATACCGCGACGTGAGGCATGCCATTCCTTTCCTGATTCAGATCTGGATGTTCCTCACGCCGGTCATTTATCCAACGAAAGCCATCCCGAACCAATTCAGGCTGCTTCTGGCGCTGAATCCTTTGAGCGGAATCATCGAGGCGTTCAGGTGGACGGTCGCTCCGTCAGTACCGCTCGACAGGTCGAGTCTTTCGCTGTCAATCGGAGCGACCATCCTGGTCCTGGCCATCGGCACGATCTATTTCCGTCGGGTAGAAGCCTATTTCACAGACATCGTCTAAGCGGCCATCCAGTGACAATCGCCATCACCGTCGAGAAGGTCAGCAAGCAATTCAGGCTGGGACAGTCCCAGGGAAGCACCATGCTGCGAGAGGTCCTCGTTAACCTTTTTCGCTCCACACTGCGGAAGCAGCCAAAGGAAGACCGGCAGATTCTGTGGGCCCTGCGCGACGTCGATTTCCAGCTCCAGGCCGGTGAGGTATTGGGGATCGTGGGACGAAATGGCGCGGGAAAAAGCACTCTCCTCAAAATCCTGTCCCGGATCACGCGGCCGACATCCGGTTCCATCCGCGTCAGAGGCAAGGTGGCCTCGCTGTTGGAAGTGGGAACTGGGTTTCACGAGGAGCTGACTGGGCGCGAGAACATCTATCTCAGCGGTTGCATTCTCGGCATGGCAAAGAAGCGTATCGACGCGAAGCTTGACGAGATCGTGGCCTTTTCAGAGATCGAACAGTTCATCGATACACCCATCAAGCGCTACTCGAGCGGCATGAAGATGCGGTTGGGGTTCGCCGTCGCGGCAAACCTGGAATCGGATATTCTGATCGTGGACGAGGTGTTGGCCGTGGGAGACGGAGAGTTCCAGCGTAAATGCCTGCGGGCAATGAGCGACCTCCATTCCAGCGGCCGCACGGTTCTGTTCGTTTCGCACAATCTTGCTGCCGTCCACAGTCTCTGCTCGAGAGCAATATGGATCGACCGGGGATGTGTCAAAGGGGAGGGCAAACCCGCGGACGTCATCAAGTCGTATCTGGCGGCGTTCTCCGCTACCGATGATATCGTGCGAGACCTCACAGAGGTTGCGGACAGGTCGGGCGGCGGTGATATCCGCTTCACCAGAATAGAGATCCTCACGGCCGATCGAACCAGCAGTGCGGCGGTGAGCTGCGGCGACAGTTTCGTAGTGCGACTCTACTTCGATGCCAAGCGCGACGTGGTTCAGCCGATTTTTGGCCTGGACATCCAGACATCGATCGGAATCATGGTTGCGCAGGTTCACACCCACAACAGCGGATTCGACATTCCCCTGCTGCGGGCCGGTTCTGGACACATCGATGTCCGGATCGACGATCTGAACCTGGTTCCAGGCCGTTACATTCTTTCGCTTTTTGCCGCCAACTACGGTCACATCTATCACGACGTCCTGCCGAACTGCGTAGCAATGGAAGTACAGACCTCCAATCGTTACGGGCTCATGCGCGGACTCCAGAAGAACCCGATAGTAATGTTCGCGTCCAGCTGGGAGATGGGACAACGGCGTAACGGCTCGCATTCGCTTCCGGTGCAAGCATCTCTTGCTGGAAGTCGAAGCTAACAGCCGAGTCTATAAATCGAGAGTGACCTTCCGCGCGTGAAAGGCCTCGGCATACGCATCACCCGCTCGGCATTCCATTCCACGCAGCCGCATCAAGCCCAGAAACGTCTCCTCGCTGAACCAGTCCTTGGACCGCTGGGAGCCAAATACATCCAGGAGCGCCGTGGTCTTGCGCAGCGCGGTGCTACGAGTGGTGGGCACATAAAAATTCGGGCGGCCTAAGTCGCCATCCCATTTCGGAACCTCGTACTCGAGAATCAGGTGGTTTCGAAAGGTGTTCCAGGTCAAGTCGGAAATGATTCTGTGATCCTGATGCCGATCGTCCCGCGCGTTGGTGAAAATGACGTCGGGGTTGAATTCGCGGGCAAGACTCTCGAACGCGTCCTTTATCGCAGAGAATTCGGCGGGGAAATATCCGTCCCTGAACTCGTGTAGCCGAACTGAATCACTGGCAGATGGTCCCAGGAACTTCCGGGCACCGCGTTCCGCCTCGCTGCGCCTGGTTCCCGGCGCGCTCCAAACCACCCACCGAAAATCCGGACGCGGGCGACTGCGCGCCAGCTGAAGCACTGTGGCGCCACAGCCAATCTCGATATCGTCCGAGTGCGCACCGAGACACAACACCCGGAGTCGCCTGCCGGGAGCGGTCGCTCTCAATTTCAGCACCAAAGACTCCTTATCCAAGCGACGACGTTAGCGGTCATCCGCTCTTGAAGCTGGCGCGGGACTCCATCGCTCGAGCTCGGCCAGGCGGAGCTGGACGGGCTCGTCGTTCCGGGACGGTGGCGAGCAAACCTGCGTCGCGCAGGGCGATCGCGGCGTGGCGGATGATCGCGAACGAAAGCTCGGCCCGGTCCGCGATGTCGAGTAGCGAATGGCCTCCGTCCGAGAAGTTGAGCACCCACAGCAGCGCCATTTCAAAATCCGCGGGAGAAGTGCCGCCCGTGTTCCTGTATAATCCGCGGCGCCCGAGCTCCGGTTCGCCCCTCGGATTCAGATTCACGTACGCTGCATCGTGTTCGAGGATCTCGACGATAGCGAGCGCCTTTGCAAGCGAATCCTCGAGCGCCTCCGCGGTAACGAACCCGGTGTTGTCGGCCGACGTGTGATACTCGGGGAAGCGACCGTTCGGCGTGCGCGTGAGGCATCCCACCGGTAGATCGAAGCCAGGAGAACAATACTGTCGCTCATCGTACCCGTACGGCACAAAATCGAGCAATGCGTGCGTTCCGGCCCTTCGGAGAACATGGCTCGCAGCCCGATCCACCAACGCGTCGCCGCGGCGGCTGCGCTTGTAGGTGGAGGGACCGGGATCGCCCAGGCATGACAACACAAGGCCGTGACGAATACGCGCGACTTCTGCCTCGTGGAGAGCCAGCCAGGTTATCGAGCCGATTGTTCCAGGGATGAAGAGAAAGCGAAATGTGTGTCGGCGTGGCGTCTGGACGAGGAGTCGAGCGAGAAAAACTGCCACCGCCATTCCCGAAAGGTTGTCGTTCGCGAGGGACGGGTGACAACTGTGGACGCTGATCAGTACCTCGTCGGACGACGATCCTTGCAGCACGGACTCGCCATAGGTGAGACTGCCCGGGGCGAGAGTTGAATCGATGTGTACCTCGTACTCTCCCTCAGGCATCGTGTCGAGCGTTCGCTGCGTCAGGCAAAAACCCCAGTCTTCGGAGTAATACGTCGTCCGATACGGGATCAAGTCGGGTTGCGAGGGAAGCGTGTGCAGCCGTGCCCGCAAATCCGATAACGACATTCGAGCGTGCACCGACATGCTGTAACTCACAACGTGCAGATTCGACGCGCGAAAGTCTACGATTCGTCTTCCCGTGGCGTCCGCTATCCACGCGTCGCGGATGTTCCACTCCTTCGGGACCGTCCAGTCGAGTACCGCGGTTCCAGTAGGAACCTCGCTGAGTCCGATTTCGAGGAACGGCGCAAGCCGCCGAAGAGAGGTGCGAAATCCGTCACCGGTGATGCTGCGGCAGACAGGAAAGAGATCCTCGATCAGCGCATGCATGGCCGCGCCAGAGCCGGCGGGGACACTGTACGGAGAGCTCACCGGGCTACCAGCGCAATGAAGTCAGGATACGATGCATCTCTGGGATGGAGAATCGGTGTGCTTACCGGCCATTCGATGCCGAAAGCGGGATCGTTCCATCGCACTCCGCGGGCGGCCGCAGGCTCGTGAAACGCCGACATCTGGTAGAACACTTCACTGCCGTCCACAAGCGTCACGAAGCCGTGAGCCATTCCCTCGGGGATGTAGAGCGCCCGACCAGAGTCGGCACTCAGCTCGACACCCAGGTGGCGCATGTACGTTGGCGATTCCGGGCGAAGGTCGATGATCACGTCCCAAATCGCTCCGCGGGTGCACCGCACAATCTTCACCTCGCCGTGCGGGGCAGCCTGCCAGTGCATACCCCGCAGTGTATTGCGGCGTGGACTAAAGGAGACGCTCGACTGTGCGAGAGATGTGTTAAGACCTGCCTGCTCGAATTCGCGCCGGCACCACATTCTGGCGAAGTACCCACGATCGTCAACTCGGCGTTCCGGATCGAGAGTGTACGCACCGTTCAACTCAGTGGGCGCAAAAATCACGGGTAGATCGTCACTTGTGGAATGGGTACAACGAAGCGACCACCCCATTCGCGGATCCCGGCCAGCTGGTCCATGATCTCCGTCTTGAGATTCCACGGAAGAATCAGAACGTAGTCAGGGCGGGCCTCCCACAGCTTCTCCGGCGAAAGTATCGGAATGTGGGTTCCCGGAAGAAACTTGCCCTGTTTGTGCGGGCTCCGGTCCACGGTGAACTCCACAAAGTCCGTTCGCACTCCACAGTAGTTGAGCAACGTATTGCCCTTACCCGGGGCGCCGTAGGCGACGACTCGTTTGCCATCGTTCTTTGCCTGAACCAGGAACGCGAGAAGCTTCCGCTTGGTCTCCCACACGCGTGATTCGAATCGGCCATAGTACCCCAGTGTATCCACCCCCGCGTCTACCTCACGCGCGCGTAGGGCATGCAGGCGGTTCGTTGCAACTTTTGACGAGTCCTCGGCGTGTGCAGCGTAGATGCGGATCGAACCGCCGTGAGTGGGAAGTTCTTCGACGTCATAGAGCGGGAGGCCATGCGCCGCGAAAATGCGCTCAACGGAATAGAGCGAGAAGTAGGAGAAGTGCTCGTGGTAGACCTGGTCGAACTGATTTCCATCAATTGTCTGCATCAGGTGGGGAAACTCGATCGTCACAACGCCGTTCGGCTCCAGCAGAATTTTGATTCCGGCAACGAAGTCGTTGATATCCGGTACTTGTGCCAACACGTTGTTGCCGAGGATCAGGTCTGGTCTATGGCCCGCAGCCGCGAGCTCGCGGGCAGTCTCGCGCCCAAAGAACTTTACGAGTGTCGGCACACCTTTTTTCTCGGCCGCCTTGGCGACGTTGGCAGCCGGCTCGACGCCAAGGACGGGAATGCCTCGCTCTACGAAGAACTGCAGCAGATAGCCGTCATTGCTCGCGATCTCCAGCACCTCGTTCTCGGCAGTCAATCCGAGCTGGGCGATCATCTGCTCCGCGTATCGCCGGCAGTGGTCCAGCCAGGAGTCGGAAAAGGACGAAAAGTACGCGTAATCGGAGAAGATCTCCTGTCCACCGACATACTCTTCCAACTGCACCAGGAAACAACCCTCGCATACCCAGACCTGGAGCGGATAAAACGGCTCCATCTGGTTCAGCTCGTCGCGACGGAGGAAGCTTTCGCACAGCGGGGACATACCAAGGTCGACCACGCGATGACGGAGTGACGTGCCGCAGAATCGGCAACATCCGGAGGCCGGAGCACGTTCAACCGCGCCACGCATCTCAGTGGAGGGGATACTCACATCTACGGCAGTCATCA
>Ga0193699_10000932_pt1 | contig 11808 bp, 8 predicted proteins | sample L3c2metaG_FD_160095 | JGI IMG/M metagenome (GOLD analysis project Ga0193699, IMG submission 160095) | Soil microbial communities from a riparian zone of the East river system, Colorado, United States - L3c2 | ecosystem: Environmental > Terrestrial > Soil > Riparian zone | place: USA: East River... | reverse complement strand
CCGGGACCGGGTCGGTCAGGCAAGGCCTCCTTTTCGCTCCCTTCGTCTATCGGTTAGGACGCCACCCTTTCACGGTGGAGAGAGCGGTTCGATTCCGCTAGGGAGCGCCACACCTAAGCTCCTGAAAAGTCTGAGTTAAAACCAGACGCCACTTGAATTTACCGTCTGAAATTCGGGTTTCGTTGTCGTTTTCGTTGCTCTCGGATTGATCGAAATCTGTCGATGAATTTGTCCCGCGCTCAATTGTAGGGCGAGTGGTGTGCGTCTGGACGCCCCCGAAGGCGTGGCGCTAGTCTGCTAGCACGTTAGGCACCCGAGGCACTGTCGTGTCAGATCAGGTCGACTGGGATTTCGCGGGCCCGGACGACGCCAAGGCAGAAATCCGCGCGGCCGTGGGTTATTTGCTAACGGGGGTCTCTGGGATCGCCCGCGGCGATATTGTTCGGGAGATCATTGAGATCGTGCGCAAGGTCGAAAACGGATTGCCACCCGTGCAGCCGGATCCCCTGGACGATGGTTTGCCCGGGGGATAAGCGGGCGCCCAGGTCTTAGAGAAGCCAGACGCTTGGAGGCCATGATCGACCTATCGTATTCTCGCCAGAGGGATCAAGAGGACCGAGCGGCTGTGTGGGATCGCCGGCGACGAATGATAATCCCACTGGTTGCCGCGTTCATTTTCGTGGGCGCTGGTTTGTCCATGGTTTGGGGCTTCGGTGGCACCAGGGTGCTCGCGCCCTCTCCCAGCGCTGTGTCCTCCCCAGCGCGCGAGCAAGTTTCAAGCGAGCTTCTCGAGACAACGAAGGGGCTGGACGTAACTCAGCAACAGGCCGTCGACCAACTGCAAGTCGTTCAAGATCAGCTCGCTGCCCAGCAGGCGGTGACGAAAAAGCTCTCCGAGCAGATCGCAACGCTCACCGAGAAGCTGGACGTCCTCCAGCAGTCGGTTGCCAATACCCCGGCGCCGTCCGTTGCAGCGCCCGTTCCGATGCCAAAGGGCCAGCCTTCAAAGGATCGCGGAAAATAGCTAGCGACGATTTTCTCCCCTGCCGTGGCAAGGTTCTTGCGACCGAGGCCTAGGGCACGCGGGATGAATCGATAGTGTGCCGAGATAAGTCATTTTGGAGCACGCAAATGAATATGCAGCGTCATTTTGAGATTGCGAGTGCAACCGCGCTACGAGAAGCCGCAGTGGTCAGAACACTGATGGATGATCTCGATCGCACCATCCAGGTCCTCGAGTGCGACATAGCCACCGAAGAGGAGCGCACGAGGGTTTTCGATCGCTCCGACGCCACCTATCCGATCCTGGCAAGAACGCTAGCGACCCGTCGCGACAACCTTAAGATCACCATTGCGGCTCTTGCGCAGCGACTTGACACGATCAGCGAGAACATGCCCCAAGCCATCGCAACGGCGGCTTGACCGGCGAGCGTTGCTCAGACAAAAGCCACCGAGGCCCAAGCCACGCCCCCTTCACACGGGAGAGGTCCAAGGTTCGATCCCTTGTGCGTCCACCATGTTTAAAGGGTTTCTGAGCCCCCCACCCGTTTTTCCCACAGTGGCGTCTCACACAACGGGGGCTAAAAAGTGGACCTTGCCTGCGTTCACAATACCGCGAGCCCTGCGTGGTTGCCTCGTGTCGAGCGCAGTGGATCACTTCGCAGCTCGCCGCTTCGAAACCGTTGCGCCTGAGATGGTTGCGGCCTTTTTCCTTCGCGGCTTTTTCACTCCGGCAGCGCTGGGATCGGAGACGTCGAACACGATGACGTCGGTACGCTCTTCGAGGTCCGCCGGCAGATCCCCGACAAGCATCGCTTCCAATTCCGCTCCGGTGGCCGGTCCAGCGTTGCCATCCGGCCTTGCCGGCGTCGGGTGCGCGTCATTTCCGAACCAGAACACCAGATACACACCCAGGCCGTCAGCGCCTAGGGCGGCAGCGTAGCCCTGCAATTGCGTCGCGGCGGCGGTCCAGATGTCCGGATGAAAATGCCGTTTAGCTTCAACGGGAAGATTTCTTCCCGCTCCTGTCAACATGAGAACGTCGGCTCGCGTTTCTTCTCCTCGTCGCGCCTCAGGCAACGCCGCAGCGACTTGATACTTTTTGAGCCGATCGCGAAGCCGATCCAGCAAATGGTCTCGGCACTCGTTTTCGATCAGGGGCTTGATGACTTTGCCTGCGGAATCGACGTTCCAGTATCGCTTCCACGGCGTGATGTCAGTGCTGCGAAGCTCCGCGCACAGTTGTTGCAATTCGGACACGACAACCGCTCTGAGATCGAATGCATTTACCGGCGGCCCGCAATCGACCGCGGCACGCACCGCCGAGGCCGTCGGATGCCTGAAATTCTGGTCTCGCATCAATCGGCCCTGCTGGGCTTGCGCGTGGCGTATGCTGGGGCGCCACTCGGCCAAATCTGGGTTGCTCGCAAGATCCGCGAGAGCTTTCGCCGCCTCAGACCGTGCGTCGTCCGCCAACGCATTCACCGAATTTCGGACGAACTGGCTAAGGCGCTGTGGTTCCAACACTCGCCCGTCGCGCGACCATTCGTCCCCAGGCGGCGCGCGAGGCCCGAGCGCGCGGATCATTAGAACCCGCGTAGGCAACCGATCGACGTCGGCCATGCTGCTAAGCGCCCCGACCAGTTCGCTATTCGCGTCATCTAAAAGCAAGTCGATGAGTGTGTTGCGTTGGCCGCCATCTAGCAACCCGGCGTGGGCGACAGGGTCAAGCACGAACGCAATGAGCAACCAGACGTCGCGGACAGCGCCTTCGACGGCGGAATTATTGAGCGCCGCGCGGGCCATGTTGATCATTGTCGAATTGTCGAATATCTTCGCAGATGCTCTCACGGCGGATCGCAGCGCGTTCGTCGCCAGAACCGGACGAGTTTGCAAAAGGCTGCTCAACGCGAGCCTCATCGCGGGTCCAGGCGGGTTATCTTCCTGAAGACGCCAGATGTTCGGTAAGTCTGTGGCGCCTGCGTCCAAGGCCGCATTCCAATAGTCAACTAGTTGTGCCGCCCCGGCGGTTGGTTCAACATTCAACCGGTCGACCGCCCACCGGTCTAATTTTTCTTGCCTCTCGTTACCGTTCGCGGTCCAGCTTGATTTGAGCACGGCCAGAGCGACTTCGATCGGCGTATCGCGAAGGGCGGGCATCCTGTCGTCGACCAGAAGCCGATAGATACCGGCGACGGCCGCTGATTCAACATAGTAACGGCGTCGCTCAGCTTCAGCGACGCCCAGGCGTGCGGCATTGACGTCACCCAAACCCTGTGTCGCGATATGACTCCATCCGGCTAAGATCGCGGCAGTTGTCGAAGCGTCACTTTTATCGACGATTCTCTGAACGTCGGCTGACCCGTCCCGCTCGAAATACAACTGCGCGGCCCACTCAAGATTTTGCGGGTATTGACCGACTGCGATGTATGCAAGCACAGGCCTGAAAGCTTCAACCGCGCGGACTCTCTCGCGTTCCTCTTCCTCGCTTAACTCCGCGTTCCGATCAGCCTGCTCGCGTCGCCATTCCTCAACGGTGCTGAAGGTCAGTCGGTTCAGCAACTCTGTGTTGCCCGTCAGAACAACGTGATCGTAAGTCGCCCAATACGATGCGAAACACCGCCCGCTGACTGCAATCTCCACGGCGATTCCAAGTAACCGATCCCGTCCCGGCGTACTGGCGGCCGCGGCCCTCCGTAAAAGATGCTGAAGAAGGGCGTCCGATGGCAATCGGCGGGTGGTCGTGATGTATTTATTGCTGACAAGCCAGGGGCCGCCTGATCCGTCATCCGCTGCGAGAATTTCGTCGAAAAAAGCGACCTCGCGTTCCGGCCCTTCGTCCAGCCAACCGGCCAGCGCCTTGACGGTTTCTGCTTGCAGCCCGGACCAAGTTTCTCTGCGAATATTTACAGCCCAACGCCAAAGCGTTGACGCAGACAACTCGGCCGTGCTCCGTATTGCGCAAGCCAAAACGCGGTCGAGTAGATGGCTAATTTCGATACCACGGTCTCGATCGCGGTCGTTGCTCGGAGGAAGCCACGTCGCTATCGGATCGTTGAAAAGTTCGGGTATAGGTTCAGTTTCGAGCCGCTTTTGCAAACTGTAGAGCCGCACCATTATGTTGGCTGACCCGCAACGACAATAGTCCGCGAGTACAGAGCGCACGTCTGCAAAAGTCAGCTCGCCTGCGGCAAACCCACTGGCCAATCTGGCGCGGACCGTTTCGCGGGCCGGCGATGCAGGTTCGGTAGCGAGTGCACCGAATAGCTCTCGACGCAAAACTGGCGGATTTTCAGTACCGTTCAAATAGGCTTCGACGGCCCTGCTCCGCTGCCACTCCGGGCGTGTCGGGTCGAGGACCAAAGCGCGCAGTAGCGGTCGCAGGGACACTACAGGCCGGCCTACAGTCAGGGCTTCAAAAACGGTCATCAACCGGTGTGTTTCGTCGGCTGGGTCCGTCAGAATTGCGGTGAAGTCCTCGGCCAGATCTTCGCCGGCAAGACCACCCACCGCGGTCACACCCACTTCTGATGAGCGGAAATATGGATCGAGCTGCCCCAGGTTGTTAAGCAGCGCGCGTCGGGCCGGCGTCTCGAATACCGCAGCGTCACCGTAACTCAACACCGTAACGGGATCGGCAGCTATCAGTCTGAGCGCGGGTCCAGCTTCACCAGCGGCGGCAAGGTGCGCAGCGAACCAGGCGAACAAGCCTCTAAGCTCCGTGGGTGGCGATCGGTTATTCCCGGTGATCAGCGCAAGTGCACGGTCGAGCGGCAGTGCAGCTCTCGACCGCGATCCCCGAACGGCCGCTGCCAAGGCCTTGCCGGCTAAAAATTCGGCCACCGTTCTGTGCATCGGTTCGAAGGTCTCACCTTCGCCCCGGAATAGTGGCGTGTCGAGCATATCGCCTAACAGCCCGCGATCAATTTGGAGGTCATGCCCCGTTACATGCGCTCGCGCGTCACCGGCTGACGGCGGTTCGTTGTTCGAGCGCCATATTGCCCGCGCGCCGGACACCAGCAGCAATAAGAAAGCCTCTGCAGCAGCATCTAAAATCTCATTAACGCTGTGCCGTTCGATTAGGCTACGAACTACGTTCCGTTCGAACGCTAGCTTTTGCGTCGCAGACGCAAACAGCTGAAATCTGTTCGCTGGCCACGTCTCACCATCAGCCACAGCGGCGTGCAGCAGCTTCAGGCCAAGCGGGTTTTCGATAAAACCCGTGGCGCCATACGACTCGGCGTTCTTCAAGAAGCGCTCGGGATCGGCTTCGCGGAGCACGGTTAGAATCGCTGATGCCTCGTCGAGATCAAGCGGGAGAAGTTGAGCCACCGTGATGCTGCGCCCGGCGGTCGTCTTGCTAATTGGCGCGATATCGGCGGCTTTGCGCCAGTCTTCAGATCGGCAAGTCAACCGCCACCGGGGTGGATCGCAATTAGCGATGGCGTTGGCGAGCGTGTGCGCCTTGTCCTCTGCCCCACCGTCGGTACGATATTCGTCCAATGCATCGAGAAACAGCGTGGCGTGTGCCGGTGCTTTCGTTCCCGTCATGAGTTCTCGCACCGAAATGACGGGAACGCCCTCGCGTGCCGCCTCTCTTACCAGGACTGTGGACTTTCCTATTCCGGGCTCCCCAAGCAAGACAACAAACGGCATCGCGCGCAAATCGCCCACGCGTTCGATCCCGCGATTTTTCTCTTCGCCGTCGATGATCTTAACGCGGCGATCGATATCGGCGGGAGCAGAATTCGGCATATTCGAGGCTCATCATTCAAAGCATTCCCCGTTCTTATTAGCCCGCACCGATTCGCGTGAACAGACCATTGGTGCTTTAAGGCGTGCAATCTGCCCTTTACACAGCTTGCGGGCTTTTTTTCCTGACCGGGCTGAGCCAGCCGATTCAGGAAACCTTGCCCCTTCTTGCCCAACGCGACCGCAGCCGGGTCCTTGCCCTGCTCTTCTGGCGTAGGGTCGCGGTCAGGTTGAGTGGGGTAGGTCTACCGCTCAAAGTGAGCCGCAGGGGCTTCACAACCGGAGGATTTTGGCGCTAGATGCCGCCCGCTGAGGAATGGAATCATGCCTAAGTTGATCATAGCGGGGCTTTTCGCGTGTTTGGTCTTTTCTTACGTCCTGAATTTTGCAGAAATCGGATGGCTGAATCGCGGGGCGAAATTCATTTTCTTGGGGTGGGACTTCGAGTATCCCCCCATAGAAGATCATGTACCTGAGGCGGCCGGTGTGGCGTTACGCGGTGGGGTTGTGGGGGTTGGGTTGCGGCCGGCTCCGGGGAAATGGCCTTGTCAATTTTGCTGATCTATTCGGTCGGCTACTTCGCCGCATTTGGTCTATCGCGCGTGTTTTTCAAACACCGACCAGACTTTGCTATCCTGCTGTCACCCGCGCTTCTCATAGTGGTCTGGACATTCGCCGCCGCTAGCGCCGTCATTCAGCAGATTCCGCTGAATTTGTTATGGGCGCCGCTTTGGGCAGTCACTGCATCGGGGGCTGCCATCGGTGCTGTCCTCGCGTTTCGAAATCGGCAGCAATTCGATTTACCGATTTTGCTCGTGCCAGTCCTTGCTGCGCCGGTTCTCATGGCCCCCTATCTCATCAATGGGCTGGCGACATTTCCGGGCAGCTATTTCTGGGACGGATTCGCCTATATGGCGGCCGGTGAAAGCCTTTGGCTTCGCCCACGCAATTCCAACGTTTCCGGACTTGAACTCTTCTACCAGTTCGGCCAAGGCGTTGCGAAAACGCGGTATGTCTCGTCGTCGTTTATTGCGCTTATGAAGGGCGTTTTTCCGTTCCGCGGTGATGCACAGGCGGCAATGGGATACTTCCTGTTGCTTTGCATTTTTATCTTCGCGTCATCCTGTTGCTTTCTCGCCAAGGCCGCGATGCCCGGTCGGCGCAGCGCGCAGATCGTTTTCGTCATCGTCGCGACGGTCAGTGGCCCGCTACTCAACCTGGTATGGGCCAATAACTATGATCACCTACTCGCCGCCAGCATCGCTCCGGTCATCCTCGGACTGGCCTTCCTGCTGCGCTGGGGCCGCGCGAGTGACGCAGTGTTGATCGGCCTGTTCTCCGCAGCCTTGCTTTACATCTACCCAGAGATGGCTGCGATCTTCGCGCTGCCCGCTGGGCTTATCCTGCTGGTCCGACTGATCCGCGAGGAGCGCTCAATTGATCAGGCCAAGAGCGTCGCAATCGCAGTTGGCGTGGTGACGATACTTGTGATCCCGGCATGGCCGGATCTTGTGGCCTTCATGCAAAACCAAATCGCAGCGGCGACCAAGGCGCTGACCGCTGAGGCGCGGCCCGGCAACGGATACTTCCCGACCTTCTTCTCTGGCGTCTGCGGTCCGGCGACGTGGCTCGGTATGTTTCAGCCTTATGCACGATGCAATTATAACTTTTCTGACTACACAAGACTCGCCGTCAGCATCGGCTGCTGGGCCATTTTCGCCGCCGCAATACTATCTTGGCGCAAAAATGTTGCCCTGATCATCGCCGCCAGCATCATTGTGGCGGGAGCGGCCTTTTTCCTGATCGTGCAGCGGTACGACTATGGCGCCTTCAAGATCCTTGAGACTGGCTGGGTGCCGCTATTGCTGCTCGCCACTCTCGGTATGATCGATTCCGGCCGGACCGCAAAGCTTGCGGCGTCCGTCGCTACAGCGCTGGTGCTGATCTCAGTTGCTCGGGTCGCGTCGTTCGATCGATGGGTAGCGGTCAAGTCGATCACGCCATTCGCCAAACTGCAAACAGCGATCCCGCCTGGAGCCATTGCCGAAGTCAGGGTTGAGGACTCTCTGGCCTTTGAGTGGGCGACCTACTATTTGCGTGATCACCGCGCGGTCTATACCAAGGGCGAGCTGCCTTATTATCCAGCGTCAGAAGTCAACAAATCGTCGGACAAAGGCCGAGTAGCGAATGCAGAATTTCTGGTTACCGATCAGCAGCAGAGGGCAGATGCCATCTGGTCGAACAAGACATTCTACCTTTATGCACTGAAAGAATCTTGCGGTCACAATCCATGCGCCTCAGATTCGGATGTCGCCTCACCGGTTGTTACCCGGGGGACGTCCATTGAGTGAAGTCGGCAAAACCACCGTAAGCGCCCCGCATTTGTGCGAACCGTTCATAAATGGCCGCGACACGGGCCGTCTACTTCACGACCTCGGGGCAATGCTCTCGCTCCTGAACCCGAAGATGCTGGACCATCCCATTTGGACTTCGGGGCCGGGTCGTGCTGGATCACCGAGGCGCTCGCCCGCATGGGCCAGCAGGTGACGGCGTTCGATATCCACACCGATCTTGAAGGCTGCATCTCCGGCCGCGTCGAAGCTGATAAGAGGATCGACCGCGCGCTCATCAGCCACGCAACCGGCGATGGGCACGCCATGCCGTTCGACGATAACACGTTCGGACACGCGCTCTGCTATGACACGCTCCACCATATGCACGATTACGACAAGGTTTTTTCAGAGTTCGCTCGCGTTCTAAAACCCGGTGGCCGCGCCATCTTCGTTGAGCCCGGCGCGAAGCATTCAACGTCGCCTGAGACAATCGAGTTCATGAAGCTGAAATCGCATGATCCAACATGGATCGAACGCGACATTGTTCTAGAGGATATCAACAGGTGCGCTACGGCCTCGGGGTTGAGCTCTCTTGCAATCGTTCCGATGCAGCATCCGTCCACGCCCACTGTGTTTTCCTGCGTGATTGGCGAAAGTTCCGCAGGGGAAACATATGGCTACGGAACCTGTTTTCTAAGGCGATGGCAAAGACCAACTACGATCAGCGTGTCATTTTCTATTGCGAGATACCCCGCTAACTTCAGGTTGTTGGCGGGCTTTACGCGGTGGAGTTGTGTGGGGTAGGTTGGCGGCCCAAATGAGAGAAGAAATATGCCAGCCAATGACCGCGTTGTTTCGCTCGAATATTTGCGAGGGATCGCTGCGCTACTTGTTCTTTATGCGCACGTCGTAATTCTCGGAGGGACAGATCCCGTCGGTCCTAAATCATATTTCCCGATGATCGACACGGTTGCGGCGCCGCCAGATAATTACACATTTTGGCGGCAACTCGTCAATGCTGAAATCTGGTTGGAAAGCTTCGGCGTGAACGCCGGACATTTAGGCGTCGGAATATTTTTTCTGATCTCAGGCTATGTGATCATGGCGCTCATCGAGAAAGTTGGGCCGTCAAACTTTTTGATCGGACGGTTTTTTCGGATCATCCCGTTGTCTGCATTGGTCACACTCGGCGGAGCGGCAGTGTTTGCCTCGTATCTCGCCATCCGTGGTCACGAGCAAACGTACGACCTGGAAACCGCGATCGAGTCAGCTGTTCTGCTGCCTACTAGGCACCCACCGATGCCGGTTATCTGGTCGCTGATCGCGGAATGCTGGTTTTACGGCGTGATCGCGGCAGCGGTCGCGATACGTCGAACCGCTTTGAGTTTTTCCGACATTGTCGCGACGTCAGTCGGGTGTCTCACTGTTGTTGTTGCAGTGGCATCCAATGGATCAATACTGCCGTCGCTGATTTCCGCCTCAAACAATTTGACATTCGCCTTGTCCCCTATTTTTTTCGCGTACAACTTGACCTTCGTCTCGTTCATTTTGATCGGGTCGGCGGCTTATCGTATGCAGCAATCAAAACGATATTTGTCCGGCGTCGCCGCTGTCGGATTGCTCTTCGCAATATTTGCGGCCTGTTTTCGCCTATATGATCAGCTTTACCCCGGCACCCTCGGATTCAGTATGACGAATTTCATCGTCTCCTTGGCGGTATTTTCAGCATTTCTCATCTCGAACAGATTCATTCCAAAAATGCGGATCGCACAATTTTTTGCCGACATCAGTTACCCACTCTATTTAGTTCACATCCCTCTGGCGTGGCTTCTTCTGTTCTGGATGACCAAGCACGGAATGAATGGACTCTACGCGATGATCTTGACGTGCATTACATGCATCGCAGCGGCCTACATTTTGCACATCCTTGTCGAAGTGCCGACACATCGCTACGGCAAGTCTTTTGCTAATCCCGGAGACGCTGCCGCCCAGTTAGGTCGGGTACGTCTGCGACATGCCGCCGCCGACTGCGCTGCCGCCAGCCAAGCCAAGGTTGGCCCTGAGATTGCAGACAGAGCCTGTACCAGAGGTGGACATATACACGCCCCACTTACAGCTATTGCTAGCTGACCAATCATTGATACCGCCGCCCCACAGCCCACCGTTGACGTGAATTTCTCGGCAAGCCGGGGCCAAATACAGCCCGGCTGAAATGCGTGCATTGTTGTCGGTGCTGCCCTTGACATTGTACGCGCCTACCATAGGCGCTGTAATGCAGACGGCCTGTGCGTTCTCCAAAACAATCGCGGCCTCTAAGTGATTGGCGAACACGCCACCATGGATATTCAGACCAGTGACGCTAAACGATCCGGCGTTGTTCTCTGCTCTGATTGCGTTCCGAGTGTGCATCTGACCATTGAACAAGTTGTTAGGTCCGATAGACACATTAGTTGTGTAGGCACCGGCAGTACCGCTATAGAAGCAGATGTTCGACCGATAGCACTCATCGAGAAAGCAGCCGTCAATACGGATCATCGAGGTGATAGCGGACGGGAAGAACTGAATACAGTCCTCCGCGCAACCACCGACGTAGCTGTTGAGGATGCTAAGACCCTCGACCGCGAACACTACAATAGCGGCCTTAGCACCAACGTTCTCATACGCGCTATAACTGATGTCCGTACCTACCGTGATAGTTCGGTTCGGAGACGGAGCGCCAGAGCCGATCATGCAGTCGCTGATGTGAATTTCGGTACAGAACAGATGACCTGGGGTCGCGCTAGTCGCGAGACAAATTACGGCCTTCTGTTCGCACACGGCGGGCGTCTTGTTGTCCCACGCGCCGTAGCTACGGATTTTACTGATCGTCGTGTTCACACAGCCGAACAGTCGTATGCCGTACACGCCATGTTGGAGCCACAAGTTTTTGAAATCAGCTTGATAGCCGCCGTAGCAGTCGATATGTGCCTGCTCCTGAGTAAGTTGGTCCACCATAGTCGTGGACACACCGAGCACGAAGCCGGGGTGCAGTTGCTCAATCAGCATGTCGCTGAATACGCACTCCGATCCGGCCAGTGAACCGTCCGGCGCACCAGCTTGGAATGTCGGGCCAGTCCATACACCCTGCCGCTGAATGCGTACAATGAGCATACCCGCGCCTACGACCTTGGAACTGGATCGAACTTGGATAGTGGCAGTAGTGATGTATTGGCCTGCGGGTATCCATATGTTCTTAGCTACGTTACATGCGGCCTGTACAGCCACTGTATCATTAGTCGAGCCATCGCCCCTAGCCCCGGTCTGACGAACGGATACCCAACCAGTTTCGTTTGGTACAAGCTGCCACCAGGCGCCGTCCGCCGACTGAAACCCGAAGGCACCGGCGTCGAGAGCGGTCTTGCGCACGTAATGGCCGCCGCCACCGTCGCCTTTCGCGTAGAAACCGGAAATGTGCAGAAACATGGTTTCGGCGGGGATTATCGCTGCGACAACCGACGCCTTGGTTTCATAATTGAAGAAGTCCCCCGGGGCGCCATCATTGCCGGGCGCACCAGACGGCAGCGCCACAACGAACGTCCACTTTCCCGCGGCCAGGTCGGTCGCAAATACGCCGGCCGTGTGCGCGACCGCGGCGCGGTAAAGCGCGCTCGCCTGGGTGACGGCCACCCCCGCCGCGTAAGACACGCCGGTCGTCCACGCTGTCGCCGGCGCGAGCCCTGCCGTC
>Ga0193699_10000930_pt1 | contig 11813 bp, 8 predicted proteins | sample L3c2metaG_FD_160095 | JGI IMG/M metagenome (GOLD analysis project Ga0193699, IMG submission 160095) | Soil microbial communities from a riparian zone of the East river system, Colorado, United States - L3c2 | ecosystem: Environmental > Terrestrial > Soil > Riparian zone | place: USA: East River... | reverse complement strand
GAAGAGTCAGATTCACCAGCTTCCGCTCGATCAGGAAGTCGATCTTGGCGCGGCGATCACGGGGATGGCGTCGTTGCCGTCGAGCGACGCGTATCACGTTGCGAAGGACCAGGTGCTCGCGACGTTCGAGAAGACTTACGTCACGCGATTGGTCGCCCGCGCTTCCGGCAACATGTCCCGAGCCGCACGACTCGCGAGCGTGGATCGGACTACCCTCTACCGCCTCCTGGAACGACATGGGTTTCGGCGGGATCTCGCCGAGCCCGCAGCAATCGAGCAATCGGCCGATGGCGGAGCGGTGGACGGTGAGACCATCCCGGTGTCCGATTTCCCCGAGCGAAACTCCGCCTGACGAGACCCTTGCTTCGTTATCGGCGGAGCAAGGATTTCGGGGATAGGACGTTTCACCTGTGAGTGCCGCACAACTACGCCGTTGCGTCTTCGCAACAGATTGACTGTTGCGGTGCTCGTAAGTCCTTGTAGATCAAAGACTTGACTCTGGGCAGTGAATTGCGTCAGTGGGTGTCGCGCGACTAACAGACAGTCCTCGCTTCTCCACCGTCCGCAATAGCTCATGACCGTCCGCCTTCCCCAGCCAAAAACATTCGAAGAGTTCTCGGTCACGACACCCTATGGACCGGGCGGCGGAGGGCCCCCGGGCTGGGGCGGTCCACCCCTCAATGAGCCAGAGGGTGTTCCGTGGGCGCGCTACATCGACGCCCTGAAGCGGCACATACCGATGATCGCCTTGATCGTACTGGCGGGATCTCTCGGAGGATTGTATGCCGCCCAGCGTGTGAAGCCGGTGTACGATGTTCAGTCGACAGTTTGGATCACCCCGAGCCTGTCACAGCAGAGCGGCCCGATCAGGGCTCAGCAGCTCCTTCCGCCAACCTCTTGGATCGAGTTGTTACGCAGTTTCGCCATCATCGATCCCGTCGTGCGCAACCTGAGACTCAACGTCTCCTACAAGCTGCCCGGCGATTCTGTGTTCTTCAGAGAATTCGAGTCGCTTTCATCTCTGCACCCAGGCCAATACGTACTGAGGATTGAAGGCGGGAAGCGCTATGTGCTGTCCACCGGCGATGGTGTAGCGATCGAGCGGGGGGCATTGGGTGACTCAGTTGGCCGCAAGGTTGGTTTCGGTTGGGCACCTCCAGCGCCACTTCTCGCGAAGCGGAAACTGCTCGAGTTTTCCGTTGCCACACCCAGGAGCACATCGGTTGCCCTGCTATCGAAGCTGCATACGTCGCTTCCTGATGACGGCCAGTTTCTGTCGATATCTCTGAGCGGCACGGACCCGGCTCGGGCGGCGCGAACGTTGAACGCCTGGGCAGATCAATTCGTCGCGTCATCAGGCGATCTCAAGAAACGGCACCTGCTCGAGTTCAAGAAGATCTTGAACGATCAGATGGGAATCGCCGAGCGTGAGCTGCGCAATTCAGAGATTCAACTCGAGCAGTTCCGTGTCAATACGATCACTCTCCCCTCAGGCGATGCGCCAGTCGCTGGCGGAGTTCAAGCCACCCGCGACCCGGTTATCGCCAACTATTTCCAGCAGAAGGAATCGCTCGCCGAAGTGCAAGCCGAGCGTTTCGCGCTCGAGAGAATAGTCACGAGCGCTGCCGGGGGGCCGCTCAGGACTGAATCGTTCCTCATGATGCCGACCGTCCTCAACGGGACTCCACAGCTGCGAGCCGCAATCGACGATCTTTCGTCACGGCAGGCTGCACTGCGCACCGAGCAACAGTTCCTCACCGATGCGAACCCTCGCATCAAGCAACTTGTTGCGGCAGTGCACACGCTCGAATACGAAACGATTCCGCGGATCGTTCAGGCGGTTCTGCAGAATCTGCGGACGCGCGAACGCGACATGAATCTTCGAGTCGATGCACAATCGCGGGAGCTGCGCGCGATACCGTCGCGCACGATCGAAGAAATGCGCCTGGTCCGTCAGGTTGCAGCGAGCGAAAATCTTTTCTCGGTCCTGAAGGCGCGCTACGAGGAAGTGTCTCTTGCGGAAGCGCAGTCGACTCCGGATCTGAGCATGCTCGACTACGCGATCGCACCGATGCGTCCCAGCTCCAACGAGGCGCCGCGCCTCTTCCTCCTCGCCATCCTCGCCAGCGTCGGATTTGCGGTGGCCCTGTCTCTCTTTCATGATCGGCTCGATCGCCGGTTCCGATATCCTGAGCAGGCAACGCACGATTTGGGGCTCACGATATCGGGCACCGTTCCGCGATTCAGGCCAGACCGTCACGGCGATTTCCAGGTTGTGATCATGTCACAGGCCGTCGAGGCTTTCCGGACGTTGAAGCTGGCCGTGCGCTATGCATTCCCAGCCGAGGTTCCGGTCGTGTTGACGGTATCCAGCCCGAATTCAGGCGACGGCAAGTCTCTCGTTTCCTCGAACCTCGCCCTGGCATTTGCGAGTGCCGGCCATCGCACGCTTTTGATCGATGGTGATGTGCGACGCGGATCTCTTCACGGCACGTTTGACGTGGCGGTTACTCCGGGACTGGTAGAGTACCTGTGCGACAGCGCCGGCGTGGACGATGTTGTCAAGGCGACATCGTCGAAGAACCTCTACTTGCTTCCGCGCGGTGCTCGTCGCAATCGGGCGCCAGAGCTTCTCCTATCCGAAGCGATGTCCGCTTTGATGCGATCGGCTCGACGGGATTTCGAGGTTGTGATCATCGATTCTCCGCCGTTCAGTGCGGGCGTGGACGCATACGCTCTCAGTGCCGCAGCAGGCAGCATACTCGTGGTGCTGCGTCCTGGCGTTTCCGATCGAAGACTTGCGGCCGCGAAACTACAGGTTCTCGACAGGTTGCCGATTCGAATTCTTGGGGCCGTTCTGAATGGCGTCCCAATGGGCGGTTTGTATCGCTACTACGGAACGGATTACGCGTACGCGGACGGACGAGCGTCAGATCCGGTTGGAAGCGTCGCAACACCGAAAGGTCTGGTTCTGCGCGCCTGATCCAAGCGGAAGTCACATCACAGGATAGCGGAGATTCATCTCGATATGTCACCGAAAACGGGTTTTATGGATGCGTCGCGATCGCGCCGTGTTTGCATTGGGATCGCGATTGTCGCGACGTTTGCGTGGACCGGGGGCGACCTGGGCGCACAATCAGCTCCGGGCCTGTTGGTCTCGCGCGCAGAACTGACGGCGATCGCCGCGCGCGCGGACAGTCTGGCGGTCAAAGGAGATGAAAGCGCGCGCGTGCGCAATGCACTGCTCGCCGCGAGCGTTCACCAGCGGCTTCGGGATGGAGACTTCCAGGTAGGCGACAGGGTCATCGTGACGGTCGTGTCGGATGCCGTGCACAGGGACACGGTGGTAGTTAAGCCCGGACGCGTTCTGGAGCTCGCCGACAACGTTGTGGTGCCCGTCAACGGAGTGCTCCGTTCCGAGCTTCGCGATCGTGTCGCAAGTGAAGTGCTCAAGCTTGTGAAAGCGCGCCAAGTCGAAGTGACTCCCCTCATGCGCGTCGCCGTTCTCGGCGAGGTCGCCCGACCGGGGTACTTTGCGTTCGCATCGGACATTCCCATCACCGAAGCAATCATGGGTGCGGGCGGGCCTACGGGCGCCGCCGACGTCGAGAAGTCCATCGTGCGTCGGGCAAATCAGCCGTACCGCTCTTCGGACGAAACGCGCAAGGCGATCGCCGGGGGGCTCACGCTCGACCAATTCGGCATTAATGCGGGAGACGAGCTCGTGATCGGACGCAGATCAGGCGGGTCGGGAGCGATAATCGGGATGTTGGGCGCCGCTGGAAGCGTTACGGCGCTGCTCCTCGCCTTGCGTCGCTAGAAATGTCAACCGCCCAGTCCCCGACAGAGATCGTCCGGCCCATTCCAGTTGTCCAGGAACCCCGGACGATTCGCACTTCGCAATCGGCAATTCCAGACCTTCGGCCGCGCTCAGAAAAGGTGGACCGCATAGTCAACGTGACAGTCGCCTCGATCGGGCTGGTCCTCGCCGCGCCGGTGATGCTTGTCTTCGCGGCTCTCGTGAAACTCACGTCTCCAGGCCCAATCTTCTATTCGCAGGCGCGGGTCGGGCTTGATCGTCGCCGTTCCGGAAGGAGTCCTCATGATTACGACCGCCGCACGCGCGACATCGGCGGACGTCCTTTCATGATTTTCAAGCTACGCACCATGCGCACTGGCGCTGAAAAGCCCAATGGAGCGGTGTGGGCGACACGAGGGGATCCTCGCGTCACTTCGGTTGGGCGGGTGATGAGAAAATACCGAATCGACGAGCTCCCTCAACTCATCAACGTGATCCGCGGCGAGATGAACATCGTTGGTCCGCGACCGGAAAGGCCCAGTATTTTTTCGCAACTGTGCGATGACATCACTGAGTATCCGTTGCGTCAACGAGCGAGACCAGGAATCACTGGGTGGGCACAGGTCAACCACAGTTACGACACGAGCATCGAGGACGTGCGGCTCAAAGTGCGCTACGACCTGGAGTACCTCGGACGACAAGGAGTGGCGGAGGACCTGATGATCATGGCGCGCACCGTACCCGTGATGATCTTTCGCAAGGGCGGCTGGTAGGGTCTCGCCCTACACGCCGCGCCACCAACGATCGTCAGGGTCTCCGTCGCACTGGAGGCCACGTCTCGAGTCCGACCTCCGAGTACGCCTGCGTCGCCGCATCGGGCAGCACGTCTCCGAACGCATCGCGGAGAATCCAGCCGGCGCAGAGTGCCGCGGCCGAAACTGCCTGCACAAAGAGATGCAGCGGCGCCGAGGCTAGCGCGAACACAATCCCGCGCGTCCGTGCGTAGAAGCGGTGAACCGGGAGATTCGTCAGCAGAAGCGCCGCGATCGCCAATATGACTTTCGTTATCACGTATGGCCGTGGCACAAACGCCGCTGTCAACGTCAGAATGGCGACGACCCCGAGCGCTGGCGTTAGAGCGCGACTCAACGTGAATACCACGTCGCTCGGCGCGCCAGAGCTGATACGCTGATATCCGAGTGAGCGGGCGAGGAGCATGCTGCGATGCCAAACCTCCTGGCACATCGAGCGCAGCGTCCATCGCTTAAGGTGCGTGACTTTCAGCTCGGAGCTCAGTACGACCCCATGCCCCGCGCCGAACAGACGTTGTCCCAGCTCCAGGCTCTCCACGGACCCGCGTGTAAAACGCCACTCGTCGTACATTCCCGCGGAGAACAGGACGCTCCGACGTACCGCGGCACACCCAGTCGCGAAGTCGGCGCAGCCGCCTCCGTGCCGCGTTTCGCCGAAGGAAACGAGCAGGTTCCAATACTGCGACACGAAATTCGGTGCGCCTGCTACTTCGTCGTGCGACGCGGACACCGCATCAATGTCCGCGCGCTTGGCAAGAAACTCCAACATTCGCGGCAGCGTGTCTGGCCTGACCAGCACGTCGCCGTCGACGAAGGCCACGATCTCCCCAGTCGCAAGCTCCGCCCCGCGGTTGCGGGCGTATGCCGGGCCCGATGCGCGTCCGCGTAGTCTGACGACGGTGTCCGCGTGCCGGGCCGCCATCGGGACAGATTCGTCGCTGCTCACATCGTCTACTACGATGATTTCGTATGTGTCGGCCGGCAGCTCGCTGGCCCGAATTGCCGTCAAGACCTTCTCGAGACTGGATCCGGAGTCGCGAACCGGAACGACTACGGAAAGGGCAAGGGTTCGCGGCATCGAGTCGGGTCTTTCTAGACGCTCGTGAACAACTCTGTGGTGCTCGTCACCCGTGGCAAAGCCGCGCCGCTCAGCAGAGTGACGATGTCACCGGGCGTCTGCCTGATCGCGAGCTCACGCAGGTCCGCTGGGCTCGTCCCAGCTGGAGCGAGCAACACCTGCACGTCACGAACACGGCGCGTGAGCGCGGCCAGACTGGAGGGGTGTCCGGCGCATGCCACGATCACTTCGATCAGCTCGTTGTCACCGGCATCGGGAAAACGCTCGGCGACGAATTCAGGCGACACGACGTGGTCATCCGGAAGAACGAAAATGAACGACTTACGGGGAGTGCGGCGGGGGCCTTCGGGTAAATAAGAGATGTCGTCGAGACCCGTCCCTGGCATTTGCTACCTCGAAGAAAGAAAGTGGCGCTGCTGCCATTCGGAATGCGCGTCCCGCGCTGCATCTCCAAGTGTCCGGATGCATGGGAGGCAAGACGCATACTTCCCGGCCACCGACGCAACTCCATGTCACTACGATATTTAGCGAACGCGATTTTCGGTCGTCGACTTTGGTGCGCCACGCAAGCGTGGCGCAGTCGCTACAAATGAAAACGGCGCGCGCAGCTCGGTGCGGCCGGCCTACATCTGCTCCGCGCGGCGGGGCGTCGGTTCCCAAGTCGCCATCGGCGTGCGGCGGAGCGCCTCCCACCAGGCTAGCAGTCCCGCTGACGACACCGCGACAAGGAACGCGGCGAGAGCGATGGGTTTGGATGGGTTCGTGTCACGCCGGCTCATGGCGATTGCCCCGACGACAACCGCCGTCAACACCACGCCGAGCGTCCCGCGGGCAACCACACTTTCAATCGAGAGCACACCGAGCGACGCAAGCGCGATCGGCGCGAGCAGGTATGGAACCCAGCGGAGCAGTTTGTGGCTGATTAGCATCAGCGCAAATCCGCCAAACCGGAACGGGTTCATCACGGACCGAAGATAGAACAATGTCCTGAGCCCTCGAGCCATCGTGCGCACTTTTCGTGTGACCTCCGTGCGGATCGCCGCCGTGCGAGGGACGATGCAGAGCGCCGCGGGCACGCTAACGGATCGATACCCCTGCGTTCGGGCGACGAGCGGCGACGCGAAGTCCCAGCTCAACTCGTGCGGCAATCCGTCCGAGTGTATGGAGCGACGAATCCCGTAAAAGCATCCGCTCGCCCCGACGATAGAACCAACCCGGGTCTCGAGATCGCGTATCCACATCTCATAGCCCGTGTAGCTCGATTCCGCGCTGGTTCCCGTATGGCGGGCATCGCCCGTACTGACATCACGGCCCGACGCCACTCCGACCGTCGGATCGTCGAAGGCGCGAACCAACGCTTTGAGAGAACCAGCCGGGACGGTGATGGTCGCGTCTACGTTGACGATGATCTCACCTCGAGCCGACCCGAGAGCAGCGTTCTCCGCCGCCGTTTTTCCGATGCGCTTCGGAAGACGCAGGAGCTCGACGCCACGGCCCGAGAGCATGCGTACTTCGTCGTCGGTCCCGTCGGTAGAAGCGTCGGAAATGACCAGCACTTGCAAACGATCCGTCGGGTAGTCGAGGGCGAGAAGCCGTTCCAACGTGCCGCGTATGCTGGAGACAGCATTGTAGACCGGCACCGTTATCGTGACCGAGGGCCAGCCGACACTTGCTTTCGGGAGAACGCGGACCGGCCGGATCGCGGCAATGACCCAGAGAATCAGCGGGTAACCAACGTACGCGTACGCCGCGATTACGATTGGAGCCAACACGAGCACGAAGGCGAGGGTAGACATTCACTGTAAGCAGGGCATTGCATGTGCCGCACTAGGTCCAGCTAAATCGCTCCCAAGACGGCGTCTGGAAGCCATCACTGTGGGGCGTGCCGACCACCGGCAGCACTGTGTTGCGAATACGCCACGGGTGGTTCCACTCGCCATACAGCAGAAGGCCTGGCGTGTCTCGTTTTGGGCGCGAGCGGGCGGTTCCCGCGTAAAATCCGCGGGCGGTAGGTGGCATGAGAGGTGCCCGACGAGGGTGCATCACAAGAGCCGGTTTCCTTCCCTCTCCACCAACAGCCAATTGCGTTTCGCCTCGTTCGTTGCCGCAGCTCTGATACCGATCGCGGTGCTTTGGCTGCTGCCCACCGTTTCCGACGCGACGAGCATTCTGAGAGCAGCCTTTGGCCGAAACCGTCGAAAGGCTGCCGCCGTCAGCGAAGACGTGGGGAGGCAGCGCCTCCTGTTTCTGGTACCGGCGCACAATGAGTCGCTGCTGGTCGGACGCTGTGTTCGCTCGCTCAGCGCAATGAGCCGGAAGCGAGCCGACTTTGTGGTGGTGGTTGTGGCGGACAATTGTGAAGACGACACAGGCGCGGTCGCTGCATCCGCCGGAGCCCGAGTCCTCACGCGCGTCGACCTCGCGCGGCCAGGAAAACCGAATGCCATTCAGTGGGCATTGGATCAGCTCCCTCTATCCGCCTTCGACGCAATCACAATCGTGGATGCGGATACGATCGTCGAGCCCGGATTTGCCGGTGCGATCGCCGGGATGGGGCCACTGCGAGCAAAGGCGGTTCAGACATACAACGGAATCGCCAACGAAGGTGATAGCTGGCTCACTTGCCTTGGTGGACTGCTCGTGAGAGTGCGATACGACGGGCAATTCATCCTGAAGAGTTTGGCCGGGCTCAATTGTCCGATGGCCAATGGCATGACGATGGGAACCGATCTCCTTCTCCGCTCAGGTTGGGCTTCCAGTTCCCTTACCGAAAACTGGGAGCTTTACGCGCGCTGGACCGCGCTCGGCGAGCGAATCGATTTTGCGCCGCACGCACGACTTGGATCCCAAGAGGCGAAATCGCTGACGCAAAGCTCGACGCAAAGGCGCCGCTGGCAAGCAGGCAGGTGGTTGGTGTTTCAGCAGTACGCGGCCACCATTGTCCGTAGCTCGAAGATTGGATGGCCACAGAAGATCGACGCGCTCGCGGAATTGTCCGCGCCAGGGCCCGTCTTGCACGCAAGCATTGCAACAGTTCTGACGGTTCTCATGGCGCTCTTGCCGGGCCTGTTGCCAAAGGTGATCGCCGCTGCTTTCGCTATCTCGCTCGTGCCCACCCTCGTCTGGACCGGACTGGCCGTGCAGCGTGAATCCAACCGGGGTGAGATTGTTCGCGCGCTGGCAAGGCTCCCTTTCTACGCCGTGTGGCGTGTGTTGGTCGCGATCATGGCGGTCTCCACCGCTCGGCGTGGAGCCTGGCACCGCTCGCCTCGCCACATTCCCGAACCGACTTGATGTCCGGATGACACTTTGACCAGTTCCACCACTCAGCTTCGTGTTGCTGTCGTCGGCTCGGGAAAAATGGGCCGACATCACGCCGTTGCCATTCAGCGCCTGCCCGCAACTGCCACTCTCGTCGCGGTCGCCGATGTCGATCTCACGAGCGCCGCAGCGCTTGCCGCCGATCTCGCGATTCCGGCTGCGTACGGTGACTTCGATAAGCTGCTCGAGAAAGAGCGTCCTGACGTCGTGCACATCTGCACATCGCCAGGAAGCCACTTTGCGCTTGCACGCACCGCACTGGAAGCGGGCGCGAGCGTCTACATCGAGAAGCCCTTCACCGAGACATCGGCGCAGGCTCAGGAGCTACTGGAGCTGGCCCGAACTCTCGACCGGAAGGTGTGCGCCGGGCATCAGCTCCTGTTCGAGCGGCCCACGATACTGGCGAAGCCGCTCGTCGCAAAACTCGGCGCGATTCAGCACGTGGAGAGCTACTTCGCGTTCCGCCAGGCACGCCGCCAGGATGGTCGTCGGCCGCTGACTGCTGTCGAACAGCTGCTCGACATACTTCCCCACCCCATCTACCTGCTCGTCCACTTTCTCGGCGAGAATGCGACCGGCGGGCCACTTTCGGTGAACGGAATGCGCGTTGACGAGCGTGGATCCGTTCACGCACTCGTGTCCGCGGGCGGCGTTACCGGTGTACTCGTGGCTTCGTTGCACGCGCGGCCTGTCGATTCGTATGTGAAGGTTGTCGGGACGCGCGGCTCGATCACGTTGGACTACGTGCGCGGCATAGTCGTCCCGTCGCTGGGAGCAGGCTCGACGATCGACAAGATTCTGGATCCATACAGTCGCGCGCTTGCGACAGCCGGAGGAAGCACAGGCAGTCTGGCGCGCCGTTTTTTCAAAAAGCAACGCAGCTATCCCGGACTCGCGGATGCTTTCGGTGCGTTCTACGAACACGTTTCGAAAGGAGCGCCGGCGCCGGTATCAGCTTCGAACATCGCACGCACCACCGAGCTCTGCGACGTGGTTCGCCGCGAGCTCGATGTGTCCCAGCTCCGCTCCGTTGGACTCTCTGCGCCGGTTCTGCCACCGACGGTCGCGGTGACGGGTGGAACGGGCATGCTCGGCCGCGAAGTCGTGTCCGCGCTCGTGAAGCAGGGCGTGACACCGCTCGTTCTTTCCCGGCGTCTGCCGCCAGCCAGCGAGCGCTGCCCTGAAGTGCGCTACGCTTCGGTTGATCTTGGTGCGGGTGAATTCTCACTGCCAGCGAGCATCGAAACCGTCGTGCACTGCGCAGCTGAGACCGCGGGAGGATGGGATGCGCACCAGCGAAACTCGATCGACGCAACGCGCAATGTCCTCAGCTCGATGCGCAGTGCACACATCCGCCAACTGGTCCACGTCAGCAGCCTCGCCGTCATCGACGCCGATGCGAGGCAGCCGCTGAACGAAATGTCCCCGCTGGAGCGCCATGGCCGACGTCGCGGGCCCTACGTCTGGGGAAAGCTGGAGGCAGAGCGTTTCGCCGCCGATGCCCCTCGAACTCATGGCATCGACGTGCGCATCGTTCGGCCCGGCCCGCTCGTCGACAACGCAATCTTTGACGCCCCGGGAAAACTTGGCCGGATTATCGGGCGACTGTTCGTTGCCGTGGGCAGCCCTAGCGCGACTATTCCGATTTGCGATGTCGCGCGCGCGGGACAACTCGTCGCCTGGACCGCGGTTCATTTCGAGCAGGCCCGACACCTGGTACATGCAATAGATCCTGTTCCGGCTACCAGAAGGGATCTTGTGGGGCGCGTGCGCGCAGATCCGCGATCAGTCTTAAGGCTGCGTTCAATGCGTCTTGGTGTGATACGGATTGCGTTCGAGCTCTACTCGATAAGATGTCAGCAAGCGAAGATTCGGTAGAGTCCTCGTCCAACGCGTCCCTTCACGCCCCCGCTTTCTTGTAGACTTCGTCGACGGCGTGGATCCAGGCCTCGGCGCTGAACGATTTCGACAACGCATCATGCGCGAGCTCGCTCCGCCGCGCCGCGGCCGATGGATCACGCTTCAGCTCGCGGAGTGCAGCAGCAATGGCGTCGGGCTGTTCCGGAGGAATCACCAAAGCGTGTTGAGCCGCCACGACATCGGGCACGCCACCGACCTGCGTCGCGACTATCGGGACTCTCGCGTGCATGGCTTCGAACAAGGCGATGGGCGTGCCCTCCGTCCGCGAGCTAAGAACAAAGGCGTCAAACGCGGGCATCAGTGCACCCGCATTTGCGACGGAGCCGTGCCAGGAAACGCGGTTGGCGATACCTAGCTTGGCCGCTTGTTCCATTAGTTGGTCCCGCTCCTTGCCGTCGCCGATGATCGAGAGTCGCCACGCATCTTCTGCGTGCGCCAACGCGTCCAGCATCACATCGGGGCCTTTCTCGCGAGAGAGTCGTCCAACCCATCCAATGACTAATGCGTCGCTCGCGATGCCGAGAAGGCGACGCGCGGCGTCGCGCGTCATTGTGCTGGGCGGCGGCGCATAGCCGTTGGCAATCCAGCGGATCTTCTCGCGCGAAATGCCGGCGCTTGCAAGGCGATCGACCAACGGCCTGGAGACAGCCACGACGGCGTCTGCGCGGCGAAGAGCGAAGCGTTGGATGGTTTCGTTGAGGCGATTGCGCCTTCCCCCGCCGGTAAAGCCGTGGACGGTGCTGACGGTTGGAATGCGATGAGCCCGAGCGACTGCGCCCCCGATAACGTCCGGCCGGTAGCCGTGTGTGTGCACGACTTGGGGCTTCAGCCGCCCGACAAGCGCGCTAAGTGACCGATACTCTTGGAGGTAGCTACGTGGTCC
>Ga0193699_10000929_pt1 | contig 11813 bp, 11 predicted proteins | sample L3c2metaG_FD_160095 | JGI IMG/M metagenome (GOLD analysis project Ga0193699, IMG submission 160095) | Soil microbial communities from a riparian zone of the East river system, Colorado, United States - L3c2 | ecosystem: Environmental > Terrestrial > Soil > Riparian zone | place: USA: East... | reverse complement strand
CTCCGCGTAGACCGTAGCGCCCTGCGCCGGTGTGCCGCTACCCGGCGGCAGGCCGACACCGTCCGGCGCGATGCTGACGTCCCAGGGCGCGAGATCGGCCGGTGCGATCGGCTGCCCGAAGCGCGGGGCGTCGGCGGCATTGGCCACGTTAAAGCCGAGCGCGAGCGCGGCGGCTGCGGAAAGTGTCTCACGCATAGACATGGCTCACCTCGCCTGCCGCATTGATGCCCCAGCTGGTAATGGCGTTGCAGTGCTCCATGGTGAATGCCATGACGTTGGGCGTGCCGCGGGGCGGACCACGCTCGGCGATGAAGGCTTCGCGAGACGGCTGCACATTGCCGGCCTCGTCGGTGGCGCGGCTCTGCAGAACGACCGGCCGGCCGTCCCAATTCCACGGCGTGCGGAAGCGGGTGAACGCCTTGCTGAGCACCGGCTCCTGCAACGCCGTGCGCGCCCAACTCTTGCCGCCGTCGGCCGAGACCTCGACCTTGGCGATGCGGCCGTTACCGGAGAACGAGATACCAGAGATCTCGTAGTAGCCGGATCCCTTCATGTTCAGGCCTGGCGAGGGATGAGTAATGAACGACTTCACCTCCTGCGGGAAATAGAACTGCCAGGCTTTGCCGTCGGGCCGCAGGATCGTGTACTGCTTGGTCTCGTTGATCGCCATCACCGGCTGCTCGACGAGCTTGATGCGGCGCAGCCACTTGACGTTCATGTTGCCCTCGTAACCGGGCAGCAGCAGGCGCATCGGGTAGCCGTTCGCCGGATTGAGCCCCTCGCCGTTCTGGTAGAGCGCGATCATCGCGTCATCCATCGCCTTGGCGAGCGGAATGCTGCGGTTCATGGTCGGCAGGTCGGCGCCTTCGGCGATGAACCACTTCGCCTTCGGATCGACGCCGACCTCCTCCAGCAGCGTCGAGAGCAGCACCCCGGTCCACTCGGCACAGGAGCAGAGGCCATGCAGCGCCTGCACGTTGCCCTGGATCGGCTCCTTGGAATAGAGCGGCGCACTGTTGCCGCCGCACTCCAGGAATGAGATACGCGACACCATCGGATAACGATGCAGCGCATCGACTGTGTAGACCATCGGCTGCTTCACCAGCCCGTGGATCACCAGACGATGCTTGTCCGGATCGACCTCAGTCTCGCCGCCGCGCGCGATCACGAAATGCAGGCCGTTGGGCGTGATCGTTCCGTTGAGCAGATGGTGCGGCGTGCGCGCCGCGCTGCCGCGCGGCTCGAGCTTGGGATTGCTCAAGGTGCGCACCACTTTCTGCTCGAACTTCGAAGGCTGGCCATAGGGCGGAACCGGCACGCCGGGCCCGAGGCTCCAGGGGCCGTTGGTTAGCGGCTCGGCCGCGGCACTGATCAGCGACATTCCCCCGGCCGTGGTGGCGGCGCCTGCGAAGGCGATGCCGCGCCCGAGCAAGGCGCGGCGATCGAGCAGGCCGTTTCCGGCGACCGGCTCCAGCGGCGGCGACAAGCTCTTGTCTTTGCGACGGCTCTGACGGCTCATGGTTCTCTCCCTTGCATCGACGGCCGGCATCGGTCGTGCCTGTCCGTTCAAGACGATCTCTCGACGATCACTTCCGCGATTGGCTGAAATAGCGTAGGTCGGGCTGCGGCTGATCCTTCCGGGTCGGCATCAACAGGCCCTCCGCGCTCAGGAAATAGAACTCCTTGCCGATGCTGATCTGCGCGTTGTTCTCGCTGCAGATGAATTCGGGCCAGTCCGGCCGCGGAGTGGGGTTGCGGACATATCGCTTGTCGACAGTCCACGGCTGCGTCAAGGCAAGGTCGATCACGGTAATCTCGTCATGCAGCAGGTTGGCATTGGCCTTGTCGAGAGAAATCCGTTCCTTGAAGACCGACTGATTGTCGTGGTGCAGCGGGAGGCCGGAGGCATCGTAGGCGCGGGGGCCCTTGAACGGCCCGCGCGTCTCGACCTCGAGCACGTCATAGCGGCCGTCGTTGTCCACATCGAGCCACTTGCCAATGGAGTAGCCCTGATAACTGGGCTCGCTTTCCTTCGGCCAGTCGCGGCCGTCAGTGAAGATGCGGCGGCCGTGGTCCATGTGGTTGATGAGGATGTAGGTCGTGTCCGGCGTGATCACGAATTCCAGCGGATAGAATGCGTTCATCATCAGCGGCATGCCAAAGGCAAGGCAGCCATAGCCGGTGAAGTTGCCCTGCCCGCCCCTGGCCTGGTCGGCGAGGCTGGCCTCGAGCACCGCCTTGTATTCTGCGGTCAGCGGCGCCTCCTGTCCGAATCCCCAGGGCTTGGTCTGATCGAACGACGGCTGGCCGGGAAGCCCGCGGACGATGAACCGGTTCCACTGTCCCCGCCAGTCGGGGTACTTCGCGTCATCGAACGCTTGCGCGCCTGACAACGTCGTCGACAGCGCTGCAACGACCGCGATCGCCTCGATCATGCTTCGGTAGCGCATCGTGCCCTCCTCATCGTCGGATGAATCCGAAAAAGGAGCGACTATCGAAAAAGCAATGCGACGGCGCTCGCGCTGAAAAACAGGATTGCGCCAGAGCGTGGCTGGTAGCTCGCTATAACGATATCAGGAGAGCGTGCCGCCTGAAAGACCCAAAGGAGGAGACTCAAAGGACAAGCGCGCCGCATCGGGCGCGTCGCAACGTGCTTCCTTGCCTTCTGAAAATTATATCCGGACGTAATGGTGCTGCAGCCCAGGCAGGCGGTCGGCAGGGGTTGGCTGGGCATGCCATGGCTGCGCCACTCACGTGAAAATAGAATGCCTTCGAAAGAAGACCCATCGGCAAACTAGCAGCACGGCGGAATGCCATGAAGACAGAGCTTCTGAACGGAGGCGAGCCCCCAAACGCCGTTAGTCCGTCGAAAAGTGTTGCCGCGAGATTGACCCCCGGTAGGGGGGACTTTCCATTTTGAGATTTTAGTCATGGCCCCTCTGACAAAAACCTATCCCAAAATGGTTCTGCCCATAAAGGGGTAGCCTTTGCCTGAAAGGCGTTTTTGCAAAAAAATTTTCAGGTGCGGGAGAGGATTCAGCTGTCGGCGCTAGTGCCAGCGCGGATGGCAGCGCCAGCAAGTGAACCGAAAGCTCGGCCCTGCCCACTAACTGTCAGAGCACACCATGGAGCACGGCCATGCTGGCGGAAATCTACCTGCTGAAGCTTGAGGCGGCGGTGCGGGCGGCGAAGGAAGCCGCGACCACGGCTTCTACCTCGCGGTTTGTGCCGGTCACCTTACCGACTGCCAAGGCGTCCTAACCCCCCTCTGGTGTCCGCCACGACAGCTTGCGGACACCCTACGGTCCCCGTCGACCTGTGCCCGGCCGCCTACGAACAGGCGAGCTTCCATTGAGCCCCGGGCATCTGCCCGCCTGCAGCTAGGCGCACCCCTCGGATTCAGAACGATTCAGGCCCGCCCCAAGGACTTCCGGGCCATGCTGCGGCAGGCTCAGTCTACCGACGGGATCGAAGGCCGCCGGTCGTCGAGACAACCCGAATCGACAGGAGAACCTCAGATGCGCAAGACCACCGGATTGTTTGCCTTTGCGCCCGTGTTGATTTTGGCTGGGGCCGGAGGATGGGTGGCCTCGAACACTCAAGCGCCCGTCGCAACTCCGACACATGTTCGGATTGATACCTCAGAAATAACAATGACCGCAAACCATCTGCCTTCGGAGCACTATCAGGATTTCTCAGTAATATTCCATTGAACTCTCAAGCACTGGAGCCCTCTCTCGACGAGACCCCGCCAGAGCGGGGTCCTTCGCCTGGTCTTGGATGAGCGCTCGAACTGAGCGCGGACCGTCTCGGGCTCCAACCAGACGGATGGGGAGAGCCTCAGTTCTGCTACCGCCCGACGGAGTACTTCGTGAATGCGCCGCCCGCTTGGGCAATCGAATTCGGCCCTTCGGCGGCGTAGACGTTGCCGTCGGCATCGACGGCCACGCCCTCGCCCGCTGTGCCCTGATACACCCGATCGTCGCGTTCGAACGGTGGGATGAACCCGGTGACGCGGTCCTCGTCGACCGGGCCGATCCGGACGCCGTCACGCCAGTTGGGGTGGTTGTATGGGCTCGACTCCGAGTCGATCACGTAGACCGTGTCGCCCCTGATGAAGAGGCCACTGGGACGGCCGAACATATAGCGCGACTCAAGGTACGTTCCGTTCTGATCAAAGATCTCGATGCGGTGGTTGCCGCGATCGGCCACCCACAGGCGGCCTCGCGCGTCGAACGCCAGCGCGTGCGGCGTGCGGAACTCGCCGTGACGCACGCCGATTCCACCCCACGACTTGATGAACTTCCCGTCGGGAGAGAACTTGCTAATGCGCGACGTGGCGCCGCGCTTGATGCCCTCGGCGACGGCGTTCGCGGTGATCATGCCCTGTGCTTCGTGTCCATCGGCCACGTAGATGCTGCCGTCGGGGCCGATGACGACGTCGTTCGGCTGGTTGAACTCACCGTCGGCGTTGCTGGCCTTGCCCGCGACGCCCAGGCTCAGCAGCTTCTCACCCTTCGGGCTGAACTTGTGGACTTGATGCCCCTTGGTGCCGGCCTTGTTGCCCGCGAAATCGGCAATCCACACGTTGCCCTGCATGTCCACGGCGATGCCGTGCGGCGTAACCATGACGCCCTTGCCGAAATTCGCGAGCACCGCACCGGTCTTGCGATCAAACTTGAAGATGGGATCGAGCGGCGTGTTGTCGCAGTCGACGGGACCACCGCCGGCAGTTGCCGCGCCGCAGCGCTCGTAGGCCCAGATGTTGCCGTCGATGGGATCGACGTCAATGCCGGCCGTGGTGCCCCACTTGCGGCCCGCCGGCAGCTCACCCCAGTTCCGGGTCACGACCGGAGCCGGGTTCGGCAGTCCCTCTCCGGTGATCGGATCGCCCGTCGTCGTGCGCTGAGTGTTCGATGCTGCAATCTGCGCCTGGGCGCGGGTGTCGATGTTCTGCGTCGCCAGGAGCACCGCAGCGCCGAGGCCGAGAATGGACACCTGGAGTCGTGATAGTGCCATGGCGGGCTTCCTTCGTTAGGGCCGACTAGACATCGCAGGATGTTCCACGATGGGTGCTTGTCTCAACCTTGTTGACCGCCGCATCTTGAACCTCGCCATCAACGCGCGCAACGCCATGCCGAAAGGGGGACGCAAGAGGCTCGTCGTCTTGGAAATACGAGAGTTCAAGGTTATGGTCGCCGATCTGTCGCATACCGAGATGTCAGAAGGCAACGTCATGGCCTCACCTAACGGGTCGCGAGATCGAGCGGCTCCGGCAGGCACGTTGTCTGGTACGCCGGATGGCAACCCTCCGGGTTCTTTGGATGCAGTTCAACTTGCACCGCAGCGATGAATCTAACTGGGAACGGAGCGTGGCGGTAATCACGCAGGTGATCGGCCCCGCTGAGTAGGCACGCCGCCGGGTGAGCTACCGATCTTGCAGCCGACCAGTTCAATCTCATGATCAACCTAAAGACTTCTCGGGCTCTCGGCCTCGACGTGCCGCCAGAGTATCCTGGCCCGCGCCGACGAGGTGATCGAGTAGCACGCCTGATTGTCCGCTTTCGGGCAAACCGGACATTGGAGGCGACATGGCGCCAGGGCGGCTTTTGACCGACCCTATGTAAAAACTCATACATCCGCAAAATGTAGAAAACACAATTCTCCAGCAAGTCATCGAACCTCGCGTGTGCAGTATGATTTGACTCTCAGGGATGCAATTGCCCGGAGATATTTCTACGTGTGGCGCGACCGCTGGAGTTTTCGCACAGCCAAGACCCGAAGCAGACGGAGGTCCGTTGGAAATTCCGGAGTGCAAGCTCAATCCGCCTTGATGTTTGCCTCCCGGATAACGCGGCCGAACTCGTCATATTGTTTGCTTAAGAGAGCAGCGAAATCAGCGCCGCACATCCAGGCGGGATAGAGGCTCTGGGCGACCAGCTTCGCCTTGACGTCGGGGATCTGCATTGCCGCCGCAAACCAGCCAGCGAGCTCGGAAACTGTTTCGTACGGCGTCTTCGCCGGCGCGAACAAGCCGTTCCAATTGTCGGCCTCATAGCCCTTGAAGCCAGACTCAGCAATGGTCGGCACGCTTGGCAGCGATTCGCTCCTTGTTCGCGAGGCGCTAGCGAGTGCGCGCAACGTGCCCGCCTTCAACTGGGCCGCAACCCCTGAGTAGGGCAAGAAGACCGCGGTCACATGCCCGCCGAGCAGCGCGTTAACGGCAGGAGCATCGCCGGCATAGGGTATGAACGCAATGTCGACGTTGGCAGCGCGCTTGAGCATTTCGAATGCGATGCGCGAAAGGCCCCCCGGAATACTCGCCAGCGTCAGTGAACCGGGCTTGGCCCGCGCCGCGTTGAGCCAATCGGCGAGGGTACCGTACGGCGATCCACTGTTGACGATGACGACTATCGGCGTGCTTACGAGTTGGCAAATTGGTTCGAAGCTGGTCAGCGGATCGTAGTTCAGCTTTGTCAGGTGCGGGGCAATAAGAAATGCGGTTGAAGTGATCAGCAAGGTGCTGCCGTCGGGCGCAGCGCGGGATACAGCTTCGGTTCCGATGATTGCACTCGCACCAGGGCGGTTCTCAGTCAATAAGGTGACGCCCTCGGTACGGCTGATCTGCTCACCCAGAATACGAGCAAGAATGTCGGCGGTGCCGCCAGCCGGGTAGGGAACGACAATCTTGATAGTTCTCGCGGGTTCCGACCACGCACCGGTCAGTCCGAAAAGGATAGAAAGAACGCCGGCGGCAACCAGATAGGGAGATCGACGGCTGGAGAGTTTCATGATGATGCCCCCTAAAAGCGTTGTGCGCACAGCCTACCAGTGTCCCGGGCACGCTTGGAGAGTGGAAGTCCTGCGCGGTGTTATTTTTCGGCGATCAGTCTAGCGGCGCGATGCCGGCTTCGTCGATCTGAGGGATTACTGTATCTCATCGGTCTTCCTCGCGCGTAATAGCGATCAGAGCTTCAATGCATTCGCATGGTCGCAGATCCCCCGATATCTTGACCGCGTATTCCTCATATTCGGGCATGAGCAAACGCGGCCCGCTTCCCCCGCATTTCTTTTTGAGTAAGGACAGGTATTTTCGGTATCATGAGGCTGAAAGCGCGGGACAAATCACAACGATGCGCGCGGGAGGTTGCAGATGATCCATGGAATGATTTCTGTTCTCGTGGCCGCGGTTTTGGCGGCCCTGCTCGCCACCCAAGGCGCGGCCGCGCAAGCCATCCTCCTCGAAGGTGCCCGCGTCGTTGCAGGCGACGGCAGTCCCCCGATCGAGAATGCAGCGCTGTTGGTCGAAGGCGGCATCATCTCGCGGATCGGCCGCAAAGGCGACATCGCGCTGCCGGCCGGAGGCACCCGGATAGGCCTCGACGGCAAGACCATGATGCCGGCGATCATCAGCACGCATGTGCATCCCGGCTTCCAGAAGGGCCTGACCTACCTGGCGGAGAATTTCGCGCGCGAGACCATCATGGATGATCTCAACCGCGAGCGTTATTTCGGCATCTCCACCGCGATGTCGCTCGGCATCGAGCGCGGCGACGTGATGTTCCAAATCCGGGCCGATCAGGCGGAGGGGCGCGCCGGCGGTGCGCAGCTGCTGCTCGCTGGACGCGGCATCGGTGCACCCGGCGCCGGTCCGGGCAACCCGATCTATGCAAACTTCGCCTATGCGGTGACGACCGAAGAGCAGATCCGGCGCGCCGTGCAGGAGCAGGCGGCCAGGAAGGTCGACATCATCAAGATCTGGGTGGACGACCGCGGCGGCCGGGCGCCGCGTCTTCCGATCGCGTTGGCGCGCGCGGCCATCGACGAAGCGCACAAGCACGGGCTCAAGACCGCGGCGCACATCTTCTACCACGACGACGCCGTCGCGCTGGCGGAAGCCGGCATCGACGCGTTCGCGCATCTGGTTCGCGACCGGGAGATGAGCGACGCGCTGATCGCCCTGATGCTCAGGAACAAGGTCTATGTCATGCCCAACCTCAATGCGCCCGAACGCGGCACCCACAATTCGCCGCCGGCCTGGGTCGATGAGCCCTACCTAGCGGGCCTGCTGCGCGACGTCGTGGCATCGGAGGTCGTCGGGCGCATCCGCAATTCGTTTTCCGGTCGTGACCCGGCGGAGCTGGCGCGTCGCCAGCAGGGCTACGCCATCCTCCAGCGCAGCGTCGCCAAGCTGAGCGCAGCGGGCGCCGCCATCATTCTGGGCGGCGATACCGGGCTCGAAGACAACATTTTCGGCTATGCCGAGCACAAGGAGCTTGAGCTGATGGTGGGGGCCGGCATGACTTCGTCCGGAGCGATCGTGGCGGCCACCAGCCGCGCCGCTGAGTTCGTCGGGCTCACCGATCGGGGCACGCTGGCGCCAGGCAAGCGCGCCGACCTGCTGGTGCTCGATGCGAATCCCCTCGACGACATCCGCAACACCCGCCGCATTGCGAAGTTCTATCTCGCTGGCGTCGAGGTCGACCGCGCGGCCTTGAAGGCGTCATTGACAGGGTCGGCGCGCCAGTAAGGACGTACCCGAGATCGGGACTTGTCATCACTTCCTCGCCCGTCCGGCGTCCGGCGCAAATTCTAAGACGGGCATCGCACCCTCGGCGTTCCTCTACAAATCGGTCAGGCCAAGCGTGAAAAAGGATTGCGGCCGTGTCCCGTAGGTCAAGATTTTACCCTTCCGGGCGTGGCAGGCGGCTTATCCCCGCTTCAGCAGCGTCCACAGCTCTGCTAACGAAGGTTCCCCTTCGAACTGGTTCAGGAACGAGAAGATTTTCGTCGCCGCGGTGTTGTCCACGGCACGCTCGGCACAAAGGAAGAACTTCTCCTCGACCTGCTCCTTAGTGAGCGGCGCCTGCGGAGTGCCGCTGGCGTAATAGCGCATGCGCTGCACGGTGTGGCCGTCGGCGAGCGTCACGGTCACGCGTGACGGGCTCTCGTCGAGGATGTCGGCGAATTCCGGATCAATCGCGACCGAGACTTTGCGGGCCAGCGTCTTGATCCTCTCGTCGGCGATCGACTCCTCCGTGAAGGCCTTGAGCATGGGCGCCCCGTAGAGTGCCGTATAGGCCGCCACATAGGGCATGCTGAACTTGGCGCTTTCGATCGAGGTCGGATATTTGTCGCCTATGCGCGAGGCCGCGTATTTGGTGATGCTGGTCTTGATGGTGGTGATGTCGTCGACCTTGATCTCGTTGCGCAGCTCGAGCGTGGCGTCAATTGCGGTGTGGCCGAGGCCGCCGCAGGGATAGCGCTTGGGCTTGAAGCCGCGCTCGACGATGTCGTAGCGGCGGCCAAGCTCGGCGAACGGATCGAACGAGACCTTGATGCCTCGGTCGAAAGCGCGGAAATAGCCGGACACCGGATTTTCGAGCGCCGTCGCACTCGCCGTGAAGCCACCGCGGCCCAGCGTGGCGGCGAGGATCGCGTTGCGGGCGCTGGTGCCGGAGTGCAGCGGCTTGGTCATGGTGCCGAAATTGGCCGACAGCCCGCCGGACAGCGATGCGGCGATGCCAAGAACGTTGGCAATGTGCTCGCGCGGGACCCGAAGGATACGCGCGCAGGCCATGGCGGCCCCCATGGTGCCGATGCTGCTCACCGCGTGCCAGCCGCCGGCCAAGGATTGTTCGGGCGCCGATCGCGCGAACTTCAGGCACACTTCGAAGCCGACAATGAAGGCCGCCGTTACTTCGGCGGGCGTCGCCCCGGTGCTCTCCGCGAGCGGCAACAGCGCCGGAATGATCGGCGAAGTCGGCTGGCCCAACAAGGAGGACATGTCGTAGTCCATAATGTGGGCGGCAACGCCGTTCGCGAGCGCAGCGAGCTGCGGCGAGGTGCGGAACGACTGGCCGACCACCGAAACCTTCGGGCCGGCGCCTTCCTGCCTGACCATCTCGCAGACAATCTCGGACCCTTCCTCGCGGCTTCCGGCTAGCATCACGGCGAGGGTATCGATGAAGGCAAGTCGCGCCCGCTCTATGGCGAGCGGCGGCAGCGATGTCGCGTCGAAGCCGACCACAAAGTCCGCGATGGTGTCGCTAAGGCGCTTTACGATAGCGTCTGCTTTGGCGTCCGGCTTCGCCTCGCTTTTCGCATCCTGTGCGAGCACTGGCTGTCCCAACAGGATCAGTGCCCCAGGACCGCCGAGAAACAGGCGGCGATCGATCGAGCTTTCGCGCTGTGGGATCATCGTCATTGGGCGTCTCTATCCAGTTCGACAGGGCCAAGGACTCAAGCTCAAAATTCAACGAACGCAACCAAGTTAGTAAGTCTGCACGTAGCACAAAGATTATCGCATCCGCCTGTGTGTTGCCAGTCCATCGGAGTGTGGCGTCGATGATCGTGCTAGTCGAATTCGCGATTAGCTAGTTCACTAGAGAGCACCAGTTGGTGCGTGCATTATTTGGCAGACAGCAGTAAAAGAGAAATAGAAGACGGGAACGGATAGGAAATCATGATAACGGGCGCACACATCATCATTTGCTCCAAGGAAGCCGAAGCCGATCGCGCGTTCTTCCGCGAGATTCTGAATTTTCCGCATGTGGATGTGGGTCATGGCTGGCTGATATTTCGACTTCCGCCGGCCGAGCTCCGCCGAGGAAGCACGAATCTGGCATGATCAAATCGACGCCCAGCAAGATCAGCTCGCAGGGCACCGACTGGCGTTTCTTCAACGAGCTCAAGCGAGAGCTGAAGAGTTGATCGCGGCGCTCGCGGCCTTCAGCCCCACGCTGCTCGCCCGCGCCGACGAAGTAATTGAATAGGACTACTCTTTGCTGCATCTGCTCTCGGCCGTTGTTGGCACTTCTCAGACCAACGGCGATGACGCACGAACGTCCGCTTACAGGGGGCAATCCGGACATCGCGGGGACATCGCCCAACGACCGACTTTGACCCGAAGCTGACTCTCGCGACCGCCAGTTACCGCATTGCGAGAGGTTGATCCGGCCTTGATGTTGGTTGTCTCACACAAGCGACATTCGCCGAATGAAACGTTTTGGAACGTATCCCGGGGCTCAGTCCGGCTTGATGCCCGCTGACTTAACCACCTTTGCCCACTTCTCGGTTTCATCCTCGATGAGTTTGCCGAAGTCGGCAGAAGAGCTTGCAAGCGCAGTGGCACCCAAGTCGGCGAGCCTTGTATTAATCTTGGGATCGACAAGTGCCGCATTGATCTCCTTGTTGAGCTTGTCAATGATCTCAACGGGCGTGTTCTTGGGCGCACCAACGCCACGAATATTACTCGCCTCATAGCCCGGCACGAATTCACCGATGGTCGGGATGTCCGGCAGCGCCTCCGAGCGCGTTGTGGCTGTTATTGCCAATGCGCGCAGCCTGCCTGCTTTGATGTGTTCGATTGATGAGGTTGTGACGTCAAAGAACACTTGCACCTGTCCGGAAATGAGATCGGTCAATGCGGGCGTCGCGCCGCGATAGGGCACGTGATTCATCTGAACTCCGGTCATCACCCTGAACAGCTCACCGGCAACATGCTGGGAGGCCCCGACGCCACTCGACGCCATGTTGACTTTGCCCGGATTTGCCTTGGCGTAGGCGATGAATTCGGGAACGGTCTTGGCCGGAAACGATGGGTTCACTAACATGACAAGCGGATCGCGTGTCAGGCCCGCGACAGGTGCGATGTCACGGATGAAATTGAAATTGAGCTGGTCGTAGAGGGTTGCGTTAATTGCGTTCGCCGGCATTGTCACCAAGAGAAGCGTGTAGCCGTCGGGAGGCGATCGAACAACCGCCTCGGCGGCAATATTGCTGCTGGCACCGGGCCGGTTTCTCGATCACGA
>Ga0193699_10000928_pt1 | contig 11814 bp, 8 predicted proteins | sample L3c2metaG_FD_160095 | JGI IMG/M metagenome (GOLD analysis project Ga0193699, IMG submission 160095) | Soil microbial communities from a riparian zone of the East river system, Colorado, United States - L3c2 | ecosystem: Environmental > Terrestrial > Soil > Riparian zone | place: USA: East River... | reverse complement strand
AACGTGATCGTGGCCGAGCATGCCACGGACGACGATCGCACGAAGTTCCTGGCCGGCCTCGACGCGATGGACGCGCGCGCCGTGAGCCAGTCCGGTGCCCCATTCACCAACCTGAGCCCCGATGCGCGCGGGAAGCTGATCGAGAGCCTCGAGACCGGTCCCCGCGACGTCGAGCCGGCCCAGAGCTACTGGCGGCTCAAGGGGCTCGTCGTCCACGGCTACTTCACCAGCGAGCCGGTGATGAAGGAGGTATTGAAGGTCGAGATCATGCCGGGACGGTTCGAAGGCGCCGCGCCGGTGCAGATCAGGAAGAAGCCATCGGAAGTGCGCGTTCCCCCGAGCGAGGAGATGATGCACCATGGCTGACAGCTACGACTACGACGCCATCGTCGTCGGCTCGGGAATGAGCGGGGGTTGGGCCGCCAAGGAGCTCACCCAGGCCGGGCTCAGGACCCTCGTGCTGGAAGCCGGCGGTCCGGTCGATCCGAACACCGACTACGTCGAGCACATCCAGCCGTGGCAGATGCACTTCCGCGGCTTCGGCGACCGGAAGGCGCTGGAGCGCGACCAGCCCATCCAGAGCAAGTGCTACGCGTGCGACGAGGTGGGCCACAAGTTCTTCGTGAAGGACGCGGAGAATCCGTACACCACGCCGGCCGATGCCCCGTTCAACTGGATCCGCGGGCGGCAGGTGGGCGGACGCTCGATCATGTGGGGACGCCAGGTCTACCGGTGGAGCGATCTGGACTTCGAGGCGAACGCCAAGGACGGTCACGGGAACGATTGGCCGATCCGCTACAAGGACATCGCGCCGTGGTACGAGCACGTCGAAAAGTTCATCGGCGTGAGCGGCGCGCGCGAGGGACTGTCGCAGCTCCCGGACGGCGCCTTCATGAAGCCGATGCAGATGACGGCGGTCGAAGCGGAGGCGCGCCCGAAGATTCTCAAGGCCTTCGGTGGCGAACGGGTGATGACGATCGGCCGCGTGGCGATCCTCACCGAGTATCACAACGGCCGGCTGCCATGCCACTACTGCGGGTCGTGCGAGAAGGGGTGCGTCACCAACTCGTACTTCAGCAGCATCGCGGCGACGCTCCCGGCCGCGCGAAAGACGGGCAACCTGACACTGATGCCGCACAGCGTCGTGGCCGAGGTGTTGTATGACCCGAAGCAGAGCCGCGCGCGCGGCGTGCGCGTGATCGATGCCATCACGCGGCACGAGACGGAGTACACCGGTCGGATCGTCTTCCTCTGCGCGTCCACCATCGAGTCGGTGCGCCTGCTGCTCAACTCGAAGACGCACACCCCCGAAGGGCTCGCGAACTCCAGCGGTCTGCTGGGCAAGTACGTCATGGACCACAACTTCGGATCGGGAGCGGGCGGCTCGTATCCGGGCATGCTGGACAAGCGCACGATCGGCAACCGGCCCAACGGGGTCTACATCGCGCGCTTCCGGAACGTGAAGACCCAGCATCCCGACTTCCTGCGCGGGTACGGCTTCCAGGGCGGCGCCGATCGGTCGGGGTGGGGTCGCGGGCAGTGGATGCCGGGCTATGGCGCCGCGTTCAAGCAGTCGCTGATCGACGAGCTGGGTGGCTGGGGCTTCTGGGGGACGGGGTTCGGCGAGTCGCTGCCGCGTGAGGAGAATCGCGTCACGCTCGACCCCGAGGTCACGGACGCGTGGGGAATCCCGGCGGCGCGCATCGAGGTGCGGTGGAGTGACAACGAGCGTGCGATGGAGAAGGACATGGCGAAGACGATGGCGGAGATGCTCGACGCCGCGGGATTCAAGGACGTTCAACCGAGCGACGGGATGAACCCGCCCGGCCATTGCATCCACGAGATGGGCGGCGCGCGCATGAGCAGGACGGCGAAGGAGGGAGTGCTGAACCGCTGGAACCAGGCGTGGGACGTGAAGAACCTGTTCGTCACGGACGGCTCATGCATGGCAAGCACGGCGTGTCAGAATCCCAGCATCACGTACATGGCGCTCACGGCGCGGGCGGCGGGCCACGCGGTGGAGGCATTGAAGCGGAACGAGCTCTGACGCGGCCGGTCGGGAAAGCACGTGACGGCATGCGGATGATCCGCATGCCGTCGCTGCTTCCAGATCGGGATCGCGGAGCTCGAATCCGCGACCCCACGCCGGCTAGTGCGTCGGCTGCGTGTTGAACGACTCCATCCACGCGTTCTGGCGCTTCAGCATCTCCTCGCGCGTGAGGTCTTCCTTGTGCGTGGCGATCGTCCACGTGTAGCCTTCCGGGTCGATGATGCTGCCGGCCCGATCACCCCAGAACTGGTCCTGCATCTGGCCCATCGGCCCCTCGGGGACCTTGGCGCCCGCAGCCGTGGCGCGGTTGAACAGCGCGTCGCAATCCTCCACGTAGACGAAGAGCGACGCCGGTGAACCGCCGAAGGCCTTTGGACCTTTCGCGCCCATGGCGTCATTGAGCATGATCGGCGAATCGCCGATGCGGATCTCCGCGTGGAGGATCTTCCCATCGGGGCCGACGGCGCGCGACACTTCCGTCGCGCCCAGGGCCTTCGCGTACCAGTCGATCGCCTTCGTGGCGTTGTCGAGCGTGAGCTGCGGTGTGACGGTGTGGTGCCCTTCCGGAACTGCTTGTCTTGTCTTCTCCATTGTTGACCTCCCTTCACGTGAGATGTCGCGGCATCGGTGTGAGAGCGGAGGTGATGCAAGATCGGTGCACCTTTACTCCAGATTCATCCAACACTCGACGTGGCATGATTCATTAATCGGCGCCGACTTTGGAGCTGACAGGGTGATGGGCGGAACGGCTCTATCGCGGATCTGCGCGGAATGGAGCGCGGAACGCCGCGGAGCATCCCAATCAGAACGAGCACACACGGTTCGGTGTGCTGCAGCCTTTCGGTCCTCACGCACGCGTCGTCCGAATTATCACTGGCAGAAACCGGCGGCGATCGTGTCCGCGAGGTTCCGCGCGGCATTCTGCGAGGATCCGCGATAAAGCAGTTGAACGCCTCGGGCCACCGCAAAGGGTTTACTTTCGCTCTGGACGTTCGCGCATCGCGGTCGAACATTTAGAGCGTCTCAGACGCCGTCCCCAATACATGAGCACGACGCCCCCTCGTTCGTCCCGGCAGCGCTACCGCCTGTTCGTCGACGACTACCTGCACGGCCGCCTCGACGAGCGCGTCGACGCGGCGGGGAACGGCGCGCGGCCGGAACCGACGGAGACAGCGGACATCGTGGAGGCGAAGCCTCCGCTCTGGCGCCGGCTCCGACCGCGCGGCACGCGACGCCAGCACCTCCGCGACTATCTCCGTTGGCTCAAGCCGCTGCGCTTCGCCCTCGGTGGCGTCTTCCTCCTCGCCGTGATTCGCGCCGGGCTCGAGATGATCGAGCCGCTGTTCATGCGCTACATCGTCGACCGCGTGCTCCTGAACGCCACGCTGACGCCGGCCGATCGCCTGACGCGGCTGCACCTCGCGGGGGCGACCTTCCTCGCGGTCATCATCGTCTCCAGCCTGGTCAACGTCACCAAGGACTACCGGCAGCGACTGCTCAACGCCCGCGTCATGCTGTCGCTCCGGCGGGCGCTGTTCGAGCGGCTGCTGCATCTGCCGCTGCCGAAGCTGTGGGAGATGAAGACGGGCGGCATCCTGTCGCGGTTGACCGGCGACATCGATACGACGACGGGCCTGCTCCAGATGGCGGTGGTGTCGCCGGCCCTCTCGCTCATCCGGCTCGTCGTCGCAGTCGGGATTCTACTCTCGCTGAACTGGCGGCTGGCGCTCACCGCGCTCGCGATCATTCCCGGCGTGCTGCTGATGAGCCTCATCTTCGCCCGGCGGGTGAAGCCGATCTACCGCTCGCTGCGCAAGGACGCCGAGGTGATCGACGGGCGGGTCGGCGAGACCTTCTCGGGCATTCGCGTCGTGCGGGCCTTTCGCGGCGAGCCGCGCGAGCTCCAGGACTACATGCGCGGCCGCCACACCGTGCTGCGCAAGGAGCTGTTCGCCCAGCGTCGCGAGCTGGTGCTGTGGACGTCGTGGGGGCTGCTGATGAGCGCCGTCAACGTCGCCATCGTCTGGTACGGCGGCTGGCTCCACGTCGGCGGCCGCGCGTCGATCGGCGACATCATGGCGTTCCAGTGGTACTCGTTCCTCCTGCTCAATCCGGTCTGGAGCATCGTCAACACCTTCTCGGAGCTCCAGCGCTCCCTCGCCGCGATGGAGCGCGTGTTCGAGGTGTTGTCGCTCGACGACGACAAGCCCGACCGCCCCGGCGCGCGCGATGCGCCGAGTGTCGTGCACGAGCTGAAGTTCGAGCACGTCGAGTTTGAGTATCGCCCCGGGCTGCCAGTGGTTCGCGACTTCGACGTCACGGTGCCGGGAGGCTCGGTCGTGGCGCTCGTCGGGCGGAGCGGCGCCGGCAAGACGACGGTGACCGATCTCGTGTCGCGCTTCCACGACCCGACGAGGGGTCGCATCCTCCTCGACGGCGTCGACATCCGCGATCTCAAGCTGCGTACCTACCGCGACCTGCTGGCGCTCGTGCAGCAGGAGGTCTTCCTGTTCGACGGCTCCGTGGCCGACAACATCGCGTATGGGCGGCACGATGCCACCGAGGCCGAGATCGAGGACGCGGCTCGGCGCGCCAACGCGCACGAGTTCATCCAGAAGCTTCCCGATGGGTATGAGACCTTCATCGGCGAGCGCGGCGTCAAGCTGTCCGGTGGACAGCAGCAACGCCTCGCGATCGCGCGGGCGATCCTCGCGTCGCCGCAGATTCTCATTCTCGACGAGGCGACGAGCAACCTCGACACGGAGAGCGAGCAGCTCATCCAGGCGTCGATGGCGGCGCTGCTCGCGGGACGGACGACGTTCGTCATCGCCCACCGTCTCTCCACCATCCGCCGCGCCGACCTGATCCTCCTGCTCGAGGATGGGCGCGTGGTCGAGCGCGGCACGCACCGCGAGCTCATGGCGGCCGGCGGCGCCTACCACAGCATGGTGCTCCGGCAGATGGAGTCGGACGCACACGGCGCCCACGAGGCGTCGGACGCCGCCATGCTCACCAGCCGGCTCATGGGAGATCCAACTTCCACGACGCCGTAGTCACTTGAAGTTCCTGACCCCTTGAAGTTCTGACCTTCTGCAGAGCCGGGCAGCCTGGCCGCGTCGTGTTCATCCGTTCATCCGCTCTTGCACGGTCGCTCTTGACACGCGCGCCGCTCGCCAGTCTTGTTAAGAGGTTGACGTCCCGCGCTGCCCCTCGAGCCACGGAGGAGAAGAGATGGACGAGCCCACGAATGAGCCGATGGATGACGTGCGCCGATGGGCGGAGCACGAACGGCAGGAGCAGGTGATGCGCGCGCGCGCGGACTTACGCGCCAAGCGCGAGCGACTGACCGAGCAGCAGATCGAGCTCGTCGCCGAGGTGATGGCTGACGTCCGCATGCTGAGCATCAAGCTCGGTCGGTAGCGCTGCGCGGCCGCTGTGCATCAACCCGCGATGTCGCACGGGTCGCATGGCCGCGACTGCAACAGAATGCACTGAACCTACGGAGGCTGCTCGCGCTACACGAGCGGCAGGCCGGGCAGCACCTTGTCGAGCGTGATCGGGAAATCGCGCACCCGCACGCCGGTGGCGTTGAACACGGCGTTCGCCACCGATGCGCCGGCCCCGCAGATACCCAGCTCACCCATGCCCTTGGAGCCCAACACGTTGGCCTTGTCGTCGAAGCCGTCGAGCAGCACGGCGTCGATCCGCGGAATGTCGGCGTGCACGGGCACCAGGTACTCAGCGAGATCCCGGTTGACGAAGGAACCGGAGCGCGTGTCGACGACGGCTTCTTCGTGCAGCGCCGCGCTGACGCCCCAGGTCATGCCACCGATCAGCTGTGAGCGCGCCGTCTTGTGATTCAGGACGCGCCCCGCCGTGAACACGCCGAGCATGCGCCGGAGCCGGATCTCTCCGGTGTCCGCGTCGACGCCGACTTCGGCGAAATGGGCACCGTAGCTGTTGATCGAATAACTCTCGTAGTTCGGATCCTCCGCCATGCTGGGGATCTCGCCCTCCGCCTCGAGCCCCTCGGCGGGGATGCGGCCGCCCGAGGTCCTGAGCTTCTCGCGCAACGCGTCGCACGCGCGGCGGACCGCGTTGCACGAGTTGCTGGCGCCCCACGAGCCGCCTGAGCCCCAACTGGGCGGAAAGTCGGAACGTCCGAGCTCGACTCGTACGCGCTCGATCGGTAGCCCGAGGCAGTCGGCCGCGACCTGGGTCACGATGGTGTAGGTGCCGGTGCCGATGTCGGTCATGTCCGACTGGACGACGGCGTTCCCATCCGCTCCGATGCGCACCCTCGCCTTGGTCGGCCCTTGGGGGTGCCCGCGAATGGCGGCCGACATGCCGTATCCCACGAGCCACCGACCGGCGCGCCGGCTCCCGGGTCGACTGGGGCGGCCCACCCAGCCGAAGCGGCGCGCCCCTTCGCGCAAGCACTCCACCAGGCGGCGGTCCGAGAACGGCACGCCACGCTCGGGATCGCGCGTCGGCTCATTCAGGATCCGCAGCTCGACGGGGTCCATCGCGAGCGCAAGCGCCAGCTCGTCCATCGCCGATTCGGCCGCCAGCAAGCCTGGCGCCTCACCCGGCGCTCGAACGTCTTCCGCACCCTGCAGATCGAGCGGCACCAGCCGATGGCGCGTCAGTCGGTTGGGCGCGGCGTAGAGGCTGCGCGACGAGGCGGCGCTCGGCTCGCCGTACTCGTACACGGGGCTCGCGTGCATGGTCGCCTCGTGGGCGAGGGCGACCAATCTGCCGTCCCGCCCCGCGCCCAGTCGCACCCGTTGGCTCTCCGCGGTGCGCATGCCGACGAGCTGAAAGATCTGCTGCCGGGTCATCGCGACCTTGACCGGCTGTTTCAGTGCGCGGGCGGCGAGCGCCGCGAGGATCGTTTCGGCATGAACGCCCAGCTTGGAGCCGAAGCCCCCGCCGATGTACAGAGCGACGACGTGGACCCGCTGTTGGTCGAGCTGGAGCGTTCTGGCGATCCGCGCGCGGGCCGCATTGACGATCTGCGAGGCGACGTAGAGCGTCAGGTCGTCCCCATCCGGCACCGCCAGGCACGCATGCGGCTCCATCGGCTGGGAGAACTCATACGGCGTCGTGTAGCGCTGATCGACTTTGACCTCGGCGCCGGCGAAGGCGGAGTCGAAATCGCCCACCGCGGTGTCGGTCGTGATGCCGGCAATCAACGTTTTCGGCGCATATGCCTGATCCTGGCGTGCGGCGAGGTCGTAGTGTCCCTGCTCCGCGGCATACTCGACCTCGACGAGATTCGCCGCGGCTCGTGCCTGCTCGAAGGTCGTCGCGACGACGAGCGCCACGGGCTCGCCGTAATGGTGAACCTCTGGGCCGATCAGCTCCGGCCGCGCTTCCCAGTATGGCAGAGGGATGGCTGGGTCGGGGGTGGCAATACCCTGCGCCGGCGCATTGAGGTGTGTCATCACCAGCCGCACGCCGGCGGCGCGCTCGGCGCGGGTGGTGTCGATCCGCGCGATGCGGCCTTTGCCGATCGTCGCACCAACGATGAAGCCGTAGAGCGGTTGGCCGACGTCCCAGAATTCGTAGGCGTAGGTGGCCTGGCCGCTGACCTTCAGCGGGCCGTCGACGCGGTTGATGGGTTGTCCGATCAACGTCATGCTGAACTCCCTTGGATGCTGGGCCGATCTCCCGCGGGGGAATCCCTCAGATGACGTCGTAGCTCTTTCCGTCGGCCGGTGTCACGCTCAGCTTCACGTCGATGTTGTTGCGCGTTGCCCTGGAATACGGGCACCGCATGTGCGCCCCACGCACGACGTCCTTCGCGGCCTCGACGTCCGTTGCTCCCGGCAAGGACACGTGCAGCTCGGCGGCGAGCTGGACACCAGAACTGCCGACGGTGGAGGCGAGTCGCACATTCGCCTCGACCGTCGACTTGCCGATCGCGACTTTCCTTTCGCCGGCGACACCCTTCACGGCACTGTGAAAGCAGGCGGCGTAGCCCGCGGCGAAGAGCTCCTCCGGATTCGTCCTGCCGCCCTGGCCACCCATCTCTTTGGGATACCCCACCTGTAGATCGATGAGACCGTCGGCGCTGCGGACGGTGCCATCGCGGCCGCCGATGGAGGTGACCGTCGGCGTGCGGTAGTCGATGCGGGGCGGTGCTTGTGCTGTCATCGTCATGGTTGCGTCCTCATTCGGCCTGCGCCGTCTGCGCCAGCGTGCGGCAGAGCGTGCGCTTCGCCAGCTCGATCTTGAAGTCGTTGTGCCCCCGCCCCACGGCGTTTGCCATCGCCGCTTCAGCCGCGGCACGGAAGGTGGCCATCGTCGCGGGACGTCCCGTCAACGCGGCCTCCGCCTCCACCGACCGCCAGGGCTTGTGCGCCACGCCGCCGAACGCCACGCGCGCGGTAGTGATCGTCCCCTGCTCCACCGCAACGATCGCCGCCACCGACACCAGCGCGAAGGCGTACGAGGCCCGGTCGCGCACCTTGCGATAGCGCTGCTGGCCGGGCGGCGGCGGCGGCAGGATCACAGCCGTGATCATCTCACCCGATCGCAGCACCGTCTCGATCTGTGGCGTATCGCCGGGCAGTCGGTGGAAATCCCCGATGGCGATCCGGCGCGTGGTGTGGTCGGCGCCGAGCAGCTCGATCTGCGCGTCGAGCGCCGTCATCGCGACGGCCATGTCCGACGGATGGGTGGCGATGCAGGCACCGCTCGCGCCGAGGATCGCATGCGTCCGGTTGAAGCCGCCGATGGCGGCACAGCCGGAACCGGGATCCCGCTTGTTGCATCCGTCGGCCGTCTCATAATAGAAGTAGGGACAGCGGGTGCGCTGCAGCAGGTTGCCGCCGACGGACGCCATGTTGCGCAGCTGCCCCGAGGCGCCGGCGAGCAGCGCTTCGGAGAGCACCGGGTAGCGGCTGCGCACGCGGGCCTCGGCGGCGAGGTCGGAGTTCGCCACCTGCGCACCGATGCGGAGTCCACCATCCGACAGGTCGTCGATGCCTTTCAGCGGCAGGCGGCTGATGTCCACCAGGTGCGTCGGCCGCTCGATCTCGAGCTTCATCAGGTCGAGCAGGTTGGTGCCGCCGGAGATGAACTTTGCACCCGCTCTCGACACGGAGGTCACCGCGGTCTGGGTGTCGGTCGCTCGCTCATAGGTGAACGGTCTCATCTGGGCGCGCCCTCCGCGACATCGCGAATCGCATCGACGATGTTCGGGTAGGCAGCGCACCGACAGATGTTGCCGCTCATCCGCTCGCGGATCTCCGCGTCCGTCAGGGCGATCCGCGGCGACGCCACGTCCTCGGTGGCGTGGCTGGGCCATCCGGCCGCGACCTCGGCAAGCATGCCGACGGCCGAGCAGATCTGGCCGGGGGTGCAGTAGCCGCACTGGAAGCCGTCGCGCGCGATGAACGCGGCCTGCATGGGATGGAGGGCGTCTAGCGAGCCGAGTCCTTCGATCGTGACGATCTCGTCGTCCTGGTGCATGACGGCGAGCGTGAGACACGAGTTGACGCGCCGGCCGTTGATCAACACGGTGCAGGCGCCACACTGCCCGTGGTCGCAGCCTTTCTTGGTGCCGGTCAGGTGGAGGTGCTCGCGCAGCGCGTCGAGCAGGGATGTTCGCGTGTCGAGCTCGAGGCGCTGCACGCGGCCGTTGATGGTCAGCGCGAGCTCGGCGGTGTGCACCCCGCCGGCCTTCGTCTCTGCGGTGATCGATGTACCCATTGCAATCTCACCTGCGCGGCCCCTATCCCGCGCCGTCGTGGTACTCAATACTTGTGGCGACGAATTTTCCTGTCAACGCTCCTACTTCTGCACAGCTCGGTGCCCGATTGCGCGCTCTCCTCCTGCTTCCCCTCCTCCTGGTCCCGTCGCTCCGTGCGCAAACGCCGAGCCCACGGCGCGCGGTGTCCGACCCCGGCGTCATCGCGACCGGACAGCGAATCGCGCCGGCCGGCGTGCTCACCGTGCTCCCAGGCAAGATCGGTGGCGTGCGGTTCGGCGCGTCGTCCGACGACATCTGGGTGGCCGCGCCGGGCGCGGTGCATCACCTCGCCTGGCGCGACAACCGGACGATCGGCCGCACGCTCGTCGATGGCCGTCCGGGCATCTATGCCCTCGCGCCGGATCCGGTTGGCGGCCGCATGCTCGTCTCCTCCGTCGGTCACCTGCCCGCGAGGCGCGGTGCGAGCGCGCGCCCAGAGGAAGTGGCACAGGTGAGCTTCATCGACGCCGGCGGTCGCGGCGACTCGAGCAGCGCGCGATTCGGTTCGGGCGCGCTCGGCGACTACATGGCCGGCGCGCCCGCGGTGGCACGGCGCGCGGGCCCCGACGGCCGGCGACTCGCCGTCGTCCCGCTTCCGGCGAACGATTCTCTCGTCGTGCTGCACGCCGAGACCGGCGCACGGGTTCGTTCGGTTGCGCTCGGCGTCGAGCCGATTGCGGCGGTCATCTCCGCCGATTCACGCGTCGCCTACGTCACCGTCCTCGGCGGGCCGAAGCCGCGACCCGGCGAGCGCGCCTCGGCGCAGTGCTGCGATCCGCGCGCCGAAGCGGTGCGCGTCGATGCGCGCGGCATCGCCGAGCCGGGCAGCGTGAGCCGCGTCGACCTGGCGAGTGGCCGGGTGACCAACGAGATCATGGTCGGCCGACATCCAACCGCGATCGTGTGGGACGAGCGGCGCGGGCGCCTGTACGTCGCCGCCGGCAACTCCGACTCGGTGAGTGTGATCGACACGCGGACGAACACGGTCGCGCGGCACATCCCGATCGCGCCGTTCCGCGAGCGCAAGGCCGGCCTCGCTCCCACCGCCCTCGCGCTCTCGCCGGATGGCTCGACGCTCTACGTCACGCTCGGCGGGGTGAACGCCGTCGCGGTGTACGACGTGCGCGACGCCGGCGGGCCGGCGGCGTTCCGCGGTCTCATTCCGACCTCGTGGTACCCGTCCAGCATCGACGCCAGCGCCGACGGGCGGTACATCGCCGTCGGCTCGCTGTTCGGCGTCGGCTCGGGCGAGGGCACGAACAATGGCCAGCGCGGGCGGTACGTGTTCGCCATTCGCGGCGCAGTGAACGTGATCCCCGTGCCGAGCGTCGCCGAGCTCGCGGCCTACACGACGGCGGTCGCTGCCAACAACCGTCTGGCTCTCGCGACCGCGACAGCGAACCACGTGCAGGTCCTTCGCTCTGCTCAGGACGACAAGCAGGTGCAGGTCCTTCGCTCCGCTCAGGACGACAAGCAGGCTCAGGACGACAAGCAGGTGCAGGTCCTTCGCTCCGCTCAGGACGACAATCTCCCGCCGGCACGCGCCGTACCGGAGCGGCCGGGCGACCCGTCGCTGATCAATCACGTGGTGTTCATCGTCCGCGAGAACCGCACCTTCGATCAGGTGCTCGGCGACCACGACCGCGGTGCACGCGACAGCACGCTCGTGATGTATGGGCGCGACGTCACACCCAACGCCCATGCGCTCTCGCGGCAGTTCGTCACGCTCGACCACTTCTTCGCATCCGGAGGCAACTCGGCCGACGGACACCAGTGGCTGACCCAGGCCAACGAGACCGACTACCCGATGTGGCCGCTGTACTACGGACGGAGCTATCCGTCCGAGGGGGTCGACGCGCTCGCGTATTCGTCAGGCGGCTTTCTCTGGGAGGCGGCGAAGACGAAAGGCAGGAGCGTCGCCGTGTTCGGCGAGTACGCGCCGGCGCCCACGGTGTCGTCGGACACCGTGCGGCGGCGGCTGTTCGCGCAGTATCTCGAGCGGCCG
>Ga0193699_10000927_pt1 | contig 11816 bp, 9 predicted proteins | sample L3c2metaG_FD_160095 | JGI IMG/M metagenome (GOLD analysis project Ga0193699, IMG submission 160095) | Soil microbial communities from a riparian zone of the East river system, Colorado, United States - L3c2 | ecosystem: Environmental > Terrestrial > Soil > Riparian zone | place: USA: East River... | reverse complement strand
AACTGTGAAGCCGCCGCATTTGCCCTTGCCGCGGGCCAGATAGAGGTCGTGGATCGACGAAGGCTGTACTCCGACGGCCTGGCCGATCTCCCAGATCAGCCAGCGCGCATCCTCGCGATCGTCGGGTTCCCCGAAGACGGCGGTGTAGACCAGCTTGTCCATCGCTGGTGAGGCAATGGCGGCTTCGTCGTGGACAGTGACTTGGCCGTCGAGAACGCTCACGGCCTTGTGGAATGGATTAACTAGCATGTCAGTAGAAAAGATACGGGTCAGGGAAAATAATCAACTGAAGAGTACCTGCTGGGGGCTTTCAATGGAGCAGTTCAGGGCTGCGGGCTCGCCTAGACGCTCCAACGGGGATCGCTTTTCGGCAGCGACTCCCATTCCGTCCTGGCGTGGTCGGCGCCGGGCCGGCCAAGTAGCGCGTACGCAAACTGTTTTCCCAGCTCGACGCCGGGCTGGTTGAACGCATCGATCCCATACAACTGCCCCGCATAGGCGGTCGCGATCTCCAGCAGCATCATCAGCTGACCTACATGGGCCGCGTCCACCCTCTCGAGGTGAATGGTCATGTTGGGCCGGCCGCGCTTCGCCAAGGCGCCCGCTGTGGCGCGCTGCTCGATGTCGATCAGCTCCGCCAGGCTATGGCCGCCGAGATATCCGAGTTCTTTGACGTCCGAAAACGCGGCAGGAATAGTTACGTCGGTCCCGCGTTTCTCGACCGCAACGAAGGTGACGGTCTTGTCAGCCGGGCCTTCCATGAACAGCTGTACCTGCGCGTGCTGGTCCGTCGCGCCGAGCGCTGCCAGCGGCGTCGAGCCGACCGACGCTCCATCCGGGCGATGCTTGCCGAGACTCTCCGCCCACAGCTGCACGAACCACGCAGCGAAATCGCGAAGCGGATCCGAATAGGGCATGAAGACGACGATCTTTTTCGCCAGAGTCGTGTCGGCGAGCCACTGGAGGATCGCGTAAACCCCGGCGGGATTCGTTGCGAGATCCGGGCTCTCGCAACGCTTGGCCATTTCGGCGGCACCGGAGAGCAGCGACTTCACGTCTATTCCGATGAGCGCTGCCGGCAGGGTCCCAACCGGAGTGAGCACGCTGAACCTGCCACCGATGCTCGGCGGGATGTCGAGCGCCGGCACCGAGAGACGCTCAGCCAACGGCCTGAGCGCGCCCTGTTTCGGGTCCGTGATGAACACCATTTGCTTCGTGACATCGAGCTGGGCCCGCGTGAGCCGGTCGTGCACGATGAGAAACTGCGCCATCGTCTCCGCGGTGCCGCCCGATTTGGAGGTGACGATGAACAGAGTCCGATCCAATCGCAGATTGCGCAGCAACGCGTCGATCGTTTCGGGATCGACGTTGTCGAGCACATGAAGCCGCGGATAACCGCCACGCGATTTTTCATCCAGCAGGTTCCAGCCGCTGGGACGGAGCGCCGTTCGGAGAGCGATCGGACCGAGCGCGGACCCGCCAATTCCAAGGATGACGACGTCATCGTACTTCCCGCGCGCACCGCCGGCGAATCGCTCGACCTGATCGAGGAGTCCCTTATCCGATGGCAGATCCACGAAGCCGACCGTCCCGCCGGCGCGCAATGACTCGAGGCCGCGCTTGGCTGCGCCGAACTGTCGCCCGGCGCCCTTCCACGCGCCCGGATTGATCCCGCCCGGGGAGATCATCATGTTCGAGTAGTCGATGCGAAGCGTCATCAGTGTACCTGCACGGTGAGGCCGTCGTATGCAGGAGCGATACCGGGCGGCAGCTCCGCCTCCAGCTCGGCGTGACTGGTGCGATGAGTCAGATGTGTGAGCCATGTCTGCCGCGCGCCAACCTTCTGCGCCGCAGCCACTGCTTCGGAAATGCTGAGGTGGGTCGGGTGCGGCGTGCGGAATAGCGCGTTCAACACGAGAACGTCGACGCCACGAAACGAGCGCAGCGCCTCCTCGGGAAGCTCTTTGGCATCGGTGATGTAGCCGAGGTTTCCAATGCGATATCCGTAAACGGAAATTGGGCCGTGAGGAACTGCTACCGGTAGCACGTCGAGGTCTCCGACCCTGAAATGCTCTCCCGCCCGAACAGGGTTGGCGTGGCCTTCCGGCTTGCTCGTCCCCGGAAGCGGCTTGATCGAGTCGTCGAAGATGTAAGCGAACCGGCTGGCCAGCCGCTTCATCGTGTCCGGCGGTCCGTACATCTCGATCGGCACGTCGCTCCGGTCGGAAAGGGCGCGGATGTCGTCGATGCCCTGCACGTGATCCGCGTGATCGTGGGTGAACAGGATTGCGTCAACGGTGCTGACACCGGCGGCAATGAGCTGCAGTCGGAGCTCCGGCGGCGTGTCGATGAGGATGCGGGTGCCACCATCCGACTCGACGAGCGCGCCCACTCGTGTCCGCTTGTCCCTGGGGTCCGTCGAACTGCACACATCGCACGTGCATCCGATTTGTGGGATGCCAAAGCTTGTTCCTGTTCCCAGGAAAGTGAGCTTCAGACGGTCTCCACCTTGAGCAAATTGGTGGTGCCGGGCATGTCGAACGGCACACCGGCGGTGACGATGATGCGGTCTCCGTTCGAAGCGAGCTCCCGCTGGACGACGACAGTCTTGGTGCGCTCCATCATCTCGTCGTAATCCGCGCAGTGCGGCACCAGCTCGGGCACCACACCCCACACGAGCGCGAGCTGCCGGTAGGTGCGTGCCTCGTCGGTGAGCGCGAGAATCGGAACCGCCGGCCGCTTCGATGCCACAACGCGAGCGGAGAATCCACTCTTGGTGAACACCACGACGAGTGGCGCATCGAGCATGTCGACGGCGGCAACGGTCGCCGCGGCAATCGCGACCTCCGTCGTCACGACTCCATCGCCTTGCTCCGCGCCGGAGAAAGGAGCAACCGGTGGATGGGTCTCGATTTCCTTGATGATCCGCGTCATCGCCTCGACCGCGAGCCGCGGATAAGCGCCGGCCGCTGTCTCGGCGGAAAGCATGACGGCGTCGGTCCCATCCATGATCGCGTTGGCGACGTCGCTCGCTTCCGCACGCGTCGGGCGCGGATGCTCGATCATCGATTCCAGCATCTGCGTCGCGGTGATCACCGGGCGTCCGTACTTGTTCGAGAGCCGGATGATGCGTTTTTGCGCGCCCGGCACTGACTCGAACGGCAGCTCAACGCCGAGGTCGCCGCGCGCAACCATCACCGCATCGCTGGCGCGGACGATGGCCTCGATGTTCTGAAGCGCAACGTCCTTCTCGATCTTGGCGACCACGAGCAGCCACTTCGGGATCATCGTGCGCAGCGACTCGATGTCTTCCGCCTTTCGGACGAAGCTGAGCGCGAGGTAATCCACTTCCTGCTCGACGGCAAACTTGACATCGGCGACGTCTTTCTCTGTGATCGAAGGCGCGGAAACCTGAATGCCGGGCAGATTCATGCCCTTGTGGCTCTTGAGAGGGCCCCCGTTCAGAACTCTCGCCTTCACGCGGGCGTTCGCGACCTCGAGTGCGACCAGCTCGATCAGTCCATCGTCGACCAGAATCCGGTCGCCAACCCGGACGTCGTTTGCCAGGTGGTCATAGGTGACAGGGATCTCGCCGTTCTTCTCATTGCCCTCGTGAACGAGAACAACGTCTTCGCCGACCTTGAGCGTGAGCGGCGTCGGGAGATCTCCGATTCTGATGCGCGGCCCCTGCAAATCACCGAGGATCGCGATGGGTTTATTGGCTTCCTTTGCCAGGCGCCGAACCATCGCGATCGTCGATGCGTGCTGCTCGTGTGTCCCGTGGGAGAAATTCACCCGGGCCACGTTCATGCCCGCTTCGATCAGCCCGCGAATCGCGTCATCGGTCGAAGTAGAGGGACCAAGGGTGCAGACGATCTTGGTGCGAGGAGTGTAGATGCCGGTCACTTCCCGCCAGGTGTAAGTGATCCGATCTTCGATTCCAATCCGGCGATGAGCTCGTCGAATGATTTCTGAAAGCTGGCAATTCCGTCGACCAGCAGCTTCTCGGTTACTTCACGGATCGAGATTCCGATTGCCTCTATTTCCTTGAGCAGTCCTTCGGCGGCGGCGGTTTTCTTCTCGACGGTTTTGTCGACGACGCCGTGATCCCGGAACGCATCGATCGTAGCTGGTGGCATGGTGTCGACGGTGTCCGGGCCGATCAGCTCTTCGACGTACATCACATCGCGGTAGGAGGGGTTCTTGGTGCTCGTGCTCGCCCAGAGCGGACGCTGCACCCGCGCTCCCTGCTTCGCGAGCGCTTCCCATCGCGGTCCGGAAAACCTCTGCCGGAAAAGTCGGTACGCCAGCTTCGCGTTCGCGATTGCGGCGCGACCCTTGAGCAGCTGCAGCCGCTCTTTCTCCGCGGGCGGCGCCTTTGCGATGAGAGCGTCGAGTCGCTTGTCGATCTCGGAATCGACCCTGCTGACGAAAAAGCTGGCGACCGACGCGAGTCCGTCGATCGGCTTGTGTGCTTTGACGCGGTCCTCGAGTCCCGCCAGATAGGCTTCGATCACACGATCATGCGCTTCGATCGCGAAGAGGAGAGTGATGTTGACGTTGATTCCTTCCGAGATGAGCCGCCTGACCGCAACCGCGCCCTCCACCGTGCCGGGCACCTTCACCATGACGTTGGGGCGATCGACCGTCTTCCAGAGTCGGCGAGCTTCCTCGATGGCAGCATCGGCGTTGTGCGACACGCCGGGAGAGATCTCGATCGAGACATAGCCATCGGCGCCGCGCGTCGAGCTGTACACTCCAGCAAAGGCGTCGCAGGCATCGCGCACATCGGTAGTCTCGAGCAGCTCGAACAGCTCCCAGCTCGTGAGCCCGTCTTCCTCGGCCGCGACTATCTGCTCGTCATAGGCGTTGCTCGACGCCAACGCCTTCTGGAAAATGGTCGGGTTGGATGTCATGCCGGTCAGTGCATCATCACGGACGCGACGGTCCAGCTCGCCGTCGTGCAGCATCCGGCGATCGATGCTGTCGAGCCAGATCGATTGCCCGACGTCGTGAAGCTCCTGCAACCTGTTCTTAGGCATGAAAGTCCCCCTCTCCAATTCTAACTATCCTCGCGGCCCTGCGCTTCCCGTCGGTGCGGCGAAAAAATTGCTTGACAACAGCCCGTGGACCAACGGCGAATCTTTCTGCTGTCACCGGCCAGCTCCGCGGGGAAGCGTGCCGCGCTCCTGTTCAACGACAGGGCCGAGTTCGACATCGCCCGCCGGGTCAGGCGGCAGCCGGGAGCGCCCCTCGGCGATGTCTTCAGCTTTCTGAGTGGCCTGTACTTCAGAGGCAAGCTCACTTACGCCCGTGAATTCCAGAACCCACCGCCCCGCCGGGCGCCCGGCATTCAGATCATAACCCCAACGGATGGGCTGTACTCGCCGGGCTCGTTCGTCACCCTCAAGGATCTGGAGCGCTTCGCGACGGTGCCAATCGACGCCGAAGAGTCGCGATACCGCCATCCGCTGGAGCGCGACGCCGGGAAGATCGCGGAGAGGATCGGACCCAAATGCCAGGTCGTGCTTCTTGGGAGCGTAGCTACGGGAAAATACGTAGACGTGCTGCTGCCGATCTTCGGCGAGCGGCTGGTATTTCCGAAGGAATTCCTGGGTCACGGAGACATGGCTCGCGGCGGTCTGTTGCTGCAGCGGGCCGCGTCCGGAGTCGAGCTCACTTATATCCCCGTCTCCGATCCCGCGCGCCTCGGAACCCGGGCAACAAAAAACGCGCGCGCCGAATTGGACGCGCGCGTTTGAACGCCGGCTAGCGCCCGACGCGCCAATCGGTTGAGAGCTCGGTGGTACCCCACGCGAACTTGAGCACCCCGTGTGGAAAGGTCTTCGACGGTGGATTCTCGACCGCGGGGACGAGCCAGAACGTGAGACTTTCGACCGGCTCGGTGAGCGTCCGCTGCCGGAGATCTATCCGGGCCAAATCCTTCGAGGGGTCGTAGTTGGTTCCCCACTGATTGACCTCTCTGCTCACCACCAGCTTCCAGCCGGTCCGGGTCGGAAGGGAGAATAGCGTGTAAGCTCCGCGCGGGATGAAAGCATTCCCGATGGTGATGTCGACTTCGGTGTTGAGCTGGGTGGCCATGTTGGCCCCGGTGCGCCAGACGCTGTCCCAGGGAACGACGCCGGGCATTCCGATGACGTTCCGGCTGCGCAAGTGCGGCTGCCCGTAGTCGATAGCGATCCTGGCGGGTCCCGCGAGGTTGAGCGCGCCGAACCATCCGCCTTCGTCCGGGTCGTAGCGGCTGTCGACGAGAACCATCACGGACGCCCGCGTGCTCGCGGCAGCTCTCGGAATTCTTGGCGCCGGTTGGGCCTGCTGCGCGGCCGGCGCGGCCGACGCCGGTGGAATTGGCTGCCCTTGCGCGCCGAGATCAGAAGCGACTAGTACAACCGCCGCGGAAAGGACGAGCCGCGAAGCAATCATTCTGCTCTCCCGTTTGGGTTTATTTGACCGCTGGATTTCACTACGAATCGGGATACTTCCCGACCAGCCTACGCTCACGCTAGAACTCGCGCTTGCGCATCTCCTTGAAGAAGCGCTCGTGCTCCTGACGCTCCTTGAGAGTGGCTTCATCAGTCGGCAGGTCCGAGAGATTCTTGTCGTATTTCTTGCCGAAGCCCTTCCGACCGCTCGACTTTGCCGCCTTGGCGGCGTTCTTCTTCGCCAGCGCGGCGATCTTCTTGTCGTCCATAGCCCTCCCACAAATACAGGGTAAACGTGCGCTTAAATATGTCACCGGTTCACGGGCTGCGTTACAATAAAGTGTGAACAACTTCCCCGATCCGATTGCAGTCCTTTCGGCCATGATTACCCCGGCCGTGCTCATATCGGCGTGCGGGTCGCTAATTCTTGCGACGTCCGATCGCCTCAGCAAGGCGGTCTCGCGCACGCGAGAGATCTCGCAGGCGTTGATTCCGCGGGCGAACGACCAGCGGGCCGATGGTCGCGAGGAAGAGCGGCGAATGCTGTTCACCCAGCTCGATTTCGTTACGACTCGGGCCCGCCTTCTCCAGCGCGCGTTATCCCGACTCTACGCCGCGGTCGCGTTTTTCATCGGCACGAGCGTGGCGATCGCGTTCCTCGTTGCGATCACGACGTCCGACATGAATATGCAAGTGATCCTCGCAGTGCTTCCGATCGGGCTCGGACTCTGCGGCGCCGGTCTGCTCCTCTACGCCGCGTTCCTGCTGATCAAGGAATCCCGGTTCGCCCTCGCGGCGGTGAATGAGGAAATGGATTTCACTTGGAAGCGGGGCAAGGAGTACGGGCCACCTGATCTCGTTAAAAAGGGGATCAAGCGGACCCGATGGTTCGGTGGGGTGAAGTAAGGGACGCGTTGCCCGTTACCTGCTACCTGTTACCCGTTACCTGAAAAAAAAAGCGCCGGGCAATTCTGCCCGGCGCTTCTCTTCTTCTCTAGTCCGCAGTCCGCAGTTAGTGCGCAGTCCGCAGTTTAGTCCGTAATCCGCAGTTCACCCGCACTCGCTGAAGCCGCACACGTGGCACTTCGCGCATCCCTCGGCGAACTCGAGTGATGATCCGCAGTCGGGGCACGTGCCAATGAACGACTCGCTCCTGTTCACGTTGTCGAATCCATACTGGGGCTGTGCTGATTCGCTAGTGACGGGGGTCGGATTGGGTTGAACGATCTCCACCGGCGAGGACGCCAAGGGCGTACTCCCCAGGAGCTCCTGCTGCACGCCGCCCTTTTCGCGCATCCACTTCTCGAGCGCAATTCCGATCGCGTCGGGAACCGAGAGCACTTTGTTCGGTCCCAGCCCAATCGCCTTGTCTGAGGCGATGCCGCGCAGCTGGCGGTGGACTTCACGAATCGGAATTCCCGACCTGAGTGCCAGCGAGATCAGGCGACCCATTGCCTCGGCGTCGGCCATCGCCGCGCCACCCGCTTTGCCCAGATTGATGAACACCTCGAACGGCTGCCCACGATCGTCCTCGGTGATATTGAGGAACATCGTGCCGAGCGGCGTCTCGATGCGAGTCGTGATGCCGCGGAGCGTATCGGGACGCGCTCTCTTCGCGCGGCGCTGAAGGTTCTCGGCCTCCGCATCGAACAGCGCCTGCTTGAGCCTGGTGTTCTCAGCGTCCAGCTCCGCAATCGTGCCGTGCAGCTCGCCACGCTCCGCTCTCGCGTCTGCCTTCCCATCGCGGTCCGCCTTGGCCTGCTCGGTCGCGCCCGTGGAAAGAACCTGGTTGTCGCGCGAGCCATCGCGGTACACTGTCACGCCCTTGCACTTGAGCGCGTACGCAAGCTCGTAGATCGATCGCACGTCTTCCGGCGTTGCGGCATGGGGGAAGTTGGTCGTCTTGGAGATCGCCGAGTCGCAGTTCTGCTGGAAGGCCGCCTGCATTCTGACGTGCCATTCTGGAGTGATGTCGTGCGCGGTGACGAACACGTGCTGCCAGTGGGCCGGAACCTCGTCGAAGTGGATGTGTCCTTCCTTCGCGATCTTCTCCATCAGCTCTTCGGAGTACCAGCCTTCCTTCTTCGCGATCGCGACGAAGTCTTCGTTCACATCCGGCATCAGCACGCCCGCCTGATTCCGCATGAACGCAACCGCAAACAGCGGCTCGATGCCGGAAGAGCAACCGGCGATGATGGAGATCGTCCCGGTCGGAGCGATGGTGTTGACGTTGCAATTCCGAAGCAGCTGCATCGGGCGGATGCGATTCCCTCTCGCATCGCGCGCGCACGTCTCATCGGGACCCCAGATCGAACGTGCCCACTCCGGGAACGGGCCGCGCTCGTTGGCGAGGCGCTCGCTCTCTCTCTTCGACTCGACGTCGACGAACTTCTGCAACTGGCGCCCGAACTCGACACCCTCGACGCTGTTGTAGGCGATTCCGAGGCGGACCAGGGCATCGGCGAATCCCATGATGCCGAAGCCGATGCGGCGGATTCGCTTCGACAGCGCGTCGATCTCCGGCAGTGGATACTTGTTGACGTCGATGATGTTGTCGAGGAAGTGCACGGATAGATGGATGTCGCGCTTGAGAGCATCCCAATCCAGCTGCTCATCCTTCACGTAGTAACCAACGTTTATGGAGCCGAGATTGCACACGTCGTATGGAAGCAGCGGCTGCTCGCCGCACGGATTCGTCGCTTCGTACTGTCCCACGTGCGGCACCGGATTGTAGCGGTTCGCTTCGTCGATGAAGAAGCAGCCGGGCTCGCCCGTTCTCCAGGCGCCGTCGATCATCTTGTCCCATACCATGCGGGCGTCGAGCTGACCGGTGACCTTGCCGCTGCTCGGATCCCTGAGCTCGTAATTCGTTCCGGTCCTCACCGCATCCATGAACTTGTCGGTGACGGCCACGGAAATGTTGAAGTTCGTTATCTGGGTCAGATCTTCCTTGCAGGTGACGAAATCCATGATGTCCGGATGATCGACGCGCAGAATTCCCATGTTGGCGCCGCGGCGCGTGCCGCCCTGCTTCACCGCGTCGGTCGATGCGTCATAGAGCTTCATGAACGACACTGGACCAGAGGCGACTCCGGTGGTCGAGCGGACCATCGACCCCTTGCCGCGCAGCTTGGAGAAACCGAAGCCGGTCCCGCCGCCTGACTGGTGGATCAAAGCCATTGCGCGCAGCGTGTCGTAGATCCCGTCGCGGCCGTTCGACAGCGCATCCTCGACCGGCAGCACAAAGCACGCGGACAACTGCCCGAGCGGGCGTCCAGCGTTCATGAGAGTGGGAGAGTTCGGCTCGAAGCGACGCTCCACCATCAACCGGTAGAAGCTCTCGGCCATGCCTGTGACTTCGCCGTCGTGTGCACCGTACCTGCGATCCGCTTCGGCGACCGTCCCCGCCACTCGCCAGAACATGTCTTCCGGCTGCTCCACTGGCGTGCCCGTGGCGTCCTTGATCAGATATCGCTTTCCGATCACGGTACGCGCGTTGTCATTGAGCTGGGCGTCGCCTTGCGGCGGTGCGACGGGTATGGGCATTAGTACAACTCTCCGCTGGAAAAAAGGGTTGTCAAGAACTTGACGATCGGACTCGGACGGCGTGCTTGTGCATCAGTGGTTTCGATGCGGGGACGCATTCTACCCCTATTCGTGATTCCGCGCCAGTCATGAGTTATCTGCTGTTCTGACAACGACTTACGTAATCCACATCACAGATGGGCGGGCGACCTCCGGTTTTCCACGTCGTGTGAAAACCTGCAAGCTTTAGCCATCCAGCACGGGTCATTCCGAAGCCATCACTGGAGCGCGAGCGGCCGCCTTTCATAAGTACACCATAGGGCGGGTGTTAGATCGCGCTAAGATGGCGCCGTTCCCAGCAACGCCGCCGTCATCGAGCAAAACCGGGCCAGTTTTCGCGTCAATACGGCTGTCGGAAACGTGCGTTTGCTTAGAGACACGTACCAAGCGTGACCGGGTCAGAACGAAGCTCCGAAGGTCGCGTATGCCTGCGCCCTGCTCGCGCCAAGTTCCTGCCGATTGGCGAGCGGAAATGCGAGGCCGAGGCGGAGCCGCGCCTGGAAATCCAGCTGCACCCCGGTATCGACGTTGAGCTCGAGTCCGGCAGAGCGCATCATCGGGTTCCTCACATCGGCGGGCCGGCAGACGCCGTTAGTCGTGTCCACACCAGCGGGGCAGAAGGCGCGGCCGACGTCGCTGAACACCGTCATCGAAACCTTGTCGACGAAGACGGGGACGAACCTGACTCCGCGAGATGGGGCAGTGAGTGGGGCCCGATACTCCAGCGTGCCGGTGTAGGCTCGTATTCCCTGCTCTGCACTGACCGGGTAGCCGCGAACGCCAAAGGTCCGTCGTTGCTCGCCGAGCTGAACGCCCGGGAATACTTCGATCAGGTTGCCACTGACTCCGCCGGCCGAAAACAGATCGGCGCTGCGTTCGTCGGTGATTCCGCCGGCCGCCCGGACCGCGATCACGTGGTGCGCAAAGCCCGGGAGATCGAACGATTTGTACGCGGAGGTTACGCCGATTACGCTGCGCGTCGAGCTTCCGGAGGATCCGCGCTGCCAGCGTTGGCGTCCGCTGAGTCTCGCGGTTATTCCATCCTCAGCCGAAATGCTGAGACTGGGTCGACGGGCATTCGACCAGCCGGCAGAAGCGACGAGTGCCGGAAACGAATGCGACGTGTTGTAGAATCCTGGAAGCCGCGAGAGGAGCGTTGCGGGATCGGTCGAATAGTCGACGCTCTCCAGTTCCGTACCGAACGATGCGATGGTGTAATTCCGGAATTTCGGGCGGACAAAGGTCATCTGCAGCTGTGCAATCCGGGACCGCTCGCTGATCGTCCCGAGCGGAGGCGCGCTCGGATTCGCATCGTCGAAAATCGAGCCGTGTGAAAAGCTGTGCGCGGCATATAGGTCAATGAGCGGAAGCCCGAGCCCGCCGTAGCGGTACCACAGCCACGCGGAATTCTCGTGAAAATCGAAGTTGCGCAGCACCTCGAGCGTGTACCCATGGCGCCCGACGATGTCGTAGCCGTTCGTGACTGCTCCGAACGACGTCCCATCGTCGGTGGTGCTCTCGAAAACGGGCAACCAGTACCGGGGCAGGAGCGAGAGCCAGGGTGAGTACGGCCTTGAACGAGCCGTTGTATCGGCCGTGCCGAGCGGCGGGAGTCCGCCCACCAGATTGAGGCAAGTCGTACAGCCCGCCCTCGGACTCGTCCTCAGGCTGTCGGCTGGGATCAGCCGCAGCGAATCAGTGAGAGGAGCAACACCAATGTGGTAGCCGTCGGCACTGAACACAAGCGCCGCCAGCTTGCTTCGATCAGGCGACGCCTCAGGGGAGAAA
>Ga0193699_10000925_pt1 | contig 11850 bp, 8 predicted proteins | sample L3c2metaG_FD_160095 | JGI IMG/M metagenome (GOLD analysis project Ga0193699, IMG submission 160095) | Soil microbial communities from a riparian zone of the East river system, Colorado, United States - L3c2 | ecosystem: Environmental > Terrestrial > Soil > Riparian zone | place: USA: East River... | reverse complement strand
AATTCCGACTTCAGGGTTTATGTCGCTGCAGTTGGTGTCCTGGCTCGGCACGGTGGTGATGCCGTTGGCGGGATCGATGAAGCTTTTCCGCCAAAGCGGAGCGCTGGCCCTGTCGGCGTCGAATGCATAGACGCTGTTGTGCTGGGTGGCGACGAATACGACATTGTGAAGCTGGCCGGCGATGAGCACATTCGATACGTAGAGCGGCTGCGCGTAAACCGCGCCGTCCACGGCAAATGAAAAGAGTTTTCCGAATGTCGCGGTCCTGACATTCGCTGGCGTCAATACCGTTTCCTGCAGGTTCTGCCCGGTGCGTGCGTTGTCGTTGTGATAGGTGAGAACACCGCTGAATCCAGGCGACGGAAACTTGACCGTAATACTCGCACTGCTGCTCTTGGTCGGATCCTCCACGCTGGTTGCGGCAACAGAACGAGTAGCTTCGACAGGCGACGGTGTGTACAGCCCGCCGGCTGAAATCACCCCGACGCTGGCGTTGCCGCCCTGGACGCCATCCACTTTCCACGTGACCGCGGGATTGGTGCTGTTGACGACAGTCGCCGTGAATGGTTGCGTCTGCAGCGTGGAAATCAAGGCGGAAGCCGGTGTCACCGTGACCCCGATCTGATTGAGCCTGACCGTAACGGTTGCGCTGCCGCTCTTGGTGGGATCCTGAACGCTGGTCGCGGTAATGGAGTGAGTGGCTTCACGAGACGTAGGGGTGTACAGCCCGGCGGCCGAAATCACTCCCACGTTGGCGTTGCCGCCTTGAACGCCGTCCACTCTCCACGTGACCGCGGGATTCGTGCTGTTGACGACGGTCGCGGTGAACGCTTGCGTCTGGAGCGGGGAAATCGTGACGGTAGCCGGTGCGACCGTGACCCCGATCAGCTTGACCGTAACGCTTGCAGTGCCGCTCTTGGTTGGATCCTGAACGCTGGTCGCGGTAATGGAATGAGTGGCTGCAAGAGATGAAGGGGTGTATAGCCCGGCGGCCGAAATCACCCCGACGCCGGCGTTGCCGCCCTGAACGCCATCCACTTTCCATGTGACCGCGGGATTCGTGCCGTTGACGACAGTGGCCGTGAACTGCTGCGTTTGCACCGTGGCAATCGAGGCAGTAGCCGGTGCGACCGTGACCCCGATCAACATGACCGTAATGCTTGCAGTGCCGCTCTTCGTTGGATCCTGAACACTGGTCGCGGTAATGGAGTGAGTGGCTGCGAGAGATGAAGGGGTGTACAACCCGCCTGCCGAAATCGTCCCCACGCTGGCGTTGCCGCCTTGAACGCCGTCCACTTTCCATGTGACCGCGGGATTCGTGCTGTTGGCGACGGTCGCTGTGAACTGCTGTTTCTGGACCGTGGCAATCGAGGCAGCAGCCGGTGTCACCGTGACCGCAGCCTGCGGAGGGGCCGGCGGGCCTGCAGGGGTTACGCTGCCATCATCCTTTGAGCAGCCCGCAGAAAAACCGATAGCAAGAGCCAAGGCCAAAAATATTCTGGCCCCTGGTCTTGGTGAGCTGATGGTTTCCGGATGCCATCCTGTCATTTCCGTTGCAATGGATGTCATCCCGAGATCCCTGTGAGCGGATTCATTGACCAGCCGCAGTGTGATCCCGGAAAAACTTTTTATCGGTACGCAAGCGCACGGTGCGCCAGCGCACATACTTCTTCATGTGCGCTGGCGCACACTGAGCGTGAGCGACGCTGCGTATTGAACCCGCTGCAATTCGATATGCATCGTCGCCATTCCCCGACGAAGCGTCGGTGGCGAGTCGATTTTTTTGTGCGCAGTAATGCAGAGATCGGCGTTTAGCGGTGATATGCGCGGATTCGAGGGAAATTCATCGCGCTATGTACGACACCGCACAGAGGACTGCGCGGCGATTGGGAACAATTTCCCTAACGATGGGGAAGGGCATGAGGATTGTTATGAGGAGTCGGCGCCAGATGAGCGGTTACCAGGGTTGCCCCGATATCTCCAATAGGATGTCGCTTGGGGCATTGGTGCTGCTCGCTCTCCTGTCAGGATGCGGGGGTGGCGGCCCCGGGAACGGGGATGGTGGAGGTGGAGGAGGCGGGGGAGGTCCGCCGGATTCCGACGCACCCACCGTGACTGCCATGACCCCAGGCGAAAACAGCACGGTGTTGGGGACCAATAGCAAACTCACGGCCACTCTCAGCGAGGCCATGATCCCGGACTTGATCAACTTTTCAGGTCCAATCGATCCGGCAACAGGCATACCGGCAAAATTCAGACTCACCGATGGAGCCACGTTCCTTTCAGGAGCGGTGAGCTATGACGCCACCAACCACATCGCCGTGTTCACGCCCACGGTCGCCCTCGTGCCTGGCCAAAAATACACTGCAACGATCATCACCGGCATCAAGGATCTGTCAGGCAATCCCCTGACAACGGACTTTGCGTGGTGTTTTGAAGCAAGTGCAGGCAGGGATACGACTCCACCCGGCGCGACTTTCACCGACGCCGCGGCGAATGTGGCGGTCAACCGCAGGATCACGGCCACCTTCAGCAAGGACATGGATGCGTTTACGATTACGCCGGCAAGCTTTACCGTGACGGGTCCCGGCGCCACCGCGGTTTCAGGTACGGCGACCTACCTCGCGAGAACGGCCGTCTTCAGACCCTCGGCCGACCTTCTATCGAGCACGCTGTATACGGCGACGATCGCTGCAGGCGTTAGGGATCTGGCAGGCAATGCGTCGCCGGCGAATGTGACATGGAGCTTTACCACGGGCGCGGGCGCGGATGTCACCGCACCGGCCGTCAATTCCACCAACCCCACCGCTAACGAGTCGGGCGTCGGGATCAGCAGAACAATCAACGTGACCCTCAGTGAGCCGATGGACCCGGCCACGATCACCACCGCAACCTTCCTGGTGAGCGGACCTGGCGCCGCTCCCGTGATGGGGACAGTGGCTTTCAATGCGAGCAACAACACCGCGACCTTCACGCGACTGAACCATTCCGTCACGCCCGGGGTTTGCGAACCCACACCCGCGAGCTGGCTCGAACCCAACACCACTTATACCGCGGCGCTCACCACGGGGGCAAAGGATATGGCGGGCAATGCCCTGGCAAGCAACCTGGTATGGAGCTTTACCACGGGCGCCAATCCATAGATTTTGCGAGATTCCCGGACGGGCGAGACGTGAATCCCGCGCAGGGCAGTGACTCATCGGTCGCTGCCGGACCCCCCGCTCCCGGTGTCTTTCTGACACAATCCTGCCACCGAGCCCGGGTGGTGAAACTGGTAGACACAAGGGACTTAAAATCCCTCGCCGGATAACTCCGGCATGCAGGTTCGACCCCTGCCCTGGGCACCATCTCCAGGGCTTCGCCGGTGCGGTTCAACCGGGTGTGGAGTGATATGATCTCCGGGCGGATTGCGGAAGGTGCACTCGCGAGATATTGCTTTTCCATCCTGCTTTTGGGACGTTCGCCCTCGCCATGATTGAAAACTGGGTCGACTTCGCTTTGAACGTGGTTGGGGGGGCTACCGCTTTTCTGGGTTTGTTCGACGGCACGCGGCGGCTGTTCGCTTTCGGCGTGCACCGCAAGGCGGTGCTCATGACAATCCTGGCGGCCAGTATCTGTGCCTTGTACGGTTCCTTCGCCTACTGGAAATCCGTCGACCTGAAAACGATGTCGTTGAGCATGAATCAACGAATGTCCGCGTCGACGCAACTGCCCGCGAATTGGGGTCGAGGACTTTCGCCGGAGAAAAAGGAAGTTCTGAGCCTTGCGCGAGCGCGTCACTCGTTCATGGAGTCCGGGAGCCTCGGAAGCTACATCGATCGCCGCGGCGTGACCAGGACCTTTGCTCCGACCCAGGAAGATCTCATGCAACGCGAACGCGTGGTGGCTTATTACTCGCGCGCGGAATACGCGGCCCGCAGCGGCATGGCGGAAGCTCTGCTCTGGCTGATCATCGGTCTGGTCGCAGTGCTCTTCGGATTCGCGATGTCGTTCGAGAAATTTCCGGCGCGCGCGGGCCCGGCTGCGGAGCCCGCCGCGCCGTCGGGCGGCACGCGGCGCTCGAGCTAAGCGAGGAGGTCTGGCCTCGACGGCGATGTCGCTGATCTCCAGCCTCAAACAACGCGCGCGCCACCTCAAGAGCGAGACTTTCGCCCTTTGGCTCGCAGCGCGGCACCCCGGCACGCCCTGGTACGCGAAGCTCCTGGTGGTGGGAATCGTAGCCTACGCGCTCAGCCCCATCGACCTCATCCCGGACTTCGTGCCGATCCTGGGGTATGTGGACGATCTCATATTGATCCCGCTGGGGATCGTCCTTGCGGTCAGGATAATTCCGCGTCCGATCATGGAGGAGTGCAGGGAGCAGGCACGGGAGATGACGGCGGGCGCACAGACGGCGAGCCGCATTGCGGGGATTATCATAGTCGGCGTCTGGATAGCGATGGGAGCGCTGGGCGCGGTGTGGGCCTATCGCACCTGGCTCAGCCCTTGAAACAATGGCTTGCCGCACCGATATGCCCCAAGCGCGATAGAATGTTTGCCAAGGAACGCGAGCGTGATCGTATTTGAGCTGATTTGTGCGGATCGTCACCGGTTCGAGGGTTGGTTCGCTTCGGCGGGTGACTTCGAGGGCCAGAAAGCCCGCGGCCTGCTCTCGTGCCCGATTTGCAGCGATTCCAGCATCGAAAAGCTGCTCACGGCAAAAATCGGCAGACCGGAGGCCGAGCCGTCGCGGGAAAACGCGCAGCTGCCCGTCGCGCGGGCCACGCGGCCGCGCAACCTGCACGAAGCCATCGACTACATCCTGCTCAACACCGAGAACGTAGGAGAGGATTTTCCCGCCGAGGCGCGCCGTATCCATCACAGGGAAGTCCCGCAGCGGAATATCCGCGGCGTGGCGACCGGCGAGGAGACGCAGGAACTTCTGGAAGAGGGGATTGCGGTGATGCCGCTGCCGATCCCGCCCCACAAGGACTGGCACTGATTTTCCGCTCCCGCGGTTCCGCGGGAGTCATCCCGGTCAAACCAGGGTTCGCTGCTTGCGCAGTTCGGGCATGCAGTGGCGGATCCACTGCGCGGTGATCTTCTCCTGCAGAGAATTCTGCCTGAGGCGCTCCGAGAGCGCGCCGAAATCGACGCTGTCGAGTTCCTGGTCCTGATTGAAGCAGGAGAAGACATAGCTCGTCTTTCCCGTCCGCGGGTCGCGGTGCGGCTGCAGGCACTGGGCGCAGATTTCCTTGAGCATGCACTGCATCGGCGAGTTGATCGAGCCGATCGCGAGATGATGCGGCTTGAGATAGTCCCTGAGCACGTCATGGCGTGCGCGCGCGACCGCCGCCATCATCCGGTCCGACCCTATGGCGACAAGCCGGTCGGCATCCTGCGTGCGGATCGAGGGAAGCCCGAGCCTCCCCTGGGCGTACGCGTCCATCGCCTGGACGATATTTCCGACGAAGCTTCTGTCCTGCGGCCGGGTCGGCTTGAATCCTGGATCCTCATCGCAGCACCACACGACCAAGTCTGCGGCGCTTTCGATTTCGGCCACTTTGTAGCGATCGATGACTTTCTTGTAACCGGCAAAGTAGAGCACTTTCGACCCTCGAGCGCGGAACGCAGCGCCGATCGAAAACAACACCGCGTTGCCCAGGCCCCCGCCCACGAGAATCACCGTTTCGCCTGAGGCAATGTGCGTGGGGCTTCCGGTCGGGCCCATAAGGATCACGGGCTCCCCGGGTTCGAGCATCGCGCACAAGTCCGATGAACCGCCCATCTCGAGCACGATGGTCGAGACGAGCCCGCGGTCACGGTCCACCCAGGCACCGGTCATCGCGAGGCCCTCCATCTGCAGGCGCGTCGTCGATGTGGCATTCGTGACGACAGGGGAAAGCGTCTCGAAATTCTGCAGCCGGTAGAACTGCCCCGGCCGGAACTTGCGAGCGGCGAGCGGAGCCTTTACCACCACTTCGACAATAGTGGGGGTGAGCCGCTCGACTTTGTGCACGGTGGCGAGCAGTTGGCCGGCGAGCGAAGCGAAGAAGGCGCCGGGCGCGCTCCGGGACTGCGGCGGTGTCTTTGCCAGCGCGCGCGACACGACCGGGTAACCCTGGCGTGCCGAACCGAGCGCCTTCACCACGTTGCCGAAGTAGGATGGGTGCAGATCGCCGAAGAAGCTGACGAAGCGCCCGCCGGGAAGGCGCGACAGCAGCACGTCGGCGCGCTCGGGCTTGGAGATCGCGCGCTGCGGCCTCAAGGGCCGTCCGTCGTCGTCGCAGGCCTGGAAATATCTTCCGTCGAGCTGAAAGTGCGCCGCATCCTCGCGGGCGAGCACGGTGTTCGGCTGCGTCCCGGCGGCGACGAATACGGTGTGCGCCGGCAGCCAGTGCTCCGCGGATTCGCCGCCCAGGCCGCTTTCCCGGGCGAAGCGGATGCCGCGCGCGGCGCCGTAATTGTCCACGTCCACCGCGACGGGCGACAGGCCTTCGGAGAAGGCGATGCCTTCTTCGAGCGCTTTCTCGACTTCCTCGTGGTTGAGCGTGTAGGAAGGACTGTCGGTCAACCGGCGCCGGTAGGCGATGGTGACGCCGCCCCAGTGCTGAAGGAGCTCGACGATGCGCGCGGCGCGGCCTTCGCGCGCGGCAAGGGCCCGTTCCTCGCGAACCGCGCGCGCATGGGCCAGAAACTCTTCGGCGATCTCGCGCTCCTGGTCGTCCCATTTTTCCCGCACCGCATCCTCGCCCGAGTCGGCGGCAAGGGTCTCGTAGCGCATCAGGAACTTCTCCACCTGGAGCGGATAGTAGGCGAGCGACTCGGTCGCGGTGTCGATCGCGGTCAAGCCGCCGCCGACCACCACCACGGGCAGGCGCAGCTGCATGTTGGCGATGGAATCCGTCTTGGCTGCGCCGGTGAGCTGCAGCGCCATCAGGAAGTCGGAGGCCGCGCGCACGCCGCGCGCGAGTCCGTTCGGGATATCGAGCACCGTTGGCTTGCCTGCGCCCATGCAAAGCGCCACGTGATCGAAACCGAGCTCGAACGCGTCCTCGACGGTGACCGTGCCGCCGAAGCGCACGCCTCCGTACATCGCGAACTCTGCGCGCCGCTCGAGCAGCAGGCGAACGAGCTTGAGGAAATTCTTGTCCCAGCGAACCGTGATGCCGTACTCGGCGACGCCGCCGAATCCAGCCATGACGCGGTCGTCGAGGGACTCATACAGCGTTTGCACGTCGCGGATCGGCTCGACGGGCGCGCGACTCCCGTCGGCCTTGATCCCGGAGAATCGGGCGGGCAGCGGCTCGATCTTCAGTCCGTCGATTCCGGCCACCCCGTGTCCTTCGTTCATGAGGTAGTGGGCGAGGGTGAAGCCGGCGGGCCCCATTCCGGCGATGAGCGCCTTGTATCCGGTCGCGGGCAGGGGCAGGGGCCGGCGGAAATTGAGCGGGTTCCAGCGCGTGAGCAGCGAATAGATCTCGAAGCCCCAGGGCAGCTCCAGCACGTCTTTCAGGGTGCGCGTCTCGATCTGCGGAATGTTCACCGGCTCCTGCTTCTGGAAGATGCAGGCTTTCATGCAGTCGTTGCAGATGCGGTGCCCGGTCGCAGCGACCATGGGATTGTCGATGACGATCACGGCGAGCGCCGAGAGCGCATTGTCTTGCGCCTTCAGCGTGTGGAACTCGGAGATCTTTTCCTCCAGCGGGCAGCCGGCGAGCGTCACGCCGAACGGGCTCTTCTTGAACACCACCCTGTCCGGCGTTTCCACGGGCGATTTGTCCCTGAGGCCCTTGGAGCAGGAATCCTTGCCCTGCGTGTGGCACCAGATGCAGTAGTTGGCCTGGTCGAGCGCGCCGACGAGATCGGTACCCGGGTCGGTGAGGGCGAAGCCTTTGCGCCTGCGAATGTGCTCGGGTTTGATCGTGTAGGTGGCGACGCCCTCCCGGTCGTTCTTTTGCGCGTGCACCAGCAGGTTGTGGGGATCGGTCTTGGATGGCGTCTTGAAAAGCACTCCCGCCTTCACGTGTTCGCGTCCGGCCGGCGTGTGCAGCGCCCAGGCCGAGTATTTCAGCGCGAGGTCGAGCGGAACTGCGCTCCCGGCTTCATCGGTGAGCCAATGGGTGACTTTCTTCGCGAACGTGAGCTCATCGAAGTGCCCGCCCAGGTGATTCTTTTTCAGTTCGGCCTCGAGGGCAGGTCCGTCGAGCCTGGCCGCCTCCTCGGGCTTCACCTTGTTCGCCGCACGGCGCTGCACGAACTGGCGCTTGACGCTGTAGAGCGGGGCGAGTTCGTGATGACTCGCGGCAAGCGCGAGAAATTCCGCCTGGATACCGAAGAGGTCCGCGAGAAAATCGTCCAGATGCGGTGCGATCTCGAGAATCAGGGCCGATTCGGACTTCGAATCGAGACTCGAAGACTCTCGCGCGGCCTCGAGTTGCGGTCTCAGCGCGGATTCCGCGGCGCCGAGATAGTCCAGGAATGCAGCATCGAGCCTGACAAGGCCGTCGCGCCCATGGAGTTCCGCGAAGGACAGGCCGTAAGCAAGCTTCAGCATCCCGCGCCTAGCGCTCCAGGAGCTTGAGCTTGCCCTTCACGTCCTTCCACTGGTCGGCGTCCTCGGGTCCGGGCTTGGCATCGGTGATCACGGGCCAGATCCTGGCGAGCTCGGCGTTCAGCGCGGTGAATTTCTTCTGCTCCTCGGGCACGTCTTCCTCGGGCAGAATCGCGTTCACCGGGCACTCGGGGATGCACACGGCGCAATCGATGCACTCGTCCGGGTCGATCACCAGCATGTTCGGCCCCTCGTGGAAGCAATCGACAGGGCAGACATCGACGCAGTCGGTGTACTTGCACTTGATGCAGCTCTCGATGACGACGTGAGTCATGGCGCAATCCTTCGAGTTATCAACAACCCGGGGTCCGGCCCCGGCAATAGGGCAAAATTATACGGTTTTCACCCGCCCCGATGTCGGCGCGCGTCAGCACTCTTGGCGATTTGCTTATGCCCGGCCGGCGGGTGCGCTAGAATTGCGCCCGCTGCGTCCGGCCGGAACGGCGCAGGGAACTCCGGCAAGCCTGCGCCGGTCTGTGGAGTCTGGATGATCAAAATCGAGAACCTGAGCAAGTCGTTCGGCGCCAAGCGCGCCGTCGACGGCATCTCCTTCGAGGTCGGCAAGGGCGAAGTGCTGGGATTCCTCGGGCCCAACGGCGCGGGCAAGTCGACCACCATGCGCATGATCACCGGTTTCATCCCGCCCAGCGCGGGCGCCGTCTCGGTGTGCGGGCTCGACGTGCAGGAAAACCCGATCGAGGTGAAGCGCCGGATCGGCTATCTTCCGGAAGCGGCGCCTTCTTACACGGAAATGTCTGTGCTTTCGTTCTTGAAGTTCGCCGCCGGGATGCGCGGCCTGCGCGGCGAGGAACGCCGGAATGCGATACGCCGCGTCGTCGAGCTGTGCCATCTGGAGAACGTGCTCGGCCAGACGATCGATACGCTCTCGAAAGGCTTCCGCCACCGCACCTGCCTCGCGCAGGCGCTGATCCACGATCCCGAGGTCCTGATCCTGGACGAGCCCACCGACGGGCTCGATCCGAACCAGAAGCACGAGGTGCGCACCCTCATACGCCGCATGGGCGAGAGCAAGGCGATCATTTTCTCGACGCATATCCTCGAGGAAGTCGAGGCAGCCTGCACCCGCGCGATCATCATCGACCGCGGCCGCATCGTCGCCAACGGCACGCCTGCCGAGCTCAAGGCCCGCGCCCCCAGCGGAAAGCTGGAGGACTTTTTCCGCTCGATCACCCGCTCCGACGTCCAAGCCGAGGCAGCAGCATGAGAAGTCATTGGGCGGCGATCTGGACCATCGCAAGGCGCGAGCTTGCGGCCTACTTCGAATCTCCGGTGGCCTACGTGTTCCTGGTGATCTTTCTTCTGCTTGCCGGGTTTTTCACCTTCACCTTCGGCGGTTTCTTCGAGCGTGGCGAGGCCTCGCTCGCGGCGTTCTTCAACTGGCTGCCGTGGCTGTTCCTGTTTCTGGTGCCTGCCGCGGGGATGCGCCTGTGGTCCGAGGAGCGGCGGCTCGGGACGATCGAGCTTTTGCTGACGATGCCGGTGGCCGCCTGGCAGGCGATCGTGGGGAAGTTCCTCGCCTCGTGGCTGTTTCTCATCGTCGCGCTGGCGCTCTCCTTTCCGATCGCAGTCACGGTCAACTGGCTCGGCGATCCTGACAACGGAGTGATTGCAAGCGGCTATGTCGGAGCGGCGCTGCTCGCCGGGGCCTACCTCGCGATCAGCTGCATGACTTCGGCTCTCACACGCAACCAGGTCATCGCTTTCATCCTCGCGGTGGTCCTGTGCCTGCTTCTGATCCTGGTCGGGTTTCCGCCGATAACCGATCTGCTCGCGCGCTGGGCGAGCCCCTGGGTGGTGGAAGCGGTCGCCAAGTTTTCCGTCCTCACGCATTACGACGGCTTCCAGAAAGGGGTGCTCGATTCGCGCGACCTGCTCTATTTCCTCTCGGTGATGGCCTACGCGCTGTTCGCGACCGGCGTCGTCATCCGCAACCAGCGGGCCGGGTGAGGGCGGTCATGCACAGGAAGACCGAAAGTCTGCTGTATTCGGCCGGCGGCCTTGTCGCCGCGCTGATCATCCTGGTCCTGCTCAATCTCGTCCTGGGGGCGGCGCGAGGGCGCATCGATCTGACGCAAGGCAAGCTCTACACGCTCTCCGAGGGAACGCGCGCGGTTCTGGGGAAGCTCGAGTCCCCGGTCAAGATCCGCCTGTACTTCAGCCAGAGCGATGTCCCGTTGCCCATGAAGGCGTACGGGCGAAGGGTCGAGGATCTGCTCGCGGAGTTCAGGCAAGCCGGCCGCGGCAAAGTCCTTGTCGAGAAGCTCGATCCTCAGCCGGACTCCGATGCCGAGGACTCTGCGACCCTGGAAGGCGTCGAAGCCCAGGTCACGCCCTCGGGCGACAGGTTCTATCTCGGCGCGTCGATAAGCTACGCTGACCAGAAGCTCGCGTTGCCGGCGCTTACGCCCGATCGCGAGCCTCTGCTCGAGTACGATCTCGTGCGCGCGATCGCGCGCGCCGCGGTGACTTCGAAACCGGTGATCGGGGTGATGAGCGCGCTGCCGGTGTTCGGCATGCCGCCCAGTCCCATGACCGGCGGCCAGCCGATGGAGCCGCAGGTTTTCGTCGGCGAGCTGCGGCGCGACTACACGGTGAAGCGCGTCAGCCTCGGCACGGAGCGGATCGACGACGATATCAAGGTGCTGCTGGTGATCCACCCGCGCGGCATCGGCGAGCGGGCGCAGTACGCGCTCGACCAGTTCGTGCTGCGCGGCGGGAAGCTCATCGCTTTCCTCGACCCGAACGCCTATTTCGATCAGATGGGCCAAATGGGAGGCATGGGCGGAGGAGGCACGCCGTCCTCGCTCGACAGGCTGCTCAAGGCCTGGGGCCTGGAATTCGACACGGGGAAGGTCGTGCTCGATATGCGTTACCTCACGGGCGCGGGACCGCGCGCGCTGCCGACGCTGCTCTCGCTCAACGACAATGCTTTCTCTCGGGACGACATCACCACGGCGCGGCTCGGGTCGCTGCTTATGCCTTTTGCGGGAGTATTTACGGGCAAGCCCGTCGAAGGACTGAACGAAACAGTCCTGATGAAGACTTCCGAGTATTCCCAACTCGTGGATTCGTTCGCGGCCACGACGCAGGGCGAGGCGGCAGTCCGGGGTTTCAAGCCTTCGGGCACCGAATATCCGCTTGCCATACGGCTGACGGGCAAGTTCAAGACCGCGTTCCCTGAAGGCCCGCCGAAGGCCGAGGACAAGGGCAACGCGGCAAAAGCGCCCGAGAAGAAG
>Ga0193699_10000924_pt1 | contig 11851 bp, 11 predicted proteins | sample L3c2metaG_FD_160095 | JGI IMG/M metagenome (GOLD analysis project Ga0193699, IMG submission 160095) | Soil microbial communities from a riparian zone of the East river system, Colorado, United States - L3c2 | ecosystem: Environmental > Terrestrial > Soil > Riparian zone | place: USA: East... | reverse complement strand
GAAGAAAGTCTCAGCCCGCAGGCGCAGCTTGTGCGCCGCGCGCTCGTAGTTGTCCGAGTACCAGGCGTCGTCGCGCTTCACGAAGCCGTCGTGTTCGAAGCCGGCGGCGACGCGCTGCACCTCCAGCCGCACACCCACGTCGCTCGGGATGCGGAGAATCAGCTTACCCACGGCGAGGCGCGTCGCGACGCTCATGTCGTGCGTCCACGTGCCGCCGAAGTCGAGGTCCACGACGCCGACGCCGCCACGGAACCGGATCTGTTCCGCGTTGGCGTTCGCCAGGTTCACGGCGGAGAAGTCCGCGGCGCCGACGTCGATCTCGAGATCGCGCATCCGCGCACGGTTGGGCGTGGAGAACTCCAGGGTAGCATCCGTGGCGCCGCATTCGATGCGCAGCGAGCGGAGAGCCAGTCCTCCGAGGTCAAGGAGGCTCTGGGTGCCGCCGAGCTCGAGGTCGAGCTCGAGGGGCACGCGATTCGGCAGCACGAGCTTCAGCTCACCCGATTCGTCGCGATCGCCGCCGGACGACGCGCGCAGGCCGCGCCCGAGCGACTCGAGCCCGAGCACCGTGCTGCGCTGCTCGGCGTCGTAGCGATGGAGGGGCAGCGCGCGCGACTCGTCGTAGCGCAGGTGCATCGCGTACAGCACGGGCTCGCTCGTGCCGCGCACCTCCAGCTTGCCGGCCCCGTACTGCACGCGGATGCGCTGCGGCAGCGTGTCGCGCAGCTGGCGCGACAGGTCGACCGTGCGCCAGAGCGGCCCTTCCTGTGCGGCGGCAACTCGCGCCGACAGGGCGAGCGCGACACCGAGCAGCAGCGCTGAACGACGCGGCATCATGCGCGCTCTCCCGCCGCGGCGGGACGGCGCGCGGCGACGACGCCGGTGAGCGGGGTTGGCGTCTGCCACGACGCCAGCTCCACGGGCCGCGTGCCCGCGGCCACCTTGCGATGCGTCCCCGCGCGCGAGAGGATCGCCGAGCCGAGGCCGATCGTCATCGCCGCCCAGGTGGCTGCCAGCGCGACGGCGCGCACCACCGTGGCCGCCAACGGCGCCCAGGCGAGCGCGGCGGCGATCATCCACAGGGCGAAGAAGATCGCCAGCCCCACGGCCAGCGCCGCCAGTGCCCGCGAGCGCGGCGTGGTGTCTCGCCTCGAGCTCCACAGCGCGCCACCGACGAGGTGCGTCACCGCCAGAAATCCGAGCGTGACGAGACCCGCCACGGCTATGGCGTAGGCAACGACGGCGAACGGAATGAGCAGGATGCCGATCAGGCTCACCGTCAACGCCACCACCAGGACGACGAGCACCGGCAGGATGAGCAGCTGGCCGAGCAGCCCCACCCAGAAGGCGCGGCCGAAGCGGCGTTCGAGGGTCGCGACGACCTCGTCGAGGTTGGGGCCGGCGAAGAGCAGGACGCCGACGGCGACGATGAGCAGAACACCGAAGGTGCCGGCGACGAGCCGCATGCCATCATACGTCTGCTGGAGCGGCGTACGTTCCGCGGCGGCGGCCACCGGAGTGAGGCGCCTGGGGAGAGCGCTCATGGCTCGCATCTCACCGCCGACCGTCCCGTCGGCGATCACGCGTCCACCGACGGCCAGGGCGTCTCCCGTGACGATGCCGCCCCGAGCGACGGTGACGTCGCCGGAGAGGCTGACCACGGAGCCGTCCACACGACCGGCGACCACGATCGGTCCGACTGCCACGACGGTACCATGGACTGTCGTCCCGGCGGGGATGGTGCGCGGTCCCCTGGTCACGCTGTCGGCCGGGGGGAGGTCGGTGATCGACTCGGACTTCGCGAGCCGCTCCAGGTCGCGCGCGATTTCCGTCCGCCCGCCGTCCTGGGCGCTCAGGGCGCCGGGACGGGAGGGAAGGAGAGCGGCGACGAGAGCGAGCAGGAGGCGGACGCGGGGGCGCATCCTAGGCGCGCCGCCCCGCCGTGGCCAGCCGCCGGATGCCCGCGACGGTGCCGAGAACCGTGAGAAGGAAGCCGAAGAGGAGCAGGGAGGCTCCCAGGGCACCGGTCGCCTGGAGGGCCGCCAGCGCCGATTCACCGAGCAGCGCCAGCACCAGCTCCCTGGCTCCGGCGGCCACGGCGGCGCGCAGGCGGTCGCTCACCAACCCGCCCATGAAGAGCACGGCGTCGCCACGGGTGGCGAGCCAGATCATGGCCAGGGTGAAGGCACCGGCCACGGTGGTCCCCAGCGCCACGGCGGCGACGCGGGCCGCGGAAGACTGCGGCAGCCAGCGGCGGATGGAATCGCGGGCGGCCACGTGCGCCGGCACGAAGACCGGCACCTGAGACATCACCCGGTCGGCCAGCCGCGCATCGGGGGCGAAGTGCGGGAGACTCTCCAGCGCATCCACGACGAGGCGGGCGTCGTCGAGTCGTTCCCGGCAGTCGACGCACTCGAGAATGTGCGCGCGAAGCGGGGCGACGCCGAATCCGGCCTCGCCGTCGACCAGAAGGTCGATCTCGTTGGGGAGCAGGTGTCTGTGATTCATGGTCTCGTACCCATGTACGGTCTGGGAAGGACCGGGGTTTCACCCCCGATCGTGGTCGAGCCGGGGGTCATTCTCGAGTGTGCTCCAGCGCACGGCGAAGCTCGTGCCGCGCGCGGTGGATGTACGTTTTGACCGTCCCCAGAGGGAGGTCCAGGGTGGTGGCGATCTCCTCGTACGACCGTCCCTCCACGTGCCGGAGCATGATGCAGGACCGGTACTCGGGGCGCAGGCGGGCGATGGCCTGTTCGATCGCCGACCCGAGCTCCTTGGCCTCCATCTCGTCGAGGGCGTTTTCCGTGCCGTCCGCCACGTCGAACCGGGAGGATTCCACCGCGTCGGGCGTCATGGCGTGCGGCGAGCCATCGATGCTGACCGTGTCGAGCTGCCGCCGGCGCAGGTGATCGATCGCGACGTTGTTGGCGATCTTGAACAGCCACGAGGAGAACTTGAAGTCGGAGCGGTAGCGGTCGAGGTGCGAGAGCACCTTGACGAAGGTGTCCTGCGTGAGGTCCTCGGCGAGCTCGCGATCGCGCACCATGCGGAAGACGAGCGAGAAGACCGGCCGCTCGTATCGCTTGATCAGCTCCCGATGCGCCGCCTCGCGTCCCTCGAGGGCGAGGGCAACGACGTCGGCATCGGGGAGATTCGCGAGGTCGAGGGTTCGGAGCACAGCGGGGTGGTGGGGTCGCCGCGGGCGATGCGAGCGGCAGAGGTGCGCGGCTACGGGAAACCTACGTGCCGCGCCGGGTGCAATCCAGCGGCGCGCTTGCCGCGTCCTCGACCCGCGACGATTTTTCGCCGATGCGACAGACCGAGGTGGAAGCGCGCCGCGCCGATTCGGCGGCGGTGGGCGGGGACGAGAAGCGCGCGTACGTGCGCACCGTGTTCGAGCAGATCGCGCCGCGGTACGATCTGCTGAACCACCTGCTCAGCTTCAACGTCGACCGGCTGTGGCGCCGCCGCGCCCTGCGCGCGCTGGGGTGGGCGCGTGCGCCCGAAGGGCGGTACCTCGATCTCTGCGCCGGCACGCTCGACGTCGGCGCGCAGCTCTCGCGGCAGCGCGGCTTCGGCGGGTTCATCGTCGGAGCGGACTTCGCCGTGCCGATGCTGAGGGCGGGCGCGGGGAAGGCGCCGCCCAGCGTGCTGGCCCCCGTCGCCGCCGACGCGCAGCAGCTCCCGCTGCGCGATGCGAGCGTGGACGGCGCGACGGTGGCGTTCGGCATCCGCAACGTCGCATCGCTGGACGCCGCGCTGCGCGAGGCACACCGGGTGCTGGTCCCTGGCGCGAGGCTGGTGATCCTCGAGTTCACGACGCCGCGGTGGCGGGTCGTCCGGGCGCTCTACCATCTCTACTTCCACCGGCTGCTGCCGTTCATCGGTGGCGCGATCAGCGGTCACCACACCGCGTACCGCTACCTGCCGCAGTCAGTCGCATACTTTCCGCCCGAGCCGGAGCTGGCGCGCCGCATGACGGCGGCCGGCTTCGCCGACGTGCGGTGGGAATCACTGTCGCTCGGCATCGCGGCGATTCACGTGGGAACGAAGGCGTGATCATCGGGCTCATCTCCGACACCCACGGCCTGGTGCGTCCGCAGGTGCACACCGCGCTCGCGGGGGTGGAGCTGATCCTGCACGCCGGCGACGTGGGCGGTGATGAGGTGCTCGACGAGCTCGCGTTGATCGCGCCCGTGCTCGCCGTGTATGGCAACACTGACGCGCCCGGCGATCCGCGGCTGCGCGAGGCCATCGACCGTACTTATGGCGGCGTGTCCGTGCACGTGAGCCACGGCCACGAAGTCGGGAGTCCGACGCCGGCGCGACTGCTCGAGCGCTATGCGGCGCAGGTGATCGTGTACGGGCACACGCACCGCCAACACGTGGCGCAGGTGGACGGGCGGCTGGTCGTGAACCCCGGCGCGGCGGGGGCGAAGCGATTCAAGCTGGAGCCGAGCGTGGCGCGGCTCAGGATCGAGAACGAACGTGCCGATGTCGAGGTGGTGCCGCTCGAATGAAAAAAAAGGACCTGCGCGTGCAGGTCCTTCCCTTCGGCTTCGCTCAGGGCAGGCGCTGCGCTCAGGACGACAACATCGTCACCGCGCTCAGACGGCCTTGAAGTGCGACGCCGGATACAGGTAGTCCTCGCCCGAGTCGTCGAGGATGCGGTAGAAGCTGCCCTTCGCCTCGACGCCGAGCATCTCGTAGATGCGGCCGAGCGTGAGGTCATGGCAGCCGCCGGGCTCGGCGCAGCCCGGGTAGGTGAGCCACGGCTTCACGCTGATGCACTGCACGAGCGTCGTCGGTTGCCACGAGGTCGTCATTTGCGCGGAGCTGCTGCGCCCGTGCATCGGGCTGCATCGGCGCACGGTTGCAAGAGCCTCGCCAGATGAGGGCGTGCCCGCGCCGGTGTGACGTGCGTTACGCTGCCGGAGACGCGGCGGCATCACCGAACAGCGGGTCGTTCTCCGGATCGTAGTCGAGCGTCGGTGGCGCGGCGATGAAGTCGGCCGCCTGGCGCGAGCGCGCGAGCTCGGCGGGAAAGCGACGGAACCAGGACGAGAGCAGCAGCAGCTCGTCCACCTCGTGCGACGGCACCTGCGCCGATACGCGCTCCGTCGGGGTGAAGGCGTCGTTCACCATCTCGAGCAGCCGCATCCGGTCGTGCTCGCTGCGCGGCATCGGATACTCGCCACGCACGCGGCCGCGCCGAATGAGGTACACGCGGTCGTCGCCCTCGTGGCCCGGCACGGTGTAGACGAACGACAACGTCTCCACGGCGAAGCGGAAGCGGATGAACTGTTCGCGCAGCCCCTCGAGCCGCTGGAGCTTGTCGCGCAGCACGGCGGCGCGCTCGAAGTCCAGCTGATCGCTCGCCGCCTGCATGTCGGCGCGCAGCATCTCCAACGGCCCGTCGTCCGCCCCGTCGAGAAAGGCGCGCACCAGCCCCACACGCTCGTCGTACTCGCGCGCCGTGCAGCCGCCGACGCAGGGACCGAGGCACTTCCGGATCTCGTGGCGGATGCATCCCGGCGTGCGCGGAAAGAGCTGGAACAACTCGGGCTGATCGGAGAAATGCATCGGTTGGTCGAGCCGGCAGTCGCGGAGCCCCAGCGCGTCGTTGAGCTCGCGCACCGCCTCACTCACGCGCTGCGCACCCTGGAAGGGACCGTAGTAGACCTGGGCGTCGTCGGCGCCGGCGCCACGGACGACGAGCAGCTTGGGCGCCGGCCCGCGCGTCAGCTTGATGAAGGCGAAGTGCCGCGCATCCCGCTTCATCGCCACGTTGAGCCGCGGGCGGAAGCGCTTGATCAACCGCAGCTCCTCGAGCAGCGCGGCGAACTCGCTCGGCGTGTACTCCCACTCGACGCTCGCCGCCTCCCGCACGATCCGCGAGCCCTTCTCGTCGTTCGCGCAGCGGAAATAGCTCAGCAGACGAGTGCGCAGCCGCTTCGACTTGCCGACGTACACGACCTCGCCATCGGGCGAGAGCCATCGATAGACGCCCGGCCGATCCTTCGCGGACGCACGCACGTGGGCGCGCATGGTGTCGATCTGCGCGTCCGAGCTCTTCGGCGTGAGGAGAAGCGTCGCTACCTTTGACAGCCTGCGCACAGTACCGTGGTTCGTCCGTCGATTGCGTGGGTCTCCACCAGGCGCGCACCGCAGCGACGGCAGGGCTGGCCGCCCCGCCCGTACACCGCGAGCGAGCGCTCGAAGTCTCCTCGGCCTCCCGACGCGTCGCGGTAGTCGCGGAACGACGTGCCGCGGGCCGCGATGGAATCGGTGAGGACGCTGATGATCGCGTCGTGGAGACGCGCGGCGTCCTCCGGGGCAATCGTGCGCGCCGGACGCGACGGGTCGATCCCGGCACGCCAGCAGGCCTCATTCGCGTAGATGTTGCCGAGCCCCACGAGCACCCGCTGGTCCATCAGCACCTTCTTGACCGCCTGCCTGGACCCCCGAAGAAGTACCGATAGATGCTCGACGGAAAAGGCGGGGTCAAGGGGCTCGATGCCGAGCGCGGCGCTGTAGGCGTCGAAGCGCTCCGGATCCATCAGCGCAACCGTGCCGAGCCGGCGGATGTCGCGGTAGTGGAGGTCCCGTCCGTCGTCGAGCGCGAAATGCAGCGTCGAGTAGGCCGCCTCCGCGTCGGGCAGCGGGCCGCGGCTCAGCAGGAGCGCCCCGGTGAACCGGGGCTGCACGACGATGCGGTCGCCGCTGCTCAGGTCGAGGACGACGAGCTTGGCGCGCCGCCAGGCCCGCACGATGGTCGCCCCGATCGTGCGCCGCGCGAGCTCGGTCGCGTCCACCTCTCGCAGCACGTCGGCGCGGCGGACGACGACGCCGGCGATCGAGCGCCCACGGATCTCGCGGTCGAGATCGCGGGCGATCGTCTCAGTCTCGGGGAGCTCGGGCACTCGACTGCCGCTGGCGGGCGATCTCGCGCCACCCGATGTCGGAGCGGTACTGCTTGCCGGCGAACTCGATCTGCTCGGCGTACCGAAGGCTGGCTCGCTGCGCTTCCTCGATCGTCGGCGCCACCGCGCTCACCGCCAGCACCCGCCCCCCGGCCGTGACGAGGCGGCCCTTCGCGTCGCGCGCGGTGCCGGCATGGAACACGATGACGCCGTCGTCGGCCACCGCTGGGAGCGTGATCGGATCGCCGGTGCGCGGCGTCTCGGGATAGTTCTCTGCCGCCAGCACGGTGGTCACGCAGGCGCTCTCTTCGCGGAACACGGGGGAGGGAAGGTCCCGGCCGAGAGCGACGGAGTACATCAGCGAGAGGAGACCGGGCGTCATGTCGAGCGCCGGCATGAGGGCCTGGGACTCCGGGTCGCCGAACCGGCAGTTGAACTCGACGACCTTGGGGCCGTCGCGCGTCATCATGAGGCCGGCGTAGAGGAGCCCGGTGAACGGGCGGCCTCGCGCGGCCATCGCCTGCAGTGTCTGGCTGAAGATGACGAGGCCTGCGGCTGTCTCCGGACGCACCGACACGTCGCGTCCACCGACGTCGGGCGGGGTGTGCCGCAGCGACACGGGCAGGTACGCGCCCATCCCACCGGTGTTGGGGCCTCGATCGCCGTCGCGCAGGCGCTTGTGGTCCTGAAGGGCGGGAAGGATGACGAACGCCTCGCCGTTCGTGATGGCGAAGACGGAGACCTCCTCTCCCTCCATGAATTCCTCGACGAGCACTTCAGCGCCAGCCGCGCCGAAGCGGTGGCTCTCCAGCATGTCGTCGATGGCGCGGTCGGCGTCGGCGAGGGTCTCGCAGACGATGACGCCCTTTCCGGCCGCGAGTCCCGACGCCTTCACCACCACCGGAGCGCCGAAGCGGCGCGCCGCGGCCTTGGCCTCGACCGGATTGGTGTGCATCTCGGCGCGGGCGGTGGGGATCCCGGCCTCGAGCATGAGCTGTTTCGCGAACGCCTTGGAGGTCTCGATCTCGGCGGCGGCCTGGGTGGGTCCGAAGATCGGGAGGCCGGCGGCGCGAAAACGATCGACGATGCCGGCGCCGAGCGGCGCCTCGGGGCCCACCACGGTGAGGTCGACGGCGCGCTCGCGAGCGAGCTGTTCGAGCCCAGCGAGGTCGGTGGCGGAGATCGGCACGCACTCGCCCAGGCTGGCGAGGCCCGGATTGCCGGGCGCGGCGATCAGCTCGAGGGAGGGGTCATCGCGGCGGAGCCTCCAGGCGAGCGCATGCTCGCGACCTCCGCCACCAACGATCAAGACGCGCATGGTGGGAATATAGATGCGGTCGCAGGGCCGCTCTGGCGATCTCCCCGGGAATCCATAGTTTGTTTACGGCCTCACGACGCCGGGGGGTAAACGGAGTGCAGCTCGACGAGCTTCAGCTTGCGCTGCCGGACCGATACCGCATTCTACGCGAGATCGGTCGAGGCGGGATGGCCATTGTCTATCTCGCTGAAGACGTCCCGCATGGCCGGGACGTCGCCGTCAAGGTGCTCAGCCCCGAGCTGACGTCGGCCATCGACAGCGAGCGGTTCAGGCGCGAGATCCAGATCGCCGCCCGGCTCAGCCATCCGAACATCCTGCCCGCGTACGACTCCGGCAGCGCGAATGGCCTCCTGTACTACGTGATGCCGTTCGTTCAGGGCGAGTCCCTGCGCGCTCGCCTCGAGCGCGAGTCTCAGCTGCCGATCGAGGACGCCATCGGCATCACCTGTGAGGTGGCGGACGCGCTGGCGTATGCGCACTCGCAGGGCGTCGTACACCGCGACATCAAGCCGGAGAACATCCTCATCCAGAGCGGCCACGCGGTGGTCGCGGACTTCGGCATCGCGCGGCTGGTGCAGGATGCGGGTGGAGAGAAGCTCACGGCCACGGGGATGTCGATCGGCACGGCGGCGTACATGAGCCCGGAGCAGTTCACAGGTGAGAAGCTGGACGGGCGGAGCGACATCTACTCGCTCGCCTGCGTCCTGTACGAGACGTTGGTTGGGCAGGTGCCGTTCACCGGCCCGAACGCGATGGCGATCATGGCGCGGCATACGATGCAGGCCGTGCCGTCCATCCGCATGGTGCGCTCGACCGTGCCGGAGGACGTCGAGGCGGTGATCTTCCGCGCGCTGGAGAAGACGCCGGCCGACCGATTCGCGACGGTCGAGGAGTTCAAGGAAGCACTGCTGAGCGGCGGCGGCGGCATGACCTCCACCTTCGCCAAGAGCTCGACGAACGTGTACACCGCGGCGTATCGCGCGGCGCACGCGAAGCCGGCGTGGAATCGCCGACGCAGCATGGCCGGCTTCGCGGTGGCGGTGGTCGTGCTGGCCGGCAGCGTCATCTTCGCGCGCGTACCGTTCAGCGGCCGCAGCACACTGTCGGCTGGCGACGTCAATCGCGACGCGGACCCGCACCACCTGGGCGTGCTGTACTTCGAGGACGACAGCAAGGACGGCTCGCTCCGCTTCCTGGCGGACGGGCTGACTGAGTCGCTGATCGACGAGCTGTCGCGCGTCGGGGCGCTCGACGTCGTGTCGAAGAACGGCGTGCGGCCCTTCCGCGGTCTGCCGTACGACCGCGTGAAGGATTCCGTCCAGCGGACGCTCAAGATCGGCACCGTGGTGCGGGGCGAAGTGGAGAGCGCCTCCAACGGGGCGCGCGTGACCGTGCGCCTCGTGGACGCCGTCGAGGGCTCGGATATCGCGCGCCGAAGCTTCGGTGTGGACACGGCCGATGCCTTGGCCGCACGGAGCCAGCTCTCGACGGAGGTCGCCGCGTTTCTTCGCCGACATCTCGGTGACGAGATCAAGCTGAAGCAATCGCAGCTGGGCACCGGGAGCTCCGAGGCCTGGACGCTGGTGCGGCGCGCCGAGGGGCGGCAGAAGGACGCGGACTCACTGCTTGCGGTGCACCAGGACAGCGCGGCGCTTCGCCTGCTGGCCGACGCCGATGCGCAGCTCGCAAAGGCGGCGCAGTTCGACGTCCACTGGGCGCAGCCGTGGATCACGCGCGCGGCCATCGCCTATCAGCGCGCCCGGGCGGCGCGCGAGCAGCCGGTCGTCGCCCAGGCGGCGGTGGACAGTGGCATGGCGTACGTGGGACGCGCGCTCAACGTGGAGGCCCGCTCCGCCGACGCCCTGGAGCTCCGCGGCAAGCTCGCATACCTGCGCGTCGACCAGCGGCTGGTACCGGAAGGGCCGGGTTACAAGCTGCTCCTGGACGCGGCCGAGAAGGACCTGCGCGCCGCGGTGCAGGAGAACTCGGCGCAGGCGGGGGCGTGGGCCACTCTGAGCCGGCTCGCCTACAAGCGGCAGAGTCCCCAGGAAGCGCTGCTGGCGGCGCAGGCGGCGTACAAGGCGGACGCGTATCTCTCGAACGCGCGCGAGATCCTCCAGCGACTGTTCTGGACGTCGCACGATACCGAGAACTTCCCCGACGCCGCGAACTGGTGCGGCGTGGGACATCTCCGGTTTCCAAAGGATCCATTCTTCGTGGAGTGCCGGCTGTGGATGCTCACGACGAAGAGCATGCGGCCCGACCCCGACGACGCGTGGCGGCAGGTGGACACGCTGAAGGCGATCACGCCGCCCAACCGCTGGGAGTACGAACGGCGGATGGGCGAGATCCTGGTGGCTGGCGTGCTCGCGAAGGCCGGTCTCGAGGACAGCGCGCAGCACGTTCTCGCACGGGTGCAGCTGACGCCGGCCCTGGATCCGGAGCGCGAGCTGCTTGGGAACCAGATCGTGGTGCGGCTGTTCCTGAAGGATTACGACCGTGCGATGGACGAGCTCTCGATGTATCTCGCGGCGCACCCGGATCACCGGAAGGGGCTCGCGACCAACACCTCACCCTGGTGGCGCGATCCCGCCGTGCAGAATCATCCGCGCTTCAAGGCGCTGATCGCCGGCGCGCGGTAGATCGGTCGGACGGTCGGACGGTCGGACGGTCAGACCGGCGGTATCGGCTCGCTCGCCGGAGGAGGCGAACCGGCATCCGGGCCACGGAAGGCGTCCCGGAAGGCGTCGGCGGCGCGGCGCAGCGCGGCGGCGACGGTGTCGACGCCGTCGCGGACCTTCTCCGAGTAGTAGCTGGTCGCTTCGGCGTAGTCGTCGCTCAGCTTCGGGCCCGGCTCGCTGCGCCGAGGATAGATCCCCCCGATGATCGCGTCGTACTCGCCGCCCGTGCGCCAGCGCTCGAGCTCTCCGGCGCGCACGGTGTTGAACGGGTGCTCGCGGAAGGCGGTGTTGACGATGCGCAGGATCTTGTCCCAGGTGTCGCCGCCAGCCTCGTAGGCCGCCGCCTGCCGCATGAATTCCTCGACGCTCGCGGCGTCGCCGTAGTCCGGGCCACCGGCCAGCTTCATGAAGGCGCGCTGCGCCACGACCGCGTCCTGCACGGCGAGGAGTCCGGCGCGATCGGTCGAGAGCTCGCTCTTGCGATGCCACTCGAGCAGTGCGAGCTGAAAGGGCAGCAGTGCGAGGCCGACGGGAAACAACGCCGTCGTGCCGATCGCGAGAATGACGAGGGCCACGGTGCGATACAACATGTGGCCGCTCATGATGTGCCCGAGCTCGTGCGCCAGGAGGAAGCGGCGTTCGTCATCGCCATCGAGCAGCTCGACCGCGCCCGAGGTGATGACGATGAACGGGCGCTCGAAGCCGATCGCGTACGCGTTCACCTTCGGCGACTGCGTCACGTACAGCTCGGGGCGATCGGGCCAGTCCAGCGTCGAGCAGACGTCGGTGAGGAGCGCGTGCAGCCGGGGCCGCTGGGCGGGACCGACCTGCACCGCGTTGCCGAGGAAAAGCTGCCGCACGCCGCGCTCGGTGATGAAGCCGGCGACCTTCCGCACGACCTCGTCGAAGCCCGGGATCGCGCGCAGTGT
>Ga0193699_10000923_pt1 | contig 11855 bp, 13 predicted proteins | sample L3c2metaG_FD_160095 | JGI IMG/M metagenome (GOLD analysis project Ga0193699, IMG submission 160095) | Soil microbial communities from a riparian zone of the East river system, Colorado, United States - L3c2 | ecosystem: Environmental > Terrestrial > Soil > Riparian zone | place: USA: East... | reverse complement strand
GTCGCGGAGACGCCGAACTCCTCCTCGAGCGCTTTGATCCGCTCGGAGAGCTCGAGCACCGAGATGCCCTTCAGCTCCTCGATCCAGTCCTCTGTCGAAATCTTCGTTTTCGTCGCCATCTCTTTCTCAGCTACTCCTCTTCCTTGCTCGCGTCGTCGTCAGAAGTCTTGTCTTCAGCAGTCTCGTCGTCGGCGGCCTCGCCCGCCCCCTCAGCTTGTGGCTCCTCCACCTCGGGCTCGGCGGGAGCCTCCTCCGGCGCCTCTTCCGCGGGTGGCGCCGCAGGGGGGACCGCCTCTGAGGAAGCTTCAGCTACCGCAGGAGGCGGTGGGTCCCCTGCGGCGTCAGGACCCGCGGAGGGGTCGGCCGGTGCTTCGCCGGAGACGAGTCCTTGCTCGGCGATCTGCCCCAACTGCAACGCGAGGCCTTGGATCATCGAGCCGAGTCCGCGGACCAGGCCGGTCAGCGGGCTGGCGACGACTCCGGCGAACTGGCCGTTGAGGACGTCGCGCGAGGGCAGGCGGGCGATCGACTTGAAGCGGTCCTCGTCGAGACTGAGGCTGTCCATGAAGCCGCCCTTGAAGATGAGGACGTCGTGCTCTTTGTTGAAGCCGGAGAGCGTCTTCGCCGCCATCGCCGTGTCGCCGCGGACGAAGGTGAGCGCGGTCGGCCCTTCGAGCAGCTCGGCGAGCCGCTCCTCCCCCGCCTTGTCGGCCGCAAGTTTGGTGAGGCGGTTCTTGACCACGCGGAAGCTGGCGTCGGCGTCGCGCAGCTTGCTGCGCAGCTCGGCGGCCTGGGGGACGCTGATGCCGCGGTAATCGACGGCGAAGATCGCCTCGGCGCCCTCGATCTGGGCGGCGATCTCGTCGATTGTGGCTGACTTCTCTTCGCGGTTCATGGGCTACCTGCATCGGGCTTCCGGGCACGGCCCCGCCGATGGTCTCGGGTTGCGGCGACGCAGTCTAGGCGGTCGCGGCCTCCGCTGCCGGCTCGGCGCTCGCGGCGGCGAGCTCGCGGTCGCCGACCTTCGAGGAGTCGACTTTGATCCCCGGCCCCATCGTCGAGGTCAGCGTGCAGGAGTGGATGTAGCGGCCCTTCGAGGCGGCCGGCTTGGCGCGGACGATCTCGTCGATCGCGGCGCCGAAGTTGTCGAGCAGCTTGTCCTCGTCGAAGCTCGCCTTGCCGATCGCGAGGTGGACGATCGCCTGGCGGTCGGTGCGGTATTCGATCTTGCCCGCCTTCGAGTCGCTGACCGCCTTCTCGACCTCGTCGGTGACCGTCCCCACCTTCGGGTTGGGCATCTTGCCCTGCGGGCCGAGGACGCGGCCGAGCTTGCCGACCGTGCCCATCATCTGCGGCGTCGCGATCGCCACGTCGAAGTCGGTCCAGCCCTCTTCGACTTTCTTGGCGAGGTCCTCGGCGCCGACGAAATCCGCACCCGCCGCCTCGGCGTCGCGGGCCTGCTGGCCCTGGGCGAAGACCGCGATCGTGACGTCTTTGCCGAGTCCGTGGGGAAGGGCGAAAGTGCCGCGCAGCTGCTCCTCGGCGTGGCGGACGTTGACGCCGAGCAGCACGTGCAGCTCGACCGTCTCGTCGAATTTGGCGCTCGCCGTCTCCTTCAGCAGCGTGACCGCCTCGGCGGGCGGGTAGGCGTGGCCGCTCTGGACCTTCTCGCTCCCTTTGCGGTAGCGCTTGCCGTGGGCCATCTCAATACACCCCCGTCTTCGCCACGCTCCGCTCGCGCAGAGCCAGATATGCACGCTCGCTACGCATGGCTAGACAACATCCACGCCCATCGACCGGGCGGTGCCGGCGATGATCTTCGAGGCCGCGTCGAGGTCGTTGGCGTTTAGGTCGGGCATCTTGCGCTCGGCGATCTGGCGCACCTGGTCCATCGAGATCGTCCCCACCTTGTTCACGTGGGGCTCGCCGGAGCCCTTCGGGATCCCGATCGCCTGCTTGATCAGCACGGCGGCCGGCGGCGTCTTGGTGATGAAGGTGAAGGAGCGGTCCTCGTAGACGGTGATCTCGACCGGGATGATCGTCCCGCCCTCTGACTGGGTCTGCGCGTTGAAGGCCTTGCAGAACTCCATGATGTTGACCCCGTGCTGGCCCAGCGCCGGACCCACCGGGGGCGCCGGGTTGGCCGAGCCGGCCGAGATCTGCAGCTTGATCTGGGTGAGGACTTTCTTCGCCATCGGTCGGGGAGGGTAGCGGTACCGGCTAGATCTTCTTGACCTGGTCGTAGCCGACCTCGACCGGGGTCTCGCGGCCGAAGATCGAGACCAGCACCTTGAGTTTGGCCGCGTCCTCGTTGATCTCGGCGATCTCACCTGAGAAGTCGGAAAGCGGACCGGAGATGACCTTGACCGACTCGCCGATCGAGAACTGCGCTCGGGTGCGCGGCCGCTCCGCCGTCTCGCGGTGCAGCAGGCGGTCGACCTCGGGTTTGGAGAGCGGCACCGGTTTGTTGCGCGCGCCGACGAAGCCGGTGACGCCCGGCGTGTTCTTGACCAGGCCCCAGGCGTCGTCGGTCAGCTCCATGTTGACGAGCACGTAGCCGGGCATCGTCCGTTTCTCCTTCGACTCTTTCTGGCCGTCTTTGTTGAGCTCCACCACCTGCTCGGTGGGGACGACGACCTGGCGCACGTTGCGCACCTGGCTCATCGTCTGCACCCGGTGCTCGAGGTTGTGCTTGACCTTGTTCTCGTGCCCGGAGTAGGTGTTGATCACGTACCAGCGATACATCTTGGAAGCCTTTGTTCGGAGACCCGGTTAGAGGATCTGCTTGACGAGGAAGTTGAAGCCGGCGTCGAGGGCGCCCAGGTAGGCGGCGGCGACGGCGACGAAGATGACCGTGACGGCGGTCGCCTGAACCAGGGTGTCGCGGTCGGGCCACTGCACCTTCTTGAGCTCGGCCCAGCAAGACGAGAGGAAGCCGACGACCCCGCCGCGCTGGCGCTCTCCCGCGGCCTGTTTCTGGCGCCGTGCGAGCTGCTCGCTCTCCTTGCGCTTGCGCTCCGCCCGCTGGCTCTTCTCGGCCTCCTTGAGGCGTTTCGCCTCGGCACGGCGCTCGGTGCGGGAGGGCTTCGGCGCGTCGGGCGTCTCGAGCTGCGCTTCCGGGGCGCCCGCGGCGATGCCGGCCTCGACCGCCTCCACCTCGGCGACCTCGCCCGAGACGGGGACCTGGGTGTCGCGCTGGGCGCGGGCCTCCTGCGTGCGCTCGTCGCCGCCGCGCTTCTGCGCCTGCGCTTCGCGGGCGCGGCGCTCGGCCTTGCGCTGGGCACGGGTCTTCGCCACTAGCGCGTCTCCTTATGGGGGGTGTGGCGACCGCACCAGCGGCAGAACTTGCGCAGCCCAATCCGGTCCGGCGAGTTGCGCCGCGACTTGTTCGTCTGGTAATTGCGCCGCTTGCACTCTTCGCAAGCCAGCGTCACCGCGATGCGGACATCTCCGCGAGCCATTTCTCCTCGATCACTTACGCGCCGTTACAAGAGAAAACCCCGGGCCGAAGCGCGAGGCTGGCCCAAGGATAGCGCCATGGCGACGACGGCGGTCATGGGCCCGGCGAGAATCGAACTCGCGACCTTCGGCTTGAAAGACCGACGCTCTTTGGGCCTCGTTAAAAGCCCGTTGACCACTGAGCTACGGGCGCTCGCACCTCCACCCCGAAGTATGCCGGGGTCAGAGCCCGAACGTCTTGGCGATGATGTTTCGCTGGATCTCCGAGGTGCCGCCGTAGATCGTCGAGACCAGCGTGCTGCGGACGAGGCGCTCCATGTCGTACTCGGAGGCGTAGCCGTAGCCGCCCATCATCTGCATCCCGTCGAGCGCGGCCCGCTTCGCCACCTCGGTGACGAAGAGCTTCACCATCGAGGCCTCGCGGGGGAGCATCTCGTCGGGGTCCTCGTCGACGAGGCTGGCGACCCAGCGGGTCATCAGGCGGGCCGCCTCGATCTCGGTCGCCATGTCGGCGATCCGGTGCTGGAGCGCCTGGAAGGAGCCGATCGGCCGGCCGAACTGCTCGCGCTCTTTGACGTAGACGATGAGGTCGTCGAAGACTCGCTGGGCGAGGCCGAGCATCGTCGCGGCGAGGATCAGGCGCTCGACGTTGAGCCCGGCCATCAGCTGTGTCCAGCCGCGGTCGACCTCGCCGAGCACGGCGCCCTCGGGCGCCTCGACGTCCGTGAAGTAGAGGTGGCTCGTCTCGCGGCCACCCAGGGTGTCGATCGGGACGATCTCAAGGCCCTCGGCGCCGCGCGGCACCCAGATCATCGAGAGGCCGTCGTGCTTGGAGGCCGACTTGGTCGTGCGGCAGACGACGAGGACGTGCTCGGCGATGTGGGCGTTGGAGCAGAAGACCTTCTGGCCGTTGATCACGAAGCCGCCGTTGACGGGCCTCGCCGCGGTGGTGAGCGAGCCGACGTCCGAGCCGGCCTCGGGCTCGGTCATCGCGATCGCCTCGACCGCGCCGCCGGCGATCCCGCCGAGGATCTCCTCCTTCTGCTCCTCGCTGCCGAAGCGCTGCGTGGCGCCGGCGACGATCAGGGTCGTCGCATAGCCGCCGATCGGAGCCAGCGCCCGCGAGGTCTCCTCCATGAAGAGGCAGGCGTCGAGCATCGTCCCGCCCGAGCCGCCGTACTCCTCGGGGATCGTGACGCCGAGCCAGCCCAGCTCGGCCATCTGGGAATAGATCGTCGCGTTGTGACGCTCGCTGTAGCTGTCGGTGAGCCGCTCGCGCTGATCCGGAGTGCCGCACTCGTGGTCGCAGAAGCGGCGGATCGCATCGACGAAATCCTCCTGCTCGTCCGTCAGCGAGAAGTCCACGATGCGGCAGCCTAAACGACCTGCAGCGGGCGAGGAATCCGCCGCGACGCCTACGACAGCTGCATGCCTATGACGCTCAGGAAGCCGATGAAGACAGTGCAGAACGTGCCGGCGCCGACCTGGATGATCAGTCGCTGCGTGTGCCGAAGCTCGGCCGTCACCTCGCTCCCCATGGAACGCAGATCGGTCTCGATCCGGTCGAGACGCTTGCCGACCTGGTCGAAGCGCTGGTCAACCTGGTCGAAGCGCTGGTCAACCTGTTCGAAGCGCTGATCAACCAGCTCGAAACGGTGGTCAACCCGACTGAAGCCCTCATCCACCCGGTGGCTGAGACGGTCGAGCCGCTCGTCGGTCCAGCTTTCTCTCATCGCCTCCATGTTCCCACCCTAGCGGACAGAACATTGCGCTGGGTTAAGAAACTGCCGCAAAACTGCAACAAATCGGCGACTGGCAGCGATCTGGACGATCGGAGAAGAGCCCGGGACGAGACTCGAACTCGTGACCCCTTCCTTACCATGGAAGTGCTCTACCAACTGAGCTACCCGGGCGCGTGGCTCAACCTTAGCGCTGTGTCGCGGAGGGAGTCGCAGGGGCGATCCCCCGAATTATCCCGTGAACGAATGGGGCGGATCTCAGGAGGCGCGAGGCGAAGTCTTCTCGGCCATCTCCTGGGACATCAGGCGGTCCCAGGTCGAGGCGATGCTCTGGGCGGCGGCGCGCTCCTCGGCGAGGATCGCGTCCGCCAGGGCGACCGTCCGCTCGTCGCCCGCCCTCTTCGCGACCCGCTTGAGCAGTTCGTACGCGGCGATCTCGAGGTGCTCGAAGGCGAAGGCGAAGCCGGCGAGCTTCGGGGTTGTGTCCCCTTGGGCGCCGAAGAAGGCGCCGATATTGAGACCGCCGAGGCGCAGAAGGACGTCCTGTGTCTTCGAGGGCTTCGCGCCGCGCTGCTCGAGGCGTTCGGCCACCCGCCGCTCGTGGCCGCGGGTCTCCTCCAGGTGCTCGCGGAAGAGGCGTGCCAGCTCGTCGTCCTCGACCAGCTTCGGCCCCGCCTCGAGCACCTGGATCGCCTGCTGCTCGATCGCGTGCGCGTCGACGAGGTACTTGTTCAGCTGCTCGCCGAGGTCGTCGGGATTCAGGTCGCGCAGCGAGGCCTCGACCGCAGCGTCGAAGGCCGCTTCGAGCCGGTCCGCCATCGCCTGCTCCTCCTCGGCGATCTCGCGCGCGACGCGCGCTGTCTCCTCGTCGCCAGCCACCTTCGCCGCGCGCTCCAGGAGCGCGTAGGCGGCGAGCTCCATGTGCTCGTAGGAGAAGGCGTGGGCGGCCAGCTTGCCCGGCGTGTCCGGCTGGCCGCGGGCGAAGATGACCATGCCGAAGCCACCCGCCTTGCCCGCCAGGTCCTTGACCCTCGACGGGTCGGCGTCGTGCGCTTCAAGGCGCTCGCGCACGAGGCGCTCGTGGCGCTCCGTCTCGGCCAGGTGCTCTCGGAAGATCCACGCCAGCCGCTCGTCGCCCGCGATGTCGGGGGCGGCACGCAGCTGGGTCAGTGCCTGCTCCTCGATCGAGTGCGCATCGGCGAGGTACTTGACCAGCTGCTCCTGCGGGGATCGCTCCGGCACGGCGGCGCTCAGGCCTCCTCATTGGGGTCCTCTACGCTACCCGCTCTAGGCAGCGGTATACGCGCGGCGAAGACCAGCGCCCGTATCGCCGGCCTCGATGCAGGCTTCAGGGGGTGTCGGTGGCGGCGCTCAGGGACGCGAGCTTCTCCGCGGCCGTGCTGGCGAGCTCGGCGGCGGCCCCGACGTCGGCCAGTCGCTGCTCGAGGGCGGCAAGCCTGTCGAGCGTCTCGGCGAGCTCGCGGCGAAGGTCCCCTTCCTGCTCGGCGCTCCGCCGGCGCTCCTCTTCGAACTTGGCGCGCTCGTCGGCGAGCGTCGCAGCTGCCTGCTGGGCCTGGACGTCGACGTCCTCCAGCTCGTCGATTCGCTGTTCCGCTGCCTCCGCGAGGGCGATGGCATGGCGCGTGCGGTCGTGCAGTTCGACAAGGGTCGCCGTGAGCTCTCCGCGATCGCCGTCGGACGGAGCGGGCGCTGGCTCGGGTTCGGGCGTGGGCTCCGGCAGGGGGGACGACTCCTCGGGCTGCGCTTCGAATTCGGGCTGGGCATCGGACTCGGGTACCGATACGGGGGGCTCGGGCTGCGCTTCGGGCTCGGGTTGAGGCTCGGACTGAGGGGTGAGCGCGGGCTCCGGTTCGGGCTCGGGCTCAGGTTCGGGCTCGGGCTGCTCCGGCTCGGGAAAGGTCGACGGCTCTGGAATGGGCTCAGGCGGGGGCGCGGGAACCGGCTCGGGCTCGGGTACCGGCGGCGGCTCTGGAGCCGGTTCAGGCTCCTCTACGACCGCGGCCTCCGGCGCCGGCTCGGGCGGAGGGGCCGGCTCGGGCTGTGGGGGGTCGGGCGGGAGAAGCTCGTCGGGCCGCCGCGACGGCGCGTCGGCGAGGCCCTCGATCAGCGCGCGGATCTGCGCCCCGGTGGCGACGGCGGGGCGCACCTCGCTCTTCGCCATCACCTCGATGTCGTTGATTCCCAGCATGTCGTAGGGATCCTCGAAGGCGACGATCAGCGCCCCGTCCGGGGCGAACGCGATCGGCAGCGCCGTGTACCTGGCGGCTGTGGATTTGTCGATCAGGCCGACCGCCTCCTGATCGACGTCGAAGAGGTCGAGGTCGACATGATCGAGGCCGTTGCGCTCGGCGAGCGCGAGGGAGAGCTGGTGCTCGTCGATGACGCCGTTGTCGAGGAGCCAGCGCTCGGGAGTCGTCGCCGACTGGCGGGCGGCGTCGACGGCTTTCTGAACCGCATCATGATCGGCAAAGCCAAGCTCAACGATGAGGTCGGTCAGGAAGACGCCTTGACGATCGAGCTTGGAGGCCGGAGTGATCCCCGCCGCGGGGGCGGCTGTCGCAGCTGCCTCGGCGGGAGCGTCCGTCATCGCGACTTCGCTCATTCGACCGCCTCCTGCAAGACCGGCTCGCGCGACTCCCCGTCCCGCTTGGGCGCTCCGGCCTCGGCGTCCGCCAGCCCGAGCGCTTCGTGGGGGGACGAAACGCTGCCCAGCGCCCGAACGCCATGCGATACCTGGACATCGGGATTGCCGCCGCGCGTGACGCGCTCCAGCGCCGCGCGGAAACGCTCCACAAACACATGGGCCTGCTCCAGCCGGCATCCGACGAGCGTCGCCGCGAGGGTCGTCTCGTCGATGCGGCCGGCGCGATCCGTCGCCCTGACGCTCGCCTCCAGCACCTCCGCCGCGATCTTCAGGCCGAGCTTGCCCATCGCGCCGCCGTTGTGAGCTCGATCGGAAGCGCCGTCGACTTGGAAGACGACGAGCACCGATTCCACAGTCCCCCGCTCCGCCAGTTGCCAGTCGTGATCAAGCAGGCCGAGGAAGCCGTCGCCGTTGAGAAGGCCGGTCTCGGAATCGACGTTCGCGCTCACTGGGAGACGAGCCCTGAGCCGCCGCAGCTCGGCCCGGCGCTCGACGCTCTCCCATTCGTAGCCCAGCATTCGCGCCGCGACGCCCAGCATCGCGACGTGCTCGCAACGGTAGGCGCCGGCATTGGGGTGCAAGGCGAAGAGCGTGCCGACGATCCTGCCGTCGCTCATCTCGAGTGGAATGCCAAGGCAGCCCTCGACGCCCAGCGCGGCGAGGAACTCCCGGTCGATCTCGCTGTTCGAGGCGGCGGCGTCGCGGGAGGCCTCGTCGCCGTTCGGCGGCGAGCCAAGGGGCAAGACTGCCCCCTTCTGCAGATTCAGCCCCTCGCCCTGGGTGCCGATAACTCGACAGGCATGCTCGTCCGGATCGATCTGACCGAGCACGAGGACGCCGGGGACGACCTCGGCGAGCGCGCCGAGCACGGACTCGGCCGCCTCGGAGAAACTGCGGAAGCGGGACCGGCAAATCTGGATCAGGGCCTTCGTCTCGATCGAGTCCACACCTGATTATCGGTAGGAGATCGGGATACCTGAGCGTGGGAAGAACGCTGCCGCGCCGCCGTACCGCCGCAAGGCGTCGCCCACGCCCTAGAACGGGGTTACGACCTGTGTGAGCGGAGGGGGTGGGATTCGAACCCACGAGCGCCTTGCGACGCCAACAGTTTTCGAGACTGCCCCGTTCAACCACTCCGGCACCCCTCCGGGACAGGGACTGATTCTAGAGCGGCGGACTCATGTGGGCGGCGATGAAGTGGCTCGCCTGGAACTTAAGCTTCGTCTTGGGCACGCCGATCAAATGGCATGCAAAGCGGCGAGCAGATTCCGCTCGGGCGGTTCTTCGATCGTCACCCGCTGCTGCTGCGCGCGCTGGCGATCGCGGCGCTGGTCTGGGGCATCGGCTACCTGTCCTGGCGCGTCGGCTGGAGCGGGCAGGGAGCGAACCCGGTCGCCTTCGGAATGCTGCTCTTGACCGAGATCTATGGCTTCTGGGCGCTCGGCACGCTGACCTGGTTCTCCTGGTCGAACCCGGCGCCGCGAGACCCCCGGGCGCCGGGTCGACGTCTACGTCTGCACCTATGACGAGCCCAGCGAGGTGGTCGCGGCGACGCTGGCCGGCTGTCGCGCCCTCGCCTACCCCCACACGACCTACCTGCTCGACGACGGGCGGCGGCCGGAGATGGGGGAACTGGCCGAGCTGGCCGGCGCCCGCTACCTGACCGGCCCGACAACTCGCACGCCAAGGCCGGCAACATCAACGCCCCCCCCCACACCGAGGGCGAGCTGGTGCTGATGCTCGACGCCGACCACGTGCCGATGCCCGACGCGCTCGACGCGATGGTCGGCTACTTCGATGACGAGCGGGTGGCGCTGGTGCAGAGCCCCACGACTTCTTCAACCACGACTCGGTCCAGCACTACGTCGTCGGCCGCCACGAGCAGTCGCTTTTCTACCGCGTCGTTTGCCCCGGCAAGGACCGCCACGGCGCCGCCTATTGGTGCGGCTCGGCGGCGCTGATGCGTCGCCAGGCGCTGCTCGGGATCGGCGCGGCAACTCCTACTACCGCCCGCGGTGACCTCGAGACCGAGACCCCGCCGCCGACAAGCGACAGGCCCTCCCGCAGGGAAGGGCCTGTCGCTCCGTTCAATGAACCGCCATGCGACGGGGACCTGTGCTGGCTAGGTGGCCGGCACCACGTCCGTCACCCAGAGCGGTTTCGGGGAGGTCACGGTGAAATCACCGGAGACCGTGGCAGTTGTCCCGCAACTGCCCCCTTCGATCTGGAGTTTGATGTTTTTCATTCTGATCGTCGCCGGGTTGCCGCCTTCGAAGGTCAGGGTCGAGTTGGCGGGGATCGTGTAGGTGCATTTGATGAAGCCTCCGCATATGAAGCTCCATTTGATCGCACCGACTTTCCACGAGCCGTTAACGGAGCTCGCGATGTGGCTGAGCGAGCCCGAGGACGACGACAGGGCTTCCCCGGTGCAGGAGATCCAGCCTTTTATCATGCATCCCGACACGGGATAGAGCTGCGAGCTGTTGGTCGGCAACGGTTCGCCGCTGGCAGCGCCGGTCTGACCATTCAGCGTGACCGTGCTGCATACGAACCCACCGGGGGCCGTGTCGTTTTCGATCGAGAAGTTGCTCGATTCGGCGCTGAAGGCCGTTGCTTTGGGGTAGAGGTTGGGCTGCTCGCAGGGACTCTGGAACGCTTTGCAGAGCCCCGTCGTCGGCGCGGGCGGCGCTTCGGCTCGCGCCACAAAGGCGATCCCCAGCGAGCTCACCGTGTGGGTGGCCGACAGAGAGGCGACTTTCGGGCAGAGGAGGCCGCTGACTTTTTCAAGCGAGGCCTCGGATGCCGTCATCGTCGGCGGGTTCCCGCCTTCGACTGTGATGGTCGGGTCGAACGCCCACTCACAGTGGAGGATGCCGCCGCAGGTGATGAAGAGGCGGGCACCGGGGTCTTTGCCTTTCACCGGGATCTCTCCCTTCCACCCCGTGGACCAGGCCAGGGACCCGGAGAAGGGAAGGAGGTTGGTGATCGTCGCTGTCGCGCACTGGGTGCCGCCGAGATTGCATCCCTGAAGCGACCAGGAAGAGATGCTCACCGGCAACGGTTCGCCCGAGCCCGCTTTGGTTTCGGCGTCGATTTCGGATTTGCAGCGGATGTCACCGAGGCTGCTGGAGACGAAATTGCTGATTTTGTTCGTGCTGGCGTCCAGCGCCACTCCCGTCTGGTAGCGATCTTCGCTTTGACAGTAGGGGCTGACCGTAGCGGTTTTGCAAAGCGTGGTTTCCGCGGCCATTGCCGAGCCGGCGCCGATCAGCGCCGTCAGCGCTAGAGCCGCGAGCACGGCAAGGCCGAGCATCCTTAGGGTCCTCACACTAACTCCCTTCCGGCCACACCGAGGTGCAGCCAGTTTGACTGGTTAAACGACTGGTTGTTGTGGGCGGTGAAGCTCTTCGGTGAAGATCTGGGACGCCGCTGTCTCTACCTCTCTTTGCACCGCGGCTGCAACGGCGGCCTGAGCTTGAGCCGCTTGCCGTTGTGCGCCTCGAAGAGCACCTCGGCTCGGTTCGGGCCGGCGCAGAGGTTGCTGCTGTTGACGATCAGGCCCTTGCGCCCGCCCTGCATCGCCACCACGACCTTGGTCAGGGGCGCATCGGGGATGGCGGGGAAGGTGGCCCGGATGCCGCCTCTTGCGGAGTCGATCCGGGCGGCGGCCTCGATCTTGACCAGGCCCTCGAGGTCGAAGACGAGGTCGGGCAGCAGGTTGCTGGAGCTGCGTAGCAGCGCCGGCCCGCGCAGGGGCTCGTCGAGCAGCGGCGAGTGGGCGATGACATGGCCGTAGATCGAGCCGGGCGGGCAGGCGTCGGCGGCGAACTGCACCCTGGTACAGACGGTGCGGATGTGGCTCTGCTCCAAGAAGGCTGAGCTCGGCAGCCTGACCACGGTGCGGGAGATGTTCGCCTCGCCCGGCCTCGGTCGCAGCACCGCCCGGAAGGCGGGGTGGTCGCCTCGCTTGGCGCCGCCGCGCAGCTGCATCG
>Ga0193699_10000922_pt1 | contig 11859 bp, 12 predicted proteins | sample L3c2metaG_FD_160095 | JGI IMG/M metagenome (GOLD analysis project Ga0193699, IMG submission 160095) | Soil microbial communities from a riparian zone of the East river system, Colorado, United States - L3c2 | ecosystem: Environmental > Terrestrial > Soil > Riparian zone | place: USA: East... | reverse complement strand
GTCTCCTCGATCTTCTGCTGAATCTCGTCGAGGTCGACGCTGAGATTTTGAAGGACGGCGGCAGCGACTCCCTCACCTTCACGGATGAGGCCGAGCAGTATGTGCTCGGTGCCGACGTATTCGTGATGAAGGCGAGCCGCCTCCTCACGAGCCATGGCGAGAACCTTTCGGACTCGCTCTGTGAAGTTGTAACCGTTCATCTCTGCGATCCTCAGTGCGGGAGCTAGTTCCTTCGCGTGCGTGGACAGTGTAGATCACTGCGGCGCGCGTGATTACCCGCTACCCTACTCCGCCTCTCGAGCTAACGTCTCCCGCACGTATCGAGCGCGTGCGACATTCGCTTCGCTTTCCGTCAGCACTCTTCCCTCGGAATTCCCGAGGTGTGCCAACTGACTAAAAATCAGGAGCTTGTTGAGAGTATATACACTGAGACCGCTTATCAGTTTCAAACCGACAGCCAGTCGCACGCCGCTTAGATAGTTCATCGCTTCTTCGAAGCTCAAGCTGCGTGCATATCGCAGCGTGCCAAAGGCACGCCAGAGCTTGTCTTCTATAATATAACCCGCATCGCGCAACAGCACCCGCCGCGATTCTTCTTCGCGCTCTATTACATGTCTAACGACGCGTACGAGGTAATCAAGTAACTCGCCCTCGGATCTCCCGAGCGTCGTCTGATTGGAGATCTGGAAGAAATTTCCGACTACTTCACTCCCCTCGCCGTACATCCCGCGATAGGTCAGTCCGACCTGCTGAAGTCCGGCCAGCACCTTCCCGATCTCCTTCGTCAATACCAACCCCGGAAGGTGGATCAGGACCGAAGCCCGCAAACCCGTCCCGACGTTCGTCGGACAGGCCGTCAGGTATCCGAACTCAGTGTGGAAGGCGTACGGAACCTTGTTCCCCAGCTCCGAGTCCAGGCGCTCGATCACGCCGAAGGCGTCCGCGACGTGAAACCCGGAATGGAGCGCCTGTAGCCGCAGGTGGTCCTCCTCATTGACCATGATTCCGACCCCACGCGACAGATAGACGGCCGCTCCGGTTCGGACGGGCTGTTCGTTCAACCCAGCCAGCTCCTTGCTCACGAGGTGACGCTCGTGAAGGAGCAGGCGATCTTCGGCCGGCAGCTCATCCACCCGCACAAGCACGCCGTCTTCGATCGAGCTCAGGCTGCCGAACGCTTCGCGCACTTGCGTAAGAATTCTGAGGCGCTCGCCGTCGCGTGCCCTAGGGGTAAAAGCGTAGCCCTCGAGATTTCGCGCCAGCCGAATTCTCGTCGAGATGACTATGTCCGCGTGCTCGCCCGACGCATCGAGCCAGCTCGCACCCCCATCCGGGAGCAGAGTGAGGTCGAGCATTATTCGATACCTCGCAGCTTGTCGCGAATGTCCGCGGCGAGCTCGAACTGTTCCGCCTCGATCGCGCGCTTGAGCCGATCGCGCAGCTCCGTGACGCTCGACACGTGCGGCAGCTCGGACGGTAGCGGAGCAACGTAACGGCGGCCGATGTGCCGCGAATTTCCGTGCACGCGTCGCAGTAGGTCGCGCAGGCTCACCTCGAATGCCTCGTAGCAGTGCGCGCACCCCAGCCGGCCCGTCGAGCGGAAATCGGCGAGCGTCGAAGCGCAGAACGGACAGCTCACGGGCTCGCCCTTGGCGCCCGGCATCTGCTCGTGAATCGTCGACAGGAAGTTGCTGATCTGCGAGGGCTTCGCCGGGCCAAGTGTGGTCTCGACGCCGCGCTCGGCTGCGCACTTCTCGCACAGATGCAGCTGCCTGACCCCGCTCCCTTCGATCTCAGTGAGCTGGATCACCGCCTCTCCATCTTTGCACAGATCGCAAACCATTTATACGACGACCTCATCGACCGCGGTACGACTCAGCTTGCCGCCCTCGAGCAGAAGGACTTTGCTCGCGCGCGCGGCGAGAGAGCGGTTATGTGTTACGACGACCATCCCGATCTCGAGGTCATTGACGACCTCCGACAACAACTCGTGCAACATCTCCGCGTTCGAACGATCGAGATTCCCCGATGGTTCGTCCGCGAGAACGATCTGCGGATCCATTGCCAGAGCGCGTGCCACCGCCGTCCGTTGCTGCTCTCCACCGGAGAGCTCACCGGGACGATGCGACATCCGCGCACTGAGGCCGACCCTCGCCAACAACTCCGATGCTCTGCTTCGCGCTTCCACCTCGGACCTGCCAGCGATTCGGAGCGGCATCATCACGTTCTCCAGCGCCGAGAATTCGCGCAGGAGGTGGTGAAACTGGAACACGAAGCCCACCGTCCGATTTCGGAGCTCGCCGAGCTGGGTCTCATCGCGACCGTGCACCGGCTCTCCTCCTATTACAACATAGCCGCGCGTAGGCTTGTCGAGGGCGCCGAGGACGTGCATCAGCGTGCTCTTGCCCGCACCGCTCGCGCCGACGATCGCGATCATCTCGCCGCGCTGAACTGAAAGGTCCACCCCGTTGAGCACGTGGAGGACGTTCCCATCTCCGCCGATGTAAGTCTTCTGGACGTCGTGGGCTTCGAGGACGCTCATCGTCATTCGTGCCTGATCGCTTCGATCGGAAAGAGGCGAGATGCCTGTACCGATGGATACACGGTAGCGATGGCCGCGATCGCGACGCTGGCCAGGATGATCCACAACACGTCGGTGGGTTGCGTGGACACCGGGAGGTGGTCGATGAAATACACCTGCGGGTCCAGCTTGATGAACTGGTACTTGTCGAGCGCGAGCGCCGCGCCGAACCCGAGCAGCAGTCCGAACACCGTGCCGACCACACCGATCACCAATCCCTGCGCAAAGAATATTCTGCGGATGGATTTGGCGGGCATCCCCATCGCCTTCAGAATGCCGATCTCCTTGGTTTTGTCGGCGACGACCATCGTCAGCGTGCTGACGATGTTGAACGCGGCTACCAGAACGATGAGAAGCAGTATCACTCCCATGCCGAGCTTCTCCAGCTTGAGAGCCTGGAACAGCGAATGGTTCTGCTCCTCCCAATCCACGGTTCGATACGGCCATCCGAGTGCGCCGACGAGCTGGCCTGCTACGCCCGCCGCCTGCCACCGATCCGTCGTCTTTACTTCGATGCCGGTGACACCGTCGCCGAGTCCGGCAAGGTTCTGCGCCTTGTCCAGAGCGACGAACGCATAGGAGTTGTCGTACTCGTACATCCCCGTCGACACGATACCCGTCACCTCGAATCTCTCTACTCGCGGAACGAGTCCGCCGGTTACTGGATTCATCTTCGCGCCACCGGCCGACAGGAGGTTGATGCTGTCTCCCGGCCACTTGTTGAATCGCGCCGCCAACAGCTTGCCAAGTACCACGCCGCGATGCTGTCCGTCGGTGCTGGCGAATCGGAAGTCGCCCGAGATCGCGTGCGACCGGATCGTCGTCACGTCGGGAACACCCCGCGCGGCGGGAAGAAGTCCAACCACGTAAACGCCACCCGCATAGTCGTGGCCGGCTGTCATCAGCGCTTCGGTGAGCACGAACGGCGCGGCGGTCACCACTCCCGGTTGCTTGCGAACCTTGTCGAGGACCTTCGACCAGTCGGTGATCTTGAGATCCTCGCCGTAGCTGAGCACGCGTATGTCCGGACTGCCGACGAGAATCTTCTCACGAAGATCGTGCTGCAGCCCGTTCATCACGCCGATGATGACGATCAACGCGCTGACGCCGACGAGCACTCCGCCAATGGCGATGATGCTGATCAGGGACAGCAGCTTCGATCCGCGACGGCTTCGCAGATATCTCCACGCAATCTGTAGCTCGAGCTTCGTCACTCTGGTCTCATGGTGGGAAAAAGAATCACGTCGCGAATGTTCGTCGCGCCCGAGAGGTACATGAAAAGCCGGTCCACTCCTATTCCTACACCGCCCATCGGTGGCATGCCGTACTCCATCGCGCGCAGATAGTCCTCGTCCACGCCCGGAGCCTCCAGATCGCCCGCGGCGCGCAGCTTCGCCTGCGCCTCGAAGCGGCGTCGCTGATCGAGCGGATCGTTGAGCTCACTGAACGCGTTCGCCATTTCCTTGCCGTTCGCAAAAAGCTCGAAGCGCTCGGTGAGCTTCGGATTGCCCCGCTTTGGCTTCGCCAGCGGCGAAAGCTCCACGGGATAGTCGATCACGAAAGTCGGCTCGCGCAGCTTCGATTCAACCAATGTCTGAAACATCTCGTCGAGCAGCTTCGGACGACTGAGAGTCTCCGGTTTCTCTACCCCAACACGCCCGGCAAGTGCGCGCAGCGCCGCATCGTCGAGCGAGGTGACGTCGACTCCCGCGGCCGCGTTGAGCGATGGAACCCACTCCACCCGCTTGAACGGCCGCTGAAAGCGCGGAACCTCGGCAGCGAGCTCGGGCACCGAACGAACAGCCTCGGCCGTCCTCTCCAGCAACTGCTCCACCTGATCCATCATCGCGGTGTAATCCGCGTACGCCTGGTAGAACTCGAGCATCGTGAACTCGGGATTGTGAGTGCGATCGATGCCCTCGTTCCGGAAGTCGTGTCCGATCTCGTACACCCGCTCCAGCCCGCCGACGACCAGTCGCTTCAGGTACAGCTCGTCGGCAATTCGGAGGTAGAGCGGCATGTCCAGCGCGTTGTGAACCGTTGTGAAAGGACGCGCGGCCGCGCCACCGTACAGCGGCTGCAGAATCGGCGTCTCCACTTCGAGAAACTCCTGCTCGTCCAGGAACGAGCGAATAGCGCGCGTCATGCGCGATCGCGCTACGAAAAGCGCACGCACCTCCGGATGCACGGCGAGGTCGGCGTAGCGCTGGCGATACCGCTGCTCGGGATCGGCGAATCCAGAGTGTCGGACTACCTGGCCGTTCACTTCCTCTTCCTTCCCGAAGGGCAGCGGTCGCAGCGACTTCGCGAGGAGCTCAACGCGATCGACGCGCACCGTCACTTCGCCGGTGCGTGTCCGGAAGAGAGGACCATGCACTCCGATGATGTCGCCTAGATCGTAGTGCGCCAACAGCTCGTAACTGGCTTCACCCAGTTGATCCTTCTTGAAGTACAGCTGGATCTTTCCTGTTGCGTCGGCGAGGTGCGCAAAAGTCGTCTTGCCGTGCGACCGCCAGGCGACGATACGCCCGGCCAGCGTGACGCGCGGTCCCTCCTCGGCTTTGCCGAGCAGATTTTGCGCGTCGGCGGCGGTGTGCTGGCGATCGAACGAGTACGCATAAGGCTGGACGCCCGCGGCCTCGAGCGCCTCCAGCTTCTCCCGGCGCGCCTGGAGAACAAAGTTGAGCTCGTCGCTCACGCGGCCGCCGTCTTCGAGCCGCCGCCCTGCTTCAGGTATGCTTCGATGAATGGATCAATGCCGCCGTCCATAACCTTCTGAACGTCGGGAATCTTGAGCTCGGTACGATGGTCGTTCACCATCGTGTACGGCTGGAACACATAACTCCTGATCTGGCTGCCGAAGCTGACGTCAGACTTGGTCGCATCCAGCTCCGCCTTGTGTGCGTCCCGCTTCTCGACTTCGGCCTGATAGAGCTTGTTCTTCAGCATCTTCATCGCTGTCGCCTTGTTCTTGAACTGGGACCGCTCCGCCTGTGAGCCAACGACGGTCCCGGTCGGAAGGTGTGTGATGCGGACGGCCGAGCTCGTTTTGTTGACGTGCTGGCCTCCTGCTCCCGAAGCACGATAAACATCGATCCGCAAATCCTCGTCGCGAATCTCGATGTTGATCTCCTCGTTCACGACCGGATAAACGAATACCGACGCAAAGCTGGTATGTCGTCGCGCAGCGGAATCGAAGGGTGAGATCCGAACGAGGCGATGCACTCCCGTCTCCGGTCTCAGGAATCCGTAGGCGTACAGCCCACGAATCTCTAGCACAGCCCCCTTGATCCCCGCCTCTTCGCCCTCGCTCTCGTCCAGTACGCTGATTTCAAAACCGCGACGCTCCGCCCAGCGGATGTACATCCGCATTAGCATCTGGGCCCAGTCCTGCGCCTCAGTGCCGCCGGCGCCCGCGCTGATCTCGAGCTGCGCGTCGCGAAAGTCGTCGGGTCCTCGGAGCAGCGATCTGACTTCGAACGACTCGAGATCGTCGTGGACGCGCGTGACTTCGGCGTCGAGCTCTCGCTCCATCTCCGGCTCGGAACCGTCCTGGAGCATCTCATCGAGCTCGAGGGCGCTGACGATGCGTCCGTTCAGCTTGTCGTAGGGGTCGAGCCAATTGCGCAGCGATTTCACTTCGAGGAGTGTCGCTTGCGCTTTTTCCTGATTGTTCCAGAAGCCGGGGTCGGCCATCTCGGCGTCGAGTGCGCTCAGGCGAGCGCGCTTGCCGTCGATGTCAAAGATACCTCCGCAACTCCGCCAGTCGCTCCCTGCTCTGCTTCAATGCGCGGCCGCGTTCGCTTTCCGCCATTCGTTACCGACCCTAGAAGATTTTCTTGCCGGCACCCAGCACTTCGTTCAGTGCTTCCTGGAAGTAGGTGGTGCTCTCGGCCAGCTGCTGTCCTACCTGTGCAATATACTCTTCGAAGCTCTTTTTTATCTCCTCGCGAAAGAGCTGCTTGAGGGTTCCGTCGCGCAGCCCTTCTGCGTGCTTCGCCGGATGGTAGGTGATGATGTCGGACACGAGAGCCCGAGCGAGCCTTTTTGCGCGCTGATTGGGGTCTTTCGAGAGGAATGGGTTGAGTGGACGTCTAGCCCCGCCGTCAGACGCCGACGGCGAGGCGGTTGGCGGCGCTGCGGGCGCGCGCGGTGGCGTCGTGGAGCGGGCGCCACTGGGGATGAACGGCGGCGCTGCTGGGGTGGTGAAAGCCTGTGACGCCGGAGGAGTGAAGGGCGACACGGGAGGTGAGGGTGTGAACTCCGCCATCCCGGTCGAGGGCGAAGGAGGTGTCGCAGTCGCCGCGGCAGACGCGCGCTCCACGGATTCGGGTCTTGGTCTGGGTGCAGCCGGCATCTCAGCCCTGGGCGGTGTTGGGGGCTGGGGTGCTGAAGGACGCTGCACAGACGGAACGGCGGAAGCCCGCTGACCGGAGCTGAATGGCTGTGGATCCCAGCCGTCTTGCGCCTGCGGTGTCGAGCGCGGGCGAGCCTGGGGAGCTGTTTCCGGGGCGGACGTGCTAACGCGGGGAGACGCTGTGGGTGTAGTGCTCTGACCGGTGGGCGCGGGAATCGATATGACGCCGCCGCAAACCGAGCAGCGCGCGCGCACGCCTGAGGGTGGGACCTTGGCGGGATCCACACGAAAAATCGAGCGACAATCGGGGCAGCTGACGTTCATTCATCCTCTCCAATCGTCCGCACATCACGGAACGCAGGCAGCGGCTCCTGCGGAGTAACCCGCTCGTCACTGCGTCTATCAACGGTATAAACCGAGCCAGGAAGGCTCTTGGCGTACGTTTTCATCTCGGTTGCAAGTTGGCTAGCCTGCCGTGCGGAGGTCAATGTGCGGCGCAGATTGGTGACCACGCCGATGGAGAGCGTCATCAAAGGAACCCGATCGAGGTGGCCTCTCCGGTCCTTTCCGAAGAAGTAACCGGCGCGCCGGTCCTGCTCAGAATATTGGTAAGGGGCCAGCAGGTCAAACGTCGCGACGATCTCACCGCAAACCGACGGAATGGCGTTGTACGGGATGATGAAGATGAAGTCGTCGCCGCCGATGTGACCGATGAAGCCTTCCTCGCCGCAGGTTCCCTTCACGACGTCGTGGAGCAGCTTCGCGAGAATGCGGATGACGCGGTCGCCTTCGTTGTAGCTGTAGCGGTCGTTGAATTCTTTGAAGTGGTCGAGATCCGCGTAACACACGGCGAAGTAGTCGCCCAACGCGAGTCGCCGCCCGATTTCGGCTTCGATCGCCGATGTTCCGGCGAGGCGAGTGGAGGGGTGAACTATCAGGTCGCGCTCGGACCTGATCAGCATCGCTGAGAGGCGTCGAACAGCTTCCGGCGCTTGCATTCCGTCGCGGATGACTTCGTCCGCTCCCGCGTCGAACGCATCCTCGAGCGCTTCAGTCTTCTTCCCGCACAGAACCGCGCACGGCACCACGCCCGTATACGAATCCTTTTTGACTCTATGGAGCGCGGCCAGCACCGGCCCGGCGTCGTTGCGCGCGTCGAAGATCACGAAACGCGGACGGGCGCGCAGGCCGATCGACATCAGCTCGTCGCCCGAGCTGAGCGTCGCGACCGAAGCGTCCTGCGCGTCGATCCAGGCGCTCACGTGCGCCGGGAGGGATTCACCGTCAGGAGAAAAGCGTATCGCGTTTGGCTGCAATTCGTTGCTGTCCGGATCGCGGGTGATTCTGCTCTATCAGAAGAAAAAGAATGCTACGCCCAGCACGGCATACGCGAGAAGCAGGAAAACTCCCTCGAGCCAATTCGACTCCGCGTCCCTGATTACCGATGAAGCCACTGCGACCGACAACGCTATGCTCGCCACCTCCATCGTGGTGAAAGCGAGGTCCATCGGCTGGTTGAACGCCATCCCCAAGAGAACCAACAGCGGCGCGATCAAGAGCGCCACCTGAATGCTAGAGCCAATGGCGATGTTGAGCGAGAGATCCATCCGATTCTTCATCGCCATCAGAATCGCGGAGCTGTTCTCGGCAGCATTGCCGATGATGGGAATCAGGATCAATCCGACGAAGAACTCGGACAGACCCAGGACCTTCACCGCTTCCTCCGTCGCCGACACCAGTACTTCCGCCACGACCCCGATCGCCACCGCTGCGACGAGCAGGATTCCCAGTGCCTTCTTAGACGACCATTTTGGCCCTACAGTCACGGGCGCGGCCCCCTCACCAGTGGCAAACGCCGACGAATGGGTCCACAGGGAAAACACCAACCAGGCCACATAGCCGGCGATGAGGAGCGGGGCCACAAAGTGGGACATTCGCACGGTCGCCACCCTCTCCGGATCCGGATGCAGGGCGTGGAACAGCGCCGGAACGACCAGCCCGAACACCGCAATCAGAAGCACCGTGGAGCTCATGCCGGCCAGGTGGGCATTGAATTTCTGCACCTTGAACTTGAGACCGCCGGCGAAGAGCGCGATCCCGAGAACCAGCAGAAGATTGCCCAGGATCGAGCCGGTGATCGATGCCTTGACCAGATCGATCAACCCAGCGCGAAGCGCCACCGTGGCAATGATCAGCTCGGCCAGGTTGCCCATCGTCGCGCTCAGCACTCCACCGATCGCGGGGGTCGTGTGCTCGGCCACCGCCTCCGTCGCCGCTCCGAGTATCCCCGACAGCGGTATGATCGCCGCCGCGCTCAGGAGGAATATGGCTATGGCGGGCGCCCCGAGCAGCCTCGCGAGGATGGCGATCGGAACAAAGACGAGAAACGCGTAAAGGAACTTCAACTCAGAACAGGTAGCGGAGCGAAACGTACACGGGTGACTGGCCGTTGTCGGCGGGTAGACCGCCGAACGTGCGCGCGATGTCGAAGACGAATCCCCCACTCTGCAGCCCGAAGCCGAGCGATGCGCTGGCATCTCCGCGGCGGTCGTGTCCCACATAGCCGGCGCGCAAATGCACTTTGCTCTGGTACGTCAGGTCGATCCCGAATCGCGCCGCTTTTCCACCGAAGGAGCGAGTATCGACGAAGCTTCCGGATGCACGCAGCTCGGTGTCCTTCACGTAGTGGTCGATGAACTTGAGGCGATACATCGCGCCGATCTCGAGCTGGGTCGGGAGCGGGTCGCGCTGGTTGGTCTCCCGCGAATTGAGCTTTCCGCCGAGATTCCGTAAAGCGACGCCGAACGTGAGCGGAGCGCCGGCTTCGAGCGCGAATTGTGTCCCGAGATCAACGGCCCGTGAGCTCTTGACCTCCGCGCCGACGCTGGCGCACTGGCCGGAGCAATCCACGCGCAGCTGGATCAGCTTGTAATTGAGTCCCGTAGTCCAGCGCTTTGTGATCGCACCCGCGAAGGTCGCCGCGAACACGACGTCGCGCGGCAGGATCACTCCGATGACGTTGCCCTGATCGTCGGTAACCTGCTGCTCGCCGATGTTCAGGATGTTGGCCGAGAGCGCGGCTGTTCCATACGACTTGGTCGGCATCACGAAGACGAGCGCGTCACCCACGCCGGCTATTGTCTTGGAGTGATGGATAGCCAGCTCGCGCTTCTCTTCTCCGGCGATCGACGCGGGGTTCCACCAGATCCCTTCGCTTCCCGGCTTGGCGGCTACCATCGCCTGTCCCATCCCAACGGCTTGCGCTCCCGTCGGCAGGAGCAGGAACAGCGCGCCCTCGCTCCCGCTCACCGATTGCGCGCGCGCATTCCCGGCGAGCATCGCCGAGAGCGCAACGCTAGAAAGGAGTCGCCTCATCGATCAGCATGATTGGGATGTCGTCGCGCACCGCGTAGCGGAGTCTGCACTTGTGACACAGCAGCGCCTGTTCCTGCTCGCGATACTCGAGTTCGCTCTTGCATTTGGGGCATACGAGTATTTCGAGGAGACGCGGAGACAAGCTCATTTTCCTTTTCCTGTAGCGAGTTGATAACCGAAGCGCGAAAGGCTGCCGGGATTCTTCCGCCAGTTGGGAAGCACCTTGATCCAGAGATCGAGATAGACTTTCTCGCCGACGAGCGCCTCGGTCTTTTTCCGGGCGGCTTCGCCGATGCTCTTGATCCGGGCGCCCTTCCCGCCGATTATGATCGCCTTCTGACTGTCGCGCTCCACGTAAATTACTGCGCGGATGTACAGAGGGGAGCGGCCCTCGCGATATTCCTCGACCTGGACCGCGACGCTGTACGGCACCTCGTCGTGAAGTTGCTCTAGCACAGTCTCCCTCACGAGCTCGGCGACAAAAAAGCGAACGGGCTGCGTGCTGATCTCATCTTCAGGATAGAGAAACGGACTCTCCGGCAGGAGCAGCGCTACGCGCGCCATGAGATCCGGCACGCCCTCTCCCGTCAGCGCGGACACGAGCGTGACGTCATCGTTCGACTGGAGCTCTTCGCGTCGCGACGGTGGAAGTGCATCCGCCTTGTTGAGCGCGATGATGACGTGGCCTTTTGGCGAAGTCTCGAGCTCGGCGGCTTCGGCGAGCGGAGGTGGCAATCCTTCGGTGGCGTCGGCGAGATAGATGATGACGTCAGCCTCGTCGAGGGCGCGCACGGCTGTCGACCGCATCGCCTGCTGGAGAGGGTACTTTGGATTGAGGAGGCCCGGGGTATCCAGGATCACGAGCTGCGCGTCGGCGTTGGTGTAGATCCCGACGATGCGATCGCGCGTTGACTGAGGCTTGGGACTGGTGATGCTCAGCTTCTGGCCGACGATGCGATTGAGGAGCGTCGACTTTCCGACGTTCGGTTTTCCAGCGACGGTGACGATACCTGCTCTCGGCATCATCAAAGCTACTCGCTCGAGTATGAAAACAAGAAAGGCCGTCAGTGGAAATGACGGCCTTCAGTTGTCAAAACGAAAGCTGGGGCGGCAGGACTCGAACCTGCAACTTCCGGATTAACAGTCCGGCGGTCTGCCAGTTGACCTACACCCCAATGCGCTACGCGAGCACAACATACAAAATCTAGCGTCGAGAGAGGACGACTTTGTTTCGTTCCAGTTTCCGGCGTAGAACAAAGAAAGGCCGCCAGTTGGACTGGCGGCCTTTCAATGAGATGCCGGCGACGGCCTACTCTCCCGCGTCCTCTCGGACGGAGTACCATCGGCGCTGTAGGGCTTAACGACCGTGTTCGGAATGGGAACGGGTGTGGCCCCTACGCTCCAGTCGCCAGCGTATGTGAAATGACTTTGGATTGTAGTAGTGATCGTGTGACGTTCGAATCAACCGTTAGATCGCTTGGTTTACTGCTAGTCGGTTCGAGCCAATAAAGAAGGAAAACTCGAACCATATAAGAAGATCAAGCCT
>Ga0193699_10000921_pt1 | contig 11880 bp, 17 predicted proteins | sample L3c2metaG_FD_160095 | JGI IMG/M metagenome (GOLD analysis project Ga0193699, IMG submission 160095) | Soil microbial communities from a riparian zone of the East river system, Colorado, United States - L3c2 | ecosystem: Environmental > Terrestrial > Soil > Riparian zone | place: USA: East... | reverse complement strand
GATCGAACTCGCCTGGCTGTGGCTTCGCTATCAGCCCGACAGCGATTTGAGCGTCTGGTTCCGGGCGCGTGTCGGAGCCTTGAAAGGCCGCGTTCGTCGCATCGCCATCGTGGCGTTGGCACGCAAGCTGCTGGTGGCGTTATGGCGTTATCTTGAAACTGGCCTAGTGCCACGAGGTGCCGTCCTCAAGGGGTGAGGAACGAACACCAAATACCGATAAAAGGAGCTTATGAGATCCAAGGTGGATGTGTGACCGGATCTCGACATGGCTGAAAGACGCCGCGGTAGAGAATGGTCCCATCCCCCTTGGAGCCCGCGCCCTCGCAACGCGCATGAGGGACCTTGGGACGGGTTGTACCCGGCCGGATATACGTCAAGAGCTTTGGCGTGAAGCAAATGGGGGCGCGCAATGCGGGAAATCCGCACGTTGCGTGCGACGTGGAGGGGGCTGGAGACGTGGTGTGGGTCGGGACCCCGGGTCACAACGGCGCGCCAGCCCTCGACCCTACCGATGAGCGGGGTGTGAAAACGGGGCCATGGTCGAACCAGTAAGGCACCGCCGAACGAAAGGGGCGGCAACAGATATGCTCGAACCTAAAGCTACCGCGTCACACCTCGACTCTACATAACGGACGTAACTAGCCGTGCTGTCGGTGTCGGTTCATCAAGGCAAAACAGACATCGCGTTTCCGCTGGCAGTCATCCGACGCCAGCTTGCAGCGCGACGAAGGTAACACTGGCACCGACCGATGACGGCGCGTTGAGCGTGAACCGGTAAGTATACCTCAACATCGTCAGGCATCAGGGTCGCCTCCAACGACCCCGCAGAGCGGTGCAGCGCCGCCGTGGGCTGGTTAGGTCCGGAGCATCCCCGGAGAGCTGACGGGCCGCTGGCTACGCGCGCGGTGTCCTATTCGTTGGAACTGCCCTGTCTCGGCCTCTGGTGGCAGTGGCCTAGTTCGAAACGGCAGTGGCCTAATTTTCAGTTTTGCAGGGGAACGCGAACATGAGCGCCGTTCCGGCAACCACGCTTGCAGATTGGTGCAGAACGTGAGGGTTGCCCCTTTCGTCTGCACTCGCGAAAGCCTCTACTGAATTGCCAAAGCGTTGAGATTAGACCAAGGTGCAGGTCAGCGGTTGACGCGGCTCGCTCGCGCGCAATTTGTGCGCAGTAAAGAGCTACGTCATCGGCATCCAGCTTCCCGACCATGCGGCCACAGAATAACGCAACTTTGAGGGTTGAGAATCATGAGCCTGTCGCCAAGAGAGATCGCAGCAAACGCTCTCATTCGTGAAGAGGGCCTTCTGCAGAATTCAATCGGCCATTTTATATATTGGTTTTCCCAACTGGAGTTCACGATCAAGAGCAGATTGGCGAACGCGCTGGACCTTCCAGAGGACCTCTTCGATATCATCATCGGGCCTTATGATTTCGCCATGCTCTGCACTGTTACAGAACGCACCCTGATGCGCGATGCGTCTGAGTCAGATCAGGCTAAAATAAGGAAATACTTCAACGATTGTAGAAAACTAAACCAGGAAGCCCGCGTAATCGTCGCACACGGAAGCTGGACTTTCGAAGGTACTAGGCACGTCAGCAGAACTACCCTCACTGCCAAGCATTATTTCGCGAAGGCTGCTGACCTTGACGACCGGGCCAAAGAGACAAAGCGACTGATAGCCATCCTCTACGTCGGAGCCCTGTAGAGCGACGACGATGGCGATTCCAATTACAGCAACAGTGCAGGGTCACCCGTGGGATTTGTGGGGGCTGGCCTAACTAACCGACTGGCTCTTCATGGGCCGCGAGGCAGGGCTGTCTGTCGATCTGGGACGGCGCTTACGGGTGAGGCAATGCCGGTAGATCGACAATACGGGGCAGGCGCTATGACAGACGGGCAGCTATTTCTTTCTTGGGCTTCACGCAATCGGCTTTTGGCTGCTGGTGTTTTATGTCACCCGATTACGGAAACGCCTGCGATGCTTGGGTTTTTGCTACATTGATATTGGCGACTGGGGGATTAATAAGGCCCAAGAGGCGAGAGAAGATTACATCCGACTGCACGGCGAACACGTCACACCGTTTTTTCTTCTCAAGGCTCCGGGCGAGTTTGACGATCTTCTCGTAAAGCACCGCCGGATGTTCCGCGAGATCGGCATGATGCCGCCGGGCCAAAAAGAGATGAATTACATTTTAGAAGGCATAATTTAGCCGCTGCGGCTCAGGGCAGGGCGATCATCACGGCGCGATCCGCGTCCCTTGATCCGGCGGAGCGGCGGGCACGCGAAGATCGTACTCCAGCACGGTCGCGATCCCGGCATGCGTCACGCGCCTGGTCACCGGCCGGGTCGATCCCTCGGTCAGCGGTCCAAACGATCCATCCGCGAGCGTCAACAGCTCCTCAACCAGCGCATGGAGCAAGATGCGCTGCGTCGTGCCGGTCTTGGTGATCTCGTACCAGTTGTCGCGCAGTTGATCCGGCAGCGGTGAGGCGCAGTAGGACTCGTTAGGCGAACTTCGTCATCGCAAAGCTGGATCGCTACGGTTGGGACCGAAGGTGAGGGCGGCCACGTTTTCGAGGTTGTTCATGCGCCCATGCTAGGTATCATCGCAATAGGGTTCACTAACTACTTCTCGGTTCGAACTTTGCTTTCAAGCATACTCAAAGTCTGCTTTGCGTTGCCGGTCTATCAGGCGATAAACCTGACTGGCTACGCGATGACGCAGCGTGGGTGGGCGGCCAGAGTGGGAATGTTTCTCGTAATGGTGCCCGTGTTCGTCATCACAACAGGCTGTTGGGTAATTGCCTGGTACATGACTCTCTCGCTAATTTTTTTGGTCGTTCGATAAAGCGCCGCCTATCCGATACCGGCCTGCAGGATCGTCGCGGTTACCTTGCCGCCCGCGCTCGACAGCGCGTTCATGGTCAGCCGGATCGCGGCGACGTGGACGTTCGAGCCGAACGCGCGGCCACGTTCCTGCAGTTCTAATTTGCCGTTTGCGCCATCTTCAAAACAAATATGTGGGCGGCTGTCACTGTCACCGAGAAGAGCACTATCCCCAGTTCGGCCCCGTGCACGCTTTGCGGGGCATAGGTCGAAGCCAGCCAGATAAAAAGCCGAACCGCGAGCATGAAGGGTACCATTCCCCACAGCGCCACCCATTTGGGGGCGTACCATGTCGGCTTGCCATCGGATCGCCATTGCATCGCGACGCGTTCGCGCTTGATGCGCGGTCCAAAATAGAGATTGTAGCCGACAACGAGCGCAACAGCCGCACCGAAAACGTAGTCTGCAGGTAACAATTTTTGGGCCTTTCATTTGAAGCAAAAGAGCCGCCCCACTAGCAGATGGACAGTTTGGCACCTGCCAAGACTGTATCGACAAGGCGGATGCACCCCGCGCGCCGGTAAGGTCGGGCCTCGGGGAGTTTACTTTTTTGAGCGGGCGTCGCGCGCGATCCGGGATGGGTTGAGGATCACGGAGGTCGGTGAACGCGGGCGCGTCGGCGCGCGCGGGAGCCCCCTCGGCTGATCTGCAATACGGATAAGAGTGGCCTCGAAGGCCAGGCCCGGCGCTTGTTTGGCAGTCCCGGTGCATGATGCCGTCGTCGGGGTGGATTTGCCGGTCAGCGTCAAATTGATCACGTCGATGCCGATGCCGAAAACGGATGGTTGCCCCGCAGTGTGCCGCGCCGTGGCAATGAAAGCTGTGAAGTTATCTCCGTCGACCACGTATGACCCGGTGTAGGCCATCCCGGTGTCTCCGCCGGTCACTTTGCCGTCGTCTAGCTCTAAAACGCCGGTTCCTTCTCCCTGCATAACGCCGGTTCCTTCTTGGTGCCGGGTTCTGAACCAAGCAGAATAACTGCCATTTCGAAGCATGTGCCCACCTTTGTGATCAACGTGAGGTAGCATCTATAGGTTGCCGGATGGTTTACGGGTGGGCTTTGCTTTTAAGTCTAATGCAACGGGCCTTGGCGGCCCCGGACCCTCGCATTTTTCAATCTCCGCGTCGTGAACATGCGCCAGCACTTGGGCTAGATCGCGCATGCAACGCCCCGCCGACCGGGCATTTTTCGAAATGATCGGCCCCGGTTCGATCTCGCAGCCCACCGGGCTCAAAGCGCATCGACCTGGAGCTTAGGAAGCGGCACGGCCTGATGTTGTAAGGGAACGGCCCGTGCCGTGCACCGCCTTGCGGAGCGCGCCCGAACGCGCACTGACTGTTGACCACATGGCGCTGGGCTCTATTATTTGGCGCACACTGGGGGGCCGTGCGATGCCAAAAACCTGCAAAGCGGTTGCACGCGTCGATCTGTACGAGGCGGTCTACCAGAAGGTAGGGCTTTCCCGAACGGAATCATCCGGTTTTGTTGAACTGGTCTTGAAAAGAGATCACCGACTGCCTGGCGGCCTACTCAGCCGCGCCGACGTGGCGCTGGATCGCAGTCAATCCGTAGAGAGGGCGCTGAGCGGCCGAAGACCGTTCGGCATCGGTAATCTGGACCACGACATATTCCCTGCCGTAGTCGCGCGCGATTTTCTCGGCTTCTTCCTTGGCCGATACGTTTCGACCGAGCATAAAATCCCGCCGCTTCACGATATTGAACATCGGTTCCTCTCTCCTAGTCGAGCGGAAGCCTATCCTGCAACCTCCCCGCGAGCAAGCCATGGCGTGCGTTGTCCCGAGGGCGCAATCGGGGCGAGGGTCGCGCCATGACAGCTGCAACCTATCCAGCCGCCATGATCCGTTCAGTGCGTCGGGCTGTCTCGCGGGCGGCGGCGCGTCGCCTACGCCGACTCGATCTCCGCGTCGTGAACGTACGCCAGCACCTGGCCGAGGTCGCGCATGTCAAACCACTGCCTGCAGCCGGGGCATTTCATGAAATGGTCGGCTCGGTTTGAGCGACGCCGACGGCATCGGTGCCGGTGTTGCGAGGAAGTTCGCCGCGCATGATCATTCATCCTCCAGATCGAGCATGTAGCCTTGGCTGTCGACCACTTTGCCGAACTGCGTGATCGGGACGTAAAAGCAGGAGCCGCCCTCGGCGTCGATAAGTTTGATGGCTTGGGGCATGGTGTCTGGATATTCGCCGCCATGCTCCATCGTTTCGAAGCGCAGGCCGGTCCCATCCATGTTCGGGTCCTGCGGCCGTTTCTCCGGTGTCAGCTCCGCGAACCTATGGGTTAGCTTCATCACAGGTCCTCCCGCAGGCCTTTGAAGAACAGGTGCCGCACCTTGCCCTCGGCAGAATTCGATCTCCGCCAGCAGCTCCGGCTCGACCCAGATCGCCTTGCGTTGCCGGGATATGGTCATCTAATACCGCCGGTTAGTCCGGGTGTTTATGATGGTGAGGGCGAACTCCTCGACCATGTAGACGCGGCGGTCGGCGATGATGGTGACAAGCGCCATGCCTTGGTCAAGCAGGTCGCTGCCTGTTAGCAGAGCTCGCGCCTTGTGGGCATGGCAGCCCATCGAGCTCAAGAGCGGATCGACCTGGAGGTTAGAAGGCTGCGAGACCTGACGCAGGCGGCCGTCTGCTGAGGAGGCGGCGCTTCTTCATGGGTGCGCGAACATCTCCGGAGCCGCCGTCGACCTCAAGGTTTTCAGGCGGGATGGTGACTTCTTGACGTGATCACTGCCGCCGTCATTGCTGCGTCAGTGAACCCCTGGAGCGTGCGTTCACCGCTGGTGGCACACTCGAGTAGTTTCGCAGCGATACGCTTGCGCGCTTTATGGTTGGCTAATTCTCCCGGAAAGCGGTCACAAGCTCTACCCAAGGCTACTTCCATATTTGCAATCGTTCGGTCGTCGTAGTGATCTATGATCATGGTCAGCGGTCCTCTCTGTCGCCCTTCCACCTATGAAGTAGGTCTGATTGCCGATGCAGACGGCTCGGACTTCTCCTGCTTGTGCCGTCGCGCGGCGCGGCCAAGAACAATTCACGCTCGGCAGCACGCGGCAATATAGCGAAAACCTGGGAACGGCGCACGAGATATCGATGCAACGCGCCACCAGCCTTACCGTACCCCGAGCAGGTCCAGCGCGTCGGCATGCTGCTGCAACGCCCGCCGCTCAGCGACAGCTGCAAACTGGTAATCGACGAGACCGGCGTCGGCCGCGCCGTTGGCGACATATTCGACGCGGCGGGACTGCGACCGAACCATGTGACGATCACTGTGGGGCAGGAGGCCAATCAACAGAGTGGCAACCGCTGGCATGTGGCAAAGGGCATCTTGATCAGCGGTGTCGACGCCCGGTTGCATACGGGCGAACTTCGGATAGCCGAGGCGCTATCGGATGCATGCGCGCTGCAGGAGGAGTTGAAAGACTTCCAACGAAAGGTCTCAGACGCGGGCAGGGCGACCTACAATGCGCGCGTCGGCGCTCATGACGACTTGATCTTGGCCGTCGCAATCGCGCTGTGGTTCTCAACGAACAGGCCGACTTGGAGTCACGAGGAGTTGGTGCTTTAGTTTACGCTGGCGCGCGGTGGCGCTTGCCGAACGGCTTCGTGGGTTTGCTAAGGCAACTCGTACGAAGAGCGTGTGGGCGAGGGTCACGCCTGTTGATCTTTGGTTTTCCGTTTCCATCCGGAGGGTGTTCCTCGCCACTCTGCCCTGACGATTCCCGTTGTGCCTTGAGCGTCCGCATTGCAGCCGCATTGGTTTCACTGAACGGCCACATGAAAATCAGACGCTAACCAAATTTCGTCGATAGGAGTTTGATTGTTTTTCAAACTGGAAGGAATGACCATGCGCATCTTTACGGCATCCCTCATTATTGCAGCCGTCTCCCTCGGGACGCCAGCTTTCGTGCAGGCACAGGGAACACCTTCGCAACCCAAGGCACAGACACCGGCTGCTCAGTCCAGCACGGCCATACGGAGCATCCAGGTCGTCGACGTCAAGGACCTGAAACCGGAGGTCCGCTCCAAGGTCGATGAGATCATCGCGCACACAAGCGAGGAAGATATTCAGGCACTTCGAAAATCTATTGACGCGTCATCGGAAGCGGCATCCGCGCTCAAGGCCAAGGGTCTGAGTTCGTCACATGTCGTTGCTATCAACGTCGTCGACGGTGTCCTGACGCTGTTCGCCAAGAAAGCTTGAAATCGGGATTGCTAACTAACGTGGAGAGCCGCATGCGGGATAGTCAGGATCGGGAAGGCTCGATCAGCTTTCTTCAAAGGTTCGCCGTTATCGCTGTAGCGTTGATTCTGGCGGTTGCTATACTCACAGGGGGACCGTGGAACACTACGCACGTTCCGAGCAATCCCGGACCGAGCGGAACACCGGGATCGACGGCGGTCAACCAGACCCCACCGCCAGCCGCCAGTCCCTCTGCTGAGACAACCACAGGAGCGGCGCGCTGACCCCACCGCCAGCCACTTGTCACATGCTTCTTGGCTTCGCGGGCGTAAGCTTCGCAGCCAACACGGGCGCCGAACTGCGTTGCCGCTCGAATATTGGTTTAGCCGGGCGCCCATGACTACGTGGCCAACGTGGTCGCGGGCGTGGCGCATTGCGCAGTCAATCGGCACAGTGTGAGCGTTTCCTACAGGTGATCGGCGGCATAGGTCAGGCCCTGTGAAAGCAGGATGCTGCGCGCCGTTCCTGGTTCCGGCAGTGTTGAAGCTGCCATCGGGTGCTTACCGCATTTCCCGGCGAAAGCTGAGCATTGAACGTCGCGGAGTCTGGGGACAGATCTCCCGCGCCATATCCCGGAGTTGCAGTTCCGGTATGATGCCCGCTTTACGCGAACAAATTCAGAACGACGATTGAGGCCACCTGCGAGATTCAAATGAAAAAGCCAGCGGCGAATCCGACCGAGCAAAACTGTGCTGCATGCAACGGCACCGGCTTTGCCGTGGTGACGCAGCCAGCGCAGCCCGACCGCAGAATCTATCCTGATCGGTGCAAGGAATGTGGTGGTAAGGGGAGGATAACAGGGGCCGCCAACTGAGGCGGGCGTTCATGCAAACACGATAAATAACCCAATTACGATCAGGGTGTTTACGCCAGCAATCGCCACGCCGAGACAAAGATCGGCCGTGAGGCTTTCAGACTGGAACTTGATCTGCTTGCCGAGCACTGCCTTTCGGGCTGTATGTGCATCAAGCAGAAGGCGGGGGATTCGTTCCGGGGAAATGTACATACCTAAGGATATGGCGGGACCCGAGTGGTTTGCGGGTCCCGTAGATTCAAATTGGCGAAATTTCAAGCGCCACCGGCTACCGCCTGGGTGAACTCCACTAGGATCAGCACTACGCGGTCGGGCAGTTTGACGAAAAGTAATTGCCCAGCGACGAGCCAATGGTAGCGACTTGGTTCGACGACCCGGCGAGCAGCGTGAACGCGGTCGTGTCGACGAGACCGGCGACGGGTAACTGCCAGTGGGGTCTTCATAGGTCACCGCAATCGCCCACGACGAGCCGCCGGTCGACAGCAACGCGAAGGCGATCTGCTGCGGCGTGGTCTGCCAGTTCGCGACCTTTCACGATGACGATCTACAAGGGGAGCCGTACTACCCCACCGGGGGGCCTTATCGGGGTATGGCGTTTTTTTATTTGAACGGGCTCTGTCTCAAACCGCCGCCACCTCCAGGTGGAGGACCCGCCAAAAAATTTTCCGAATTTTTTTCAGGCGGGCAGTATCGCGGATCAGTTCACGCCATCGCGGCGAGATGGGTCGTTAAACCGCGCGCGGGAGGCCGCCCGTTAAGCGCGCTCATCATGGCGGCCGCTGCGCCGGGACCGGTCCGGGGTTCCCTGGCGTTTGCGTGTCCGCTCTTGTCGGTGGAGGCGGTGACGGTGCCGATGCAGTCGACTGCAGTTCTGAGAGGTGCCGTTGCCGATGCTGATCATGGTGATGCCGGTGATCGAGAGGCCCGTCAGCGACGCCACCGACGCGGCATGCTCGACGCAGGTCCGCTGTTGCGGGAAAAGCGGACATCGATCATCGGCGGCTTGATGTCTGCCTTTGACCCGGAACGGACCTCGTGATTCAATTTCGTGCACCCTTGGCCGTTGGCTCAACTGCTTGAAGCCGGGCGGGCAGGCAGCCTACCCGGGCATCAGGCGCGGAGAGTCGGCCTGCTCTTGCACAAGGACACTGGAATCTGCCGAGCGGGCGAGCTAGACGCAAATAGCTAGTCCCGAAATGACGGATCCAACCGATCCAACTTGCGAAGCAGTGCTGGCCAGGCGAGTGCGCCGGGGCCGACCCCCCGAGTGACCTTATTCCTAGCCATTTGAATGCCGTCGAGAATGGGTTTGGGGATGGGGATCAGCTCGCTGCCACCGGATTGCGCGCGCAGCTGAATCATGCAGCTCACTTCAAAAAAGTACATGAATGCAAACGCGTCGGCGATGGAAGCGGCCGCGGTGAGCAGGCCGTGATTGCGAAGCATCAGGAAGTTCTTGTCGCCGAGATCGCGCACGAGGCGCGGTTTTTCATCCTCGTTGAGCGCGAGGCCCTCGTATTCGTGATAGGAGAGTGAAGAAAGGACGCCCATCGACTGTTGCGAGATCGGCAGCAGGCCGTTCTTCTGCGCGGACACCGCGACCCCATTGGGCGTATGAGTGTGCATCACGCATAACACGTCATGGCGCGCCGCGTGCACCGCGCTGTGAATGGTAAAGCCGGCGGGATTGATGTCATATTCCGAGGGCATCACCTTGCGGCCCTCAAGATCAATTTTCACGAGCGAAGACGCGGTGATCTCCTCGAACATCCACCCGTATGGATTGATGAGGAAATGGTGCTCGGGTCCCGGCACGCGAGCGGAGATGTGGGTAAAGACGAGATCATCCCACCCGTATAGCGCGACGAGGCGGTAGGCTGCAGCGAGGTTGACGCGCGCATCCCATTCATCGTTGCTGACTTGATCGCGGACGTTGAGGGAGCTCTTGGGGTTAGCGACGCTCATGGCACTCTCCTTCATGCGTAAGTTGCAGGTACACTTTAGCACGGCTTGGAACGCAAAAAATCAGGTAATCTCACGGGTGTGACCTCGTTGAATGTCGAACTCGGATCGAAGCGGCTGGAGTTGCTGCACGAGCTTGTACCTACAGCAACTAATTTTGCGCTCCTTTTTAATCAAACCAATTCCGCTCTTGCCGAGGCTCTAACCAGAGACGTGCAGGCGGCGGGCGGCCGCCTCGGGCTACAGATCCACGTCCTGCACGCTGGCACCGAACGCGAGCTCGATACGGTCTTTGCAACTCTGGCCCAACTGCGAGCCGGCGGGCTTGTAATCGGAGCCGATCCATTTTTAACAGGCCGGATAGAGCTGCTCGCCGCATTGGCGCTCCGCCATGCGGTGCCGGCGGCCTTCCAATACCACGAGTATGCCGCAGCCGGCGGCCTTATGAGCTATGGAGGTAGCGTTACGGACTCCTTGCCCGCACGAGGTAATCGAATGAATGACGAGATGTCCGTTCATGGCACTTTTCGGACGTGGCAGCCTTGGTGCGGGATGTCCGCTCTTGGGGGTTGAACGGACGACGGCAGTGTGTTTGTCGACTTCCGCTTTTGGTAGAGATCCTATGCAGGCGCGGCGGGCGGGGTGATACCGTTTCGGTGTAACCCCACCACCAATGCATAGGAGAGCCTGATGACGGCCCGCACAGTAAGCAACCTACCCGCCGCAATGCATGTTGAGACGGCGCGGTGTCTGTTTGCAATCGAAGTGAGCAAGCAGAGCTGGGTTATTGGATTCATTACGCCACTTTCCGCGAAGATCAGCTGCCGGATCTTGAGTGGAGGCGATTGGAAAGGTCTACTCGAGTTGATCGAGGAGGTGCGAGCACGTGTCAGCCGAGAGACGGGTCGGGCGGTGGATGTGATCTCGTGCTACGAGGCCGGTTATGATGGTTTCTGGCTACACCGGCTACTCGAAGCGCATGGCATACGCAATTACGTTATTGATCCGGCAAGCCTGCAGGTGGACCGGCGGATGCGGCGAGTGAAGACGGATCGGATCGACACCGAGCGGTTGCTGCGCTCCCTGATGGCATATTTGCGCAGCGAGCCGAAGGTTTGGAGCGTAGTGCGGGTGCCCAGCATTGCCGAAGAGGACGCGCGGCGGCTGCATCGTGAGCGTGATCGTTTGGTCTCGGAACGCGTTCAACACGTCAACCGCATTAAAGGGCTTTGCGCGCTCCACGGCATCTACGATTACCAGCCGTTGCGCCCGCAGGCGATGGCGCGCCTGGAGCAGTTACGCACGGCACAAGGCCTCTCACTTCCGCCCCGGCTAACATCTGAGATCAAGCGGGAATTGCAACGGCTGGAACTGGTGGTTGAGATGATCGCCACTCTTGAGGCGGAGCGCGACGCGATTGTTGAGGATGAAGCATCAACGCATGTCAACGCCAAGAAAATCCAAAATCTCCATAAGCTCAAGGCGATCGGCCCGGAGTTTGCCGCGGTGCTGGTTGGCGAGGTATTCCATCGTGACTTCAACAATCGCCGCCAACTGGCGAGTTACGTCGGCTACGCGCCGAGCCCGTTTCAGAGCGGAAACGTGGCCCATGACCAAGGGATCAGCAAGGCCGGCAACCGCAAGGGGCGAACCACTGGGATCGAACTCGCCTGGCTGTGGCTTCGCTATCAGCCCGACAGCGATTTGAGCGTCTGGTTCCGGGCGCGTGTCGGAGCCTTGAAAGGCCGCGTTCGTCGCATCGCCATCGTGGCGTTGGCGCGCAAGCTGCTGGTGGCGTTATGGCGTTATCTTGAAACTGGCCTGGTGCCACGAGGTGCCGTCCTCAAGGGGTGAGGAACGAACACCAAATACCGATAAAAGGAGCTTATGAGATCCAAGGTGGATGTGTGACCGGATCTCGACATGGCTGAAAGACGCCGCGGTAGAGAA
>Ga0193699_10000920_pt1 | contig 11890 bp, 12 predicted proteins | sample L3c2metaG_FD_160095 | JGI IMG/M metagenome (GOLD analysis project Ga0193699, IMG submission 160095) | Soil microbial communities from a riparian zone of the East river system, Colorado, United States - L3c2 | ecosystem: Environmental > Terrestrial > Soil > Riparian zone | place: USA: East... | reverse complement strand
AATGGCGCCCGTCTCGCTCCGCGGTATATGATTCGCAAAAGTCGCTGAGCGTTGCGCTACAGTTCCTTTGACGAGTCCGCGCTCTTGTCGCCGACCGCTTTTTGCATATCTCGCTTAAAGGAATTCTGAGCTTGAGCGTTGCCTTCACCAAGGAAGACAGTGCCGAAACAGCGTCGGAGACTTTGCTCCCCGACCGCCCGGTTTCACCTCATCCGAACCTTGTTACGGAAGCGGGATTAAAGGCTCTGGAATTTCAGCTCCAACAGGCTCGCGAGGTATACGAGACGGCGCAGAAGATCGAAGACGTGAATGAACGACGGCGGCAAGCAGCAACCCCTTTGCGTGATGTGCGCTACTTTGCGGCGAGAGTTCGGACGGCTCAGCTCATCCCCAATCCTACGTCAACTGACACTGTCGCCTTTGGGAGCACCGTGACCTTCAGGCGCGACGATGGGCGCGTGCAGAAATATCATATCGTGGGAGAGGACGAAGCGGACCCTAAGGCCGGTTCCATTTCCTTCGTGTCCCCAGTGGCAAGGTCTCTGATGGGCAAAGCTGTTGGGGATGTAGTCGGTACATCCGGTCAAGAGCTTGAGATCATTGCGATCTCGTAGCCCCCCGGACAAGACGCAGCCGATGTGAATGTCATGACGCCGCATGGCATGAGGGTGCGAAGGTGTGCTCGGACCTTATCCGCGACGTCGTCGCAGGCCTTAGAGACAGTCCCGAATGGCGCTTGGAAGTAAGCGACGAAACCGACGAACCTCTTTATCTGTTCCGGTTGACCGCAGAGACTTTCAAGAAGGAGTAAGGCCGCCTCAGTTGGCTGCCTCTTTCATGACAGCCTTGACAACGGGCCACGCGGCGCATGGTCTTCCCCGCCCGTCAGATGATCTTCGATGTTATCGGCGACCTCCTCGCAGACCGAGGCCAACGCAAGCAGTTCGGTTTTAACGAAAGGATCATCGGCCTGCTCGACAAGTTTCCGATACTTGGCCGCTTGATCCTGCAGATAATTGAGCCAATCATGGATGCCGAACGCAGTACCCTTGAGCTTGGAGTGGTCACAATCCATGGTGGAGCTTTCACTAGAACGCCTCGTGAAGCTGATGTAGGTTCGTAATCTGGCGACACCATTAAATTGAGTTTTAGAAGCCAACTGTTTTGAAATGGCGAGTGGCCTAATTCGGCCAGTACCCGATAGCGAGCCCAAAGAAACGGCCCCACCGCGGGGGCGAGCTGAGGCCGTTCTCGCTCGGTTGCGCTCAGCAGCGGCGAAGCGCACCCCGACTATTCCAAGGCCGCGCTCGGCATTAGCTCCATAGGGGGCGTAATTCGTCCGGACCCGCTGCAACCTGAATGAACCTTGGCACGCCCGTAGTGGCCTATTTGGATAGTCAGTCAGTTTCATTATGGCAGACTTCCGGGCTGGAAAACGGACAGTGCGCGGGCCAGATTCGCAGGATGGAAAAGACCATCGCCTTAGCCGTCGTCGTTGCCATTATTACGTTTGTAGCGATCTACTCGCTATTCTCGCTGAGAGAGCGCAAATGCCCCCAAACGCCCTAGGGACACCAACCAGATCGCGAAAGACGAAAGCAAGTAGGCCGCCTCAGTTGGCGGCCGCTTTAGGGGCGCGGTCAATCTGCCATACGGACAAGAACGGCCTCGAAGGCCAAGCCCGGCGCTTGTTTGGCATCTCCGGTGCATGATGCCGTCGTCGGGGTGGATTTACCGGTTAACGTCAAATTGACGTCGTCGAGGCCGATGCCGAAAACGGATGGGTGCCCGGGCGTGTGCCGCTCCGTGGCAATCAAAGCTGTGAATTTGTCTCCGTCTACAACGTATGACCCGGTGTAGCCGAGCACGGTGTCTCCGCCGGTCACTTTGCCGTCGTTAAGCTCTATAACGCCGGTTCCTTCTCCCTGCATAATGCCGGTTCCTACTTTATGCCGGGTTCTGAACCAAGCAGAATACCTGCCATTTCGAAGCATGTGCCCACCTCCGCGATCAACGTGAGGTAGCACCGATAGGTTGCCGGATGGTTTACTGGCTGGCGGGTTTTGCTTTTAAAGCAAAGAGCCCCAAGATAACGAGTACCGCCCTGCTCCGCATCACGTCATTCAAGCGCAGGCCGGAAAAACGCGCAAGCTGTGTCGAAGAGCGATACACATTAACTGGGCCTGGATCTGACGAGAATAATTCCGACTAGGTGTGAACCACTTCACATTTGTTCCGCGCCCCGAATGACATCATCCGTTGCCGTAGTCCGGTCGAACCCGGCTCTAGCAGCACGCAATGGGGCGCGCACCTTTTCGCCGTCGCAACACGCTGCTTATGCGGCAACATCAAGTCCACACCGACCGGGGGGTTCGCTGTGCACACCATTGATCCGGGACCGCACAGCAATAAGTTGCTCGCGTCGCTTCCAAACGAAGACTTCCAGCTCCTAATTCCGCATCTCTCGTTTGAGCAACTCGCATCAGGTACCGTCCTTGCCGAGCCCGGTGTCGAAGTCGACCACGTTTATTTCCCGTTGTCAGGCGCGGTCTCGCTGCTGGTCGTCATGCGCGACGGCAAGACCATCGAGACCGGCACCGTGGGGCGCGAGGGCGTCGTCGGCGCTGTGTCCGGAATTGCCTCGTGTGAATGGCAGGTGAGAGCCATCTCCAAACTGCCGATGTTCGCCAGAAAGATCGCCTCGACCGAATTTAGGAAGGCAGTCTCCTCAAGCAGAGCAATTGCCGATCTCTGTCTACGCTGTAACGAGGGTCTGCTCACACAAGCGCGGATCGGCGCGGCGTGTAATGCCGTGCATCAGATCGAGGCGAGGTTCTGCCGGTGGCTGTTGGAAACCCGTGACCGAGCCGAGAGCGACACGATCATGCTCACGCACGAATTTCTCGCTCAGATGCTCGGAGTTCGTCGCACGACGGTCACCGAGACGTCCATTAAAATAGAGGCGGCTGGTGCAATCATTTGTTCGCGTGGCGTGATCAAGATCATCGATCTCGAAGCGGTCAAGGCCATGGCTTGCCAATGCTATGAGACCTTCCGGGAGCAGACGTCTTTATTAGGTGCGCCAGCAGCGCAGCCCAGAGCGGGCCGCTGACTGGCGTCGGACGCGGAAAGCTGAGGTGGGTTGTTGTTGGCGCATGCTAGGCCCGCGGGTGCAATGCGGCGGGCGACGCACCCTTGGGCTCGCACGATCACCGATCCCAGCCGAAAGCCAACAGGTGGAATCGCGCGCGATAGCCCCTGTACTTGGCCGCTCGTCGCGTGCTTTCAGACCCGTTCTGACGGTCACAGCGCGCCATTCCCAATCGGTTTTAGGAGTGGCCTAGTTCGCATTGCGATTGGCAAAAGAAACGGCCCCAGCGCGGGGCTGTGCACTGGGGCCGTCCTGTCAGGACTGTTGTGCCAAGGCGACTTGGCACTTGAGAATTCAATCAAGGAAGCCTTCCCACGTACAATAGCCCGTTTGGGTTAGGCCCAGCCGTTCTTCATTCGTACATACGCAGTTTGTGCCAATAGCCTGTTTAAAAAATGACGAGCGGCTATTGCGGCCACCAAACTGACCAGTTTTGGGGCTGTTCTGGCAATCAACCAGATCGGAGCCCGCCGATGATCATCCGGGACGTGCTATTTGTGCTGGGGTGCGCAGCGGGGGCGCTCCTCGCCATCAGCCGGTACATCATCATGTTTTCGGAATGAGTGTCGCCGCGCGGATGTGATAAGCTCGGGATCGCCTACTCGCTTGGTGCGTGCGAACCGTCAAGCCCAGCGCGAGAGACGCCAAGGCGTTTAGCATTCGCGCCTAGCATTAGGTGCGGCGATGGAAGGAAACCAAATTCTCCGTAAGCAGGCCAAGATAGCCGAGAGGATGGCGCGGGCAATATCTGACGCGGAAGCGGCGGAGAGCCTTTCGAACCTTGCTGAGGCGTATCGCAAGCAGGCCGACGTGTTAAAGGCCAAACGAAGATCATCCAAAAAGCGACGTTGAGCAGGGCGCGCGCATCTGCGGCGGGCGACGCCCCTGTGCCGCGTGATCACCGCGCCCATGCGGTAGACTACACGAGGAACAGCGCGCGATAACCCCTGTACTTGGCCACTCGTCGCGTGCTTTCAAACCCGCTCATAATCGTCGCGCCATGACGGTCACAGACGCGCCATTCCCACTTGGTCTGGCATCGCTTGGTAATCAGCACTTCCAGCACGGCCCCCCACTGCATCCCCCGGTTGCGCACCTCGTTCGTGGCTGGGGCGTCTGTTCGCTTTCCGACCGTCAGACCTGTCACCACCATTATTATTGAAGTTATCCACAGGCGGGGGCGGCCATACCGACACAGGCCAGTATTCGGGAGTTGAGTTGCAGAAATAGTTGCAAGTTGCCAGCCCCCAAGCCCGGCCCGGATGTGCGCCCTTCCGGAACGCCTTGCGGTTGGCGAGGTAGTCGCCGGTCCGCTCACCCCGTACATCGGGCCGGGCTCTGTTAACGGTTCCGAAAAACGGTCCAAGCTTTAAAAGGAACTTAGAACACTGATGTCTTCGGCCCGACAATAAAGCGGGGACGGAAACAATGGAACCGAGCAAGGCGCACGCCCCTGGCCTTGGGTACGTTGATAGCGGTCTCCCGGGCTTGTAGATATTGATTGGGGGACAGCGTCTGGCAGGCAGCGGATACTCTCAGGGTGTTACGCTACCGACCTTCGAAGGCTCGAAGGCAGGCACTGTCTGCGGCACGACCAAATGTGCGGGCGGTTCCGATGGGGCCAAAGTCGCGCCGGCCCGTGAAACAACTGCGGATGTGATCATGCCGTCCCCCTGACCCAGCGAATCGTTTCTGAGGTCAGACCACAGGCAAAGCACGCAGCTTGCCACGACAATGGTGGCAATTATCACAGGGACCAACTCTCGACGCTCGTCTTTAGCGGGCATTCGTCTCGCTCTTTCGATTCTAGGGCACGTCTTTGCCGGAATTGGTTTCGAAATAGCTAACGACAGTCATCGCGACCGCAGGTTATCCGTGGATCGGCTGCGAGTGCTGCAAGGGCACGACCTGGGCGCTGTTCAAGATGGTCCGCGAAACTATCCCGCTGCTTAGCGCGATGACGCTGTCAGTTCAGCGCGCGGATGCGCTGCGATCGTTGCGGGAAGCGGCTGACCAGGTAATATCCGGCCCGCCAGAGCGATGCGCCTGGATCTGCGAAAGTGCATTAATTGCCTGGTCTCGCATCTTCGATGAGCCAATCCCCTGCCCCGCGGTCGCGCGCTGGCCACCCTTGAGGACGCCGGCAACTACATCACGAGACTTCCGACGGTCGAGCACACAACGGCGGAATGGCAAGCTGCAATGGAAGTCCTGATCCTGGTCGCTACGCCCGGCGGGCCAACGATGTTCGCGCGGATCGGCGTCATGCGAACGTTGAACCGCCACGCTGAAGGGATGTTTGATAGTTCTCGGAAAGAGGCACATTGGGGCCGCCGAAAACTGGCGCGGGACTGATAGCGGATGTATCGCGCCAAAAGATTTCTGTGACTTCGCGGGCCGCTACGGAAAATCACCGCAGACGGCGGACTCGATGTGGCGCATGATTCCGTTATCGCCGCGCACGGACGCAGGGGCCCATGACATGGCATTCATGTACACGCCGGAGCAGCATCGCCGGCGGGCGAACCTGATACGTCTGCACGCAGGTGAGCCGGGGTATCCGAACAAGGCGGACGCGCCGATGCCACCGCACCAGCGTTTCAGGTTGGACAATCGTAACGACAGTCAGGATCGATGGAAACCAGAGATACAGCTGGATAAAGAACCAGCGATCATGGTTTGTGAGCCGGACGCGACCATGCAGACTGCGTCTCAACACGTTTAACTGATGTCGAAGCACCGCGTTCTCAGCCTCAAGCCGTAACTTCGACTTGAATGGCGAAGCCAGCACGGCCAGAACAAACCGGATCAACGCGATCATCGCGGAAAACTTAGCCGATTCTTCGCTCGACTAGCCCGGATAGGATTTTCGGTACAGACAGGGGATCGCTCGGGCGAAATATTGCAGCGCCTCCTGTGTCGCCAACGACGGATAGCCTACCTATTGCTATTCTCCCACGCATTGATCCCAACGCACCGAACTTAAATGGGGCCGTCCGGATTTTTCACTAGCTTTTCGCGGTTGCGTCGAGCCACGCCGTGAGCGCTGAAAAGCTCATCCGTTTATTTGCCTTTGGATGTTGCCATCTTTTGTCGCGATGGTGTGTCACCAAAAATGCCGTGCCGTATCAAATACGGGTGGACTAATTTATCCTGCTTTTCTATAGCCCAGTGAGGGCAAGGTTGCTGCAAGCCCGTTTGCATTGACGCTAGGCGGGCAAGTTATCTTGAACACATAAACGCGCCTATGGGGGAAACCCGTACGACGACACGACGAAGATCGTCTCCGACCTGCGGCGCGCAAGCGTTCGGCAAGGCGGCAACAAAAAAAGGGGAGTCGAATGAGCTCGGGTGCAAGGCAATCCATTCAATCGTTGCTGTTTGCCGGGGCCTTCGCCGCGGCCGTGGTATCCAACGCGGCTGCGCGCGACCAAGACGGTTTGTCGTCCTCGGCGCGCCTGACGACCACCAGCGTCGCCGGGCTGCAGGCGCCGGGAAAGATCCTGGTCGATGTCTGGGGGATTCCGCACATCTATGCCGACAATGAGCACGACCTATTTTTTCTGCAGGGCTTCAATGCCGCCCGCGACCGGCTGTGGCAGATCGATCTATGGCGAAAACGGGGATTGGGACGTCTGGCCAAGGATTTCGGCTCCGCTTACGTCGATCAGGATCGCTCGCTTCGGCTTTTTCTCTACCGCGGCGACATGACCGCCGAGTGGGCGTCCTACGGCCCCAAAGCCAAAACCTATTCCGAGGCATTCGTGGCCGGCATCAATGCCTATGTCACCGATGTCCGGGAAGGGCGGCGTCCACGTCCGCAGGAGTTCAAGATCGCCGGCACAATGCCGGATCTGTGGTCGCCGGAGGACGTGGTCCGCATTCGCAGTCACGGATTGACGCGGAACGTCGCATCTGAAGTGAAGCGCTCGCTGGTCGCGTGTGCTGCCGGCCTCGAGGCAGACCGGCTCCGGGTGAAGCTCGAGCCGCCCTGGACGACAAAAATCCCGGACGGCCTCGATCCGTGCAGCGTGCCTAAAGGCGTGCTGACCGCCTACGATCTTGCCACGCGGCCGGTTGCGTTCGTGGGCCCGGGGCAGAAGGCTGCCTTTGTTCACGATCCCGATACATTTCTGGCGCAGGCCGATCAGCAGCGCGACACCATCGGATCCAACAATTGGGTGGTGGCTCCATCGCGGACCGCGACTGGACGTCCGATCCTTGCGAATGACCCGCATCGTGAGCACAGCGTGCCGTCGCTGCGCTATATCGTCGGGCTCAACGCCCCCGGACTGTCGGTGATTGGTGCCGGCGAGCCTGCTCTTCCCGGAATATCGATCGGCCACAACGGCACGATCGCGTTCGGCCTGACGATTTTCAACGTGGATCAGGAGGATCTCTACGTCTACGAGCTCAACCCGGCCGACATGAACCAATACCGTTATCGCGACGGTTGGGAGACGATGCGCGTCGTTCACGAGACCGAGGAGGTCAAGGGCGAAGCACCAAGGGACATCGAGCTTAAATTCACGCGGCACGGTCCCGTCGTGCTGGTTGATGAAGCGAATAAACGAGCTTTCGCGATTCGATCGGTCTGGCTCGAGCCCGGGACGTCAGCCTATTTCGGTTCATCCGACTACATGACCGCAAAGGACTGGAATGGCTTTCTGACAGCGATGCGGCGTTGGGGAGCGCCATCGGAGAACCAGGTCTATGCCGATGTGAAGGGAAATATCGGCTGGGTGCCGGCTGGCAAGACGCCGCGGCGCGTCAACTATGACGGGCTTATGCCGGTGCCGGGCGACGGCCGCTACGAGTGGCAGGGGTTTCTCGGGCTCGATGAACTGCCGCGCGCCTACCGTCCGAAGCAGGGCTGGTTCGCCACCGCGAACCAGATGAACCTGCCCAAGGACTATCCGATCGCGGAACGCAAAGTCGGGTTTGAATGGTCGGACAGCGCCCGCTGGCAGCGCATCGTCGAAGTGCTGTCCGCCAATAAGAAATTGACGCTGGCCGACGCCATGGATCTGCAGAACGACGACACCTCGATGCTGGCGCGGCGGCTCACCGCGCTTCTCAAACCGCTGACATCCGATGATGCCAATACCAAACAGGGCCTTGCGTTGCTCAAGGCCTGGGATGCGCGCGATACCGCCGACAGCGCGGCGGGCGCGGTGTTCGAGGTCTGGATCGCGAACCATCTCGGGCCGGCGGTGGTGAACGCGGTTGCGCCGAAGGTCGTCGATATCATCGCGCCTGATCCCGCCAGCATATCGGCGATCGTCGGGTTTATCGAGAATCCGGACGCCTCACTGGGCGCCGATCCGACAGGTGCCCGTGACCGCATCCTTCGCGATAGCCTGGGGACCGCTGTTGCGGAGGTGGCGGACAAATTGGGTTCGGATCCGTCCAACTGGGCCTGGGGCAAGCTGCACAAGGCGCAATTCAACCATGCGCTGATGCCGCTGGCTGACAAGACCACCAGTCCGCAACTCTCGGTCGGTCCGCTGGCACTCGGCGGCGCGGCCAATGTCCCGCACGCCGCCACCTATCGCCGTTCGGATTACCAGCTGACCGCCGGCGCTTCGTTCCGCATGGTGCTCGATGTCGGTAACTGGGACGCGAGCCGCACCATCAATACGCCTGGGCAATCAGGCGATCCATTCAGCGGACACTATCGTGATCTCGCGCCGCTGTGGGCAACAGGCCAGTATGTGCCCCTGCTCTACAGCCGCGCCGCCATCGAGGCCGCAACCGGGGAGGCCATCACGTTGAGGCCGCGATGACGTTCCAATCCCGCTGAGTGCCACTTGCGATTTGATCCGGACGGCGGCCGTCAACCTGCGGTCGACCGCCGGTGCAAGGCGTTGCCGGCAGCGCTGAAAGGTTTGACCGCAGGATCCAATTGGCTGTGCCTGTCGCAAATCAAATCCGTATATATATATCGATGCCGACAAAGGCGAATGCTTGGGAGCTACTGCCATGGCGTGGTCCTTGTCTTTGGTGCCCCGCACAGCATCACTTGCTGCTGGGGCGGGAGCACGGCCGGACCATCCCATTAGCGGACACTAGACCGATTAATTGTCTGGTGCTCTCCAGAAGGTGCTACGCTGTGGCCGGCGCGGTTCTTCGTACCGCGAAAGCCGGCAGGAGTGTTCCCCCTCACTCTTTTTGCAGGAATTTCCCCGCCACGATGATGGAGCATCGGATGCGGACGACACGCCGAACGTTCGTGCGGGCCTCCTTGGCGACGGCCGCTGCGGCGCTCTTGCCAATCTCTCTGCATGCCCAGGAAGGCTCGCCCGCCCGCCGGCTAATACCCTCGACCCGCGAGGCCATGCCGATCGTAGGGCTAGGAACCTGGATCACTTTCAACGTCGGCGGCGATCCGGTGCTCAGGGACGAATGCGCGAGCGTCATGGCGGCCTTCTTCGAGGCGGGCGGCAGCATGATCGATTCCTCCCCCATGTATGGCTCGTCGCAGCCTGTGATCGGCTACGGTCTTCAAAAGCTCGGGCGACCCTCCACGCTATTCTCGGCTGAAAAGGTCTGGACGTCTTCGGCAACGGCAGGCCCGACCCAGATCGAGCAATCGCGTCGCTTCTGGGGCGTGCCAAAGTTCGACCTCGTTCAGGTTCACAATCTCCTTGCCTGGAAGGCGCATCTGCAGACGCTTTTCGAGATGAAGGCGGACTGGTGCGGTGCGCTACGTTGGAATCACCACTTCCGAAGGGCGCCGCCATGTTCTTCTCGAACAGATAATGCGGAACGAGCCTATCGATTTCGTGCAGTTCTCGTACAACGTCGTCGACCGCGAGGCGGAGGAGCGGCTGCTGCCGCTGGCGTCGGAGCGCGGCATTGCCGTGATCGTCAACCGGCCGTTCCGCCAGGGCGCGCTCACCCACCGGCTCAAGGATGAGCCACTTCCCGAATGGGCGGCCGAACTCGGCGCGTCGAGCTGGTCGCAGCTCATCCTGAAGTTCATCCTTTCTCACCCAGCCGTCACCGTCGCGATTCCGGCGACCACCCGCGTCGACCACGTGCGCGAAAACCTCTCGGCTGCCGCCGGATCCATGCCGGACCTAGCCATGCGGGAGTGTATCTCGGCCTACGTGCAGGCTCTTTGATGTCGGAGTGGTGGACCTACCGGCCGGAGGATTTCCTGCTCTTTTCGCCGCGCGTCTACTGGCGGATGTTCGAATTGCACAATGCGGCCCTCTGGCCTCTGCAAGTGCTCGCGCTTGCCGCCGGCCTCATCATCATCCTGCTCGTCGCGTGGCGGCCGAGAAGCTCTGCACGGTGGCTCGCACTCCTCCTCGCGATTCTCTGGATCTTCGTCGGATGGTCCTTCCTGTGGAACCGCTACGCGGCCATCAACTGGGCTGCCGCCTATGTCGCGCCGGCCTTCGCTGTTGAAGGCGTGCTGCTCCTCGTCTCCGGGCCTTTGCTCGACGGCCTCGCCTTCGACCGGCGCGGGCTTGCCGGCTGGATCGGATATTTCATCCTTGCCTTCGCACTCGCCGGACAGCCGTTGCTCGCGCCGCTACAGGGACGTGACTGGGCCTCGTCCGAGGTTTTTGGCATCGCGCCGGATCCGACGGCGATCGCGACGCTCGGCCTTCTGCTCCTCGCCCGCGGCAGGCTTTTGCCATTGCTCCTACCAATCCCCGTTCTCTGGTGCCTCTTGAGCGGCATAACCCTTCGGACGATGGGAGAGCCGCAAGCGTGGGCTCTTCATGCCGCGCTGGCACTCGCCGCTGCCGCCTGCATCTGGACGATCATCCGTCAGCGCGGATCGCCTCCAACCGCGTGATGCACGCAAAGGACGACGATCGAAGCCAAGCTCGTCCGCAACCTCTCGGGCAACACCACGATCGGCGAACTCGTCGGCACCGCCGGGCTCGGCGGCTACGGCTTTAATGCCGTTCGTCGGAATGTCCGCTTCGCGCCAGAAGCGGTCATTCGAGATCTGATCAGCATTTACACCAAGCCTTATCAGTCAGCGAACTGACGCGATTTTAAGGGCGCCTAAGTTGGCGGCCGCAGCTTTGTCGTGCGGATAGAAATGAAGGCCAGTACGACAAGCCACGCCGTGATGGCCAGCGCGGCCACGGCCCCGGCGAAGCTGCAGCTTACGACTATTTGTTGCTTTGCCGCTCGCACAGCAGCTTGTCATATTGAGCTGGGCCGTCGCGTTCGAGGCGATCGAGCCCGTTGGGGCGGTCGCGCTTAAGCGTCGCTCACTGCAATCACTGGCGGGTTCATGAAGGCCTGCGCACGACCGGATTTGGAGCATAGCGCGGCTTGTGGACGCCACTTGCCGTTGCCCTTGCGGCGCAAGTTCACGCCAATGGAGGGTGGCCGCCCTGATCTGAAAATCTGCGCACGGAGGTTTTGCCCAAGGAAATCTTTCCTAAAGGACACTTGCCCCGAGAAGACTTGCGCGCAAAAGTCTCGCGCACGGAAGGATCCTCTCATGACATTCGTGAGCCGCCGGCGCGTGCTGGGTTTTGCTGCCTCGCTCGCCTTGCCCATCCAGCTCCTGCGCGGCCGGAAAAGCCGGGCGGAGGCCGCGACCGCGGCCAAGACCATCAGCTTCAACATGGCGGAGTTCACCGGCAAGTCCAAGGATGCCGACGCCGCGTTCGCGCAGGCACTGACCACGGTCGGGACGGCGCTGGCTGATGCAAAAAGGCACGGCGAGGCGACGCGGGCCGTGCTCAATCTCGGAAAGAACGC
>Ga0193699_10000919_pt1 | contig 11893 bp, 12 predicted proteins | sample L3c2metaG_FD_160095 | JGI IMG/M metagenome (GOLD analysis project Ga0193699, IMG submission 160095) | Soil microbial communities from a riparian zone of the East river system, Colorado, United States - L3c2 | ecosystem: Environmental > Terrestrial > Soil > Riparian zone | place: USA: East... | reverse complement strand
ATCGGCTCGACCAAGAAGGCGGCCGTGTAGGGAGTAATGGCCGCCTCCAGCGCGGCAGCGTCGCCAAAGGGGACAAGCTTGAATCCCGGCGGGAACGGGCCAAAGCCGTCGCGATATTGTGCGACCGAGGAGAAGGCGACAATCGTGATTGTGCGGCCATGAAAATTGTCCTCCGCCGCAATAATCTCCGCGCGGTCGTGAGGCACACCCTTAACTTTGTACGCCCATTTGCGTGCCGCCTTGATAGCGGTCTCCACCGCCTCAGCGCCGCCGTTCGCCGGCAGGGCCACATCCATGCCGGTCAATTCACAGGCGCGCGCAAGAAACGGTCCGAGACGATCGGTGAAATAGGCCCGCGACACGGTATCGAGCCGCCGGGCCTGCTCTGTCATTGCCGCGACAAGGCGCGGGTGGCAATGTCCAAAACTCGCCGCCGAATAGGCACCCATCATGTCGAGATAGCGGCGTCCGTCCTCATCCCAGACGTAGACGCCCTCGCCGCGCACAAGCGTGACCGGCAGTGGCTTGTAGTTGGCCGCGCCGTATCGGGATTCGAGACTGCTCAACTGACCCATTGCCTCCGCTCCTCTCCGACGATCGCCGCAACCAGGATGCTCATCAATCGTGTCGTCCGGTCTTCCTGGTCGCGCGAAGGATTGTATTCGACGATCTCGATCCCCCGGCAGGCGGGGCTGCGGGTCATATCGAGCCACAGGTCAAGAAAATCATTCGTGCGGATGCCGCTTGGCGCCGGCGTGCCGACGCCTGGGGCATCCGCCGGATCGAACGCGTCGAGATCGAGCGATACGCCATATCCGGCAATGCCCCTGCTCGCAATCGCGCGTGCTTCAGCGAGCGCATCGTCGACTCCGCGTCGTGACACCTCATCCATACCGATGACGCGAATCTCGTACTCTCTCGCAAACTTGATTTCTTCCGGCTCGAAGCTGCGCGCACCGACAAGACAGATATGACGCGGGTCGATCGCGCGTCGGCCGCCGGCGAGTCCAATCAATTCCGGCGCCCCATGGCCAAGCAAGGCCGCGACCGGCATGCCGTTGACGGCACCACTATGCGTCGTGGCCGGCACGTGCATGTCCATGTGAGCATCGATCCAGATCAATCCGAGCGAGCCGAAAGATCGCATGGCCTCGGAAACCCCGCTCCAGGTGCCGATCGCACAAGAGTGATCCCCGCCGATCACAACAAAACGGCTGTCGCTCTCTGCCAGCCGGCGGGTGGCCCCGGCGAGCCAGCGACCGCTTCTTGCGACAGCGTTCAAAGGCGCCGTGCCGTCAGCGCAAAGGCCTTCGGGCATCTGCTCCCAGACCAAGTCGGCCTGTCTTGAATGCGCAAGGCGATCCCAATACCGCTGGAACGCGGCCGGCCCATCCTTGCATCCCGGATCGAGCGCGCCAGCCCCGCACGACGCCGCAATGGCAACAACGGGCCGCATTTGTTTCCCTGCAATTACAGCGGTGCGCATGCCCTGCGCTCCTGATCGGGACTTCAACGCTCACGCACGATGTATGCCGACCCTGCTCGGTTTGCCAGCGATTGGCTTCCCCGCATCTGCGCGCAACAACGCGGGATTGGTTGAAACGTCTTAAGCCTATTGTGCGGTAGCAATATCGTCGATTGCGAGTTGAGCTTTGAAAGCCTAGCATATGCGAGTAATGCTAGCCGAGGTGGAAGACGCGTTTCTGGGATTCTCACGACGGCACGTTTTCGGCCGCGTTGACGTTTGCCGCCGATGAACGGCTGATGATCTTCTACTTCTGCTGAGCAATGCGATCATGGTCGCTCCCTCGCCCTTGGCAGAGAACACAATGCCAGACGAACACCTTCCGATCGTTGCAAAATTCGAGGTGCGGCGTCGCGCCTATCTGGGGCTCGATGGAACAGCCCTTACTGTCCCGCCAGAGTTCGCATCTGACAGAGAACAGCTCGTTTCATTGTACCGCGGCATGGCGCAGGCACGCACCTTCGATTTGAAGGCCGTTTCGCTTCAGCGTACCGGCCGGCTCGGCACCTATGCCACCTCGCTCGGCCAGGAGGCAGTTGCGGTTGGCATCGCTAGTGCCATGCAGCAGGAAGACGTACTTCTTCCCTCCTATCGCGACAATGCTGCCTTGCTCTGGCGTGGTGTGAGTATGCAGGACATCCTGCTGTACTGGGGTGGCGACGAGCGTGGTAATCGCGGGTCCGGACCGGCCCATGATTTTCCATTTTGCATTCCGGTTGGTTCGCAGGCTCCGCATGCTGCCGGAGTCGCCTACGCATTCAAATACCGCAAGGAACCGCGTGTCGCGATCTGCATCTTTGGCGACGGCGCGACCTCGAAAGGTGACGTGTGGGAGGCGATGAATTTCGCAGGTGTTTGGAAGCTGCCCGTCGTGTTTGTAATCAACAACAATCAATGGGCGATCTCGGTGCCGCTGAAATTGCAGACGGCGTCGCAGACGCTGGCTCAGAAGGCCATCGCGGCGGGATTTTCCGGCGAGCAAGTGGACGGCAACGACGTCATCGCCGTGCGCGCCTCAGCTAACGCGGCGATCGCGGCGGCCCGAGCGGGAGAAGGGCCAAGCTTGATCGACGCCGTCAGCTATCGGCTCGGCGATCATACGACCGCTGACGATGCGTCGCGTTATCGATCGCCGGAGGAAGTCCAGGAGCATTGGAAACAGGAACCGATCGCACGGCTTCGTGCCTATCTGGTCAGGCGGATGAGTTGGAGCAAGGCGGAGGAAGAGAAGGTCGCCAGCGAATGCGAGGAGCGCGCTGAGGCAGCAATCCAGCACTATTTGGCCACTAAGCCGCGTCCGCCTCAGACCATGTTCGACCATCTCTATGCAAAGTTGCCAAGTGCTTATGCTGCTCAGCGCAAAGAAGTCGAGGACCAGTCCAATGCCTGAGGTCACACTGGTCGATGCCATCAATCTGGCGCTCGCCCGCGCTTTGGCGGATGACCCCAACGTCGTCGTTTTCGGCGAAGACGTCGGGGTCAATGGGGGTGTGTTCCGCGCGACCGCAGGTTTGCAGAAGCGTTTCGGTATCGAGCGCGTATTCGATACCCCCCTCTCCGAACTGCTGATCAGCGGCCTCTGCGTCGGTATGGCTGCGCAGGGGCTCAAACCCATCGGCGAAATCCAATTCATGGGGTTCCTCTACCCGTGTCTTGATCAACTGGTGAACCACGCCGCCAGGCTGCGCACCCGGACACAGGGGCGGCTTAGCTGCCCGATGGTCCTGCGCACGCCGCATGGTGCCGGCATTCGTGCCCCCGAGCATCACTCGGAAGCGACCGAGGCGATGCTGGCCCATATCCCTGGCTTGCGGGTGGTGATTCCGTCGGCGCCGGAGCGCGCTTATGGCCTCCTACTGGCTGCAATCCGAGACCCCGATCCGGTGGTGTTCCTGGAGCCGACACGTATCTACCGCGCGGTGAAAGCCGAGGTCGATGACACCGGCGAGGCCTTGCCGCTGGATGTTGCGTTCGTGGTTCGGGACGGGCGCGACGTGACGCTCATCAGCTGGGGCGCGATGGTCAAAGATACATTGGACGCCGCCGACGCGCTTGCGGCCGAAGGTATCGAAGCCGAAGTGATTGATCTCGCCACGCTCAAGCCCTATGACGAGCCGACCGTGCTTGCTTCGGTCGGCAAGACCGGACGCTGCGTAATCGTGCACGAGGCCGCGCGGACCGGCGGGTTCGGCGCCGAGATCGCCGCTCTGATTGCCGAGCGTGGTCTCCTCTCGCTCCTCGCCCCGGTCATCCGTGTCACGGGATACGATACAGTTATACCCCTGCCACGCCTCGAACGGGATTACATGCCATCGGTGGCTCGCATCGTCACCGCCGCACGCAAGGCTTGCGCGTTTGGTTGACTCACATTTGGTGGCAACATGCGCCAATTCACTCTACCAGATCTCGGCGAAGGTCTCGAAGAAGCCGAAATCCTGGCTTGGTTCATCAACGAAGGAGACCACGTCGTCACCAATCAGCCGCTAGTGTCGGTGGAGACTGACAAGGCCGTGGTGGAAGTGCCATCGCCGTGGAGCGGAACGATCGCGCGACTGTTTGGCGCGAAGGGCGATCTGGTCAAGGTCGGCGCCCCCCTGGTCGAATTTAGCGAGGGGGCCGAAGAGGACACAGGCACAATCGTCGGCGAGATCGCTCGCAGTGGACCGGCGTCGCAGATAATTGAGGCGCCGACACGGTTGGGCGGCTTGCAGGTGCTTCCCGCAACTCGGGCGCTGGCGCGCAACCTCGACGTCGATCTCAACCTTGTGCAAGGCAGCGGTCCGGGTGGAATCATCACCCGCACTGATATTGAGCGCGCAGCACGGAGTTTGGTGGATGCCGGTCCGGCAGAGCCGCTCAAAGGCATGCGACGCGCGATGGCGCAGCGCATGGCAGTGGCGCATGCCCAAGTCGTGCCAACCACGGTCACAGATGAGGTCGATATTGAAGCATGGTCCAAGGGCGCGGACATCACGATCCGACTCGTGCAAGCCATCGCGGCGGCTTGCAAAGTGGAGCCCTCGCTCAACGCCTGGTACAATTCGGTGGCGGGGGAACGGCGCTTGCTTAGTCGCGTCGACGTGGGAATCGCCATTGACCTCGAAGGCGGTCTGATCGTGCCGGTATTACGCAATGTCGGTGAGCGTCACAGCGGGGATTTGCGTGCGGGACTCGACCGGATGCGTGCGGACGCCGCAGCACGTTCAATCCCGCCGGAGGAGTTGCGAGGCGCGACGATCACCCTGTCAAACTTCGGTATGATTGGGGGGCGCTTTGCGAGTCTCGTGGTCGTGCCGCCCCAGGTGGCGATCATTGGGGCCGGTCGGGCTGAGCAGCGCGTGGTCGTGGACCATGGTCGGCCAGCCATCCATCGTATGTTACCTTTGTCACTGACTTTTGATCATCGTGCCGTAACCGGGGGCGAAGCAGCGCGCTTTCTTGTCGCGCTCAAATCGGCGCTGGCGGTACCCTGATGCCCAAAGCACGTTGCGATGTGCGCCGGCCGCACACGCCGGATGATGCACGAACTCCGCCGTCGCGTTGTAACTGGCGTCCGAACTAATTAACTTTATTTATAGCTCAACAGTCCGCCGCGCAATCTGTAAGGGCCAGCAAGGGGCCTGCACGGATGCGAGGCATGCAACCCGCACCGGGAGGCTCGTCATGTCCATAGCACCCACACTTCAACACTACTTGACCGCGGAAAGCATCCAATACGATGTGATTCCGCATGAACCGACTATGTCGTCCACCCGCACCGCCGAAGCGTGTCGAATCTCGGGGAATTGCCTAGCCAAGGGCATCGTACTGCGCCGCGGCAGCAGTGAGTATATGCTCGCGGTCTTGCCAGCCTCACATCACATTCATCTTGCGGATTTGCGGAATCAGCTCGGAGACATCGTCGAAATGGCCAAGGAGACCGAGGTCGACCCGCTATTCCCCGATTGCGTGCATGGTGCAGTTCCAGCCGTTGGCCAGTGTTATGGGCTGCCCCTCGTCGTCGACGATAGTTTGGAGGCGCAGCCGCAAGTCTATATGGAAGCGGGTGATCACGAGACGCTCATTCGCATGAGCCATGCACAGTTTGCGCATTTGACAGCCGGCGCGCGACACGGCCGCTTCAGCGACATACTACCGGCAGGTCCAAATGCATCGATTTTCTCGGGATGAGCTGCGCTCTTATCGACGGGCCGCAACGCGCCTTGGCGTCGCCCGGCGACTTCAGTTTCACCGCCGGGCGTGCCGCGTTACGGGTGTCATCAGTGATGATGGGCCGAAACGCTTTTAACCCATTCGGAGACCAAATCACCAGGCGCCGAACTGCTGACGTCGCCAAGGGCAAGCATACCGACCATCCGCTCATTCTTGTTGATCACTGGCAATCGGCGGATCTTCAGAGTCTCCATGTGCCGCACTGCCTTGCTGAGATCATCGTCCTCCCGGCAGCAATGAATACCCGGAGTCATCACATCGCGCGCCGTAGCGCGGCTGGGATCAAAGCCATCCAGCGCCAGCCCTTTGCAAACAATATCGCGGTCAGTCACCATGCCAATCAGTCGGTCGTTGTCTCCAATCGGAATTGCGCCAATGTCATGCTCACGCATCAGCTTGGCGAGCTCTACAACGGGAGTATCCGGATTGACCCAATCGACTCCCTTGTGCATCGCGTCTTTGACTTTCATGGTGGACCTCCGTTGCATCGGCCCCCCGGCCCGCTAGATAATACAACAAATCGGATGCTGTGGCAGGAGGACCGAAGCGGCCTATCGGGAGCCGTTCCTATTCATCGAGCGCCTTCGCTTGTGGCTTCGGTATAGGGAAAGTCGCGAAGGGGGGCGCCCGCAATTGCAGTTCCCACTTCACGGAATTTCAAAACATTCGTTGGTCGAACGGAAATCTCGCCTAACGTCATCATGACGCTTGCATCCTGCCGAATTCGGATCGTTCGTGGCCATCGTGAGCCGCCCCGAGACTGCGGGACGATGGCGCCTGGCGCTGGGCCGGCTGCGGCCGGCATGACGAAGGAAGCGGCGTTCCTACTTTTCAACTCAGTCCGTGTCACCGTAAGCACAATCTGCCGGATCGGCTTCGTGTGCGCCCAAGCTCGGATCGAAACGGAATAGCGTAGAGCAATAGGGGCAGACGATCTCACTGACATCGCCCATATTGAGGTAGATGTGTGGGTGATCTTGCGGCGGCTTATCCCCAATGCACTTGAACTCGCGGCAGCCAATGCGCACGATCGGCGCCCCGACTTCATTATGAAACTTCGGATAGCTTTGCATCACTTGGTCCAGCCGCATAGGGCAATGCCGCGATCACGACGTCTGGTCTTGGCACACTTAGCGGACACTATCGACGTTTGCCGGCGAGTTGCACATTGTCAGGTTGGGGTACGTTACAACCCTTCGGTAACACACCTCGACGCTTGCGCCGCTGACGACATTAAACGCAATGGCCCTGCGACTGGCGCGCATGAATATAGACAGCACTGTTGAAACGCCGGCACTCAAAGCTCAATTTGTTGTGTTGCGCTCGCCGAGGCCCGCCCGCCGCAAGGCGTCAGCCAATGCGCCGCCCGAGGAACTGGCTTTGCCGGTCTGGGAGTTGGCGTAACCGCGTTTGGAGGTGCCGCGTTCGGCGTCAGCGGAATGCGGCGGTTGGCTTCCGGCCTCGTCGTCGAGCCGCAAGGACAGGCTGATGCGTTTACGCGGCTTGTCCACCTCCAGCACTTTCACGCGCACGATATCGCCCGGCTTCACCACACTACGCGGATCTTTCACGAAGCTCTTCGACATCGCCGAGACATGCACAAGCCCATCTTGGTGCACGCCGATATCGACGAATGCCCCGAACGCCGCGACATTCGTTACAACGCCCTCAAGCACCATGCCCGGCTTGAGATCGTTGAGCGTTTCAACCCCCTCCTTGAACTCGGCCGTCTTGAATGCCGGCCGCGGATCGCGTCCCGGCTTCTCCAACTCACGCAGGATATCCGTGACGGTGGGAAGACCGAACTTGTCGTCGACGAAGGATTTCGGTGAGAGCGCGCGCAGAACGGACGCGTTTCCAATCAGAACGTGAATGTCGCTCTTGGTGGCTTCGATGATCCGACGCACCACGGGATAGGATTCGGGATGCACGGCGGAGGCGTCGAGCGGATCGTCGCCAGCGGCGATACGTAAGAAGCCCGCGCATTGCTCGAACGCCTTGGAGCCGAGTCGTGGAACATCTTTAAGCGCCTTGCGAGACCGGAACGGGCCGTGCGTGTCGCGGTGCGATACGATGCTCTGCGCCAGCCCTGGGCCGATTCCGGATACACGCGCCAGCAAGGGCGCCGACGCAGTGTTCAAATCCACACCCACACCGTTGACGCAGTCCTCGACCACCGCCCCAAGCGAGCGCGACAGTTTGAATTCGCTGAGATCGTGCTGATACTGGCCAACGCCGATCGACTTCGGGTCGATTTTCACAAGCTCCGCCAGCGGGTCCTGCAGTCGGCGTGCGATCGACACCGCGCCACGCAGCGTCACGTCAAGGTCGGGCAGTTCCTCCGACGCATAGGCAGAGGCCGAATAGACCGAGGCACCGGCTTCCGATACGACGACCTTGTGCAGCTTGAGATCCGCCAGACCCTTCACCAGATCGATCGCGAGCTTATCGGTCTCGCGCGACGCGGTGCCATTGCCGATCGCGATCAGTTCCACGTTATGCTCGCGCACAAGTTTCGCCAGGATGGCGAGCGCTTCGTCCCATCGCCGCCGCGGCTCGTGCGGATAGGTCGTACTGGTGGCCACGACCTTGCCCGTCGCGTCAACCACGGCGACCTTCACACCCGACCGGAACCCGGGATCAAGCCCCAGGGTCGGGCGGGCGCCGGCAGGAGCAGCGAGCAAAAGATCGCGCAGATTGGAAGCAAATACGCGCACTGCTTCCTCTTCAGCCGCGTTCCACAGACGCAGCCGGAGATCGGTCGAAAGCGTAACGAAAATTTTGGTGCGCCATGCCCAGCGTACGGTCTCGGCGAGCCATTTGTCGCCCGGCCGGCCCTGATCGGCGATGCCGAACGTGCGCATGATGCGCAACTCATAGGCGCAGACAGCGGTGCGCGTTGCAGGATCATCCGCTTCAACCGTCAGGCCGAGCACCTCTTCGCGCTCGCCGCGCATCAGCGCCAGCACGCGATGTGACGGCATCTTGCTGAAGGCTTCCGAAAAGTCGAAATAGTCGCTGAACTTCGCGCCCGCTTCCTTCTTGCCGTCACGCACCGCGGATTTGAGGCGGCCGTTGGCCCACAGTTCTTCGCGCAGGGCGCCGATCAGGTCCGCGTTCTCGGCGAAGCGTTCGACGAGAATGGCGCGCGCGCCGTCCAGCGCTGCCGCCACATCGGCGATATTCCTGTCGGCCGAAATAAATGGCTCCGCACGGATCGCGGGCTCGTTTTGAGGCTCCTTCAGCAACAGATCGGCGAGCGGCTCCAGGCCCGCTTCCTTGGCGATCTCGGCCTTGGTGCGACGCTTGGGCTTGTAAGGGAGATAGATATCCTCGAGACGGCCTTTACTGTCGGCGGCCATGATCGCCGCTTCCAGCGTCGCGTCGAGCTTGCCCTGTTCGCGGACTGATTCGAGGATGACTTTGCGCCGATCTTCCAGCTCACGCAGATACCGCAGCCGCTCCTCAAGCGTGCGAAGCTGCGCGTCATCGAGCGATCCGGTGACTTCCTTGCGATAGCGCGCGATGAACGGAACGGTTGCGCCGCCGTCGAGCAGTTCGACCGCGGCCTGGACCTGTTGTTCCTTGACTCCGAGTTCCGCGGTTATGCGTGCCTGTATAGAAGCTATCAAGAAAGTACCTCATCAAGATATTTTTGAGCGATTCTGTTGCCGGATCAGGGACAGATATGGGCCGTATTGCCCTCGATATCAAAGTCTGCCGGGAGAGAATCAGGTGGTAGGAGAAGAAGTGAATAAAACTACGCAGGAATCGTCGGAAGGGCTCGTGCGGAGTCCCTCGGCGGCCGAGACCGCTGGCGCCACCTCTATCCTCCTCGACTTCAACCGCGTCGTCTGCACTGGGCATTTGTTCCATCATTTGCAATTTACCTGCGGCGAGTTGGGCAGATCGCAAATGTCTAAGAGTTCAAATGAGCGGCTACATGTTGCCCTCTCGTTGTAACGTAAATGCGGACGTTGGCCAGTCATCAGCGTGTTGGTGTGGGAGCGCCAGAGGCGAACTGAACATGGTGAGGTTATGGCCACCCGCTGCGCGAAAAATTGCAACTTATAGCGGCTACATCAGAGCGCAGCTTGCCGTTGCAAGTCGCAGCAGAGGTCAGTGCGGCCAATAAGATTGCCAAGACACTCGCCGATCTCGACGGCTCCGGCACAGACGTAGGAGTTCGCAGTTTTGTTCCGACTGGTGGGAATTTGGCGCGCCAGTCAGAACAAAACTGCGAACCCCTATGTCATTGAGATTGCGATCTGATTCCAAGCTAGATTGGGCGCTCCTCGCCGCTATTTCCGTATTTCTTCGCGATCCGGTCCTTAGTTCTCCGTCACTAAGCCGAAGCTTCATCGGCGCAGAGTCCGCTCGTCGCCCGACATCGGACATTTGCCTGTTGGGGCACCACGTCCGCTCAGTGCCACTGCGGACCTCACCGGCCTCGGCAGCCCGACCTTCGGCACGCACTCACTAACTAACTGACCTGCGCCTGAATACCTTCCAGTTAAACTTCTGCGCGATCGCCATCGCCTCGCCCTCGAAAACATTGTTGAAGATAAGAATAAACGTCGCGTCCGAGCCGAGCGTGATCGCGATCAAGACGAAAACCGGCCTAGACCGCGTCATCACCTGAAGATGCAGATTACGTCTTCCAGTGTCTGCGCTTCGTCGTCTTCCTTTAGCCGCTCCTTGCGCACGATAGAGGTAACGCGCGCAATTGCTGCCTGGTCGTAGGAGAGATCCGCGAGAACGGCCGACAACTGCTGCATGATGATTCCCCAGAGCGAGTCGCCATCGATAGTAGCCCTGCTGTTCCATCGGATATTGCGCACGGAGATAATCCAGCGCTCGGTGTGCTGCCCCCTCGCCGCGATCTGCAGCTCTTTAGAAGCGTCCTGTGCGAACCGTTTCCCTAATTAACAAAACAGGGAATTGCTTCGGCTGAGCAGGGAATTCCTTTGTAGGGACAGAGGGCTGCAATCCTCTTTATTGATGCCACGCCGCTGCGATCGTGCTTTGCAGAGACGTGTCATTCGGTGCCTGGCTCGTCGTCGCCGGGTCGAAGCCCGCATGGTTGCTCGAATAGGTCGCCATAGCCTGGACGAGTTGGTCTATTTGCGTGTCGAGGATGCTTCCGTCCGACGAGACTACTTTCTGCAATTGCGCGCTCGGGCTCGAGTACCATCCGGCGACAGTGATACGATCCTGAGAGCCCATGATCTCGAGCAGAAGGTCGTTGCCGGATCGCTGCAACCAGAGTTGGTTCGTTGCGACGCCGGCGCTAATGTCAAGTTCGCCTGCAGCAGTGCCTGCGCCGATTCCGTTGACAATACCGTCTTGCCCGCCGCCGCGGCCGAATTGATAGATGTCATAGCCAGCACCGCCATTGAGCGTATCGTTGCCAGCGCCGCCATTGAGCGTATCGTTACCACCACCACCGCTGATCGTGTCGTTGCCGGTGTCGCCGTAGACCAGGTTGTCGCCACCGTCACCGGTCAACGTGTCGTTGCCGTACGAACCATAAAGCCATTCGATGCCGATATAGGTGTCGCCAGCCGCAGACCCGGTGTTGAGTGAGGGATTGGCGAGATTGGCGGTGACGCCGGCGGTATTAATTGCCTGGTTGGTTGCGTATACGTAGCTGTCCCAAAGGTACATGGCCCAATCGTTGCCAGACCCACCGTTGAGGACGTCAGCACCGGACCCGCCGATTAGAGCATCGTTGCCGTCTCCGCCAAGCAGAACGTCATTGCCCTCGTTAGCGATCAGAACATCACTGCCATCGAGCCCCACCATCAAATCATTGCCCGACGTCCCGTTGAAGGCGTCGTTGCCCGACGTGCCCAGCATCGAGAGTTGCACCGGCACCGGGCTGCCATTCGCCAGCACGAACGAGCCGACCTGGTACGCCGCGCCCAGGAACCAGTTCGTTACCGTCAGCGTGTCGCTCGATCCGGCAATCAGCACCTGCAGGTCGTTGCCGACCTTGGCGAAGGTCAGGTCCGACGCCGCGATGCCGACAGTGAACAGCACACGGTCCGTGCCGCCGTCGCTGTTGTCGATCGTGTCGGAACCATAGCCCAGCCCGAACACATAGGTGTCGTTGCCGATCCCGCCGCGCAGCGCGTCGTTGCCAGCGCCGCCGTC
>Ga0193699_10000918_pt1 | contig 11927 bp, 12 predicted proteins | sample L3c2metaG_FD_160095 | JGI IMG/M metagenome (GOLD analysis project Ga0193699, IMG submission 160095) | Soil microbial communities from a riparian zone of the East river system, Colorado, United States - L3c2 | ecosystem: Environmental > Terrestrial > Soil > Riparian zone | place: USA: East... | reverse complement strand
GCGAGACGTTATCGAGCGCCAATTTGTCCCAACCGGCTTTGCGGCGCGACGCGGTTAACGGCCCGCCCGGCTCGTTCGAATTCTCGATGTCAGCAGTGGACGACAAGCGCATAACACAACCCGCTTCGGGAACTGTCGCGATCACGCCGGCAACGATGCCGTCATGCAGAAATGGTCAGCCGGTAGCTCACGCGATCGGCGCGATAAGTCGAAATACCCGTCAGCACCGCCTCGTTCTTCGTCGTGAAAAAAGTCACGTGGCGAACCAGCACGGGCTTGTCGGCCTTGATGCCGAACAGACGCGCTTCGCGCCGGTCGGCCGGCCGCGCCTCGATTTCCATCTCGCCTCGAACCAAAGGAATTTTCTCGCGGTTCCTCAGAAAATCGACCAGCGATGAAGTAATAATGTCCTGGTTGGTCAGCTTGCCGCAGCAGTCAGCCCGCATGTAGCGGTCGTCGACGGCGACCAACGCCTTTTTCTGAAAGCGCAGGCGTTGGACGTAGACCAAATCGGCGCCGACACGAACATTGAGCCGTTCCGCCAACTCGCTGCTTGCCGCGATCTTTTCAAACGCTCCGACGCGGACGTCGGAGCGCGCGCCTTCGCGTGTCCAGGCATCGAGAAAACTGTTGAGGGTCAGCTTTTCGCTCAGCTTGCGAGGCCGCACGAACGTCCCGACACCCTGGATGCGATACAATACGCCCGCATCCACCAACTCATCGACCGCGCGGCGTACCGTAATGCGACTGACGCCGAACCGCTCCGCCAGATTTGCGTCTGTGAGCGGAACACTCTTCTTGGTCGACCGCGAACGAATCATATTCTCGATGCCGCTCTGAACTTGCCGATAGAGCGGCATCCCGGGCGGGAAGTTAGATGGTTTGACATCGGACATGGGCCCAGTTTAGGTTGTTATAACATCATGTCAACACGAGACGGATGTCGATTTTAAAGGTGTTTCGCGCGTAAGCGCTGCTAAAACGATAGGCATAGCGCCAACATTTTAGGCCGCGTTTGCCCGGCGCATCGGCAAATGCGGCTGCAACACGGGGAGTTGCTTCGATGAAGAAGGAAATCGTGCATACGGCAAATGCCGCCGTCACCGGCGCACCACTGGTGCAGGCCGTCAAACTCGGTCAAGTGGTGTATTGCTCGGGCTGCTCGCCACGCGATCCTAAGCAGAACAACAAAGTGGTCGAAGGCGGTTTTCGCGAGCAGGCAACTCAAGCGCTGAAGAACTTGAAAGCCGTATTGGAAGCGGCTGGCAGCGGCTTCGAGCATTGCTTGAAGGGCACTTGTTATCTTCTGAACGTCGATGAGAACCTGCCGATTCTCAACGAATTGTGGGTCGCTAATTTTGGCAAGAACCTCCCCGCCCGTACTGTCGTCGGCGTCGCGAAGCTGCGGGAAAATTATCTGCTCGAAATCGAAATGACGGCCTACGTACCGTAGGTCTCAAACATAGCAGGTTGATGTGCTGATGATGCTGTGGACGGCTCCTCCACCGGCACGTGAGTGCTATGAATGTGGGTGCTGTTAAGGCCCCCACTGTAAATCGGCGCCGAACTTTGCCCCTTGAAGTAACAGTCGCAACGCATTGCGGCGAGTAGAGGAATCTGCGTTCAGGTGGGGTCACGATCGGCGCCGGTCGTGACCCCACCCTGACCGAATTTTCTTAATCGCCTTCATATCGTTACTGCCGTTACCTGAAGCGGCCTGACCCCTGCGCCGATTCACATTTGAACGGCAAATGATAGTGCTGCGCCGGATCGGCGATGCCGAAGTGGAAGTGCACGACATCGAGGAATGGTTCCTCAGGCGGCGCAACGCGCCGGCGGCCCAGTACAGCCATACGGCCGTTAAGGAACGATCCCCGCGGGCAGAGCAAGGCAGTATTTGGCAATCGCCTCGGCGTCGGTGAACCATACCGCGTCACCCGCCTGTGCCACACAATGCTTCAACGCACGCCTCAGCGCATGCAGACGGAAAGGCTGGCCGCACACAAACGGATGCAACGCAATCGACATGACCAGCGGGTGCTTTTCCGATTGCGCCAGCATCTCTTCAAAATGGTCGATGATCATCCGTTCGAAATGCTCGCCGGTGTGATCTCGCAGCACGTTCGTGCCGATGTCGTTAAGCTCCATGGGATAAGGCACGGACAAGATGCGTCCAGAGCGCGTGCCGATCCAGATCGGTTGATCGTCGACCGGCCAGCCGAGCGTATGAGTATAACCGGCCTCGACAAGGAGATCCGTCGTCACTCTGGACTCGGCCGCCGCCGGCCCCATCCAGCCAGTCGGCCGCTGGCCGAAATGCGCTGTGATGAGGTCTGTCGTCTCGGCGATGATACGAGCCTCATCTTGTTCCCACATCGTATTGAGCAACTCGCCGTTCGTGCGCCCGTGCGCGCATATTGCGTCGCCGCGCCGCTTGATGCGATCGATGACCTGAGGATAAAGCTCGCAAACCAGACTGTTGAGCAGGATCGATGTCGGCAGCTTGAGCTCATCGAACAGATCGAACAGTTTCCAGATGCCGACACGCAGGCCGTAGTCCCGCCAGGCATAGTTCCGCTGCGTCTGCGGCCCGGCCGTGCGCGTGAACGGGTCGTTTCCGATCCCGGCCATGAATGCGAAATGCTCGACATTCAAGCCAATGTAAAAGGCCAGACGCTTTCCGTCCGGCCACTGATAAGTGGGGCGTTCGTCGATCGGCGAGTAGTCGTAACGCCCGTGCGTCGGCAGCTTCAGCATGAGAACGCCCCTTTCGCGCCTTGCGCGGTTAGCGCGCAGCCGCCTGCGGCAAGGCTTCAAGGTATTTTAGGCACATATCAAGGGTGACGACATCGCCGTACTTCTGGTCGATGTCAAACAGGCTTGCTTCCATGACCGCTTCGCTGCGGTCCGCTACGCCTTCGCGCACGATCATGCAGCGAATATCGCGCATGAAGCCTTCAACCGCCGTCGCGCGCACGCAACCGCTCATGCTGGTGCCGCAAATGAGCAGGGTATCGATCTGCTGTACGCCCAGGAACACTTCGAGATCGGTGCGGAAGAATGCGCTAGGCCGCCACTTGCGGATCAGCCGGTCGCCCGGCTCCGGCGCCAGTTCATCGATAATCGCGGCGCCGCGACTGCCCTCGATCTGCACCGCACCTAGTCCATGATGCTTCGTCTTCAAACGCCATAGCCCGGCGCTGGAGCCGTCCGCCGCGACCAGGCCCTGCGTGTAGATGACTGGCACCTTGTTCTGGCGCGCCGCCTTCGAGAGTCTCTTGATCGGCTCGTAGGTCGACAGGATGGACGGATAGAGCGTGGTCGGTGCGTCCTTGTCGCAGAAGTCGTTCTGCATATCGATGAGAAGGACCGCGGACCGTTTGCCGAAACCGATCCGCTGGCCCAGGCCCTGGCTCGCATAAATTTCGTTCGAGGCCTGATCGGACTGCTTGAAGGTCGCTGTGCTGGCTGCTGCGGAATTATTCACGGGATGCTCCGGTTACTTGGGCTGCGAAATTATGGTGGAGTGTATCGGCTGTCAGCGTGCTGGCGCGCTTGAGGAGCGCCTCGATCTCGCGCCGGCAATCGCTGAACTCATGCGCAGTCGGGTCACGCGGGCGGGCAAATTGAATCGGCACATCCGCAAGGATCTGGCCTGGCCGCGCGGTCATGACCACGACCCGGTCGCCCAACAGCACGGCTTCCTCGACGCTGTGCGTGATGAACATGATCGTCAGGTTCATCTCTTTCGACAAGCGGCTCAGTTCGCGCTGAAGCGACAGACGGGTCTGCGCATCGAGCGCGGCGAACGGCTCGTCCATCAGCAGGATTTTGGGTTCGTTGACAAGAACACGCGCCAGCGCCGCCCGCTGTCGCATGCCAGCCGAGAGTTCGTGCGGATAGCGCGTTGCGGCCGATTCCAGGCCAACGGTCACCAGCATGGCGTCTACCGCCTCGCGCATTTTGTCACGTGAAACACCGCGTTCGCGCGGGCCGTACTCGACGTTGCGCCGGAGATTGAGCCACGGGAAGAGCGCGTATTCCTGAAACACCACCGCGCGATCGGCGCCGGGCCCTTCAATGGGCCGGCCATCGACCAGCATCTGTCCGGATGTCTTACTCTCGAAGCCGGCCAGCATGTAAAGCAACGACGTCTTGCCGCAGCCGCTTGGGCCGATGACGGTGACGAATTCGCCGGGCTGGATCTGAAACGAGACGTCCTTGAAGGCCACGACCCGCTCGCCGCGGGTATCGAGGTACACTTTATTGAGACGAATACATTCGATCCGTGGAACCGTGCTCATTGACCGATAAGCCCCCGTTGCCAGCGAAGCGACAGGCCCGAGAGGCGAACGAGCAACCAGTCGGACATGAGACCGAACAATCCGACGCTGATGATCGCAGCCACGATGAGGTCGAGGCGGTTTACCTGATAGGCCGACCATAGCGCGTAACCAAGGCCGCCCTGTACGGCGAGCATTTCGGCGACAATGACGAGCACCCACGACAGCCCTAGGCCGATCCGCAAGCCGGCGAACACCGCCGGCAAGGTGGACGGCAAGACGACGCGCCACAAAACTTTGCGCGAAGGCGTTCCCAGCATGCGCGCGGCCCGGATAAGCGTTCGCGGCGTCTGGCGTGCGCCGGCGGCGATATTGGTGGCAATCGGAAAGAACGCACCGAAGGCAATTAGCGATATCGCCGCCTTCTCGTGAATGCCGAAAAAGAAAACGACGAACGGCACCCAGGCCGTCGTCGGAATGGCGCGTAGGAAATTGACGAAATTCTCGAACAGGTCGTTCACCAAAGCGTACCAGCCGAGCATCAAGCCGAAGGTCGCACCTGCCGCCGAGGCAATGGCAAAGCCGATGGCGACGCGGCGCAGGCTCAACAGCGCATAGGTGGCCCATGTGCCCGAGTACCACGCCAGGGGTGTGACGGGACCGGCGATCCAATCGTACCAGCTTTCGATAACTGCTGCAGGCGACGGAATCGACGCGGAAGGCGCCCACCCCGTCACGGAGGAGAGCTGCCAGACCGCTACGATAACGGCAGGAACGATGAGACCCCGTAGAACTCGGCTGGCGAAGAGCCGGTTAGGCCAGGGCCGGCTCAACGGTTCATCAACGGCGGATTGTTCCTGCGCTACAGCTTGGCTTGTCGGCTGCGCCATGGCGACTACCGTCGAACGATCGCCAGGGCTTCCTTCGGCGGGCCGGTCAATTCATCGCGGCTCTTGCCGCTGGCCGCCATCAGCGGAGTGAAATCAATGAGGCTTTCGACCTTGCCGGACGTATCGGTCTTGGTGAAACCAAATTGCGGGCCGAGCTTCGCCGCGCCGAGGATCGCCTTGACGTCGATTTTTTCGCTGAAGACCATGTTGCGGAACGACAGCGCCGCCACTTCCGACGTGACGCCGGTGACGCTCACCAAGAGCTTCTTGAAATATTCTTCGTCTTTGATCTCCTGCATGCTGGCGAGGTACGCCTTCATGAGGTTCGTAGACAGTTCCTTGTCGGCCAACAGTTCCGTACTGGCGAGTAGCCCTGAATTCGCATTCCCCAGCGAACAAGCGCCGATATCAAGCTTGGGCGGATAGTGACCAACACCCGACACGACCAGGAGGTCGGACTGGGGTGAGAACAGAACAACCCCCTCGACGTCGCCGCGACGAAGCGCTTCCGTTGCCGTCGCGCCGACCGAAACATTGACGAGGTTGATCTTGCCGACGTCCGCGCCGCCTTCCTTGGCCGCGATGAGGAACTGCACGCGCGCCCAGGTCCCTGGAACGACGCCAATGTTCTTGCCCTCAAGTTCGGACCATTTGTTCACCTCGACGCCCTTGCGCACGACGATATTCTGCGCGCCGTACTGGTTTGCAGCGATATAGCGGAGGTTCGTGATGTTCTGATCGGAAACGGTTGCCATCGTATCGATGCCGCAGGTCGCGGCATTGGTCTGCCCGAGGTTCGCGGCGCGCGCCTGGTCGGCATAGGTGAATAGAATCGACATTTCGACGCTGAAGCCGAAGCGCGGCGCCACCGTGCCGAGGTTCCAAACCGGCGCGGCCGCGTTCCGTGACGCGGCTATTTTAACGACCGGACCGGCGGCTGCGTACACGACATTCGCAACTGAAATTCCAGCCAGTCCAGCCGCTGCCGAACTCAGAAAAGCGCGGCGGTTGAGCGGAATCCTGCTGGTCATAGCTCAGGCCCTTTCATGTCCGGCGCGGCTGTACTTATTTTGGCATATGTCCCGTTTTTGATACTCGTATCCTTTTCCATACGGTGTCAACTCCAGTGATTGGGCAAACTGCCCTTGGCACGGGTAATGTTCGCCCAATCCCGGCGACTTCTTAGGCGGTCCAATGCGTGGAATTGCTTCTACTACTCGATCCGCAAACCGATGGCGTCAATCATCTCGCGCCATTTCGCGATGTCGTTGCGGTAGAGCATCGCGGCTTCGGCAGGCGTGCCATATAGCGGTTCGTAGCCGACCGGGGTAATCCGGGCGACAATCTCCGGATCCTTCATGATGTCCTCGATAGCCGTGTTCAATTTTTCGACGATATCGGCAGGCACGTTGGCGGGCGCCAAAATGCCGGCCCAGGACAACGCGGTGAAACCGGGATAGCCCAATTCGGCGTAGGTCGGCACATCCGGCAGCAACGGGAAACGCTTCTCACCGGCGACAGCCAAACCGCGTAGCGCGCCCGACGTGATGTGCGGGACAAAACCGCCCGCCAGCGCGGTTGCTGCAAGGTCGATGTGACCGGCCAGGATCGCGTTCAACATCGGCGCGCCGCCTTGATAAGGCACATGCGTCGCTTGGGTCTTCGCCTTTTCTTTGAAGAAGTATTCGGTAACGATATAAGACGCGCTGCCCGTGCCCGCGGTGCCGAAATTGGTCGGCTGCGTTTTCGATCGCTCAACGACCTCCGTCAGCGTCGCAGCCCTCTTCCCGTTATTAGCCAGAATCTCCGGTGTTGATGCGACAATCGCAACAGTCACAAAATCAGTCCCGTGATATCCGGGAGTCTTGTATAGCGTCTCATTAATTGCAATGGCTGTTGATGTCGCCAACAGCGTGTAGCCATCTGGTGCCGCCTTCGCGACAAAGCGATGCGCTATGTTGCCGGCTGCACCCGGGCGATTTTCGATGACGACCGGCTGACCAAACCGCTGCGACAGTTTCTGGCCGACGAGCCGTGCAATCGTGTCGACGAAGCCTCCCGCAGCAAAGCTCACGACAATGGTGATTGCCCGCGACGGATAACTTTGCGCGGCAGCAGGCTGTATGCCGATGATAATGCCGATGCCAACAGTCAAGGCGCGGAGAAGAGCCGCGAGCGTCATTGAAAATCCGATCTTGATCAACTCACAACCGGCACATTCAAACTAGTGTGTAAATGCGCCTTGTCCAGCGCGAACGAGCATTCCACTCATGCGTTAATCGCGGCGAGCGCCGCGAGATGGAACGCGCCATCATCGCGGTGGTTGGATTGCTGATGCTGATCGGCATCGTCAAGAAGAACGCGATTATGATGATCGACGTTGCCTTGGTGGCCCAGCGCGAAGGAAAGCCTCGCATAGGCGCCACTCGGAGCGAATACCGAAGCAGTAGCCCACAATCAGCATGCGGATCATCAATTCGGGATCGACCGATGGCCGACCCATCGTGCTATAGAAGCCGGCCAGTTCCCGCCTCAACTCGCCAAGCTCGGCGAACCTGTCGATCGACCGCAAGAGATGACTGGCCGGACCGTGGGTTTCCAGCGAGAACTCATAGAACAGAGCAGCCTGATCGACTTGCCGATGTCCCATCATGATCTTCAGTCCTGCTTTGTTGCAGCGACTGAATCAGCCAACATCATCCCGCGCAACTGCCGACTTTTTCAACAAAATCGGTCCAAAATAGACATGTGGGGCCGTATCCGCTTTGCATGGCAGCGAGATTCGGCAATTGCGGGCCACTTGCACGCGACGAGCGGCCGGAGCAATCTTGGCTGGAAAGCCCAAATTGACAAGCAAGAGTCGCTGGCGCGCTTTGGTGTCCGGCTGCTACCTTCTGCACGCTCTTAAATACTCGGAGAAGTTCTGATGGGTGATATATATCCGCCGGTTCGTGTGGCAGCCGTTCAGGCCGCCTCGGTTTTTCTCGACCGCGAAGGATCGACGGAGAAAGCATGTCGGCTGATTGGTGAAGCCGGTGCTCAGGGCGCCCGCGTGATCGGTTTTCCCGAAGGCTTCATTCCGGCCCACCCGGTTTGGTTTCATCATCACGCCGCGTCTGGCGGGATCGCGAATAAGCTTTCCGTGGAGTTATTTAAGAACTCGGTTGAGGTTCCCGGCCCCGAAACGGAGGCGCTTTGCGCGGCTGCGCGCGACGCGAATGCCTATGTCGTCATCGGGGTGTGCGAGAAGCTGCCGAACACGCTGGGCACTCTTTTCAACACGCAGCTCTATATCGGACCGGATGGCAGTCTTATCCGCAAGCACCAGAAGATCATGCCGACGGTGGGAGAACGGCTGGTGCACACGGGCGGGCATGGCGATACGTTCGGCGCCTTTGCAACCGAGTTCGGGCCCGCGTCCGGACTTATCTGCGGTGAGAATTCGAACCCGCTCGCGATTTTCGCACTGATCGCCGAAGGTACCCGCATTCATGTCATGAGCTGGCCCAATCATTTCCCGACGAGTGGCGATCCTCTGCGCAACCGGGTCGCTATCGACACCCAGGCCTTCGCTCAAATGAGCAAAGCCTTCGTCATTTCCGCTTGCGGGACCGTCGACGAACGCATGATCGAGATGCTCAAGGTCGGCGCGGAGGGCGAACAGTTCCTGAGAAATCCGGACTGCTGCGGCGGCAGTATGATCGTCAATCCAATGAGCCGGATCATCGCCGGACCGATGGGACCGGAAGAAGGAATCCTGTACGCCGACTGCGATCTGGAGCTGGCCATCCAGATGAAGCTTCGCCATGACTTCGCCGGCCATTACAATCGCCCCGACATCTTCCAACTTCATGTCAATCGCGCGGCGCCTCAGCTCTATCACGTGCATAATGCGGAATTCCCGCTTCAGCTTGCCGTGGACGCGGTGAGCGCCCTTCCGCAACCGGCCGCACGCTTAACGGCTCCAGATGCAGAGCCTTAGCCGTAATTTGACGAGGTAACGTTGCACCGGACAGCTGTCCGCTTTCTGCCGATATTGTTGCAAAAGTCTTAAATCACGGAGCGACGACTTTCCCGCCAGACAAGGCAGGCCGCGACCGCCTATTAATACGGCCTCGGGCTTATTATCGAGGTCGCCGGTGGGTTCATCGCTGTGCGATAAGGCCGGATTCAAACCAAACCCCGTGAACATTAATACCGGCGCCGCGTTCGGAGGGCCACTGACTTCGGCTTGCTTCGATGAAATGCGTGGCAGATCTACCCATTTTCTGCAATCTAACCAACGCGCGCATCTCCAGATCACCGGGGTGAAATCTGAATCAGGTCCGCAAGCTGTTCCTTGGTCAGTTCGGTGGCGGTGAACTTCAATGCGACCGCGTCCTTGACGATGGAATCCAGGCCTGTGATTTTATCCGGCTCGACCGAGGGCCGCGGGAAGAAGTCATCTCGTGTCCGCTTGGCCTTCTCGATGCTAATCTTCAGCCAATCGGCATAGACTTTCAGCGCGGCCGGGTCGGTGTACATGTAGTTCACCGTCTCGCGGTAGGCCTTCATGTAACGTGCGACGATATCCTTGTTGGCCTTCAGATAATTCGCATTGGCGATGTTCAGCCGTACCGTCTGGCCCTTGAACGCATCGGCGTCGTTGCCGGTGGCGATGATTCTGATCTGCTTCGCATCGAGCTGGTCGAGGCCGAAAGGCGGCGCGGCCCAGCCGACATCGACCTGGCCCGACATGACGGCCGTCAAATTCGTCGATGGTCCGCCCAAAGCCGTTGGTTTGGCCTTGAGTTGGTACTGCTTCATGAACGCGGTGACGATGCCGTGGGTCGACGAGCCGTTGGTCGAATAGCCGATGATCTTGTCGTCGGTGTCCTTCAGCGTTTTGATCGTCGAGTCAGCTTTGACGTACCAATAGAGATCGCCGGCGCCGGTCGTCTCGGCGCCGATGACGCGTACCGGCGCTCCCTTGGAATAGGCGCTCATGACGCCCATCACGCCCGCCGCGATGCCGAGATCGACGCTGCCGGAGATGACGGCTTGCTGAGTCTCGCCCGCGCCATTGGTATAGACGAGGTCCAGTACCAGGCCGTGCTTCTTGAAGATTCCGGCGAGCTGACCGACCTCGGACACGGAGGTGTCCCAGTTGCCGCGCTGGCCGACGGCGAGCTTGATCGTGTCGTCGGCAAAGGCCGCGGTGGCCGTGAGTGTCAGTGCTGCTATTGCGCAGCCAAGCTTGTTTTTCCTCATCGTATCCTCCCCTTCGATGTTTTGTTTTTATGATGATTTGACGGCTTGCCGGACCCTTTCCTGTGGCGCTTCGCTGCCGCCGCCGAGGCTGCGCCAATTTGTCGTTTTTGGCACGACCCCTTCGTACGAACTGATGGTCGCATGGATGACATGCGGCTCCTCTTTGCCGATGGCCGGGCCACCTTTGCTCATGGCGTGCGCGGCCTCGACCATCAGGCGGCGGAACGCCACCACGGCGACGTCGCTCGCGCCGACGCGCTCTCTCGACCGGTCGCTGATCGGGCCCATGCCCTCCCACATCGCGATGTCCTGGTTCGGAATGCCGGCGATGCCGGTGAAATTTCCGTCCTTCATGGCGGCGCGGTCTTGCTTGTAGAGATTGTCGCCGGTGCGGATGCCGTCGAAGTTCTTGTCGACGTCGACGCCCCATTGCAGCACGTTGAATTTCCGCCAGGCGTCAGCCTCGATGCCGGGTTTGTCCGCGCCGTTCCAGGCGATGAAGTAGAAGATCGTGGTGTTGTCGTCTTCCGGCGTCAGCAGTGTCGCGACGTTGTGAACGTTGTTCGGCGGGATCAGCGCCGTGAACGGCGCGATGTAAACGGTGGTGCGAATGTAATCATGCGTCGCGTCGTTCATGATCGGCCGGCGGATCGCCGCGTAGCGAAATCCATAGCTGGTGCGTTCGATCTGAAAGCGCGGCGCCTTGTCGGTTGACGGCCGCAGCCAATTCACGTCGGTCGCTTCGGCGCCTTCGACCTGCGCCGGCACCATGTCGGAGGAATGCAGGGTCGAGGAGTGGGCCGAATCGATCTGGCCCTCGAGAATCTGCGCCCAGTTGCAGCGCACCCGCACTTTGGTGGCGCTGACGCGCGCGTCTGGCGTCGGCGCGAAGGCCGGCGCTTCGAATTCGCGCATCTCCTCGGGCGGGCCCATATACGCCCAGACGAAGCCACCGGCTTCGCGCGCCGGATAGGACTTGTGCTTCACCCGGTCCGGGATGAGACTGTGTTCGGGCTCCGACGCCATCTCGACCACGTTGCCGTCGACGTCGAATTTCCAGCCATGATACAGGCAGCGCAGGCCGCACTCTTCGTTGCGCGCGAACACCAGCGAGGCGCGCCGGTGCGAGCAGTATTCGTCGAGGACGCCGATGCGTCCCCTGCTGTCGCGGAACACCACGAGATCCTCGCCGAGCAGCCGCACCTTGACCGGCGCGCCGTCGGGTTCGGCGACTTCCTCGGACAGGCAGGCGGCGATCCAGTGCCGGCGCATGATCTGGCCCATCGGCGCGTCGCCCTCGACGCGGCACAGCAGATCGTTTTCCTCAGGGGTCATCATGGTGGCGTTTCCCTCGCGAGTGCGTCATTACAGTTTCCTGTCGCGCGCTCTTTCTTAGATATCTAAGTATAGACTATTGTATGTCTCTAACCTTGTCGAGGCGGGCTGGACCGTGAATACGCAACGCAAGCTGCGTCTGGGAGTGGCAGGCCTTGGGCGCGCCTTC
>Ga0193699_10000916_pt1 | contig 11930 bp, 13 predicted proteins | sample L3c2metaG_FD_160095 | JGI IMG/M metagenome (GOLD analysis project Ga0193699, IMG submission 160095) | Soil microbial communities from a riparian zone of the East river system, Colorado, United States - L3c2 | ecosystem: Environmental > Terrestrial > Soil > Riparian zone | place: USA: East... | reverse complement strand
GGCGATCGCGTCGCTCGTCGACTCGGGCGGATACCGCGCAGTCGTGATGGACTTCGAGGGAATGACACCGCGCGATCTCGACCAGCTGCTCACCGTCACAAAAGCGGTCGCCGACTCTGTGCGCGCACATGGCGTTACAACGGTCGTCATCGCGGTTCCAGGAGCCGACACCGCCGCATACCCGGCCGCGCTTCTCCTCCAGTCGGCGGATTTCATCATGCCGGTGCTGTACGACCAGCACTGGGCGACTTCGCCGCCCGGACCGGTCGCGGCTCCGGACTGGGTCAATCGCAATCTCGGCACACGCGTAGCGGAAGTCGGCGCGGCGAGAATCGTCGCTGCGTTTCCACTTTACGGTTATCGATGGCGCCGAAGTGCTCCAGCGGAAGTCATCAGCTACGACGACGCACGTCGCCTCACCACGATGACCAATACACCGCTCACTCGAGACCACGCGTCCGCGACGCTCCACGCAGTCTCCCCAGAAGGCTGGGAAATCTTTGTGAGCGATCGCGTCCTGCTCGAGACGCTCGTCCGCGAAGCGAGAGAGCTGGGTGTGACCACGTTTGCGTTGTGGCGGCTCGGACTCGAGGATCCGGCCGTGTGGGAAATGATCGGCCGCTAAACGATCAGCAGGTCCTTCTGATAATCCGCTGGCGTGATGAGAAGGCCGTCCGCACCGATGAAGCCGTTGACCTCGCTGCGCATTCCGACGTCTCCGGCGAGGTAGATACCCGGCTCGATCGAGAAGCCTACGCCCGGGATGAGTGAGCGCTCTTCACGCGTTTCCAGATTGTCGATGTGGGGGCCGGAGCCGTGCAAGTCACGCGGATCGATCGAGTGGCCGGTGCGGTGGATGAAGAATTCGCCGTAGCCGCGCTTGGTGATCACATCCCGGGCGGCGTCGTCAACCTCGCCGCCACGCACCGGCTTGCGCGCGTCGATTCTTTTCTGGAGAAGCGAGATCGCGGCGTCGCGTGCGTCGCGCACCGCCAGCCAAATGCTCTTGTCGCGCTCGCTTGGCGGGCCGAGTGATCCCATCCAGGTCTGATCGGCGAAGACTCCGGCCTTTTCGCGCGCCCACAGGTCCACGAGGAGGATGTCGCCGCGATTGATCGTGGCCGATTTGTCGGCCGTCGGTTCGTAATGAGGATTTGCGGCGTTCGGACCGATCGCGACTATGGGACCGTGGTCCGTCTCCAGTCCGCTCGCCTCGAACTTTTCCTTGATCCAGCTCTGGAGCGCGTATTCGGTTAGCGGATTCGCGCTGTCGGCGCGGCTTCCGGCGAGCCGTATCGCCTGCTCGCCAATCGTGGCTACGGCGCGCGCGGCCCGCTCATGCGATGCGCGCTGTTTGTCGCTCCATACTGCGTAAAACGTGGAGACGAGATCGGCGGACGAAACGACAGTCGCACCAGCGGTTCGCACCATCTCGAGCACCCCCGCCGGAATGCGATCGAGATATGGAACGGCATCACCCGGGGAGTATTCCATTGCCACGCGCTTCCCATTGACCAGCTCTCTGAGCAGCGATTCCAGCAGACGCCAGCTGCTGTATTTCTCCTTTCGCCATTTAGCCGGCCAGCCAGCCCACGGGCCCTGTTCGATAGCGTGCGTGATCGCGACCGGAGCGCCCTTGCGCGGGATGTAGACGAAGAATCGACGCGTGGTCATCCCCGGCAGCTCGAGCATGCCCACGGCCACGGGATTCAGTCCGTGAAAATCGTAAAGAAGCCAGCCATCGAGCCCGGCTCGATCGAGCGCGGACTGCAGGGCGGGCAAAGAGTCGGGCCCGAGCGCCACGAATGCCTATGGAGCGGTTTTCACTGCGCGCCATTCCGCGCGCCACTCACACGTATCTTCGCCGCGCTCGCGGCAATGCACGTGGTCGATCATCCCGCCACCGTTGACGAGCAGCCGCAGCATCTCGCGCAGCGCTGCCTCGTAGTAAAGGCAGCCAATGCCCTTGGCCGCAGTGCCGAATGTGACCGTCTCCTTGATCCCGACGACGATCGACGAGCCGACTCGCCGCACCGACGCGCCGAGGTATTTGTTTCCCGCCTTTTTGAGCTGGCGGAAAGCGAGCGGGCGGGCGAGGAACCCGGGCAGCAAGTGAATGATCTGTCGCCGGCTGGCAGAGATCATCTCGTACATGCGATTGGCGACGATGGTGCCGGCGCGAGTGAATATCCCCTCGGCATCCGGTCTGCGCCCGATGAGGCGAGCGATGCCGGTGGCCTCGTCAATCGCGATCTGCTGATTGCGCTTGAGCGCTTCCTTGTAGCGCCTGATCTGCGCGATCACGGTATCGCTCAATCCCAGTCGCTTGTTCCGATGCTCCTGCACATATTCGACTTCGACATCGTCACCTTCAGGGATGTCGAGCGTGCGAACTGCTTCGAGGAGACTGAGGGGGACTATGGGATTTACAGTGCCGGGCATTTAGTTGATTGGCGGAGAGCGCAAGCTAACCGTCGCTCGAAGCCCCTTCAAGCAGGAGACCGTGAAGTCGCCGCTCGCCGAAAATCAAGTATCGGGTCGTCGCCGACTGAAGTGCTGACTCGCGCAGCAGTTGGCGCGTTGCTATCAGTGCTCATTGCGCTCTCGGCGCTCCGCGCGCGTTCGCTTGCGACGAGCGGCGCGATCGCGGCCTCGGTGGTGGGAACCATCTCGATCGCCGCCGGCTGGAGCTGGGGCGCGCTTCTTATCGCGATGTTCGTCTCGGCGAGCGCGCTGTCGAGGTTGGGCGAGCGCCAAAAGGCCGAGCGCGTTGGTGCGGTAGTGGAGAAAAGCGGCGAGCGCGATGCCGCCCAGGTGCTCGCGAACGGCGGAGTGTACGCTCTGGCAGCACTCGGATTCCTCTTCGGTGCGTCACCGATGTGGTATGCGATTGGAGCCGGCGCTCTCGCCGCGTCCGCAGCCGACACCTGGGCGACCGAAATCGGAACGCTCGCTCGGACAGACCCAATTTCCATAATCTCGGGTAGGAGAGTCGCACCCGGGACTTCCGGCGGCATCTCGCTTCTCGGCACAGTCGCCAGTGTGGGGGGCGCCCTGTTCATAGGTGTCATAGGGGTGCTGGCAGCCTGGCCTGTGCCGTTCGCCGCCATTGCCCTAGGTGGGGTAGCCGGGGCGTTGGCAGATTCCCTGCTTGGTGCTACGGTGCAGTCGCGGCGCTGGTGCGACCTATGCGAGGTGTCCACGGAGCGCGCCGTCCACAGCTGCGGCACAGCAACCCGGCATTCGGGCGGTCTCGTGGGATTGAACAACGATGCGGTCAATGCGCTCTGCTCCAGCGTGGGCGCGCTGGTAACTTTGGTGTTGTCTTGAACGGCGCGAGCACTCGCGCGGTGGATTGATGAACTCGAACGCTGGATTGGGTACGGACGGGAGGGCGCGGGTGCTGCTCGTGAGCACGAATCGCGAACGGCAACCGTACCCAGTAGTGCCGAACGGACTGGCCTGCGTCGCCTCCGCGCTCGATGCCGCCGGACATCACGTGCGATTTCTCGATCTTTGCTTTGCAAGAAACCCCGTGGCCAGTGTTCGGAGCGCAGCAGCCGAGTTTCGGCCCGATATCATCGGCGTCTCGGTTCGGAACATCGACAACAGCGACGCGATAGCCCTCCGACATTACACTCCGGAAGCGCGCGACATCCTGCTCGCGCTCCGCGAGGCGGCCCCCGCGGCAAAAATCATCGCGGGCGGCGCGGCATTCGGTGTAGCGCCCGAAGCACTGTTCCGGGATCTCGCGGTCGACTACGCTGTCGCCGGAGACGGGGAGAGGGCGAGCGTGGCCCTGGTCGATGCTCTGTGCTCCGGCGTCCCGGTCGAGAATCTGCCCGGGCTCGTGCGCGACCGGAATGGCACAGTCGTTTTTACTCCACCGGGCGAAGACGCCGACCTCGATTCCCTTCCGCGCCCTGCGCTGCATCGCTGGATTGATCTTCCACGTTATCAGCGGCACGGCGCGACGATCCCGATTCAGACCAAACGCGGCTGCGTGTATAAGTGCGTCTATTGCACGTACCGCAATGTGGAGGGGTGGGGATATCGCACGCGTGATCCGGAGCTGGTAGCGGACGAGATCGAGGAGCTGAAGGTGAAAGCGGGCATACGGCACTTCGACTTTGTGGACTCCACTTTCAATTCCCCGCCAGGGCATGCGTTGCAGGTTTGCGAAGCGATTGCGCGGCGGAAGCTGGGAGTTCACCTCGACACCACCAACTTCACGCCCGCGACCGCCTCGACCGAGCTGCTGAGCGCGATGAAGATGGCGGGCTTTCGCTCGCTCGGGATAACCGCGGAAAGTGCCAGCGATCCCGTTCTCGCGAAACTGGAGAAGGGGTTCAACGCAGCCAAGGTGCGGGAGGTCGCCGAGCGGGTCGAGAAGCAGGGCATCAAGACCCTTTGGATCTTCCTCGTCGGAGGACCGGGAGAGACCCGCCTGACCATGGAGGAGACGCTTTCATTCGCGAAATGGCGCCTCCTCAGGGGCGACGCGGTCTATCTCACGGTGGGACTTCGCATCTACCCGGGCACCACGCTGCACAGAATCGCAATTGCCGAGGGTGTGGTCCCGGCCAATAGTACCCTGCTGGATCCGACGTTCTACTTTTCAAACCAATTGCGGTTCGAAACCGCTGTCGTACGACTCAAGCGATTCGCGGCCGATCATCCACGGTTCATGTTCTCGGCGGACTCCAGATCGGTGGTCCTGCCATATCTGACGCGCGCGGCGTCGGTTCTCCGTCTGCCGCGGCCACACTGGCAATACATGGGACTGTTCCAGCGCGTCGCACGCGCGATCGGATAGAGTGGGCCAGCACCTGGACGCGGAAGTCATAGTGGTCGGCGGCGGACCCGCCGGAGCGTCAACGGCATGGGCGCTTGCACAGGAAGGAGTCGACGTGCTCGTCCTCGACCGGGCGAAGTTTCCGCGCGACAAAGTGTGCGCCGAGTACCTGAGTCCACAGGCGTCGAGAATCCTGTCGGACATGGGCGTGCTCGACGAAATCGAGCGCACCGAACCGGCGCACCTCGCTGGAATGAGAATCCGCGCCCCCAATGGCCATATAGCGAACGGTGAGTTCGCCGCCAATCACGGGTTCCGCGCTTTCCGCGACACGGGTCTCGCAATCCGGAGGATGATTCTCGATGAGATCGTCCTTCGCGGGGCGCGCACGGCCGGAGCGCGCGTCGAGGAATCCGTGCGGGTGACTGATCTCGCGAAGAACGGTTCGGCGCGGGTCAGCGGTGTCACGGTGCTCGATTCAGATGGGCCGCGGACGCTCCGGGCGCGATACGTCGTCGGCGCCGACGGACTGCGCTCCGTCATCGGACGGCGTCTCGGGCTGATGCGAACGAGCCGAATCTGGCCGCAACGCATTGCACTCGTCGCGCACTACCGGAAGGTGCAGGGCGTTACCGACATGGGTGAGATGCACGTGGATTACGACGGCTACTTCGGCATCGTCGATGTCGGCGACGGACGAATGAACGTCGCGGTCGTCGTTCCGATTTCGCGCGCGAAGGAGATCGGCGAGGACAAAGCCGAATTCTTCGAGCGCTGGATTGCGTCGCGACCACATCTGGCGGAACGGTTCGCCGGAGCAGAGCGGATCACGCCGGTACGCGCGACGGGTCCGTTCGCGAATGTTTCGCGCCGCGCCTGGTCGCCGGGAGCGGCGCTCGTCGGGGATGCGGCGGATTTCTTCGATCCATTTACCGGCGAGGGCATTTACGCGGCGCTTCGAGGCGGGGAGCTTCTCGCGCCCTATCTCGCTGAAGCGCTCGTCCGCTCCCCAAAGGAGGAAAGCCGGATTCTTTCGGGATACGACCGAGCGAGGAAGCGGGAATTCGGCGGAAAATGGAAGCTCGAGAGAATCGTCGGCATGGCCATCGCCTACCCATATTTTCTCAACAACGCGGCCAAGGTCCTGTCGCGACGGAAGGACCTGGCAGACCTGCTGGTCGGGGTCGCGGGCGATTTCGTTCCCACGAGCGTCGTGCTCACCCCCCGCTTCCTCTTCAACCTCTTTATCTCACCGGCATTCAGAAATTGAGCGTCAACCCAGACGAGTTTCGGGCGGTACTTGGACGGTTTCCATCGGGTGTGACGGTCGTGACCACGAAAGGCGCAGATGGTTCCGACCAGGGAATGACGGTGAGCGCGTTCTGCTCGGTGAGTCTCGAGCCACCGCTCGTCCTCGTCTGCATTGAGAAGTCAGCTTCCGTATACAAGTCGCTCACAACCGCGGCAGGATTCGCGGTCAACATCCTGTCGGCAAAGCAGGAGCAGGTCGCCCGCCGCTTTTCGATAGTCGACATCGACAGGTTCGAGGGCGTCGGCTTCACCAGATCGTCGAGCGGATACGCGATTCTCGACGACGTTCTCGGCGTGCTCGAGTGCCGCCGCGTTGCGCTGCACGATGCGGGCGACCACACGATCATCCTTGGCGAAGTGGAGGCGACGAGGGTGGAGACGGGGACGCCGCTACTCTACTACCGCGGCGGTTACGCGCAACTGGAGCATTAGCAACGTGCGCGGCATTCTGACGCCGTCGCGAAGAAGGGGCGTTGAGATCCTCGATCTGCCCGATGTCGATCCCGAAGTGGTCAAACGCTCGCTCGCCGACGTGGCCCGGGCCAACGCTCTGTTCGGTGGAACCAGCTCCGCGCTGGACGAGCTGGCGAACGCGTTGAAGGAAGTCCCGCGCGAAGCGACGCTGCTCGATGTGGGTACTGGCCTCGGCGACATTCCCTGCCGCGCCAGAGAGGAAGCGCGCCGAAACGGCGTCGAGCTCACGACAATCGGACTCGATTCGGCGGCCGAGCTCGCGTCCGCAAGCCGGTCGTCGGTCGACTTCGCCGTATGTGCGGACGCGCTGCGGCTCCCGTTCGCCGACAACAGCGTCGACATCGTGATGTGCTCGCAGGTGCTGCATCACTTCGTCGGCAGGGAGTCGGCGGAGCTGCTGCGCGAGATGGATCGCGTCGCACGGGTGCGCGTGATCGTGAGCGACATCAGGCGGAGCTGGATTGCTGCTGCCGGCCTGTGGCTCGCATCGTTTCCCCTTCGATTTCATGCCGTTAGCCGCCACGATGGTGTCGTCTCCGTGATGCGGGGTTTCACGCCCGAGGAGCTCGAGGATACAGTGCATGAAGCGATTTCACGGAGGCCGGTGGCGCACCGCCGCCGTGCATTTCGCGTGACGACGAGCTGGGCACCAGTGCACCCATGACAAGAGAGCTTGCGCCTCCGTTCCAGCTAGGGCCGATGCCGCTGGGCTGTTCGATGGAGGAGGTCGATTCTCAATACGTGCACGCTTCGGCGCACCTGATGTTCGAGTTGGCCTCGAGAGTCGAGAAATGGCCCGCATATCTTCCGCACTACCGGTACGTGAGGTTTCGCGAGAAACGCTCTGACGGCGGCGGCGTTGTGGAGATGTCCGCCAATCGGCCGTTCGCGGTCAGGGCACGGCTGGGATCGTCGCCAATCAACTGGCCGACGTGGTGGCTGTCGGAGATGTCGGTCGATGAGGCGAAGCCATCGATCCGATTCAGGCACATTGGGGGTATTACGAAAGGAATGGAAGTGGAATGGACGTTCATTCCCGCGCCGAACGGCGCGCACGTACGAATCGTGCATTTATGGGATGGACCGAACTGGCCGGTGATCGGACCATTCGCGGCCACGTACGTAATTGGACCAGTGTTCGTGCACGGAATTGCGTCCCGCACTCTCGCCGGACTCGCGACTGTAGCAGAGAAGAAAGCCCGTAATCAGCAGTAAACCGAGGTATCAGTGAAGAGACGCAGAGTTGTAATAACCGGCATCGGCCCGATCACCCCAATCGGAACCACCCGTGACGCTTTTTGGTCCGGACTCGAGCAGCAGCGCTCCGCGGTCCGCTCGCTGACGCGTTTCGATCCCTCGGAGTTCCGCAGTCACAATGCGGCGGAGATCAACGACTTCGTTCCCTCGGACCATCTCGACCACAAGCGCGCCAAGCGGCTCGACCGGTTCGCGCAGTTCTCCGTGGTCGGCGCCCAGATGGCTTTAGCCGACGCGAATCTCGACCTGGCGAAGGAAGACCGCGAGCGCATCGGAGCCAACATGGGCACGGCGCTGGGTGGAATCAGCTACGCCGAGGGCCAGCTGGCTGTGTATCTCACACAAGGATTGCGGGCCGTGGACGCAACGCTCGCGCTCGCGGTATTCGGTGGAGCGGCGAGCTGCAACATCGCGATCGAGCTCGGCGTCATGGGCCCGAACTCGACCAACGCCATGAGCTGCGCGTCGGGAACGATCGCGATCGGCGACGCTTTCAGGCAAATACGTGACGGCTACGCCGACGTGATGATCGCGGGCGGTGCGGAGGCCCCTCTCGCTCCTCTCTGCTTCGGTGCGTTTGCGCTCATCCGCGCGATGTCGACGCGCAACGAAGCGCCCGAGATGGCGTCGCGTCCGTTCGACAAGGATCGCGACGGATTCGTGATGGGCGAGGGAGCCGCGGTCCTCATTCTCGAGGAATACGAGCGCGCGAAATCACGGGGTGCGCCGATCTACGCCGAAGTCGCCGGCTACGGCACCACGAACGACGCGCACCACATGACGGCTCCGCGTCCAGACGGCTCGCAGGCGGCGAGATCGATGCGACTGGCGCTCGACGACGCTCATGTGTCCGCCGGAGAGATCGGCTACGTAAACACGCACGGAAGCTCGACGCCGCTCAACGATACGACCGAGACCATGGCCATCAAGCAGGTGTTGGGCGATGGCGCATACCGGATTCCGATGAGTGGCACAAAGGGATACTACGGCCACGCGCTCGGCGCATCGGGAGCGATCGAGACGGCCATCTGCGCGCTCGCGATCGAGCGCGAATGGCTTCCACCGACCGTCAATCTCCAGGTTGCGGACAAGGCGTGCGATCTTAACTTTCTGCCAGGCACCGGGCGGAAGGAACGCGTCGAGCACATGCTCACCAACTCCTTCGGCTTCGGCGGAATAAATGCCGCGCTGATATTGCGCCGGGTGATCTAGAGATCTCACGCGCCGCGGCCCCATCAATCTTGCCGTAGCAGGGGGCAGCAATGCGGGACTCATGGCGCCATTTCGCAGCTGAATTCATCGGTACTTTCGCTCTCGTATTCGTGGGGAGCGGCGCGATCATGACGGCGCGCATGTCGCAGAGTCCCGCTGGCCTGGTCGAAGTCGCGCTCGCACACGGACTCATCCTGGCCGTGATGGTGAGCGCGCTGATGCGCATCTCGGGGCACTTCAATCCGGCGGTGACGCTCGGATTTCTCGCCACGCGACGCATCGATGCGATGATGGCCGCGCTCTACATCGTCGCGCAGATCATCGGCGCTATCGCGGCGGGATATGCGCTCAAGGCAACATTTCCGGACTCGATATTCACCGCGACGCGAGGCGGCGGCCAGGCGATAGCGCTCGACGTAACGGGCGGCCAGGCATTTCTGCTGGAAGCGATTGCCACGTTTTTCCTGGCGTTCGTGGTTTTTGGAACGGCGGTCGATCTGAAAGGCCCGAAGGTCGGCGGCCTGGCCATCGGTTTTGTCGTAGCGGCTGACATACTCGTGATCGGGCCGCTCACCGGCGCTTCCATGAATCCGGCGCGCTCGTTCGGGCCGGCGGTGGCGAGTGGCGTCTACGAAGCACAGCTACTGTATTGGTTCGCCCCGATCACGGGTGCGCTGGTGGCGTCGCTTCTCTATGAGTTCCTGTTCATGCGCCGCGGGCGCGAGCCCGCCGACCACGGCGAGCTGAGGCCATAACGCTTAGACCGAGCTGCGTCAGTTCACTCGCGGGCGCAGCCGGTCAGTGAAAAGCAGGAACGAGAGCGCCAGCAGTGCCTGAGCGAGCATAAGGAAGCCGGCTAGAACCGGCGCCATCTCCTGGTCGGCGTGGTCGATGTTGTGGATGATGCCCAGAATCAGTCCACCTGCTCCGATGCAGGCCGCGAGCCCTTCGCCGGCGAATAGCGCGCCCGTGGCAATGCCGCCCCAGGGATCAAGCTCACCGTGCAGGTAAAGGATCGTGTACCCTCCCTGAATGAGGAGTGATGCGCCGATGAACAACACGATGATCGGCACTCGCTCCCACATCAGTGCGTAAGTCGCTATCAGCACGAGTCCGCCGGCGCAGTTGGCGACCGATGCGAGGAATACGAACAATCTCAACACTCAATTCTCCATGAGGGTAGTGCCTGCAAGATACGCATCTACTTTGCGGTGTCAAGTACTTTGCGTTGCGGCAGCGATCAACCGCGGGGCCAATCTGAAGGGCGTCCGTCAGGGTTCTGTCGGTGCCCCCGCATCCTTCCACGCACGCCAGCCGCCCGCCATCGAAAGGATGTTCGTGTATCCCATTTTCTGCAGGCTGTCCGCCGTCAGTGCGGAGCGGAACCCACCGCCGCAATAGAGAATCAGCTCGGCGCCCTTGTCGGGAACACGCTGCTCGATGTCGCGCTCGATCACACCCCGGCCCATGTGCTCGGCGCCGCGAGCGTGACCAGCCGCCCACTCGTTGTCCTCGCGAACATCTATGAGCCTGGCCTTCCCGGCGTCAAGCTTGCGGCGTGCTTCAGCGACGTCAATCTCGCGGATACGCGATCTCGCGTCGTCTGCGATCTTGAGAAATCCGGGGGAATGCTTCACACGCCTGCGGGGGCGCGCTTGCCGGTCATCTGCTTCAACCCCAGGTGGGCACCTCGCCGAGCGACGAGCTCCGCGGTTGCTACGGCCGCGGCGGACAGCGCGGTCCAGGCGAGCGCCTGCGACCAGCTGTCGCCTCGCTTGAACGTCGGAGGCTCATCGTCCTTCCAGGCGCGCCAACCGCTGTCCAGTCCGCGCTCCATCAATCTCCCCGCCACCATCGCGGCGCCGGCCCCGACCAGAAGCCACGTCGTCCGCCGCGAATTGTCTTTGCGTTTCACCCGCGCCGTCCTTTTCACCTGCACCGTCCTGTGGTTGTCCAGGGAAATGAGGCAAGCGCGGTGCCGCGCCCGTCACCACCCCTCGCGCTTTTTCAATGAAGTAATGTGTGCGACGTGATGTCGCCCATGCCACGCGTACAATCCAAGCATCTGCCTTAGTGTAAGCAGCCGGCCGTGTTCCGGATGCCGCAATCCGCGGTTGAAATCCGCAGGATCCATGGACCGGAGTAGCGCCACCCAGCGCAGGTGCAGCGCGTCGAGCAGATCGAGCGAGACATCTATCGGCACTTTGCGGGAATCAGGAAGCTCGGCCCAGGCGGCCTCGTTGTACGGCTTGATAGTCGGCTCGTCTTCGGTGAGCGCGAGCTTGAAGCGCGTGTACGCGTTCAGGTGGCTGTCGGGGAGGTGATGCACGACTTGCTTCACCGTCCAGCCTCCGGGCCGGTACCGCGTCGCCAGCTGATCGGGTGAAAGACCTGCGACCGCCCCTCGGAGGGCGCCCGGAGCTTCCGCGATTGCGGTGATCAAGGTCGGGATGTCCGAGTCGGCTATTGGTGCATCGAAATCGAACTTCCCGACCGGATAGCGCAGCTCTGGTTCCTGTAAAGTTGTCGTCATGAGAGTGATGGCAATTGGTTAGGCAATTCGCTCGGGCATGCGCACGGCCACGGCGGATCCGTCGGCGACAAATGCCGATGAGGGAGTTCCCGAGATTATAGTCGCGAACGGCTCGTCGTAGAATTCCCCCAGCGGGCCGTCCACCTCGCACCGAACGTCGGGCCAGACGTTCCACCGCGCGTGTTGGACGCGATACTCAATCGTGCCAGCGTTGCGCTGTCTGGTGTAACCCCAACCCCGCTCTGAAAGAAACTCCTCGTCCGAGCCGGCCTCCATGGTCCGCGCTGGTCCGTCGACGTGAAGCGTTATGCGGCAGCGCTCGCGGAGCGCGCCGAATCGATACTCGAT
>Ga0193699_10000915_pt1 | contig 11931 bp, 11 predicted proteins | sample L3c2metaG_FD_160095 | JGI IMG/M metagenome (GOLD analysis project Ga0193699, IMG submission 160095) | Soil microbial communities from a riparian zone of the East river system, Colorado, United States - L3c2 | ecosystem: Environmental > Terrestrial > Soil > Riparian zone | place: USA: East... | reverse complement strand
TCCCATTCCGGGCTTCTGCGAGCCTTGGCCGGGGAAAAGAAGTACGATGTCCACCGCTTAAAAGCGAATGACCATCGACGCCCAGGTAAAGCCGGCGCCGAATGCGACCATCATCACGGTCGATCCGTCCTTGATCCGTCCCGACTCTATCGCCTCGTTGAGCGCAATTGGAATCGAGGCCGACGATGTGTTGCCGTACCGGTCGACGTTCACGTACACCTTTTCCATCGGGATACCGGAGTGTTTTGCGGTCGCCTCGATGATCCTGACATTCGCCTGATGAGGGATGAGCAGGTCGATATCCGAGCCCGTCAGTCGCGCGCCGTCGAGGGCGCGATCAGCCGCATCGGACATCGAACGCACGGCGTGCTTGAACACTTCGCGGCCCGCCATCTTCACCAGATGCGAGCGTTTCTCGAGTACTTCAGCGGACATCGGCGTGGTTGCGCCGCCATCGGGACGATATAGAAGATCCGCCAGATTGCCGTCGCTCCGCATGTAAGCGGACAGGATTCCCTTTCCGTGCTTGCTGCGCTTTAGCACGGCCGCGCCGGCGCCATCTCCGAAAAGCACGCACGTCGATCTGTCCTTCCAATCCACAATGGCGCTCATCTTCTCCGAACCGATCACCAACGCCGTCTCGGCTGTGCCCGACATGATCAGACCTTCGGCCGTGCTCATTGCGTAGAGCCAGCCAGCGCAGGCGGCGCCGATGTCGAACGCAGCCGCTCGCGTTGCACCCAGCTCCGCCTGGATGTCTACCGCGGTCGAAGGAAGGAGCCTATCCGGTGTGGCCGTGCTGAGAACGATCACGTCTATTTCCCCGGGATGCACCCCGGCGACTTCCATCGCCTTTCGACCGGCTTCGGAAGCCATCGAGCTAGTCGTCTCGCCGTTTTTTGCGATTCGCCGCTCGACGATTCCACTTCGCTCGAAGATCCACTCGTGCGATGTCTCGATGCCTATCGCCGCGAAGTCGTGATTCGTCATCACGTGCGACGGAACTCCGCGTCCTGTGCCCACGACAGCGGCGATTGGTCGCTTCACGCCGACTCCGCCAGCGCGCTGATGGCGGGCGCTGCTGCCTGAAGCTTCTCACCGATCAGATCGTTCATGCCCGTCTCGACCGCTCTGACCGCAACCTTGATTGCATTCTTGATCGCGCGCGGCGGAGAGTTGCCGTGGCAGATGATGCTGACACCTTTCACTCCGAGCAGCGGCGCGCCGCCGTAGTTGGTGGCATCGAATATTTTGAGAGCCGATTTCACGTGCTCGGCGTTGATGCCGGGGTGTTCGCTCAGGACGCGAACAATCATCGGCGCCACGGCTTCATAGAACTTGAGGACCACGTTGCCGACGAAACCGTCGCAGATGACGACATCGAAGGGACCGCGATCGCTAGCACCCGCGGGGAGATCGCGCCCCTCGAGGTTGCCGTGAAAGTTGAATCCGGCTTTCTGGAAGAGCACGTGAGCCTCCTTCACGACCGCGTTTCCCTTCTCCGGCTCCTCTCCGATGGATAGAAGTCCGATCGAAGGATTGGACCGGCCAAAGATGCACTCAGCGTAAACCGCGCCAAGCCACGCAAACTGGAGAAGCTCCTTGGTGGAGCAGTCGACGTTCGCGCCGGAATCGAGGACGATGACCGGATTGCGAGCGGTCGGGAATACGGTGGCGATGGCGGGCCGAGTCAATCCTGGCTGAAGCTTGAGCAGCATGGCCGACGAGGCCATCTGCGCGCCGGTGTTGCCGGCGGACACAAACGCGTCGGATTTCCCATCGACCTGCATTTTCAGGCCGACGACCATCGAGCTGTTCGGCTTTTTTCTCAGCGCCGCCGTCGGCTTCTCCGACATGGCGATGATGTCGGGCGCCTCGACGATCGTGATGCGATCGCGCACCGCGGAGGCCTGCGACAGCTCCCCTGCGAGCAGGGTTGCCAGCTGTGATTCAATGACTGCTGTTTGCCCGACCAGCTGCACGATGTGCGCTGCGTCAAGCTCCTGGAGTGCGAGTATGGCGCCGGCAATTGCCGCTTTGGGAGCGAAGTCTCCTCCCATAGCGTCCAACGCTATTCGCGCCAACCTATGCTTCCTTCGGCTCTACTCGCTGTTCGCCATCGTAGTATCCGCACTCTGCGCAGACATGATGCGGACGCCTCATGCTCTGGCAGCGGGGACACTTTTGAATGACGATGGCAGGCGCGATCTTGTGGGTGTTGCGCGCGCGCTTTTTCCGTTTCGATGTGCGTCGCTTTGGGACGGCCATTGTATCTGTTCCTGAAGTAGTGTGACGAGCTAGTGTGGGTCGCCCTGATGCCTGAGCAACGCGCCCCAGCGCGAATCAGTCGAGGTCGGTGTGCAGCTGCAAGTGCTTTCGTTCAGGTTGGTGCCACATGTCGCGCACAGGCCTTTGCAATCGTCCGTGCACTGGACGTACGCAGGCGCCGTGAGCAGCCACGTCTCTCTGACCGCGGCGCGAAGGTCGAGCAGTCTCGCGTTCGGGTCGAAAAGAAAAACCTCCGGATCATCGGCTTCTTCCGCCCCAATCTCGGCGAGAAGGAAGTGTATATCCTCGCTCACTTCGACGTTGACCGGTTCAAGACAGCGCCGGCAGGGCAGCTCGAAGCGGCCCACCATTCTGCCCGTGAAATAGAACCTTCCCTCACCCGCGCTCGAGAGCCTTCCAGTGACCCAGATCGGGTCGGTTGGACGGTTATCGCCTTCTTCCCAAATGGGGTCGTCAGGTTCAACGGAGCCGTCCACCTGAACGGCCTTCGTCTCCAGCGAGCGTAGGTCAAACGACAGCATAAGCCCTTTAAGCTAGCGGGTTTATAGACTCGATTCCAGTGTGCGGCCGACGCTTTTTTCCGTGCTGCTCAACTGAAGACTACCTGCTGGGAGCCGTGGGCGGAGCCGCTGAGGGCCTCGGGCTTACTGCCAGCCAAACTCTCTCAGACCAAATCGGATTCGGCGAAAAAGAATGTTGACTCCCGCTGAGCGTTTTCATCCGAGTCGGACGCGTGGATCGCGTTCCGCTCCTTCGATTCGGCGTACAGCTTCCGAACTGTCCCCGGCTCGGCTTCAGCGGGGTCGGTTGCGCCGATCGTCTTCCGAAGTGTAGCGACCGCGTCGGCCCGCTCGAGTACGATGGGCATGCATTTCCCCGAAGTCATGAAACGAACGAGCGGCGCGAAGAAGGGACGCTCCCGATGCACCTCGTAGAACTTTGAGGCCTGAGCTTGGGTCAGCTGCATCACGCGGGCTGCGACGACTCTGAAACCCGCCTTTTCCAGATGCGCGATGATCAGGCCGCCCTTACCGGCGTTGAAGGCGTCGGGCTTGATGATGGTGAGAGTTCTGTTGCCAGACATTTATGGTTTCTGTCCTAGCGCATTGCGCTCTTGAGTAAGTCGACGACATCGATGGGACGCTTGGCGACGCCCACGCCGTTCTCTTCGAATGACTGCATCTTTTCCGCTGCTGTCCCAGCCGAACCGGATATGATTGCACCCGCATGGCCCATCCTGCGTCCCGGCGGTGCTGTCTGGCCGGCGATGAATCCGATGACTGGTTTCTTCATCTTCTCCTTGACGAACCGCGCCGCTTCCTGCTCGTCCGTTCCCCCAATCTCGCCGATCATCACCACCGCCTTGGTCTGCGGGTCCTTCTCGAATGCGTCCAGGCAATCGATGAAATTCGTTCCGTTGATGGGATCGCCTCCGATACCCACGCAGGTCGTCTGCCCGATTTTGGCGCGAGTCATCTGATAGACCACTTCGTAGGTCAGCGTTCCTGAGCGGCTGACCAGGCCGACCGGCCCCGGTGTGCAGATTCTGCCGGGGATGATTCCGACCTTGGACTGGCCGGGAGTGATCAAGCCCGGACAATTCGCGCCAAGCAGCCGTGCGCCCCGCTCCTTCACGAACGGATACACCCGAGTCATGTCGAGAACGGGAACCCCTTCTGTGATGCAGACGATGAACGGGATTCCGCCGTCGGCAGCTTCCATCATCGCATCCGCGGCGAAAGGCGGCGGGACGTAGATCACCGTCGTGTTGGCGCCGGTTTCCTTCACCGCCTGCGCGACCGTGTTGAAGATCGGCACCTTGTTCTCGAACTTCTGCCCGCCTTTGCCGGGCGTGACACCCGCAACGACCTGAGTGCCGTACTCGATCATCTGCTTCGCGTGGAACGACCCGTCTCGACCGGTGATTCCCTGCACGAGCAAGCGTGTGTTCTTGTCGATGAAGATGCTCACGCGGCCTTCCCTCCGGTCGCGAGCGCAACTGCCTTCTTCACTGCTTCGTCCATGTCGGTCATCGCGGAGAGCCCGTTCTCCTTCAGGATCTTGACCGCGATTTCTTCGTTGGTGCCGGTCAGGCGAATGACGAGAGGCACCTTGAGTGGATTCTGCTTGATCGCCGTCACGATTCCATTTGCGACGTCATCGGTGCGGGTGATTCCGCCGAATATGTTGAAGAGAATAGCCTTGACGTTCCTGTCGCTGGTGATGATGCGCAGCGCGGCGACGACCTTTTCCGGATTCGACGAGCCACCGATGTCGAGGAAGTTTGCCGGCTCGCCGCCGTAGTATTTGACCAGATCCATGGTTGCCATCGCGAGTCCGGCACCGTTCACGATGCAGCCGACATTTCCCTCGAGCTTGATGAAAGTGAGGCTCGCCTTTCTCGCCTCGACTTCGCTCGGATCCTCAGCCGACTCGTCGCGAAGAGCGGCGATGTCGGGACGGCGATCGAGCTCGTTGTCGTCGATCACCATCTTGGCGTCCAGGGCGACGATGTCCCCGGCAGGCGTCGTGACCAGGGGGTTGATCTCTGCCAACGATCCGCCGTTCTCGGCGAACGCCTTGTAGAGCTGCAGCAGTATCTTCGCGGCGGCGCGAACCTGCTTCAAGTCGGAATAAAGGAAGAACGCGAGCTGCATCGCCTCGTACATCTGCAGCCCGTAACGCGGATCAACGGGATGACGCCGAATCTTGTCGGGAGTCTTGGCGGCTACTTCCTCGACGTCTATGCCGCCCGCGGGACTGGCCATCAACACCGCTCGCTTGGAGGCGCGGTCGACGATGATCCCTACGTACGCTTCGCTGGCGATATCAGCGGCAGGCGTGACGAGAACTTTCTGTACGGGAAGTCCCTTGATGGTCAGCTTGAGGATCTGAGCCGCGACGCTCTTTGCCTCCTCAGGAGTCTTCGCGAGTTTCACGCCTCCGGCTTTCCCGCGCCCGCCGGCGTGAACCTGGGCCTTCACGACTACCGTCGACCCAAACTTTCTCGCGATTGCTTCTGCTTCCTGCGGTGTGGAGGCAATCTCACCCGGTGGGATCGGAATTCCGTACTTCCGGAAGATCTCCTTTGCCTGGTACTCGTGGATATTCACTCTAGCTCCGAACGCGTGCGAGCGCGCTGTTTATCGATTTGGAGGGTTGTTTCAAGGAAGGATTTCAGTGCCGCCGACGCCTTGTACCGCTGCTCTTCCCTTGCTCAGCTCAGTAATAATGGCACGGCCCTGTGTTCGACGCACGTAATCTGCCGCGGCCGCAACCTTGGGAGCCATGCTTCCTTCGCCGAACGCGCCTTCGCGCCCGAGTCGATCGGCTTCGTTCACGCTCATCGAGCTGATTGCGCGCTTCTCGTCGGTGCCCCACCCAGTATAAACTGCATCGACGTCGGTGAGAATCAGGAACAGCTCTGCGCCAAGCTCCCTCGCGAGAACCGCGGCGGCGAGATCCTTGTCAACCACGGCGTCAACGCCTTCGAGGCCCAACAACGGATCGCGGTACACGGGGATCCCGCCGCCGCCGCACGCGATGACTACGGTGTCGCGCTCGACGAGACTGCGGATCGTCGTCAGCTCGTGAATCGCCAACGGCTTCGGACTCCCGACAACCCGGCGAAATCGTCCTTTCGCATCTTTCTTGACCGGGTGTCCCTGCAAACGAAGCTCTCTCGCCCGCGCGACCGAGATGCCGTGTCCGATGAACTTCTTCGGATCCTTCAGCGCCGGATCGTCCGCGGCGACCTCGACCTGGGTGAGGATCGTGACGACATCCCTCGCGTTGCCGGCTTTGCGCAGCGCGTTCTCGAGTGACTGTTGAAGCATGTAGCCGATCCATCCAGCGGTGCCTGCCACCAACACCCCGAGCGGGAGGGGTGCGACTTCGCTGCGCGCCTTCTCGTTGCGTACGAGCTCGTCACCAACTTGCGGGCCGTTGCCGTGCACGACTACCACGCGCCAACCCTCGAGGGCGAAGTCCACGATCGGTCCGAGACTCTCTCTCGTGTGGCGGAATTGATCGGCGATGGTGGAATGCTCGCCCGGCGGCGAGAGTGCGTTGCCTCCGACGGCGATGACGGCGGTGCGCGAAGAGTTAGTCAAAACGGCCTGCGGCGAGCGATGAGGGTGCCGAGTGAATCAAAGGCGATTCCGAACTCCTTTAGATTCGCCGCAGCGAGCGCGGCACGCATCCGATTGTACAGACGCGTCACCGCCGCCCTGAACGTTGAATCGCTGGGAGAAAGGGGCGACTCGGATGACACCGGCACCCAAGGAGTCGTGGTGAGGTCACGCGCAATTCCCGGTGCGCGGTAATCGGACGAATTTGGAAACGCCGTCATCCAGGCTACGGAGATGGGATCGGGCGACGGATCTGCCGCGATCATCACCCGAGCGGTTCGCGCGTTGACGAGAGCGGTCGCGGCATGCTTGAAGTAGCTGCGCTCCTCGCCGGCAAGAACGTAATGCTGGCTGAGCGGATAATTGGATGACGCAGAGTACAGCTCGAGCTTCCAGTAGAGTGTGTCGGCGTGGAACATGGGCTCGACCATGCTCCCCTGGGCAAAGGCCGGAGCCAGGGCTTTGACGCGGTTCCGAACGTCGCGCCCTGTCACGAGTCTCGCTCGGCGAGGAATCGAATCGGAAAGGATGTCGAACGACTGGTATGCCCAGGCATATCCCAACCGGGACAGCCCTTCGCCGAGTCGCTGGCCTGCCACGTCGAGTCGTGGATCATCGATGACAACCAACCCGCGCGCCCCCGGGTACACGAGCGAATCCTGTCTCATCAGCTGCTGTCCGGGCGCGCTGGCGGCCACAGTATCCAGTGAAGCGGAGACCGCGGATTTGGGCAGCATCTCCAGCGATGAAGCATTGAGATCGTAGGCTCGTCGTGTGAAGTCAGCGCGAGTGGCCACGTACGGCCTTTCGCGCACGATCTGCGCTTCCTTCGATGTCAAGCGATGCACGAGAAGTGGTACGACCGCTTGCACGGAGATGGACAGGACCACGATGACGGTTACGGCGACGAAGCTCGTACGCAGCTGGCCGGTCCAGCCGCTGAGTAGAACGGTGATGGCTGCCGCGGCCGTAGCGATCCAGAGTAGAAGAAGGCCGGGTAGCAGCCACTGATGATCGACGTAGGAAAAAACCCCTTCCTCCCCCCCGCCTCGTATCATGAGATCGTAGGACTGGAGTCGATAGCTCCACATCGTGAGCAGAAGCAGAAGTGCGGCCAGGACACTCAAGTGCCGGCGGACGCGCGCACTCATCCGGATTCCGGCGCGCTCCCAGCGCAGTCCAGGTGTGAGAGAGTACAGGACTACGCACACGATCGATACGCCTACGATCAGCAGCATCGCCCACGAGTACATCGACTTCTCGAACGGAAGCCACGTCGTGTAGAACGCGAGGTCATGCTGGAAGTACGGGTCGCTCTCGCGGAACCTGACACCGAGGCGCACAAGCGCGAGCGATGTCCACTTTGGCAGCGCGGGAGTGACCGCCGCTGCGATCACGACCGACAGCAGGAACGCAAATCGGTCCAGATACTTCCTCGGCACCGCCTCACCGAATTCCACGTTGGCGAGACGCCGCGGCAACGTCAGGGTGCCGATGCTCCGTCCGAGCGCTGAAAGATTCACGAACGCAACGAAGACCGCGATCACGGATCCGATCCCGTACATGAGCAGAAGGTCGCCCGCTCTCTCTTCCCAGAGTGGAGAAGCGCCCATCGCTGCATACCAGGCGTAGTCCGCGAAAAGAGCAGAAAGAGTACGTCCGCCGACGAGAAGCGCGGCCGCGATGACGACCCCGATGAGGAGGCGTCGGCGAGCCATCACATCAAACCTTGACGCCTTTCGCGCGGAGCCAGCCCTGCATCTCGGACTGAATCTTCTCGAGCTGCTCCCTTGTGCGCGCTTCGAACCGCATCACCAGCACCGGCTGAGTATTCGAAGCCCGGATGAGGCCCCAGCCGTCACCGAAGAGAACGCGCACGCCGTCGACCGTTATGACCTTGTATTTGGCGCTGAAGTACTTCGTGGCCTCTTCGACGATTCCGAACTTCTTGTCGTCGGGACAGTCGACGCGAATCTCCGGGGTCGAGACGAAGCGCGGTACGTCGGCGAGAAGATCGCGAACGCTCTTGCCGGAATCAGCGACAATGTGGAGGAGTCTTGCGGCGCCATACAACGCGTCGTCGAAACCATAGAAACCCTCGGAGAAGAACATGTGGCCCGACATCTCACCGCCGACGGGAGCGTGAGTCTCGTGCATCTTCTTCTCGATGAGCGAGTGGCCGGTCTTCCACATGACGGGTATGCCCCCGGCCTTCTCCACTGCTTCCGGTAATGCCTGCGAAGCCTTGACGTCGAAAACAATCGACTGGCCCTTACCCGTCCGAGCCAGAGCGTCCCGCGCGTAGATGATGAGGAGGTAGTCGCCCCAGATTATCTCGCCAGTGTTGTCGATCACACCGATGCGATCTGCGTCGCCGTCGAAGGCGATCCCGATGTCGGCTCGATTCTTCTTCACCGCGGCGATCAGAGCCTCGACGTTCTTTGGAACCGTCGGATCCGGATGGTGATTCGGGAAAGTTCCGTCGCTCTCGCAGAACAGGCAACACGGCCTGATGCCCAGCTTCGGAAACAGCTGCGGCGCAACCAGAGACCCCGCCCCATTGCCGCAGTCGATGACGACCTTCATGTCTCGGGAAAGCTTGCCGACACGAGTAGCGATGTCGGTGACGTATCGATCTATGACCTCCTCTTTCCGCAGCGATCCTTTGCCGCGCGGAAACTTTCCAGCAACCGCGAGATCATACAGGTGCTGGATGTCAGCGCCGTAGATGGAGGTCGTTTCGAGGCCAAGCTTGAATCCGTTGTACTCGGGTGGGTTGTGCGAGCCGGTGATCTGGATGCCGCCGACTACATCGAGATTGTGCTGGGACCAATATGCGAGCGGCGTCGGAACGATTCCGATATCGACGACATCGATGCCGCTCGCGAGAAGGCCGGAGACCAACGCGCGGTGCAGCTTCTCACCCGAAGGCCGGTTGTCGCGCCCGACGGCGAGCGTCCCCTTCACGCCTTTTTCAGCGAGAAACGCCGCGTATGCGCCCGCGACCAGCGTGGCAGCTTCTTCGGTGAGATCCTTTCCCGCGACACCACGAATGTCGTACTCGCGGAAAATGGCGCGTGACAATGCCATCTGAACTACTGAGGTCTGAGTACGACGACTTCCTTGTTCACCGTCGGAGTGCTGCGCTGCGTGAGCGAGACAACGGCATCGGGGAACAAGCCGAAGATCAGGATCACGGCTGCGGAACCCCACACGACCACGCGCGTCCAGCCGCCCGTGCGGGCGGGCAATGGCAAATTGGCAGCGCGCGGTTTCATGAACATCACCATCACCACGTAGAGGTAGTATCCCGCGCTTACCAGACTCGTGACAACGAGTATTACGGCCAGTCTTGTCTGCGGCACGGGAGCTTGCAGCGCCGCCTGGAGAACGTACCACTTCGCGAAGAAACCGATTCCGCCGAAAATCGGAAAACCGAGCAGGGCCAGCATGAACACCGCCATGGCAACGGCCAAGCCTGGCCTGACGCTCCACAGTCCCGCGTATTCTTCGACTCCCATTCGATCTTCACCTGAGGTGCCAGCGCGACGATCACCGCAAAGGCGCCAAGCGTCGCCATCGTATAGGCGAACAGGTAGAACATGAATGCGGAGCTGCCGAGCTTCGTGCCGACGACCATCGCGACGAGAATGTACCCGGCGTGCGCGATGCTCGAGTACGCGAGCAGCCGCTTGATGTTCCGCTGAGCCAATGCAACCAGATTGCCGACGACCATCGTCACGACGGCGAGCCACCAGATTGGCAGGTGCCAGGTCGCAAGCAGAGCCGGGAACGCTTCCAGCCACAGCCTGAAGAAGGCAGCGAAGGCAGCGGCCTTCACCGCCGCAGCCATGTAGGCAGTGATGGGCGTTGGCGCGCCTTCGTAGACATCCGGAGCCCACATGTGGAACGGCGCCGCGGCGACCTTGAATCCAAAGCCGACGACCAGCAGTGCGACCCCAACTAGCAGAAGACCACTGTTCTGCAGATTGAACCGGCTGATGTTTGCCGCGATCACGGAGAAATTCGTGGCGCCGGTCGCTCCGTAGACGAGCGCGATGCCATACAAGAGAAACGCCGTCGAAAACGCACCCAGCAGGAAATACTTGATGGCGCCCTCAGCGGAGCGCTCGCGACGGCGATTGAGGCCAACGAGAATGTAAATGGCGACCGACATCAGCTCGATGCCAAGGAACACGATGATCAGGTCGCGCGCAGCGGCGAGGATCATCATGCCCGAAGTCGCGAGCAGGAGAAGAACGTGGGTCTCCCCCGGCGTGATTCCTTCGCGAGCATTGTAGTCGAGCGACATCGCGATCGTGCCGATGGTGGCGATGAGGAAGATCTCATCCGCCGCCCAACGAAAATTGTCCACCGCGATGGGACCACCGGTCGCGGGCCAGCTACGATACGCGTAGTAACCGACCGCCACCATCGTGAATATGCAGAGGGCAATGCTGAAGATTCCGACATTGCGTTGATGTTCGTTGCTCTCGGGCCGCCAACCGGACCAGAGGAGCAGGATCATCGCGCCGCCCATGAGCAGAAGGTCGGGGCCCAGTGCGGCTGACAGCTGCGCCGGCATGCTCAGATCGAAGGTCATTATCGAACCACCTCGCTGACGCGAGTGGGAATCCCGCCGCTCTGAACGCGGTCGACGAGCAGCTGCGCTGATCCTTCCATCCTTCGGAGAACCGGCGCTGGATAGACGCCGAGCCAGATTATGACGGCGATCAACGGCACGAGCAGCGCCACCTCACGCCTGTTCAGGTCCGGCAAGTGAGTGTTCTCCGGCTTGTCGAGGGGATTGAACAGGATTCGCTGCAGAGCCCAAAGGAGGTACGCAGCGGCGAAGATCACACCGGTGGTCGCGATGATCGTGAGGACCGGATAAGTCTTGAACGATCCCAGCAATACCAGGAACTCACCCACGAATCCGTTCGTGCCGGGCAGACCGATGCTGCTGAGCGACACGAAAGTCAGAGCCGCCGCGAAGAGTGGGACGACCCGCGCGATTCCCCCGTAGGCGTCGATGAGGCGCGAGTGCTTTCGCTCGTAGATCATGCCGACGAGCAAGAACAGCGCGCCGGTAGAGATTCCATGGTTGATCATGATCAGGAGGGCGCCCTGGACGCTTTGCAGCGTGAGCGCGAAAATCCCAAGCATGACGAATCCGAGGTGGCTCACCGACGAATACGCGACGAGCTTCTTGAAGTCCGGCTGAACCATCGCGACCAGCGCGCCGTAAATGATTCCGATCACTGCCAGGATCAGTATGATCATCCTGATCGTCGGATTCATCGCCGCACCGGGAAACAATGGCAGCGCGAATCGGAGGAAGCCGAAAGTTCCCATCTTCAGCATGATGCCGGCGAGGATGACGGAGCCGGCCGTCGGCGCTTCGACGTGTGCGTCGGGAAGCCACGTATGGAACGGGAACATCGGCACCTTCACCGCGAAGGCGAGAAAGAACGCAGCGAACAGCCACAGCGCGGTGCGCTCCGGAACGCCT
>Ga0193699_10000914_pt1 | contig 11932 bp, 7 predicted proteins | sample L3c2metaG_FD_160095 | JGI IMG/M metagenome (GOLD analysis project Ga0193699, IMG submission 160095) | Soil microbial communities from a riparian zone of the East river system, Colorado, United States - L3c2 | ecosystem: Environmental > Terrestrial > Soil > Riparian zone | place: USA: East River... | reverse complement strand
CGTCTTTGAGGTACTGGAAGGTGCCGCGGTGCCGCGCGTTGTCGGCCGACAGGTCGCCGAGCACGAGGAAGGTGCGGCCGTAATAGCTCAGCGCCTGGAGCCCGTCGTAGGCGCCGATGAGTGCGGCGCGCGCCGTCGGCGCATCCACGATCTGGTTCTCGCTCGGGACGCGATCAACCGGCTCGGTCTGCAATGCGCTGTCACATCCGGCGGCGGCGCACAGCGCCAGCCCCGCCAGCAGGGGTCGTAGTCTCATGATCTTCTCGATCCTCGATAGGTGGTTCGCGTTGGCCGGGCGGCTCACCAGCCACCGCTGATGCCGAAGGTGATCGTCCGCGCGAGCGGATAGGCGTAGTAGTCCGTGCCGCTCACGACGTTGGCGTCGGAGCCGGCACTGTTCACGTCCGGGTTGTAGCCGGTGTACTTCGTGAAGGTGTGGAGGTTTCGGCCGGAGACGGAGACCTTCGCGTTGTCCATGCCGAGGCGCGCCGCCAACGAGTTGGGCAGGCGATACGAGAGTGTCACCTCGCCGATGCGCAGATACGATCCGTCCTCGATGAAGCGGCTGCTGATGAGGCTCGCCCCCGACACGCAGTCGTAGCTCATGCGGGGCGTGTTCGTCACGTCGCCCGGCTTCTGCCACCGATCGAGGATGATGGTGGACTTGTTGTCGTAGCTGCAGCCGCCGTCGTCGGTGAAGATGCGCATCATGTTGAAGATGTCGTTCCCCTTGCTGAACTGCACGAACGTCCGCAGGTCGAAGTTGCGCAGGGTGAAGACGTTCGTGAGGCCGCCGTAGAAATCGGGCTGCGGGTTGCCGACGATCATGCGGTCGGAGGCCGTGATGCCGGGGACGCCGTCGACGTCGCGGATGATCGCGTCGCCCGTCGCCGGATCCACCCCATCGAACTTGTACATGTAGAAGGCGCCCAGCGGCTGACCCACGGCCACGATGCTGGTCTCGCGGCCATTGATGCCGTCCGTGAACTGCTGATTGTTGTACAGCTCGTCGACCTTGTTCCGATTGAACGTGAGGTTCAAGTCCGTCGTCCAGCCGAATCCCCGCGACGGCGTCGATTGCACGTTGACGGTGGAGATGCCGAGATCGACACCCTGGTTGGTGATGCTGCCGACGTTGTCCCAGACGCTCGTGAATCCGCTCACGCGCGAGATCGGCCGCTGGACGAGCAGGTCGGTCGTGTGTCGCCGGTAGTAGTCGGCGATGAGGCCGAGCCGGCCGCCGAACAGGGCCAGATCCATCCCGCCGTCGAACTCGCTGGTGGACTCCCAGCGCAGCGCCGGATTGCCCAGCGCGCCGAGCGCGATCCCGGGCGTGCCGCTGTAGGGCGCGCCGGAGGCGGTGCTGAGCGAGGCGAAGTCACCGATCCCCTGATTGCCGGTGATGCCGAAGCTTCCGCGCAGCTTCAGCGTCGCGTACCGGGCGAGGGGCGCGGCGAACGACTCGTCGCTCACCAGCCACCCGACCGACGCGGCCGGGAAATAGCCCCACCGGTTGGCCTGCCCGAAGCGCGACGACCCATCGGCGCGGAAGCTCGCCGACAGGAGGTAGCGGTCCTTGAGGGAATAGTTCGCCCGGGAGAAGTACGAGACGAGGTTGTTCTCCGTGGCGCTGCCGTCGTACTCGGTGACGTTGGCGGCGTTGCCGACGTACGTGGTGAAGCCGCTCGTGAAGCCCTCGCCTCGAATGAAGTTCAGGTCACTCTTGTTGTACTCCACGCTCGTGCCGCCGATGATCGACAGCTGGTGCGCGCCGCCGAGACGCGGGCTCGCCGTGAGGAAGCTCTCGAGCACGTACTTCGTCGCGTTGGTGTGGTCGGTCTTGCCGACGCCGTTCGCGCTCGCGGCGTAGGTCCCGTCCACGCGCGGCGACTGCCACTGAAGCTCGTCCAGGCCGAGAACGTCCGCGCCCACGCGGTCGGTGAACGTGTAGCGGCCCTCGATGTTGCCGAGCGCGCGCATGGTGCGGAGGTTGGTGAAGCTGAGGGCGGCGATCGCGACGGGGTTCGAATAGCGCAGCCCGTCGGCGTCGCCACCGAAGCCGCTGCTGCCGCCGAAGATGGGCATCTGGGGCTGCATGCCGATCGCGTTCGTCAGCACGCCGTCGAGGCTGCCGTCGCCCTCGATGCGATCGTTGTTCTCGCGGGTGAGGCCGATGGACGTACGGAGCAGCAGCTTGTCGGTCGCGGCGAAGTCGAGGTTGACGCGGCCGGCCTGGCGCTTGTAGCGCGAGCCGATGACGATGCCGGTCTGATCGAAGCTCGAGCCGGACATGTAGTACTGGATCCGGTCGCTGCCGCCGCTGGACGCGAGCTGGAGATCGCTCACCGGCGCGCCGCGGAACACGGCGCCCTGCCAGTCGTAGGTGTTTGCGTCGTCGACGCCCGGCACGAAGTCGTAGTCGGCCACATCATACCCGTCGTTCAACGCGCTTTCGTTCATGAGAGCGACGTACTGCTTGGCGTCGAGCAGCCCGATCGTCTTGTTCGTCTTCTGGCGGCCGTAGTAGGCGCTGTAGGTGATCTTCGACTTGCCCGCCTGGCCGCGACGGGTCGTGATGAGCACGACGCCGTTGGAGCCGCGCGACCCGTAGATCGCCGTCGCGGCGGCGTCCTTGAGGACGTCGATCGACGCGACCTCGTCAGGGTTGAGCCCGGACAGGGCCGTGACGTCCTGCCCGCCGAGGCCGAGCTGGGTGAAGTTGTCCTGGTGGATCGGCACGCCGTCCACCACGTACAGCGGCTGGTTGCCGGCGTTGATCGACGCCGGGCCGCGGATGCGCAGGGAGATGCCATTGCCGGGGTTGCCGCCGTTCTGCATGACCTGGACGCCCGGCATCTTGCCCTGGAGCGCCGCGTCCACCCCCGCGAGCGGCGTGTTGGCGATCTCCTCCGACGAGACCGAGGCGATGGCGCTGCTCACGTTCTGGCGGCTGCTCGAGCCGTAGCCGACCGAGACGACCTCGGAGAGGAGCGCCGCCACGGGGCGCACCGTGAAGTCGGCCGTCACCGTGTCGCCGGCGACGACCGTCACGCGTCGTTCGGCCGACGCGAAGCCGAGCCGCTGGACGCGGACCGACGTGGGGCCCACCGGGACGCCGCGCAGCATGTACACGCCCAAGTCGGAGGTGAGGGCGGCCCGACTGGTGCCGGTGACGATCACCTGCGCGCCTGGCACGCCGCGCTGCGTTGCGGAATCGGTGACGACACCGCGAATCGTGCCGGTCTGCTGGGCCTCCGCGCGGCGCGCCGCGAGCGGCGTGGCGAGGATCACGGCCGCCAGCGCGGCACCTCGTGTCAATCGGCAGAGCATCATGTTGTTCCTCGTGGGTGGCGACAGGGGAGGGCGCCGACTGCTACGGGAATGGCGTGACGAGCGTTGGACATGAACGGTCGATCACGCTTACGGAACCGGCGCGCGATGCCGGCGCACCGGTGCCGTCGACGCGGCGAGGTGGGACTGGTTGCCGTGGCCCAGCTGCGCGGAGACGCGCGCCGCGGAGCGGCAAAGGAGTGGCGCGAATCGTCGCGCCCGTGCCTTGGTGATGCGATTCGTCGGTCCACCGACGCTGATGGCCGCAACCGCGTCGCCGTGGACGTTGCGAATGGGTGCGGCGACGGCGACGAAGCCGGCCTCGAGCTCCTCGCGGGCGATGGCGAATCCCTGCTTGCGCACCGTCGCGAGCTCGCGCTCGAATGCTGGGCGCGACGTGATAGTGTGGGGCCCGAGTCGGACCAGCAGTCGCGCGGCGATGGGGGGGGGCGGCGGCGCGGCGGCGAGCAACACCTTCCCCGTCGACGTGGCATGCGCGGGCCAGCGCATGCCCACCTCGGGCCGGCTACCGATGAGAAAGTGCCCGTGCACCTCGTCCAGGATGAGCACCTCGTCACCGACGAGCACCTCGAGTGTCACCGTCTCGCCCGTCTCGAGCGCAAGCGCTTCGAGCTCGGGACGGGCGGCGTCGGTGAGGCCGATCGAGCGGCGCGCGCGCGCGCCGAGCCGGATGAGCATGGGGCCGAGCTCGTAGCTCTGCCGCTCCGCGTCGCGTCGCACGAACTCGGCGCGCTCCAGCGCGCCGAGCAGGCGGAAGACGGTCGTCTTGTGCAGTCCCAGTTGCACCGAGAGCTCGGCGAGCCCCGCCGGGACGCGCGCCTCACCAATGGCCTGGAGCACCGCGATCGCTCGGTCGACCGCCTGGGTACCCGTGGCGGCCCTATTGCGCACATCCGTGGAACGCTGTTTCATAATGCGCGCAATGATCGGGCGCGGTACCAGCGCGGTCAAGAGCTTTCCTCATCACCCCTTCGATTCGATGCCTGGTCCGCTCGCCGCTGTCGTCCGCCGCCATCTCGCACGCCTCTCGTTCGCCGTCGTCATCCTCGGGGCGAGCGCCTGTGCCGCCGCGCTTCCGACTCCCGACACCGCACCCGGCGCCGTCGCGTCGCGCCAGGGCACGGCGCCGCGCGGCACGCTGTTCATCGTCGGCGGCGGACCGCAGCCGCCGGCCCTCGTCCGCGAGTTCGTGGACCTCGCTGGCGGCGCCGGCCGGGCACGCATCATCGTGTTCGCGATGGCGAGCTCCGACGGCGCGTCCAGCGGCGAGGAGAAGGCGAAAGATCTCCGCGCCCTCGGCGCCACCGCGGTGAACGTGTTCGCCAACCACGAGCAGGCCAACACCGATTCGGTGGCCCGGCTCCTCGACGGCGCCACGGGCGTGTGGTTCGGCGGCGGCGATCAGGTGCTGCTCGCGCGGGCCCTCCACGGCACCCGGACGGAGCGCGCCATCCGCGAGCGCTACAGGGCGGGGGCGGTGATCGGCGGAACTTCCGCCGGTGCGGCGGTGATGTCGGCGTTGATGATCACCGGCGACGAGCGCCATCCGGGCGGCGCACGGCCGCCGAGCGACAGTAGCGACACGTTCATGACGATCGCGCGCGACAACATCGTCGTCGACTCCGGCTTCGCGCTCCTTCCCGGCGCGATCGTCGACCAGCACTTCGTGCGGCGCAAGCGGCACAACCGCCTGCTCAGCCTCGTGCTGGAGCAGCCGGTACGGCTGGGCGTCGGCATCGACGAATCCACGGCGCTGATCGTGGAGCCCGACGGGCGGTGGCGGGTGGCGGGCGCCAGCGCGGCGATCGTGTACGATGCGCGCCACGCGCCGACCACGCCGGCCGGCAGCACCCTGGGGGCGACCGGCGTCGTCCTGCATGTCCTGCCAGCCGGCAGCCGGTTCGATCCCGCCTCGGGGGCGGCCACGCTCCCCTGAGAAGGGAACGGCGAACGGCACGTGAACGGTGAACGGTGAACGGTGAACGGTGAACGGTGAACGGTGAACCGTGAACCGTAGGGGCGTCGCGAATGCGCGAAGGGCACGCCGGACCGAGTCTGGTGTGCCCTTCAGGTTCACGGTTCAACGAGCCGCGTCGCAGCGAGGTCGGCGTGGATCGGTCGGGCACCGGAGGCTCATGTAATAGTCGAGCGGATGCGCCGGGGCCTCGTACTGCGGCGGGATCGGCAGCCGCGACAGCGTCTGGAAGTAGAGCAGCGACGCGTCCCGCCACCAGCGTGCCTCGCGCTCCTGGATCGCGAGGTTCGCCTGCACCTGGCGGAAGCGCTCGTCGTCGATCTTGCCGGCCACGGTGTTCCACCCGCGCTGCATCGCGCGTACGCTGTCGACGCCGGCGCTGTACCGGTGCACCAGCTCGTCCCACACCGTGCGTCCCGTGGCGATCCGCTCCCGCCATCCGACGTGGTGAAACCAGAGCAGCAACGAGTCCGGCACCGTCGCGCGCGTGCCATAGCGGTCGCGCACCGGCTCGGCATACTGCTCCACCGCATTGCTGCCGCCCTCGGTGCGATCGAAGCCGATCCCTGCGGCGTCAGCGCGGTGGTGGTAGACGGGGGTCCAGTCGGGACGACCGTTCTTCACCCACGGCGCCGGCCCGTAGTGATTCGACGACGCCGTCATCCCGGCCAGTCCGAGCGGTGTCATGTAGCTCACCGCCGCTTCGCGCGACGTCATCATCATGTCGCGCACCGTCGCGACGACGGTCGGATCATTGGAGAGGGTGATCCGCACCCACTCCTCAGCGATGCGGCGCGACGACAGCGTCGGGTCCCACGCGAGCCGCCCGAATGCGTACCAGTTCGCCTGGTTGAAGATCGAGCCGGTCCAGTTGCGATCGCTGCCGATGTTGGCGACGCCGGCGATGCCCGTGCGCGTGTATCCGTGCAACGAGCCATCCACGACGCGCGCGACGGAAGACCCCGTGCCCTTGCGATACGTATCCGCGCGCAGCACCTCCTCGAACAGGGGCCCGAGATACACGAGATGGGCGTCGTTGCCGAGATACTCCTTGGTGAGCTGGAGCTCGAGCATGAGCGGCGTCCGGGGCATCGCGCCGAGCATCGGGTTGAACGGCTCTCTCGGCTGGAAGTCCAGCGGGCCGTTCTTCACCTGCACCATGACGTTGCGCCGGAAGGTGCCGTCGAGCGGCACGAACTCGTCGTAGATCTCGCGCGCGCGGTCGGGCGGCGTGCGGCCGCCCGACATGTAGGCGCGCCAGATCACGACGCCGCCGTGCGGCACGACGGCGTCGGCGATCAGATTCGCCCCGTCGGCGTGGGTGCGCTCGTAGTCTTCGGGTCCCGGCTGTCCCTCGGCGTTGCCCTGCACGAGAAAGCCGCCGAAGTCGGGGATCACCGCGTAGACCTCGTCGGCCTTGTGGCGCCACCACTGGCGCACGACCGGGTCCAGCGGGTCGGCGGTCTTGAGGCCGCCGATCTCGATGGGCGCGCTGAACCGAGCGGTGAGATAGACGCGAATCCCGTACGGACGGAAGACGTCGGCGATCGCAGCGGCCTTGCGGAGATACTCCGGGGTGAGCACCCGGGCGTTCGCGTTCACGTTGGTGAGCACCGTCCCGTTGATGCCGATGGCCGCGTTGGCGCGCGCGTAGTCGCGATAGCGCGGCGACACGTTGGCGGGGAGCTGGCTCCACTCCCAGATGGAGCTGCCGGCGTAGCCGCGCTCCACGCTGCGATCGAGGTTGTCCCAGTGATCGAGCATCCGGAGCTGCACGTGCGGCGCGCTCGACAGCGCGAGGCGCTTCACCGGGCGCTGGGTCTGGAGCTCGCGCATCAGGGCGAACGCGCCATAGAGCACGCCGACGTCGCTGTTGGCGGCGATGACGATGACGGACATGCCGCGCACCGTCATCGTGCGGACCAGATAGCCGTCGCGTCCCACGGCGCGCAGGTCCGCCGCGAGCGGCAGCGCGGCGATGATCGGCGAGCTGGCCCTCGTGCCGGCGATGATCGCGCCGGCGCGACGAGGGCGCGCCTCGACCGGCAACTCGCGGTCGAGCAATCCGCGCAGCCCGGTCGCGAGCTCGTCGCGCGCGGCCGTCAGCGTCGGCGAGCTCCCTTCGACGACGAGGTGCGAGATCGCGGCGCGATATTCGGCCAGCCGGGCCGGATCGGTCACCAGCGAGTAGCGAAGCCACAGGTCGTAGCCGTCGTCGGCGCGGAGCGGCGCACCGGCGCACACGAGCAGCAGGCACGCGGCACCCGCGCTCGCGATACTTCTTGCAGTTGGACGAACCATGCCGGACAGTCTACCCGGGCGCCGGCACCGCCACCATCCGTGACCGCACCTTGCGACCGCGCTGACGGCGACCTAGCGCAGCACGAGCGCGGTAAGATCCTGGAAGCTCGCGACGGTGGCGTTCGCGTCGGACGGGCCTTCGCGCGCGATCACGCCGGCGTACGCGATGAACGCGTCCGTGCCGCGCGGCGCGAAGTGCTCGGATCGCCGCGTGCCGACGAAGAGCGTACGCGGGGACGACGCATACGCGACCCCGAAGTCGCAGCCGACATACGCGCCGATCGCATCGAAGCGAAGACGGGGCGCCCGCAGCTCGTCCGGGCTCACTCCGAGCGCCGTGGCCACACCGAACAGCGCCTCGGCGGCGAGGTCGCTCGCCAGCGCAATGGAGACACCGGCACGCCGCAACTCGGCCACCGCGTCCACGACACCGGGTGCGAGCGCGGCCAGATAGGCCGCGCCAAGCTCGTTGATCTCCGCACGGCGTGGCCGGAGGTGCTTCAGACGCGCCCGCGTCAGGTCGGCCCAGCTCCAGCGCTGCGCCGCTGCTTCCTTCCGCAGCGCCTCGAGCCGGTGTCCCATCTCCGCCCCGCGGCGGGCCGTCAGCCAGCCGAGCCCGTCGAGACTCGAGACGGTCGAGTCGACCTGGAGCACCACCGCCTCAGGCCGATGAAGCGCCTGATCGTCGCGGTCCACCAAATACGGCAAAGCGTCGCCCACGACGGACGGCGTGAATTCGCGTGCTGGCTCCATGGCGCGGCATCCCCCGGTTTCGGATTGATTCGTCACCCCCATGATGCCGGAAGCCTGCATGAAAAGCAACCTTTCAGCCATCATCTTGCGTCCGCGACAGGGGAAATCGGCATCTTGTACAATGAAACGTGCATAAAATGCACGATTTCGTGACACAATCACATACGCGTGCCGGTCCTTCCCTTCACTCAGGACGAGACGCTGGCAAGTTCAGGTGCGCCTCGCGTCCGGTACCAGATCGCGCACGGCGGTCCGGAGATATGCGGACGCATCCTCCTCACCCGGATCCCACTCCGAGAGGAGCTCGTCCAGATGGGCGCGACGCGCGGCAACGAGCCGGTTCATCACCTCGCACCCCTGCTCGGTCAGCGCGCGTCCGGGCAACCCGTCCGCCGTATGCTCGCCCGTGATCGTGAGGCCGCGCCGCTCCAGCTCCCTCAACGCGTCGTCCACACGCTCCGCGGCGACGCCGTGCTCTCGCCCCAGGTCACGCGGATAGACGTCGGGTGAGCGGTCGATCCGGACGAGCAGCCACGCCGCGAGTGGCGACAGGGTCTCGCCGGCGCGCACGACGATGCGTTGGATGTGCTGCCGCTGGACGTCGCGGTCGGCCAGCGCGACGAAGGCGGACACCAGCTGCGCTTCGGCGCCGTCTGCGTCCGCCGGCCGGCCAAACGCCCCTCCCGCCTCGGAGCCGGTGTCCCCCGCCGACACCGCCACCGTCTCGCGCAACGGCCGCTCGGGGAGGAAGAAGCTGAGCACGAAGCCGATCGCGCAGACGGCGGTCGCGACGAGGAAGACCGTGTCCAGCGACGCCGTGAACGCCTGGGCGTAGCCCGCGCGAGCCGCCCCGGACATCTGGGCCAGCGCCGCCGTGCTCGTGCCGCGCCCGATTGCCGTCGCGTCCGCGCCGCCGGGCAATGCCCGTGCGAGGTTGGCGGTGAGTCGACTGGCGAAGATCGCGCCGAGGATCGCGGTGCCCAGCGAGCCGCCGATGAGGCGGAAGAGCGTCGCGCCGGAGGTGGCGACGCCGAGATCGCGATATTCCACCGCGTTCTGCACCGCGATCACGAGCACCTGCATCACCATGCCGATGCCGAGACCCAGCACGAGCATGAGTACGGACGCCTGCGTCGCGCTGCTCTGGACGCTGAGCCGCGAGAGGAAGAAGAGGCCCAGCGCCATCACACCCGTGCCGACGATGGGAAAGAGCTTGTACCGGCCCGTGCGGCTGATGATCTGACCCGAGATCACCGACGTCACGAGCATGCCAAGCATCATGGGCACCATCTGCAGGCCCGACCGCGTGGGGCTCACCCCCATCACCACCTGGAGGAACAGCGGCAGGTAGGTGACGGACCCGAAGAGCGCGAAGCCGACGATGAGCCCGACGAGCGTGCCGACGAGGAAGGTCCGCTGGGTGAACAGGCGCGGCGGCAGCACCGGCTCGGGGGCGCGACGCTCCACGACGACGAACAGCACCGTCGCGAGGAGCGCCGTGCCCATCAAGCCGAGCATCAGTGGCGAGGACCATGGGTAGGTCAGTCCGCCGAGATCGGCCACGAGCGTGAGCGCGCTCAGCACCACGGCCAGCAGCGCGGCACCCACGTAGTCGATGGCGTGCGCGCGGCGCACCGATTGGGACGGCAGAGTCGCCGCGAGGACGACGAGCGCGACCATGCCGAGCGGAAGGTTGACGTAAAAGATCCAACGCCAACCGAGATGCGTCGTGAAGAAGCCGCCGAGCAGCGGGCCGGCGATGCTGGCGAGCCCGAACATCGCGCCGAAGAAGCCCTGGTACTTGCCGCGCTCGCGCGGCGGGACGATGTCCCCGACGATCGCCTGCGTCGTGACGTTCAGGCCTCCGCCGCCGAGTCCCTGGATGGCGCGGAAGACGATGAGTTGGGTCATGTTCCCGCTCAGGCCGCAGAGTGCCGACCCGACGAGAAAGATCAGGATCGCCACCTGGAGCACGATCTTGCGGCCGTACAGATCCCCGAGCTTTCCATAGATCGGCGTGACGACCGTCTGCGCGAGCAGATAGGCGGTGACCACCCACGCCAGGTGCTCGAGCCCACCGAGCTCGCCGACGATCGTCGGCAGCGCCGTGGACACGATCGTGGAGTCCAGTGCCGCCAGTAGCATGACGAGCAACAGGCCGCTGAACGCCACCATCACCTTGCGATGATCGAGCGGCGCCACGGCGGCCTGGGTCGGGTTGTCGATCTGGTTCATGGGGCGGTGCGCGGTACAAGGACCGTACCGCAATCGCCCTCAGTGCGACTGAATCACTGCCCGGCGCGGAACTCTCTGAGATGGAGGCTCAACGACCCCACCACCGGCACCCTGGACTTCAGCATGATGAGGGTGCGCGCGCTGTCGTCCGAGAAGTACACCTCGGCCTTCCCGCCCTGGCCGAACAGCCCGCCCGCGTTGGTGATCGTCGGTTGGACGACGATCGTCTCGAAGGTGCCGGCGGGTACGGTGATCCGCTCCTTCCGCAGCACGCGGAGGATCACGTCGCGTCCTTCCTTGAAGTAGCGTGGAATCGTGTCCACGTCGCCGACGCGCAGCGGCAGCGTGCGAGCGAAGAAGAGGAAGCTCACGTCGTCCAGCGGCTCGCTGGTCGCGAGCGTGCCCTCCTCGCCGCTGTCCACCTGCCGATAGCGCTTCTCCTCCGGCGAGAGGTGATACTCGCGATATCGCCTGTTGGTCAGCTCCTTCTGGTCCTGTATGAAACGACGGGAGAACAGGCGGTCGGGGTCGATCCACGACTCGAAGCGATCGTCGACGCGCGCGAACAGTACGCCGCCCGAGACCTGCAGGCGTGTCCGCAGCGTGCTGAACCCACCGATTTGCTCCTCGCCCAACACCTCGAGTGATCCGGTGCCGACCTCGCGTCCCCCCAGACGCAGCTCGTAGCTCGCGCGCTCGCCGGCCGCCATCCGGCCGACTCCCGCCCGGCCGATGGATGGACGGGTCGTTTCGGTCGTCCTCTCGCGTGCCACCAGGCCCTGCCCCTCCACCGGCTCCGAGATGGCCAGTGGTGCGGCGAGCGCCGATAGCATCAGCGCGGCCCGGAGCGCTCGGCGCGGTATGGGGTGACTGGTGGGCAAGTGCATGATGACCTGAACCGTGGTGACTGGACCTTTTCGACTAGTAATCCGAAAAGTAGACCGTTAGGATTAGTTGTCAACCGCCGTGAGCGATCCCTGCTTCGCGCGGGCCTTCCGTATCAAGACACCGCCGATCCCCCTTCGATGCGTGCCAAACCAGCCGGTCTCACTTCCAAATCCGCCTTCGGCCCGGGAAGTTCGGAGCACCTTCGGCAGCCGCAGCAGGTGCGCGGTGAGCGGAGAGTCGAGGCGATCCTCGACGCCGCGGCGGCGCTGATCGCGGAGGGGGGCGCCGAGAGTCTCACCGTGCAGGCTCTCGCCGACCGCGCCGAGACCTCCAAGGGCTCGCTGTACCACTTCTTTCCCGATCTGCGGGGCGTGCTGTGCGCGCTCGCCGACCGGCACACCGCGGCTCTGACGGCCCTCTCGTCGGTGA
>Ga0193699_10000913_pt1 | contig 11975 bp, 14 predicted proteins | sample L3c2metaG_FD_160095 | JGI IMG/M metagenome (GOLD analysis project Ga0193699, IMG submission 160095) | Soil microbial communities from a riparian zone of the East river system, Colorado, United States - L3c2 | ecosystem: Environmental > Terrestrial > Soil > Riparian zone | place: USA: East... | reverse complement strand
GTTGCAGGCGCAGCCGGCGGGCCAGGTGCTTTCTCGAAACTGATCCAACAGGGCGGAATGCCGGGCGAGTACTACGTAGCGCAGACCGACGTCAACCTGGTTACGCAATACCTGGGTATGCCGCAGGTCGTGTCAGCGCTTCCCCCCGCCAAGGTGATTCGCTGGAGCAGCGACACCGTCTCGCTCGGGAATCGCGTCTACAGGCCCCTTTACGTCCTCGATGCCAAGCCGATCATCACGGGCGAGTATCTCACCGACGCCAAGCCGAATACCTCGCCGACGGAAGGGAACCTCGTTCAGTTCACGATGAACAACGAGGGTGCTCGCCGCTTTCGCAACGAGACATCGCGGCACATCAAGGACTACATGGCGATCGTGCTCGACCACCGCGTGATGGGGCGCCCGCCGGTCATTCAGAGCGCCATCGGCGCGAACGGCCAGATCACCATGGGCGGCAAGGACCTTCAGGCGGCGCAGGATCTCGCACTCGTCCTGAGAGCGGGCTCGCTGCCCGTCCCGCTCAAGGTCGCAGACGTGCGGGTGATCGGCGCCAGCCTCGGCCAGGATTCCATCCACAAGAGCATCACTGCCGGCGCCATCGCGGTGGCTCTCGTCGTCATCATCATGCTGGGTTACTACCGATTCTCTGGGGCGCTCGCAGTGGCCGCGCTCGTCCTGTATATCCTCTACACGCTGGCGGCACTCGCCGGATTCCAGGCGGTTCTGACACTGCCGGGACTCGCGGGCTTCGTGCTTTCAATCGGAATAGCGGTTGACGCGAACGTCCTGATCTTCGAGCGAATAAGGGAAGAGCTTGCCCACGGCAAGACGGTTCGCACCGCGATCGATGAAGGATTCCGCCACGCCATGAGCGCGATCGTTGACTCCAACGTTTCCACCGCACTCACAGCAGCAGTTCTATATCAGTACGGTACCGGGCCGGTACGCGGATTTGCGGTCACGCTTCTCGCCGGTATCGCCGCTTCGATGATCACCTCGATCTTCGTGGTACGCACTTTTTACATGATCTGGCTGAATCGCTCGCGCGATGCCCAGACAAGCCTGAGCATCTGATGCTTCGAATTCTTCACGACACGAACTACGACTTCATCCGCTGGTGGAAGGTGATGGCTGCGATTACGGTCGCCTTCATCGTCCTCGGCCTCGGATCCCTCCTGATCAAGCCTCTCAACCTCAGCATCGAGTTCACCGGCGGCACACTGATGCAGCTGGAGTTCACCCAACCGCCGGACGTCGCGATGATCCGTTCGACGCTCGACGCGGCTGGGATCCACGGTGCGGAGATCCAGCAGTTCGGGACGAACCGGGAGTTCACTGTGCGGGCGCAGGATAAGGCGGCCGTCGCCGCACAATCCAGCGGCGCCGAAAGCGTCGCCCTCACGATCGAGAGGGTGCTGAAGCAGAAGGTCGGCGCGAATAACCTGATGGTGAGACGCACTGAAGCCGTCGGCCCACGCGTTGGGGACGAGCTCAAGCGCGGTGCGATAATCGCGATTCTGTTGTCGTTCCTCATTACGCTGGTGTATTTGTCGATTCGGTTCGAGTGGAGATTCGCCACTGCCGCGGTCATCGCGACGAGCCACGACGTGTTCACTACCATCGCTTTCCTCAAGCTGATGCACCTCGAGATCTCGCTGACTGTCGTAGCCGGACTTCTCACCGTGCTTGGATATTCGCTGAACGACACGATCATTATCTTCGATCGCGTCCGTGAGAACCTGCGGAAGGGAAGGAAGGAGACGCTCTACGAGACCCTCAACCGCTCGATCAACGAGACGCTTCCGCGGTCGATCCTGACGCACGCTACCGTTCTGGCGGCTACACTCTCCCTTCTCATTTTCGCGGGCGAAGTGATTCGTCCTTTCGCCTGGGTGATGGCGTTCGGTATCATCACGGGAACGTTCAGCTCGATTTACGTTGCAGCGCCGGTGCTCCTCTGGATCGAACGCAAATGGCCCCGCAAGACGAGCGTACGCCCATCTTCGTCGACAGCCACGCCCACCTCGCGGACGCGGCCTTCACCGGCGACCGCGGCGCGGTAATCTCGCGCGCCCGCGATGCGGGCGCGCGGGCGATCGTTTGCATCGGTGAGTCGCTCACGACGGCGGTCGTAGCCGCCCAGGTTGCGGCCGACAATCCCGGCTTCGTCTTTGCCACCGCCGGAGTCCATCCCCACGACGCGGCCTCGTTTGACGCGTCGCGCGACGTGCCGAGGCTGCGCGAGCTGCTGGCCGGAGCCGTGGCGATTGGAGAATGTGGACTCGACTATCACTACGACAATTCTCCGCGCGAAGCCCAGCGCGCCACGTTCTCGGCTCAGATCGCGCTCGCCGGGGAGACGGGTAAACCGGTGGTCGTCCACACCAGAGACGCTGAAGACGACACGCGCGCGATCATCCGCGAAGCTCGATCCGCCGGCGTCCTCGGTGTCATGCACTGTTATACAGGTTCTCACGCACTGGCGGAGTCTGCCATCGAGGCGGGATGGTACGTCTCGTTCAGCGGGATCGTGACATTCAACAAGTGGAGCGACGACGATCTGGTGCGACTCGTGCCACGCGAGCGCCTGCTGGTGGAGTCCGATTCCCCGTATCTGGCTCCCGTTCCCTTCAGGGGCAAACGGAACGAGCCCGCGTGGGTCGCTCACACGCTTTCGAAGGTCGCCGCGGCCAGGGGAGACGATCCTCTCGAGCTTGGCCAGGCCACTGCTGTGAACACCGAACGTCTCTTTGGTCTGGCCCTCGATGCTCACTAGTGTTTAACATTCGCGCTTCACGCTGACGCTGTTCATTTCAACGGTAGCCAACCGAGAACTGAATGCCACACAAGAAGATCAGTACCGACAAAGCGCCGTCTGCGATCGGACCATATTCGCAGGGGATAGTCGCCAACGGATTTCTGTTCACCGCCGGCCAGATTCCGCTCGATCCCACTGCGGGCAAGATCGTCGAGGGAGGAATCGTCGAGCAGACTGACCAGGTGATGCGGAATCTTCAGGAAGTATTGCGCGCGGCGGGAGCGACCTGGGGTGACGTCGTGAAGACGACGGTCTTTCTGAGTGATCTCGCGCATTTCCCGACGGTGAACGAGGTCTACGGCAAATGGCTGGGCGATGCGCGTCCGGCGCGCTCGACTGTTCAGGTGTCCGCGCTCCCTCGTGGAGCCATGGTCGAGATCGACGCGACCGCGGTCGTCGGCTCCAAGTAGCGGCTGGGTCTGAGCGTGAGCATCTCGACAACGACGGACGAGCTGATCAGGCTGACGGCTCTCGCGCGCTGTGCGGGTTGTGCGTCCAAAATGGGTCCGGGTGACCTGTCCCGCGCGCTCGCCCCCCTCCCAGTGATATCGGATCCGCGCCTGCTCGTCGGTAGAGAGACGTTCGACGACGCCGGGATCTTCCGCGTGTCGGACGATTTCGCTCTCGTCCAGACGGTGGATTTCTTCCCACCCATCGTGGACGATCCATTCGATTTCGGGCAGATCGCCGCCGCGAACGCGCTCTCTGACGTCTACGCGATGGGCGGCCAGCCACTCACCGCGCTCAACATTGTCGCGTTTCCGACGAGCGAGTTGCCGCTCGAGGTTCTGACGGGAATCCTGGCCGGTGGGCAGGAGAAGGTTCACGAGGCGGGGGCGGTCATCGTCGGCGGACACACAGTCGTGGATCCCGAGCTCAAGTACGGCTTGGCGGTGACGGGCCGTGCCCACCCGGACTTTCTGCTCACCAACGCGGGAGCGCGCCCCGGCGATCAGCTCATTCTCACCAAGCCGATTGGGAACGGGATTCTCGCGACCGCCGGAAAGCGGGGGCTTCTGCCACCCGACTCGCAGCGCACGATGCTCGACGCCATGAAAGCGCTTAACGGCGCCGCCAGTCGCGCCGCCCTCGCTGTCGGATCTCGCTGCGCGACTGACATTACGGGCTTCGGGTTGCTGGGGCACATGTCACACGTCGCACGAGCAAGCAACGTCACGTTGCTCCTCGACCTTGACGCCGTTCCGATCTTCCCGGGAGTTCGCGAGGCCGTGAGAGCGAAATGCGTCACCGATGGCGCCAAGCGGAACGCGGAGTATCTCCGCGATCTCGTCCGCTGGAAGAAGGGAACGGACGAGGATCGCGCAATCCTCCACGACCCGCAAACGTCGGGCGGGCTGCTTGTATGCGTCAGTCGCAGTCGGGTCGCTGACTACCTTTCACGCGTGGCGGCGTCGGTCGTCGTTGGCGAGGTCATCGAACGGGGAGAAGTTGGGATCGAGGTTCATTGAGAATCGTGGGGGTGGATGGGGCCTGGTGGCTTCCGTGATCTTCAAAATCACTGTGACCCTACCTCGTAGGGTCGGGTGGGTTCGATTCCCACACTCTCCCGCCACCGGTTTCCTCGCGGCGGTTTTTTGTCTCGCCCTGTGTGTCCCCGGCGCGTCCGAGGCGCAGAAACGCGATAGCGCCCGCACCGGGATCGCGGCCCGTCAGCCGAAACTACCGCAGGCCGCTCCCACAGATACGCCGAAGCCGCCGATGTCGCCGCGACGGGCTTTTCTCACTTCGCTGCTGATTCCCGGCTACGCGCAGAACGTCTTCGGTCGCGACCGCGCCTCGATGCTGTTCGCTGTGATCGAGATCAGCGCCATTGGAATGGCTCGCAAGGCAGCGCTGGACCTCGCCGAGGCGAAGACACTGGCGGGCGACAGCGTTGTTGCGACCTACAAGATCGATCCCAACACGGGGATCGCGGAAATCGATCTGAAAACGGGACTCCCGGTTCCGGATACCTACATCGCGAGCCGCTTCACTCCCGACCGAGTCAAGGCGCGGCGCACTCACTACGAGGACTGGGTCGCGGCGATCGTATTCAACCATCTCTTCTCTGGGGCAGACGCCTACGTCGCCGCCAACCTCTGGGACTTCAAGACGAACATCGGCGTCGTGGCAACTCCGCGCTCGGCGGGAGTATACGCGTCGCTCAGATTGAGATGACCAACTCCGCACCGATCGGCGTTTTCGATTCCGGGATGGGCGGCCTTACCGTCGTACGCGAAATGATCAACCAGCTGCCGAACGAGAGCATCATCTATTTCGGTGACACCGCCCGCGTGCCATATGGCCCCAAGAGTCCGGATACGGTGCTGCGATACAGCCGGGAAATCACGTCGTTTCTCGAGGGCGAAGGGGTGAAGGCCCTGGTCGTCGCATGCAACACGGCGACCGCGCACGCGCTCCCCGCTTTACGAGAGGAGTTCAAATTCCCCATCATCGGCGTGATCGAGCCCGGCGCGCGCGCGGCCGTTGCGGTCACGAAGACCAAACGGGTGGGCGTGATCGGAACCGCTGGCACGATCAAATCGCGCGCTTACGAAAAGGAAATCGTACGACTGCTACCCGAGGCGAATGTGACGGCACAGGCATGCGCCCTCTTCGTCCCGCTGGTGGAAGAAGGCTGGCTCGACAGCGAGGTGACGCGCGCCGTTGCTCGCAACTATCTCGCGCCCCTCGTCTCGGCGGACGTTGATACGCTCGTCCTCGGCTGCACCCATTACCCGCTCATGAAGACAGTGATCGGGAACGTGATGGGGCGCGACGTCAGATTGATTGACAGCGCGCACGAGACGGCGCGTCAGGCGGGAGAAGTTCTGCGGGCGAACGGCCTCGAGAACGAGATCCCAAACACAGCCCGCTATCGATTCATTTCATCCGATGCGCCCGACACCTTTCTCGCTCTCGGACAAACCTTTCTCGGCTCATCGATTGATCGAGTTGAGACGCGCACCCTGGGCTGACCCGTCCCACTCGCGAAGCTCGATCGCTTTATCGGTCAGCTTGAGAAACGTCGGAGCGTCGAGCCACGAGCCGGCATTGCCGAACACTCCGCCGCTGTCCATTCGCTCGAGTGCAGGGACGTGCGAATGTCCATAAACGAGCAGGTCCAGATCTTTCGCCTTGACCAGCTGCTGCTTCGCGTACTCCTTCAGGCCGCGTCCCTCATCTCTGGCGCGATAGGTTCTGCTCGCGTTGGAGCTGCCGGTGGCGAGCTTGCTCGCCCAGTCAGGGTGCAGCATTCGAAACGCCTTGATGGCGAGCGGATTACGCATGACAGGGCGAATCATGCGATAGCCGCGATCCTCGCGGTCGCGGAGTCCGTCGCCATGCTCGATCCGCACCCTCCATCCCGCAATCGTACCTTCCCACGGGCCGATGACGTAATCGACACCGACGTCCTCGCGCAACACTTCGCCGCCCCAGCAGTCGTGGTTGCCCGCGACCCAGAGGATCTCCACGCCCGCATCCCTCAGCTCCGCGAGCGCGGCCAGCGCGCGAAAGCTCCGGCGCGGGATTACCGTCTTCCACTCGAACCAGAAGTCGAAGAGGTCGCCGTTGATGATCAGCGAGCTCGCCTCTCCGGCCAATCCGCGCAGAAATGAAACGAACGATCGCTCGATCTCGCGACTGGCGACACCCAGGTGCGCGTCCGACACGATGTAACAGGGAGCGTTCAGCACGGCTCAAATTAGCTCTCTGTCGCAGGCTTTACAAAGCACCGTGAGGCGAGCATTTTCGCTAATCTCCCCTTTAGATGACACCCAATTCCAATCTTGGGACGGCTCACACCGTCGAGTTCCGGGTCCGTTACGCCGAGACCGACCAGATGCAGGTGGTGTATCATTCCAACTATCTGATCTGGTGCGAGATTGGGCGCACTGAGTTCATTCGCGCGATGGGGACGCCGTACGCCGAGCTGGAGAGGCAAAACGTCACGCTGGCGGTTGTCGAAGCGAGTCTTCGTTTCCACGCCGGCGCGCGTTACGACAATCTCATTCGTGTGACGACGACGGTCAGCGATGTAAGATCGCGCACGATCACGTTTGACTACGTGATCACAAACGCGGAAACGGGAGAGCGGTTTGTGACGGCCTCTACCAAGCTGGCTTCACTCACTCGCGACTCAAAACTCACGACATTGCCAGAACAACTTCGCAAGGTACTCAAGGATGCTGCTTCCTAAGCATTTCGCTGTCATCGCGCTCCTGGTTGGAATCGCCGCCGGGGCGCGCGCGCAGGGATTACCGCAGGGGGTCGGCCCGTCGGAGGTGGCTCTCTATGCCCGGCTTCTCTCGATGGCCGACGCGCGCCAGCTCGACACGGCACTGATCGATCGCGCGCTCGCGAGCAAATGGCGGCCCATGCGTGCAGCCGCCACTCGCGCAATCGGGCAGGTGGGCGCGGAACCTGGAATGGTCGGAGCGTCGCGCCTGCGCGCGCTGCTCAAGGATTCTGACTTGTCCGTCGCCGCCAACGCCGCGTATGCACTGGGCCTGTTGCGCGATACGACGGCGACCGCTCAGCTCGGCGCTGCGCTCGCGCTCAATCACGACGTCGCGCGCGAGGCAGCGTGGGCCCTTGGTGAGATTGGCGCCCCCGCGCGCGCGGCAATCATCACGGCGCTCGCAAGCGATCACGATTCAGACACATCTATCCAGCTGCTGCTGGCGGCGTCGAAGCTGCGCCCCGTACCTCTCGCAGAAGTCAGTCGATATCTGAGAGTCGCGCACCCGGCGGTCGTGTGGGCGGCATCCTATGCGATCGCGCGCACCCGTGCGCCCGGTGGAGTGCGCGCGCTCATCGATCTCGAGGCGTCGCCGGCGCTAAGCGCGAGACCTCAAATTCCCGATCAGAAAGCGCTGACAGCGCCGGCGTACACTGATGACGTTACCGGAAATCAGCGCACCAGGGCCGAGATCGCACGTGGACTCGCCAGGTCTGCCGCGGGCGATTCGCTCGGAGCGAGAGCCTTCGCCGTCCTTTCTCGCCTCGTGGCTGATGTCGATCCTCACGTCCGCGTCAACGCTGTCCGGTCGCTTGGGACATACGGGCCGCTGGCGAAAGCGTCGCTCATCTACGCGACGAAAGACCGCGACCCCAACGTGAGAATCGCAGCGGCCCAGAGCTTCGCGACGGTTCTCTCAAAAGACGCCACGGAGCTACCGGCACTCTGGGCCGCCGACACGTCAATCGTATATCGGTCGTCACTGCTGGCTTCGGCGGCGCGAGCGGGTCTGCGGCCGGCGGAGCTGAAGGAATGGGCATCAAGTAGTGACTGGCGGCTCAGGGCTGCGGTTGCGTCCGCGACCGGAGATTCGCTCGATCGTGCGTTCGCGATCTCTCGCGCTGTTCCACTGACGCGCGATCCGGATCCAAGAGTCCGCGAGGCGGCCTACGCCGTACTTGCTCCGCCGGTGACGATGACGCTGGAGGACAGCGTGCACGCCGTCCTCGTGAACGGTTTGCGCGATCCCGATTTTTACGTGCGCGCGACTGTCATCGGTGCCCTCGCCGATCGGCCGTCTGTCGTCGATCTCGCGCCCGTTCTCGCCAGCTACAGCCAGGCGGGTCGTGATTCTGCCAACGACGCGCGGCTTGCCGCGATTCTGTACGTCGGCGCCCTTTGGAAAAAAGACAGTGCATCGCTCAATGCCCCTTGGCGCGCTCAGCTTGCCGGCACACCGATCCCGGCCGATCCACTCGAAAGGTCGGCGGGAAAAACGGTTCCGGTCTGGTCGAAGTGGGGAAGTGTTGCGGCGATACCGAGGGCGCTTGGCTGGTACGAGGGCATTGTGCGTGGAATCGTGATGCCGGCCTACGCCGGGAAGACGCCGACCGCGACGATCAACACCGTACGCGGACCAATTCGCATCGAGTTGTTCGGCGCGGAGGCTCCGATCACAGTGGCGAACTTTCTCACTCTGGCGCGGTCTGGATACTATCGCAACACGCGCTTTCACCGAGTGGTTCCAAACTTCGTTGCTCAGGATGGTGACCCACGTGACGACGGAAACGGCGGACCTGGCTACGCGATTCGTGACGAGATGAATCCGCGTCGCTACGAGCGCGGAGCGGTCGGCATGGCGCTCTCAGGTCCCGACACCGGAGGTAGTCAATATTTCATTACTCATTCTCCGCAGCCGCATCTCGACGGTCACTACACGGTGTTCGGCAGGGTCATCCGCGGATACGACGTGCTGGACAAGCTCGTCCAGGGCGACCTGATCACGCGCGTCGATCCCCAATGAGATCCATCGCGACGCTACCGAAGATGCGTTACTCGAGACCCACGCTCCTGTTCGTCCTGACCGCGATCTCCTGCGTACCCTCGGCAGCGCCGCTGAAGGGTGTGCTCGCACCGGACCGCTCGCTGCCGCCACTCTCGTTGCCATTGGGTCACCGTCACCTTGTGTTCAAGTGGGATTACCAGGAAGGCGACATCGCGGCGAGGGGTGATGGTTCCGTGCGCACTGCCGCTCCCGACAGCGCGCGACTCGATTTTTTTCTTGGCGGAGGACTCGGAGCGGGAGCTGCCGTGCTCATCGGTGACTCGCTGCGATCACCACACGCCGAGCTCGCGCGCCGCTACATTCCGCCATCACCCATGATGTGGGCGGCGCTCGGCCGACTCGCGATTCCGGCTCTGCCGGACACTGTGGTTCGCGTCGACGGTGATTTGCTCCGAGCCGATGTCGGGAATCCGGTGCAGTGGAGAGTAGCCATTCGAGGCGACACCCTGGTGGAGCTTCAACACATCTCCGGCGGAAAGATCACTGAGAGCCTCACGCGTGGAGTCAACGGATTGCTCACTTATGAAAAGCCCGGAGCGAGGCGTCGCCTCGAGCTGACTTTTCTGCGCGATCAACCTGGATCTTTCGATGCGTCGATTTGGAGTTTATAGTGTTGTCCTGGTTGCGCTGACCGCCTGCATCCCGTACGGCTTTACGGGAGGCGGGCTGCCCTCTCACATAAGGACGGTCGCGATCGTTCCTTTCGAGAACCAGACGGCATCACCAGAACTGCCGCGCGAGCTCACCGAGGCTCTCCGCACTCAGCTCCACGACCGGCTCGGCTTGCGCGATGCGTCTGAAGCGAAGGCGGGCGCGATCGTCCGCGGGACGATCCAGCGCTACGAGACAGACATTCCAATCGGATTCAGCGCCGACAACAGGCAGGCGACCACTGCGAAGCGACTCCTGCAGCTCGTGGTCGATATCGAGATGATCGATCAGGTCAGCGGCAAAACCCTCTGGCAGCGGAAAGGGCTCCTCGCCGAGGGCCAATACGAGGAGCGCGGCGAGCCCGCCGGCAGAAAGCAGGCAATCGATCGGATCGTGAACACAATGATTGAAGGCGCCCAGTCGCAGTGGTAAACCGTCCTGGAACCAGCAGGATCGGTTGTCTGCTTCCGCTCCTGATTCTGGCCCTGGCCATTTACTTCGCGATGGATTTTGGCGAGGTCTATTTCCACTACTATCAGTTCAAGGATGCCATGGGCCAGGAGGCGAGGTTTGCCATGGACAAGACGGACGCACAGATAACGACTCGCCTGTCCGCCCTGGCCGATTCGCTCGAGCTTCCCCCAGGCGCGGAGCTCATTACGGTCGAGCGCGGCCCGACTACCATCACCATTTCAAGTGACTACGACGAAATCATAAGACTCCCGCTGAAGAAGCTTCAGGTCATTCATTTCCACCCCCTTGTCATGAGCAGACTCTGAAGCCTCGAGATCCCGCTGCGAAGATTGCGACTTGGGCGGAGGCCGAGCGGTGGAGGGCTGGAAGAAAGGATCGAGTGGCGTTCACGAACGGTGTGTTCGACCTGCTTCATCCCGGGCACATCGACATCCTCACCGCCGCGCGGTCCAGTGCGGACGCCCTCGTGGTCGGCGTCAACAGCGACGAATCCGTGCGTCGCCTCAAGGGTCCCACGCGCCCCGTGCGAACTGACGCCGAACGCGCGTATGTGCTGGCGGCGCTCGAATGCGTGGATCTGGTCGTTATCTTCCCCGAGGACACGCCGCTCAATCTCGTCACTCGTCTCAAGCCCGACGTGATCGTCAAAGGCGGCGACTACTCGGAAGACACGATCGTCGGTGCAAGGGAAGTGAAAAGCTGGGGAGGGCGCGTTGTCGTGGTGCCGCTCACTCCCGGACACTCAACTACAGCCATCATTCGGAAACTCAGTGAAGACAGTTAAATCAAAGCGCGTTGGACGCAGTGTCGCGGAGCTTCGGCCGATCACGTTCGAGCGGGAGGTTGCTCCCTACGCCGAAGGCTCGTGCCTCATAATCTTCGGCGCGACACGAGTGCTCTGCACCGCGTCGGTCGAGGATGGCGTTCCCGGCTGGAAGCGCGGCAGCGGCGAGGGTTGGCTCACCGCCGAGTACGCGATGCTGCCGCGCGCGACACGGACGCGCACGTCTCGCGAGCGCGCGCAGCTGGGTGGGCGCACGCAGGAGATTCAGCGCCTGATCGGGCGCAGCGTCCGGGCCATGCTCGACGATTTCAAGTTTGGAGAGTTCACGGTGAAGCTCGATTGCGACGTTCTCGTTGCGGACGGTGGAACCCGCACCGCCGCGATCACCGGGGCCTCGGTCGCGATCGTCGACGCGTTCAACTGGATGGTGGAGACGGGGAAGCTCGCACAAACGCCAGTCAAGCGGCGCGTGGCCGCGGTCAGCGTCGGCGTGATCGACGGAGAGCCGCGCCTCGATCTCGACTACGAAGAGGACGTGCGGGCCGAGGTCGACATGAACGTGGTGATGAGCAGCGAAGGAGAATTCGTGGAAGTGCAGGGAACCGGCGAGCACGGGACGTTCGATCGTGCGCAGCTGGACCAGCTGCTCGACCTGGCGATATCGGGGATTCACACACTCGACGCTGCCCAGGTGATAGCGCTGGCGAAACCGCTATCGGAGTGAGCGGCGGCCCTTTTCTCCTTGCCACTCGCAGCGAAGGGAAGTTGCGCGAGCTGCGCGAGATCTTTTCTGAATTCGGACTCGTCGCCGTGGACGTCGCGACGTTTGGAATCCCCGAGAGCGCGGCCGAGGATGATCTCGAGCAGTTCGACACGTTCGAGGAGAATGCGCTAGCCAAGGCGCGCTATTTCTTCGAGCTGTCGGGCGGTATTCCCACTT
>Ga0193699_10000912_pt1 | contig 11979 bp, 8 predicted proteins | sample L3c2metaG_FD_160095 | JGI IMG/M metagenome (GOLD analysis project Ga0193699, IMG submission 160095) | Soil microbial communities from a riparian zone of the East river system, Colorado, United States - L3c2 | ecosystem: Environmental > Terrestrial > Soil > Riparian zone | place: USA: East River... | reverse complement strand
GCAGCAACGGTTTGGGCATCGGGCTCTCCATTGTCCGTCGTGCGCTCGAGGTGCTTGGCCATCGGATCGAAGTCCGATCGGTCGTAGGCGAAGGATCGCTATTCTCGATCTACGCGCCGGCTGCACCGGCAAGCGCAGGCTAAGGTGGTGCCAGAGTTGGACTTTTTAGGCGCGCGTGGCCGGGGAACCAGCCTCGCCGACCTATACATAGGTGTGATGCCCCGTCCCTTCACGTTTGTGCTAACAGTCCGTAAGATCACGGGCATAGTAAACGGCATGCAGTCCGCCACCAACGAGAAGGCCCTTGTGCACGTCGTCGACGACGACGCTTCCATGCGCGGCGCGTTGGAGGGTCTGTTTGACTCGGTCGGGCTTCAGACCCAGACCTATGCCACGGCGAAGGACTTCCTTTCGGCAAACCTCTCGGACCGGCCTGGCTGCATCGTCCTCGATGTCAGATTGCCGGACATGAATGGCCTCGAGTTTCAAACCCGGCTGGTCCAGATCGGCGTCGGAATTCCGGTGGTGATGATGACCGGATACGGAGACATTCCGATGTCCGTTCACGCCATGAAGCACGGCGCCGTCGACTTCCTCCCCAAGCCGTTTCGCGATCAGGACATGCTCGATGCGGTCCTTTCTGCCATCGAGCGCGATCGACAGCGACGGGTCGTCGAGAATGACGATTCGCAATTGAAGGAGCGGTTCGAAACGCTTTCGCCGCGCGAACAGGAAGTGATGTTGCTCGTCACGACCGGCAAGATGAACAAGCAGGTGGCCGGCGATCTTGGGATCAGCGAAATCACCGTCAAAATTCATCGCGGCGCGGCCATGCACAAAATGGGCGCGCGAACCTATGCCGAACTGGTTCGAATGGCCGACGCTCTCAAACCGAACCTTCGGAAACTCGGTCGATAGCCCTATCCGCGCCTGTCCACTCCTCCGACAATACGAACGTCTCGTTCGGACGCATTGCAGATCGCCTTCAGTGCCTCCAGAGCGGCGGGACTGGCGGTGAGCGCGCGGCGACATTTGTCAGTCGGTACACAACCCTTGGACGCCGATCCCCGGCCAAGGCTCGGATCGAGCGGATACTCAAAAACGCATTGCCGGGAGGCTTGTTGTCGATGCCCTCACCGATGCCGTATAACGGCCAGATACCACGACGTCCCTTAGACGGTACAGCAACGATCAACAGCAACCATTCCCAGACCTGCAGTCGAGGGGATTGATCATGACGACATCCGCTTCTTCGCGGAGCCTGAAGTGGCCAATAATCCTGAATTACGCAATTGCAGTTGTTTCGGCGGCAATATCAGCCGTGGTGGCTTTTGCGGCATTGCCGTCGTGGGGCGCTGATCCTTCGCTCTTGTTGTTTCTCTGCACGGTCGTGTTTGTGGCCTTGGCAGCAGGTCCGGGTCCGGCAGCGCTCGCTTCCGTGCTGGCCTTTCTTGCTCTCCAATCCCCTCTTCTCTCACCAGGCTATCCCTTTGTTCTCCCGTCCGGCGAAATTGTCCGACTGGGACTGTTTATCGTGGCGTCAGTGTTTGCGGTGTTGCTTTCTGCCGCCCGGCAAAGAAGTTCAGCCTCGCTTCAACTGCTACGCGATGATCAGCAGACCATAATACGCGAATTGCAGGAGCAAAACGACAGGCTGCACGTCGAAAACGCCGAACGCAGCGAGGCCGCGACAAGAGCGCAAGGAGCCGAACAGGAGCTTCGACTGACCGTCGACACAGTCCCGGCACTGATCGCCCGATATCGGGCCGACGGATTCATGGACTTCCGCAACAAGAACTGGCGGGAATATACCGGCCTTTCACAGGACAATTTCGGAGGCCGCCGCTGGGGAAGCGCGCTGCATCCCGATGATGAGGAGATGGTCGAGCGCGAGTGGCGAGAACATATCGCGACAGGAGAGCCATTCGAGCTGGAACAACGGCTGCGAAAAGCCGATGGAGAGTACAGGTGGCACCGCATTCGCCGCGTACCGTTGCGTGGCGAAACGGGTGAGGTGATCAATTGGTATGCGATCGCGTTCGATATCGACGACAGAAGGCGAACCGAGGATGCGCTAAGAAATAGTGAAGCCGACCTGGCCAAAGCCAGACACGAGCTTCAATTAATCATCGACACGGTACCTGTACTGGTACTTCGCCATCGGGCCGACGGCATCATTGACTATGTCAATGAAGTCGGACGCACGTACAGCGGACTCACCGCAACGAAGTGGACCACTCGCACCAGCATCATCACTCATCCCGATGACGTTCCACGACTAGAAGCGGCCTGGGATGTCGCGCTTGTTACAGGTGAATCGTTCGAGTCGGAAGTTCGCCTTCGAAGGGCCGATGGCGAATACCGCTGGTTCGTTACACGGCGCGTGCCGCTGCGCAGGAACGGGGAGGTTATCGCCTGGTACGCGGCAACCTACGACATCGAAGATCGCAAAAGGGCCGAAAGCGAGTTGATTGAAAGCGAGCGGCGGTTCCGCGAGGCTCAGATGGAGTTGGCGCATGCGAGCCGCGTGGTCACCATGGGGCAGTTCACGGCCTCGATCGCCCACGAGGTCAACCAGCCTCTCGCTGCCCTGCTTACGAATGCTGAAACGGCTCTGCGCTGGCTCGCCTCGCAACCGCCAAATTTGGAAAAGGCCAAGCCGGCGATCGAGCGTGTCATCAGCGACGGCAAACGGGCCGCCGATATTGTGAGCCGGATTCGGGATTTCTCCAGGAAGGCGCCGACACGGAAGGAAAGCCTGGAACTCAACGAAGCAATTTTGGAGATTATAGGGCTGACCCGTGCTGCGATAACAGAGCATGGCGTCCTGGCCAAAGTGCGACTGTCAGAGGACCTGCCAAGCGTTTTGGGCGACAGAGTCCAATTGCAACAGGTGATGCTGAACTTGATCATGAACGCCATTGAAGCGTTGAGCGAGGTCAGTGAGGGATCGCGCGAGTTGCTGATCAGCACCAGCGAGGCCGAGCCTGACAACGTGCTTGTCACTGTAAGCGATTCGGGTCCGGGGCTGCTCCCGGCGAGCTTCGCGCGCATTTTCGACGCCTTCCATACGACCAAGGCCAATGGCCTGGGAATAGGGTTGTCGATTTGTCGCTCGATCGTCGATGCGCATGGTGGGCGACTATGGGCAACGCCGAACGAACCTCGCGGCGCTGTTTTTTGCATGACGCTCCCGATCGAGGAAAAATCGCTTGAGAACCTAGAGTCGTCCGAGGCCTAGGCTCGCTAAAAAAGGCGAACGCGACTGGCTGTACCCTGGGCTTCGAGGGACCATTTTTGAATGAGGCCGCCGAAACCAGTGAAATCAAAGATGGTCTGCGCACAAGGCGTGAGTTCTACAACGAGCCCGATATGGCTTGGATCGTCCAGCCTCGCCCGCGAAATATTCCCATTTCATTCCGTACCAAATTACTTCCTACTCGCCGTCCCGTTCCGCGAGAAAACGTATCGCGATCATCACGAACGTTCGTAGGGTGCTGATCCAAATGGGGCCGCTGGCTATCTTCACCCAATGAAACGTGCGAAAGAGATAATGGACGACCAGTACCTGAGCTTGACTGACAGTTCGCTGGATTGTGGATTTAGCGGCTCAAGCCGGTTTTCCTTCGTCTTCAGAAGAATTGCTGCGATGTTTCCTCGAGGCTTTCGCCGGGCAATTTAGGCCACCCCTTTTGCCATTACACAACCATCGGTCACGTATGGCTTTACAGGATAGCGCTGACCAACCTCAAATTTCGCTGGCGTATCTGCCGCCGACACCGCGGCAGACATGGTCCGCGCTCGCCGGGGCGGCAGTTTTGCTCCTCGGATTGGCAGTTTTGGCTCCATTCGCGGCCAAACCGCTGCCGCAGGTTAACGGCTTCATTCCAGCGTTAGATGCGACTATTTTTGTCACCGACCTCATTACCGCAAGCCTTCTCTTGGCGCACTTCTCAGTCACTCGTTCGAGAGCGCTTTTGGCGCTGGCGTGCGGATATCTCTTTTCAGCGGCGATGGTTGTCGCACATGGGCTGAGCTTCCCAGGTGTTCTTACGCCGACAGTAGATCTCGGCGAAGTTGGCCGCGCCACTTTGAGAATTTATCTGCTCTGGCATCTTGGGCTTCCCGTGGCCGTGTTTGCCTACGTCTGGCTGAAGGATGAAGGCGGCACAAAGGCAGGCGCGCATACACCGACGGCGCACTTGGCTATTTATAGTGTCGCAGGCGTATTAGTTCTGGTGAGCTGCATCGCGTGGCTCGCGACCGTGGGAGACGAGCTCTTGTGGAGCCGCCTAGTGGTGCGGTGGCTCACCGCCCTAACAATGTTGATATCCGTCGCCGCCCTTTCGGTGTTGTGGATCTTCCGACGCTCGGCACTTGATCAATGGCTCATGGTTGTCGTGCTTGCATCGATAGTTGAACTGGCGATAACAGCCCTGTTCAGCCGGACGCTCCCCGCTAACGCCTTTCGCTTTACTCTCGGTTTTTATACCGGCCGCGTATTTTCGCTCGTCACCTCGACAGTCGTCTTGACGCTTCTGCTCGCAGAAACAGCCCGACTATATGGCCGTCTTGCCCATGCAAATATGCTGGCGAGCGCCGTCAAGGCCTCTCAGGCTTTGTCCGGCGAGATCGAGTTGCCGAAGCTGATCGATCGGCTAATGAAGATCGCGCTCGATAACGCAGGCGCGGATCGCGGCCTTTTGATACTGCCGTCGGGGGACGAATATCTGATCCAGGCGGAGGCGCGAGCGACCGGTGATCAGATCGAGGTCACGACGCGCCAGCAGCCGATCACCGGGATAGCCTGTCCTGAATCCCTCGTCCGCTATGTCATCCGCACGCAGGAAAGTGTGATTCTTGATGATGCCTCCAGGCCCAACCCGTTCTCCGGCGATGACTATCTGCGCGAGCAACAATCGAAGTCGATTGTATGCCTCCCGTTGATCAAACAGCGGGAATTGACCGGGATTCTCCTTCTCGAAAACACGCTGACGCCACACGCGTTCACACCGGCTCGGATCTCAGTCCTGGAACTGCTGGCGGCACAAGCCGCGATTTCGCTGGAGAACACGCGTCTCTATGGCGACCTTCAGGAGCGGGAGGCGAAGGTCCGACGCCTTGTCGACGCCAACATTGTCGGAATTCTTATTATCGATCTCAGGGGTCCGATCATTGAAGCCAACGACGCGTTTCTTCGCATGGTGGGATACGAGCGTTGGGATCTCGTCTCGGGTCGCATGCACTGGACGGACCTGACGCCTCCCGAATGGCGCGCTGGCGACGCGAGGCGGGTCGCTGAAGTCAAATCGACGGGCACCTTGCAGCCATTCGAGAAAGAATATTTGCACAAGGATGGCAGTCGCGTGCCGGTGCTGATCGGCGTGGCGCGCTTCGAGGAAACCGGGAACCAAGCTGTCGCCTTCGTAATCGACCTGACCGAGCGAAAACGCGCCGAGGCAGAACTCGCACACGCGAACCGTATAGCGACAATGGGCCAACTCTCGGCCTCCATTGCCCACGAGGTCAACCAACCCATCGCTGCCACGCTGATGAATGCCGGAACCGCTGCGCGCTGGCTCGCACGTCAGCCGCCAAATTTGGAAGGGGCCAAGCAGTCGATCGACCGTATTATCAGCGACGGCAAGCGGGCCGCTGAAATTGTGAGCCGAATTCGTGATTTCTCCAAAAAGACGTCGTCGCGGAAGGGAGACCTGGAAATAAACGAAGCGATTTTGGAGATTATGATACTGGCCCGTGCCGCGATGTCCGAGCATGGCGTTTTGGTGAAGATGCAACTGTCAGAGGGGCTGCCGCGCATTTATGGCGACCGAGTCCAATTGCAACAGGTGATGCTGAACTTGATCATGAACGCCATTGAAGCGATGAGCGAGGTCAAGGAGGGATCGCGCGAGCTGCTGATTAGCACCAGTGAGGTCGAGTCGGGCGGCGTGCTTGTCGCGGTAAGCGATTCGGGTCCGGGGCTACCTCCGGCGAGCCTCGCGCGCATCTTCGAGGCCTTTTATACGACCAAGTCCAGCGGTTTGGGGATGGGGTTGTCGATCTGCCGCTCGATCGTCGAAGCGCATGGCGGCCGGCTATGGGCAACACCGAACGAACCTCGGGGTGCTGTTTTTTGCATGGCGCTGCCGATCGGCGAAAACTCGCTTGAGAAGCTAGAGTCACCTGAAGCCTAGTCTCGCAAAAAAGGCGAACGCGACTGGCTGCACACTACTCCGCGACAGGCAGGTTCTCTCACCCCAGGCGGAAGCATCGGATCTGGTTCCGGCCTCTGAATGGGATAGGTAGCGGAATGGGTTCGAAGCCAGTGATGATCATCAGACGGCCTCCCGCATGATCCGCCGAGCGGCTGGCCGAAGCGAAACCGGCTCAGGCCTGCTGATGCCGCGGATCGTCGTGCAGGTCGTGATATTCGAGACCGAGCGGACCGATCGCCGTCACCTGCGTGACGTATTCGCCGGACTTCGCCCAGTGGAAATGCCAGGTTTCGCCCGGCAAGACGACGATGCTTCCCGGCGGATAGGCTTTCACCTTGTCGCCGTCGAAGGTCTCACCGAGCCCGATGTAGAAAACACCTGACATAACAGTGTAGATTCGATCTTCCGGATGCTTGTGCGGCATCAGCTTTGCGTCGGCCGGCAACTTGACTCTGACCACATAAGGACCGGGTTCCGCGGGGTGGCCGACCATGATCGCCAGGCGAGCACCAGCCGGAAACGCCGCGAACGGCTTCCAGTCGATGTCCTCGGGCAGGATCGCCTTGAAATTGGCCTGATCAGGCTGATGCTTGAGGGTCATCGGCGCTCTCCTTTTCGTGACGATCGAAAGTCTGCGGTTACTGGATCAATTTCGCATCCAGTGTGATCGTCGCATTGAGAACCTTGGACACCGGACAGCTCTTCTCCGCCTCGCCGGCGAAGCGAGCAAACGCCGCATCGTCGAGATTTGGCACCCTGCCGCGCAAGGTCAGCGCCGATCGACTAATGCGGAACCCCTTACCGTCCGCCTCGAGCGTCACGGCTGCGTCGGTGCTGAGCTCCGTCGGCGTGAAGCCGGCGCTCTGCAGCACGAATGCCAACGACATAGTGAAGCACCCGGCATGTGCTGCTGCGATCAGTTCCTCAGGGTTCGTCCCCTTCTCGTTCTCGAAGCGCGTCTTGAAGGAATAGGCCGTCTCGGCCAGCACTCCGGATTCGCTGGATAGGTGGCCGCTCCCGGCACGGCCGCTCCCGTTCCAAACCGCTTTTGCTTTGCGAATCATGTCACTTCTCCTTGTTTGTTCTGACTGGTTCGGCTCATACCGGTTGCTTGAGCGCGTTGACATCGATCGGCATCTTGCGCAGCCGCTTTCCCGTGGCGGCAAAGATCGCATTCGCGATTGCGGGAACGATGCCTGAAGTGCCGGCCTCGCCCATTCCACCCGGCGGTTCCGCGCTCTTGACCACGTGTACCTCGATGGCCGGTGCCTCGTTGATGCGTAGCATCTGATACGTGTCGAAGTTGGCCTGTTCGACGCGGCCATTCTTCAGCGTGATCTCGCCGTACAATCCTGCGGTCACGCCAAACATGACGCCGCTCTGGATCTGCGCCTGCACCGTGTCGGGATTGATCACGGTGCCACAATCCATCGCGCAGACCACGCGATGGACACGAACCGAGCCGTCCTTTGCAACCTCGACCTCAGCCACCTGGGCGAGGTAGCTGCCGAACACATATTGCAGGGCAATGCCGCGACCGTGCCCCTTGGGCAGTGGCGAACTCCAGTTGCCCTTTTCCGCGGCCAGATCGAGCACGGCCTTCGCTCGCGGATTGTGATCAAGCAGCGCACGGCGATAGGCCACCGCATCCTGCCTCGCGGCTACCGCCAGCTCGTCGATGAAGCTCTCGGTGACGAAGACGTTGTGCGAAGGACCCACGCTGCGCCAGAATGCGGTCCGGATGCCCGGCGGCTCGACGCGCACATATTCGACGTGGAAGTTCGGCAGCGCATAGACCAGATCGATCGCGCCCTCCGTCGTATCGGGATCGAGACCATCCTTGAAGGCCGGCGGCAGCCACCGCGCGATCACCGAGGACCCGGCGAAGCGATTGATCCAGGCAATCGGCTTGCCGTCCTTGTCGAGACCTGCCGCGATGCGGTCGACCCAATAGGGCCGGTACATGTCTTGCTGGATGTCTTCCTCGCGCGTCCACACCACCTTCACGGGACCATCGACCTGCTTGGCGATCTCGACGGCGCGCACCGCGCCGTCGGCCTCGAGGCGCCGACCGAAGCCGCCACCGATGAGATGATTGTGGACGATCACCTTCTCGACCGGCAGGCCGGCGGCCTTCGCCGCCATTGCCTGCACTCGCGCGATCGCCTGGGTGCCGACCCAGATCTCGCATTCACTGCCTCGGAAATGCACGGTGCAATTCATCGGCTCCATCGTTGCGTGGGCCAGGAACGGCAACTGATAGCTCGCCTCGACCCTCGTCGCGGCATTCGCCATGGCTTGATCGGCGTTACCAATACTTTGCGCGACCGAACCCGCCCTGAGGGTTGCCTGCTCGAGCTCCCGTGCGACGTCCTGCGTGCTCAGCCCAGCATGGGCGCCCTCATCCCATTCGATCTTGAGCGCTTCCAGGCCTTTTTTCGCAGCCCCCATATGATCAGCCACGACCGCGACGGCGTCGTCGAGCCGGACGATCTGGCGCACCCCTTTGACAGCCTTGGCCGCAGTGTCATCGACGCTCTTCAACCGCCCGCCGAAAACGGGCGACTGGGCCAGCGTCGCAATCTTCACACCCGGTGGGCGAGCATCAATGCCGTAAACGACGGAGCCGTTGACCTTGCCCGAGGCGTCGAGCCGCTTCGCCGGCGTGCCGATCAGCTTGAACTCTTCGGGCTTCTTCAGCACCACATTGGTCGGCACCGGGATGTGCCCGGCATCTACGGCGAGCTCGCCATATTTCAGGCGTCGCCCGCTCGGCGCGTGGACGACCTCGCCTGCTTCGGCAAGGCACGAACTGGCATCGACGCCCCAGCGCCCCGCAGCAGCCGCGATCAGCATGATCCGCGCAGCCGCGCCCGCTTCGCGGAGCGGCTTCCAGGCGCCGCGAATGGCATTCGAATTGCCGGTCGCCTGCACACCGAGCAGCGGATTGGCGTAGAGTTTTTCGTTCGGCGGAGCATGTTCGACCCGGACCTGCTTAAGGCCGACTTCAAGCTCCTCCGCGATCAGCATCGGGATCGAGGTGTAGGTACCCTGCCCCATCTCGACATAGGGCATCGTCAGCACGATCTGCCCATCGGTGCCGATACGGATGAAGGCGTTCGGTGCGAAGCTCTCGGTACCGCGGGCCCTGCCCTGGTCGAATGGCAGGCTCACGCTGAGCACCAGGCCGCTGCCGGCCACAACGCTGTTGATAAGGAAATTGCGACGAGAGAGGTCGGCGTAAGCGCGCGACGCGCTGCGATCGAAAGCCATCTTCAGCCCTCCTTCGTCTACGATTGCGCGGCGAGCTTGATCGCCTCGCGGATGCGGACATAGGTGCCGCAGCGGCAGATATTACCGCTCATGGCGTCGTCGATGTCCGTATCGGTCGGATGTGGCTTGTCCGTGAGCAGCGCCGAGGCCGACATGATCTGGCCGGACTGACAATATCCGCACTGCGCGACCTCATGCTCGAGCCAGGCCTTCTGAATTTTCGCCCCCATCGGCGTCGCCCCGATCGCCTCGATCGTCGTGATCTTGGAGTCGCCGACGCTATCGATCGTCGTGATGCAGGAACGGACGGCGGAACCATCGAGATGCACGGTGCAGGCACCGCACAGTGCCATGCCGCAGCCGAATTTCGTTCCGGTCATGCCGAGCACGTCCCGCAGAACCCACAGCAGCGGCGTGTCGCCGTCGGCGTCGATACTGCGCGGGGTTCCGTTGATGTTGATGGTAAAGCCCATGATACAGCTCCTTATGTTCCGGACAGGACCGACACAACTGACGGTCGCGCCGGGTCGCTCACTTCAGGACCGCCGCTCCGACATCGACGTTGCGTTCGTCGAACGCCGCAGCGATTCTCTCAGCCGCCGAGTTGTCCGACATGGAAACCCAGTCGATTCTCGACGTCGCCGGCGCGATGGAAGCCGCGCGCCATGAGCGCCTTGATCCTCTTCTGGCTCGCGGGACGGCTGAGGGAGGCCAAGAACGCATCCCACTCGGGTCGAATTTCCAGATCCGCGGGTAGGCTCGCGACGTCGACGAGACGCTTGGTCTCGGCGATGGCCTCCTTATCGAACGACGCAATGCGCATGGCGAGCGCCTCGACGAACCCGTCGAGTTCGGCGTCCGGCATCGACCGGTTGACGTAGCCGTACCGTTCGGCGAGGTCGCCGGGGATATCATCGGCGCCGAGCAACACTTCGAGCGCGCGGCCTCGGCCCATCAGACGCGGCAATCGCGCCATCGGCCCGCCGCCGGGCACCAGGCCGGCGCCGACTTCCCATTGCGAGAGGATCGCCTTCTCGCGACTCGCGAAGCGCATGTCGCTCGCCAACGCAAGCTCACTGCCGACCCCGGTCGCGCGGCCTCGGATCGAGGCGATGGATACGACCGGCGCGCGGCTGAGACGCACCAGCATGTCGGGTAGCGCCTGCAGACCGGTTGGTCCGGGCGGAATCTTCGCGGACTCTTCGAGCGGCGCGAGAAAGTCGTAATGCGTGATGAAGAAGCCGTCGACGGCACTGTCGAACACCACGACCTTTACCTCCGGATCGGTCTCGATCGTCGTGATGATGTCGTTGAGCAGAGGAAGATGTTTGGGACCGAAGATGTTCACCGGCGGCATGTCGAAGGTGACGCGCCAGTATGATGGCAGACGGCGCTCCAGTTGGATTTGCTCAGTGGTAAACGCTCGCTCGGGACGGTTCATGATATGCACTCCTGATGTGTGTTTGGAGGGAGCGACACGCGCTTACGCGCGAGTGGGGTTCGCCTCAGATCGACTGACGTAGCGGCTTGAAGGCCGTACGCATCTCGGCGCAAAACAGCTCAGGCTGTTCCCAGGCTGCGAAGTGCCCGCCCTTGTCGAGCTTGTTGTAATGGATGAGTTTGGGATACGCCCGCTCTGCCCAACTGCGCGGGGCCGCATAGATTTCGTCGGGGAAGGCACTCACGGCGACCGGGATCGTGATGCCCCTGACGTCGAAGAAGCCTCCTCCCGTCGAAATTTGCGCGGTGTCCCAGTAAAGGCGCGCTGAGGAGATCGCGGTGTTTGTCAACCAGTAGAGGGTGACGTTGTCGAGGACGTCGTCCCTGGTCAGCCCCTCCGTCATTCCATCGAAAACGCGTGAGATCATGCCGTAACTGCGGATGTCGTGATCCAGCATCCACGCGGCGAGACCGACCGGGGAATCCGCGATTCCGTAAAGCGTCTGCGGCCGGTTCGACATTTCCTGGGCGTAGGCCAGGCCATGCTTGTAGAAATCATCGAGTTGATCCCAGGCATGTTTTTCATCAGCCGAGAGGCCGGCGGGCGGCGGGCCTCCGGCCGAAAGAGCCTTTGAAACATCGGCTGGAACCGTGGCCGCCATATTGGTGTGAATGCCGAGCAATCCCCGCGGCTGCTGCAGCGCCATCACCTCCGAGACGGCGTTCCCCCAATCCCCGCCCTGCGCCACATACCGTGTGTAGCCGAGGCGTTGCATCAACGTCGCCCATGCACGAGCAATGCTGACAGGGGTCCATCCGGACGCGGTCGGCTTGCCCGAAAAGCCGTGTCCGGGCAACGACGGGATCACCAGATGAAACGCGTCCGACGCGCTCGCGCCGTGCACCGTGGGATTGGTCAGCGGATCGATAATCTTCATCTGCTCAATGATCGAGCCGGGCCACCCGTGGGTCACGATCATCGGCAGCGCATTGTCATGTTTCGAACGAACGTGAATGAAATGAATGTCGAGTACGTCGATCTCGGTTA
>Ga0193699_10000911_pt1 | contig 11982 bp, 9 predicted proteins | sample L3c2metaG_FD_160095 | JGI IMG/M metagenome (GOLD analysis project Ga0193699, IMG submission 160095) | Soil microbial communities from a riparian zone of the East river system, Colorado, United States - L3c2 | ecosystem: Environmental > Terrestrial > Soil > Riparian zone | place: USA: East River... | reverse complement strand
CCAACGTATGCCCGACGCCGACGCGGTGCTGGTCGACATCATGATGCCCGGAATGGATGGGTATCAGACCATCCAGGAAATCCGCTCCATGCCGGAATTCGCTTCGCTTCCGGTGATCGCGGTCACTGCCAAGGCGATGAAGGGGGACCGCCAGAAATGCATCGATGCGGGTGCATCGGATTACGTCGCCAAGCCCGTGGACATCGATCAGCTCGTCTCCGTGCTGCGTGTTTGGTTCCAGCGGATGGGGCGGACTCCGATCATCGACCCGGCGGGGAATAATGTGGTAACGCTGCGGTCCGTGGCAGGCCAGTGACAACCGCACGCGCGATGCAAGATTTGGCGCCCGCCGCCGAGCCCGCCCCGGCCCCTTCGCCTCAGGCAGCCATCATGCCCAAGGCGAAGGTGCTCATCGTGGATGACGATGAGCGCACCGCCATGGCCGTTCGCAATGCCTTGGAGGAGCTGGGCCAAACGCTTGTCGTCGCGCATTCGGGCGAGGAGGCGCTCCATCACCTCCTCTTCGAGGACTATGCGGTGATCTTGCTCGACGTGAACATGCCCGGCATGGACGGCTATGAGATGGCCTCTTTCGTTCGCGCGAGAAAACGCACCCGCCATATTCCGATCGTGTTCCTGACCGCGCTGTTCCGCGACGATACGCATCTTCTCCAGGCCTATTCGGCAGGCGCCGTGGATATGGTGTTCAAGCCGGTCGATCCTTTTATTCTGCGCTCGAAAGTGGCGGTGTTCGTCGACCTCTATCTCAAACAGGCCGAAGCCCAGCGCGAGGCCGAATTGCGCCATCATCTGCAAGAGGAGAACTTCCGCGTCCGGGCGGAAAAGCTGACGGCGGAACAAGCGCTCCGCCGCAGCCAAGAACATCAAGAAGCGATGGAGAAAGCCGAAGCCCACCAGCGCACGCTGATCGAGGAGCTCAATCATCGCGTGAAGAATATGCTCACCGTAGTCAATGCCATGGCGCGGCAAACGCTGGCCAGCAGCCCGACTGCGGAAGACTTCACCGACAAATTTATCCGGCGCATCGACGCGCTCGGCCGCACGCACAGTCTTTTGTCGCGGGAACAATGGGCGAATGTGCAGCTCTGCGATGTCGCCCGCGACAGCCTGGAACCTTACATGGTGGACGGCAAGAACCGCGTCTTGCTCAACGGCCCGCCGGTTGCGCTCGACCCCAAGAGCGCCCTTGCGCTTGGTATCGTATTTCATGAGCTTGCAACCAATGCGATTAAGCATGGCTCTCTTTCCAATCACGACGGAAAGGTTGCGATGAGCTGGAATTTCAAGGACGACCGGTTAATTGCGCTGCAGTGGCAGGAATCCGGCGGGCCGGCGGTGAGTCCCCCGACCCATGGCGGATTCGGCAGCCGGCTGATCCGTCTGGAACTGACACATGAATTGAACGGGGAAGTTGAGTTGATTTACGATGCAAGCGGCCTCAAACTGATGACGAGCTTTCCGCTTTCCGGCCATTCTGGTGGGTTGGCGTAGACAAAACCCGGGGGTTGCCGAAAGTGCTGCCTAAACCTGCAAGTGTGCTCATCGTCGAAGACGAGGCGCTGATTGCCATGGACCTGCAGTCGCTGCTGGAAGACGCCGGTTATCGCGTGCTCGGTCCCGCCAACTCCACGGCCGCCGCGATGGCATTGCTGAGTGGGGATGAACCCGACGTCGCTCTGCTCGACGTCAATCTCGGCCGCTCCGATGTTTTCGGCGTGGCGAATGAACTCGCCACACGAAAGACCAGACTGATCTTCCTCACGGGCCATACGGCGCAGAAATTGCCGCTGGCACACCGCCACCGTCCGTTGGTGGCCAAGCCCTATTTGCCGCATGTCTTGCTGCAGGCCGTCGCATTGGCTCTCTCGCAAACCGAGGCTACGGAATAATTCCTTTCCGGCTCAAATGGAGCGAAACGCGTTCAACGCGGTTGAAGTCGCGTAGGTTTCGCTCTTTTATGTGCACGGGGGGATCGCGATAGGACAAGCAATGGAACGCATCCTCACCGATCAGGGCCCGGCGTTCGATTTCCCCGCTCCTCCGATCCGGGCGGAAATCAAGCATGAGCTGATCCGCCATTTGATCGAGCAGATGGGCCGCGACCCCGACACGGCCACGCCGCAGGATTGGTTCTATGCGCTTGCCTATTTCCTCAGAGGTCGATTTTCCTCCGCGCGCATCCGTACCTGGCGGCGCAATTCGGACCATCAGGCGAAATGGATCTATTATCTCTCGCTGGAATTTCTGCCCGGGCGCCTGCTGAAGACCTGCCTGATTTCGCAAGGCGTCTACGAGGTCTGCCGCCAGGCCCTGGCCGATCTGAACGTGGATCTGGACAGTTTGTGGGATTTTGAAATCGAAGCCGCGCTCGGCAATGGCGGTTTGGGACGGCTGGGTGCGTGCATCCTCGAATCCATGGCGACGCTCGGTTATGCCGGCCTCGGCTACGGCATTCGCTATGAATACGGCATGTTCCGGCAGAAGATCGAGAACGGCGAGCAGATCGAGCATCCGGAGAACTGGCTCCGGGCGGTCAATCCGTGGGAATATGCGCGCCCCAATATCGTCTACCCGATCCAGTTCAACGGCAGCGTCACCCAGGTGAACAATTGGCGCGGCGAGCTGCTTTGCCATTGGTCCGACACCGACGATGTGATGGCCCGAGCTTACGACTTTCCCGTGATCGGTCTCGACGGCGAAAGCGTAACATCCATCCGCCTATGGTCGGCTGCGGCGAGCTCCGATTTCAACCTCGCTTATTTCAACAGCGGCAATTACATCGACGCGGTCAAGCAGAAGAGCGAAACCGAGACCATCTCCAAGGTCCTATATCCGAGCGACACGACCGACGTCGGACGCGAGCTGCGATTGAAGCAGGAATATTTCCTCGTCAGCTCTTCCATCCAGGACATTCTGGCGCGGTTCGAAAGCAAGTACGAATCGCTGGATCTGTTGCCGGAAAAAGTCGCCATCCAATTGAACGACACCCATCCCGTGTTGGCGATACCCGAGCTCATGCGGCTTCTTGTGGATGTCTACCGGTTCGATTGGGATCGCGCCTGGAACATCACGGTCAAGACCTTTTCCTTCACCAACCACACGCTTCTGTCCGAAGCGCTGGAGCTCTGGCCGGTGAGCATGATGGAAGCTCTGCTGCCGCGGCATCTGCAGATCATCTATCAGATCAATTATCGTATGCTGCGCGATGTCATGCATCGCCATCCCGGCGACATGGACCGCCTGCGCCGTATGTCGATGATCGAAGAAAACGGCACCAAATCGGTGCGCATGGCTCATCTCGCGATCGCAGGCAGTCACCGCGTAAACGGCGTTTCGAAAAGCCATACCGAGATCATGCGCAAGACGCTGTTCCGGGACTTCGACCAATTCTTCCCGGACCGCATTGTCGCGCTGACGAACGGAATCTCGCAGCGCAAATGGCTGAATGAGTCCAATAGCTGGCTCGCCGAGCTGATCAATACGCGCACCTCTTCCAAATGGCTGCGCGATCTCTCCTGGCTTCGCGAACTGACGCCCTTGGCGGACGACGAGCAGTTCCAGACGGAATTCGCGGCCGTCAAACGCATCAACAAGGAGCGCCTCGCACAGAAGATCAAAGACCTGACCGGACATGTCGTCGATTACAATTCGATGTTCGATCTGCACATCAAGCGGATCCACGAATACAAGCGACAGCTTCTCAATGTCCTGCAGCTCGTCAGCCGCTATAACCGGATCCGCCTTACGAAACCTGCGGATATCCAGCCCCGCACGGCGATCTTCGCCGGCAAGGCGGCGCCTGGTTACGTCATGGCCAAACGCATTATCCGGCTGATCAATTACGTGGCCGATATCGTCAACAATGATCCGGCGGTCGACGGCCTGCTGAAGGTCGTTTTCATTCCCAATTACGATGTCCAGACGGCCGAAGACCTCATCCCCGCAGGCGAACTTTCGGAACAGATTTCCATGGCGGGCACCGAAGCGTCCGGCACCGGCAATATGAAGCTCGCTTTAAACGGCGCGCTGACCATCGCCACCCATGACGGCGCCAATGACGAGATTGCCGACGCAGTCGGCGCCGAGAACATCTTCATGTTCGGACATACTTATGAGGAACTCCAAGCCCTGCGGCGTGGAGGTTATGACCCGGTTGCCATTTACAACGGCAATGCGGAATTGCATCAGACGCTCGATATGATACGGGGCGGATATTTCTCCCCGAGCGATCGCACGCTTTTCGCGCCCATCGTCGATTCCCTGCTGACGGGGGGCGATTACTTCATGCTGCTCGCGGATTTCGATGATTATATGAAATGCCAGCAAGCCGTGGATGCTGCCTACCAAGACAAAAAGCAGTGGAATCGCAAAGCGATTCTGAATGTCGCGCATATTGGCGGTTTTTCCGTCGACCGCTTGGTCCAACAATATGCCGAGGAGGTCTGGCACGCGGCCCCGGTTCCCCGGCCAGGCTAGACGGACGAGGTCACTTCCACGAAGAGAGCGAGACTATGGGGTGGGAGCGTCCAGACAGCGCCCGCCGCGACAGAAATTTCCGCGCCCCCGTCGGATTCAAAACTGTCGAGCAGTCTTTTCCACGGGCCCCCTTCGCGTTCCGGCAGCGCAAACGGGATTGTCTCGGTTCCCACATTGAGGGCGAGGATATACCGGATGTCTCCGCCATCCCCACCGGTGCCGCCGAAGGCACAGCCGAAGCTTCGCGCCATCGGGTTCTCCCAATCCAAAACCTCCATCTCGCGCCCATCCGGCCGTAACCACGCGATGTCCTTGAGCCCGCGCGGCCCTTCCTCCACGCCGCGATAGAATGTGACGCGGCGGAAATCGGCATGGCTGGCGCGGAGCGAAACGACGCGTCGTACGAAGGAGAGAAAGATTTCGTCCTCACGGCCAAGCTTCCAGTCGGTCCAACTCGTCTCATTGTCCTGGCAATAGGCGTTGTTGTTGCCGCCTTGCGAACGGCCGAGTTCGTCGCCGGCCGTCAGCATCGGGATGCCGAGCGAGAACAGGAGGATCGCGACGAGGTTGCGTTTTTGGCGAAGGCGCAAAGCGCCAATCGCGGGATCGTCGGTCTTGCCCTCGACGCCGCAATTCCAGCTGAAATTGTCGTTGTTTCCGTCGGCGTTCTCTTCGCCATTGGCCCAATTGTGCTTTTCGGCGTAGCTGACGGTGTCTCGAAGCGTGAACCCGTCATGCGTCGTGACGAAATTGATGCTGGCAAGGGGGCCGCGAAGCCCCATCATGTCCGCCGAGCCGGTGAGCCGGCGGGCAAGCTCCGGCGTGGAACCGCGATCGCCGCGCCAAAATCGCCGCACCCCATCGCGGAAGCGGTCGTTCCATTCGGCGAAAGGCGGTGGGAACGCGCCCAATCTGTAGCCGTCATGCGTCGCGTCCCAGGGCTCGGCGATAAGCTTTAACTGCGAAAGATCGGGGTCCGTCACCAGAGCGGTCAAGAACGCAGCATCGGAGCGGAACTCCCCGTTCTCCCGTCCCAAGACCGTGGCGAGATCGAAACGAAATCCGTCGACGCCGAGCTTTGCCCAATGGCGAAGCGAGTCCAGGACCATCAAGCGCACCATGGGGTGCGCAACGTTCAGCGTGTTGCCGGTTCCCGCGAAGTTCGCATAGGCGCACCGGTCATAGGGCCGCAAGATGTAGTAGGAAGCGTTATCGATGCCACGAAACGAAAACGTCGGCCCCAACTCATCGCCTTCCCCCGTGTGATTGAACACCACATCCAGGATTACCTCGATGCCCGCTTCGTGGAACCTCGCGATCAAATTGCGAAATTCCACCATGGGATCTCCGGCCGCGTAACGCGATTCCAGTGCAAAAAAATTGACGGGGTTGTAGCCCCAATAGTTGCGTAAGCCGATGCGGATCAGTCTTGGCTCGTCCGCGATGGGGTGGATAGGCAAGAGTTCGATCGTGGTGATGCCCAGCATCCGTAAGTGAGCGATGATCGGTGGCGAGGCCAGTCCCGCCAATGTGCCGCGGAATCGGGGGGGAATGTCGTTGCGCAGCATGGTCATGCCGCGCACATGAAGCTCGTAGATCACGGTGTCCCGCCACGGAATGCGTGGCATCTGTGCCGCCTGAGGTTCGTCGGCGACGACAATGCCTTTGGGCGTATCAGGTGCGCTGTCGCGATTATCGGGAATGAGACCGGCGGGGTCGTTGATCGGGTACCCGAAATGGCTCGGCGCGAGCTTGAAGCTCCGGTCGAGGGCTTTTGCGTAAGGATCGATCAGCAGCTTGTTGGGATTGAAACGATGCCCGTTGGCCGGGTCATACGGCCCGTGGATGCGATAGCCATAACGCTGCCCGGCGCGCCCGCCATCGATATGTATCCGCCAAAGCTCGCTGTTTCGCTCCAGGTTGAAGCGTGCGGTCTCCTGCGTACCTTGTTGATCGAAAAGGCAAAGCTCAACCCGTTCGGCATGCGCGGAGAAAATCGTGAAGCTCGCGCCATGCTCGTCGATGACGGAACCCATGCGCGCATTCGCCGCTGTCATCTAGGCTGCTCGCGCAGTTGTTAATTGTCGTTCGCACATTAGCTAAGCCTATTGCGCCTGCCGGGTGGCGCAAGAAGGGAAAGCGGCGGTATGGGATGACGCGAAAATTTTTTTCATCAGCACGAACCGAAATCACCCTGACGCGTTGTGGCTTCGACCAGAGGGGCTCTTGTCTTTCATAAATTTGAGTTGTGCAGGCGGCATATAGGGGTGCCGCAAGAGTGACGCGATTTCTGTCCAATGGGAGGGATTGAGACTTTAGGGATCAGGTGCGACGGGGGCGAGACTGATCCGCAATGGCCAAGGAGCACACACCGCCATGCGGGTACTTTACATCACCTCAGAGGTTTACCCCTTTGCCAAAACGGGCGGGCTAGCTGACGTATCGGCTGCGCTGCCCGCAGCCTTGCGCGACCTCGGAATCGACGTGAGATTGCTCATCCCGGGCTATCCCCAGGCTATCGATCGAGCCTCCGACCTGCAGGAGATTCACCGTTTCGGTGATGCTTGGGGTTGTGGAGAGGTGCGACTCCTCGAAACCCGTCTTCCTCAGGCCGATGTGCCGGTGTGGCTGGTCGATTGCCCGGCCCTCTATGGCCGGCCCGGAGGGCTTTACCAGGGCGAAGATGGGCAAGACTGGCCGGACAATTCACTTCGCTTCGCGCTGCTCAACCACGTCGCCGCGGCTCTGGCCAATGAGCCGGGTCGGGGTTGGACTCCCGACCTCATCCACGCCAATGACTGGCATGCGGGCGTGGTCCCCTTGCTGCTGGCGAACAATGGCCGGCCGCGTCCGGCAACCCTGTTCACGATCCACAATCTCGCCTATCAGGGCCTGTTCGAGACCCCCGACATGGCGCGCCTCCATTTGCCCGAAGATGCCCATTCGGCGATGGAATTCTATGGCCGCATGTCGTTCCTGAAGGCCGGGATACAATCCTCCGATGCGATCACCACGGTCAGCCCGACCTATGCGAGCGAAATCCTCACGCCGGAATATGGCTGCGGGCTGGACGGATTGTTGCGCGAGCGCGCTTCCGCGCTGACCGGCATTCTCAACGGCGTCGATTACCGCATCTGGGACCCCAGCACCGATCCCTACCTCGTCTGCAATTATTCGGCGCGCGCGGTAGGGGCCAAATCGGATTGCAAACGCGCGATTCAGATGGAGCTGGGGCTGAAGGTCGATGCGGATATGCCGCTGATCGCGTTCATGAGTCGCCTCGTGCACCAGAAAATGCCCGATGTCGTTCTGGATGTGCTGCCGGATCTGCTCGAAGAAGGCATCCAATTTGTCCTCGTCGCGGAAGGGGAGAGTGGCTATCAGACCCGCTTCCGCGAGCTGGCCGCGCTTTATCCGGGGCGCGTTGCGGTGGAAATCGGCTATCAGGAGGGCCTCGGCCATCGCGTGCTCTCCGGCGCGGATGTGTTGCTCCATCCCTCGCGCTTCGAACCCTGCGGTCTCGTACCCATCTACGCCATGCGCTACGGGACGATCCCATTGGTTCGCAAGAGCGGCGGGTTGGCCGACAGCGTCACCGATGCCTCGCCGGAAGCGATCCGCCAGGGAACGGCCACCGGTCTTTCGTTCGAAGGGACTTCGACGGCCGACCTCGCGGCCTGTGTCCGCCGCGCTCTGTCGCTTTATCGGCAGCCGATCCTGTGGCGCAGGATCCAGGCCGCCGCCATGCGGCAGGATTTCTCATGGAAGCGTTCCGCCCAGGCCTACGCGAATCTTTATCATTCGCTGACGGGTGCTGCTCCCGCATTGCAACGGGCCGTTGTCCTGCAAGCCGAGGCGCTGGAAAAACTGACGGCGTGAGAGCGGCCGCTTCTGCGGTCAGCGATGTTAAACGTGGTGGGCCGCGACCGAGCGCACCACTTCGGCGGTAAGATCGCGTCCTGCTTTCGCAGAGATATCGCCAAGCGACAGCATGCCGGCCAAGCGCTTGTTCTCATCGATCACGGGAAGCCGGCGGATGTGGTTCTTTTCCATGATATGCAGCGCATCTTCGACGTCCTCGTCGGCGCGAGCATAGATGATGGGTTTCGACATCACATCTTCAGCCGTCACTTCCCTGCAATCCCTGTTGGCCGTCAGTCCGCGCACCACGATATCGCGATCGGTCACCATGCCCACCAGGCGGTCATTTGCCCCGACCGGAACGGCTCCGATGTCATCGTCCCGCATGATTCGCGCAATTTCCGTGATCGGGGTGTGGGGTTCGACCCATTCCGCACCGCGATGCATGACATCTTTTACCTTCATGGGAGCCTCCTTCTCGCCAGCCGATAGACTCCAACGCGGCAGGCTCGCTTCCGTGCCATAAGTTTGTGATTATGACGATCAAGCCGGGGTTTCACCGCCTCCGGGCGCATCGAGACATCCTTCGCGATAGGGGAAGCCACGATATGAATGAGCGTTTGAAGCCGCGGAAAAACCTTGCCGCGGCGCCGCAATCGCAACATCGCGTCTCGCACGAAGATTTGCGCGACCTTATTCGCGATTTCGAAGCCATGCGGGAGCTCAAACTGATCGAAGGGGCAGATCCCCATCTCGAGATCAGCGCGCTCGCCGAAACCCTCACCATGCGATTTCCGGGCGAGGAGCCGGCGCTTCTGTTCGACAAGATCAAAGGATTCCCGGCCGGCTTTCGCATCCTTTCGGGCGGGGCAAATTCCTTCCGCAGGCTGGCGCATGTCTATGGTCTTCCGACTCCCGAGAAGAAGATCGACATCGTGAAGAGCTACAAAGCGCGGCTCGGGAACGGTCCCGAACTCATCCCGCCAAAAATCGTGCCCACAGGTCCGATTTTGGAGAACGTGCAAAGGGACGGCGAGGTGGACATTTTCAAATTCCCCATCCCCTTCGTCCATGAGCATGACGGCGGCCGCTATATCGGAACCGAAGATTTGGTCGTGATGCGCGATCCCGACAGCGATTGGGTCAATGTCGGGACCTATCGAATCGTCGCGCACGCCAAGGACGAGGTGGGTGTCTGGATCTCGCCGGGAAAGCATGGGCGCTTGATCCGGGAGAAGTATTTCGCTCGAGGGTTGCCATGCCCGGTGCTCATCTCTTGCGGCCAGGATCCCATTCTCTTCCTTTGCAGCAATGCCGAACTTCCGCTCGGCGTTTCCGAGTTCGATTATGCGGGCGGCCAACGCGGCAGGCCGGTGGAGGTCGTGTTAAGCGAGCTGCACCAACTGCCGATGCCGGCGGGTGCCGAGATCGTGCTCGAAGGCGAGATGTATGGCGACCGCCTGAAGATGGAAGGCCCGTTTGGCGAGTTCATGGGCTATTACGCCAGTGAAGCCAGCGAGCAGCCGATCATCAAGATCAGGCGCGTCTATCACCGCAACAATCCCATTATGACGCTGGCGATTCCCTCGCGGCCGCCGTCCAATTTCACTGTCGCGCGTGCGGTGGTAAAGGCTGCGATGATCTGGGACGAGATCGAGAAATCCGGACTCCCCGGCGTGCAGGGCGTGTGGAATCACGAGGCCGGCGCCGGGCGGCTCTTCAATGTGGTTTCCATCAAGCAGATGTATGCCGGCCACGCCAAGCAAGCCGGCATGCTCGCGGCCAATTGCCGATCAGGGGTTTACGCCGGCCGGTGGGTCGTTGTGGTCGATGAGGACATCGATCCCTCGAATCTCCATGACGTGATCTGGGCGATGTCGACGCGCTGCGATCCTGCCGCAAGCATCGAGATCATTCACAATCTATGGAGCACGCCATTGGACCCGATCCTGCGCGGGCCTCCCTACCAGAGCAACCGCGCGGTAATCGATGCCTGCCGGCCATGGGGATGGAAGGACGAATTTCCGCGCGTCGCCGAATCGAGCCCCGAGCTCAAGGACAAGGTCATGGAGAAATGGGCGCATCTGTTTCGCACGCCCGGTGCTACGTGAGCCGATGGAAAGGTGAGAGATGAGACTCGCGCGTTTTGACGACAATCGCATCGGCGTGGTTCGCGGCGAGACCATCGTGGATGTCACCGAGATCGTCGACCCCAATCCCGGCGCCTGGCCGCCGGTGGCGATGAACCGGTTGATTGCGGAGTTCGCAGAATATCGCGGCAAGCTCGAACGTGCCGCGTCGGGAAAAGGAATTCCCCTGAACGGCGTAAAGCTTCTGACGCCCGTTCCGTGGCCGAACAAGATCATCGCCTATCCGGTCAATTATCACGCGCATGGCGTCGAAATGGGCTCGTCCTATCGCGCCAACAATCAGGGCTTCTTCCTGAAACCTCCGTCGGCGCTTTCCGGGCCCGCCGATCCGATTGTCCTGCCCGTCAATGCCGGCCGGCGCATCGATTACGAATGCGAGCTCGCGATCATCATCGCCAAGCAGGCGCGCGACGTGCCGCGCGAAACTTGGCGCGATTACGTCTTTGGTTATTCCTGCCTGATCGATGCTGTGATCCGCGGCAAGGAAGAGCGCGTCGCGCGTAAGGCCTTTGACACGTTCTGTCCGGTCGGTCCCTGGATCGTCACCGAGGACGAGATCGGCGATGCGGCGCACAGTCTTCAGGGGCGGCTGTGGATCAACGGCGAGATCAAGCAGGACGCGAACACGCGCGATCTCATCCTCGACATTCCCGGCATGGTCGAGATGGCGGCGTCGGTGATGACGCTTTATCCCGGCGACATCATTGCCGCGGGAACGCCGGCAGGCGTCGGCCCCATCCGGCACGGCGACAAGCTGCGCATCGCTTTCGAACGCGTGGGCGAGATGAATCTCGACATCGTCCAGGGGACGACCGGTAGAAACTCGATCTTCGCGCAGCCTCTGCCGCCTGAGACAAAAGCCTAGAACATAGCGCCGGGCCAGAAGCCGTGTTCGTCCGAATCACATCTGAGAGTCGACAGTAGGCGTGACGCGAATCGCTGAGCTAGCCATGCTGCTGGCGGTCGATGATGCTCTGCGGTTCGAGTGATAAATCTCTCGCCATGACGCCGTCCTTACCGGCGAAACCGACAGTCGTGTCGTCGAGAATGACCTCGATGGCTCCGGCATCCGGCGCACTCAGCTTCAACCCGACCAAGTTCGGAACGCGGTACGTATCGCCGGCATCAAGAATACGATCGATGAAGATGCGGTTGCCGCTTCCCTGCACGGCGAGGCGGATCGATCGGTGCGCGCGCAGTATGATTCGGGAGCTTCCGTTCTCCATGCCGTAGCGCTGTCCCAGCGGCAGCGGCGCATGAAACCGTGATACCGATTCGGCGGGGACGGCGACCGGCTGCGTTGGCGCTGCGTCCGGTAAAGGGAGAAGCGCGAGCTTGGGGGGCGAGGCGGGTGCCGGCTCAACGGTCGGTCGGGACCGTACTGAGACTGGCGGTGTCAGGGCGACGTCAGTGGGCGAGGCGGGTGCTGGCTCAATGGTCGGTCGGGACCGTACTGAGACTGGCGGTGGTGTCA
>Ga0193699_10000910_pt1 | contig 11984 bp, 12 predicted proteins | sample L3c2metaG_FD_160095 | JGI IMG/M metagenome (GOLD analysis project Ga0193699, IMG submission 160095) | Soil microbial communities from a riparian zone of the East river system, Colorado, United States - L3c2 | ecosystem: Environmental > Terrestrial > Soil > Riparian zone | place: USA: East... | reverse complement strand
CCTGCGGGGGGCGGGCATACAGTTGCAAACGATTCCGCAGGGTGAAAGTCACCGGCTTTTGCGAGGAAACTTTATAGCATCGGTTTGTGACTAAGACAATGTCCGAGATGCCAATCGACCAGCTTGACCTCAAACGTGCGATAGCCGGCGATGAGAGGGCGATGCAGCGACTGTGGTCGCAGCATGCCCCCCACATCGACGCGGTCGTTCGTAGGCTGTGTGGTGATCCCGAGCTGGCCGCCGACGTCTCGCAGGAGGTCTGGATGCAGATTTTCAGGGCCCTCCCAAGCTATCGGGGCGACTCACAATTCGGCACGTGGGCCCACCGCATCGCGGTGAACCGCACTCTCAATGCGCTGCGCAAGATCAGACGGCTGGCGAAGCTGGAAGTCGATATCGAAGATGATTCCGCCATGGTCGAGATGGACAGCGACCGGACTTTTATCGCGGAATCGATCGAGCAGGCGATGACAAAGCTCTCGCCGGGAGCGAGAGCGGTGTTCGTGCTGCACGATATCGAAGGGTATACCCACGGTGAAATCGGGGAAGAGCTCGGAATAACGCCGGGCGGATCGAAATCGCAACTGTTCAAGGCGCGGGCCAAGCTGAAGAAGCTGCTCGCCAATCTGATGGACGAATCAACAACCGCAGGAAAGGGGAAAGCACATGTCGCACCTGTCTGAAGATCAACTCGACCACCTCATCGCCGAAGAGAAGGCGCGGCCGCAGCCACCGCTCAACGATTGGCGGACGATCGCCGCGAGAGCGAGGGATGAGGGCCTGATTCGCGAAACGTCTTCGCGTGGGTGGGTATCGAGCCAGTCCTGGATGCAGGCGGCGGCAGCGGTGCTCTTGCTCGTAGGTGGAATTGCCATCGGCCGGACGACCATCGGACTGCCCAGCGCGATGCAGAATACGGCCCCGGTGCCGGCTGAAAATGTGGCGACGACACCAACACCTGCGGCGGGTGCGCCACAAAGCCTCTCGTCCGCAACCGCCTCTTTCGCCTCCCTCGAGGAGGCCTCGGCCACACTCGATCGGGCAGTCGAGGACTACAGGCGAGCCACCGAGTTCCTGGCCGCCAACAATTCTTCAGGTCGACCCAGTGACAGCGCCGCCATGTACTCGGCGAGGCTGGTGGCGCTCGACAAGGTCTTCAATGCAACAGAGAGCGCGCTGCAAGCCGCTCCGCACGACCCGGTCATAAATCAGTACTATCTGGCGACGATGGGCGCGCGGGCCGCGACACGGCAGATGGTCGCACGGCCAGTTGTGCTGAGGGGATTCTAGGAATGAGGAGTTCGAAGATTTCCGCGGCGTTCCGGTCCCGGCTTGTCGCATCGGCTTTGATCGCCTCGGTCGGACTTCCGGCAATCACCGCCGCGCAGACGCCGGTATCGATCCCGGAGCCGCCGACGGGATGGTTTGGCGTGACGATATCGGACAACGCAATGATCGACGAGGACTTCAACGCGTTCTTCGACTCGTATCCGGTGGTGAGCAAGGTGGAACCGGGATCTCCGGCCGCCAAAGCCGGCGTAAAGACGGGCGACGTGTTGATCACTTTCAACTCGCACGACATGCGGGGCGGCGCGGTACAGATGAAAAAGTGGCTCAAGCCTGGCGCGCCGTTCGTGCTGCAGCTGCGTCGCAACGATCAACTAAAGCAGGTGCGGGGCACCCTGCAGTCGCGTCCCGAAGGGTGGAAGGAGCTCGCAATCGTTACGCTTTCGCCGGCACAGGATATTGAGCGCCGGTCGGGATCGATCGGCGGAGAACCCCTGCCGGGTCCGAGCAGATTGATCCGCACCCGGGTGCCATCGCCTGAGCCATTGCCTGACGTTCTGGTTCCAGCGATGGGATACGGCCGCGGCGTCTATCCGTTCGCCGGCGCCGAGTTCACGGCGCTGAACGACGATCTACGCGACGCACTCGGCGTAAAAACCAGCGGTGTCTTCGTGACGAACGTGATGGAGGGCTCGCCGGCCAGGAGCGCTGGTCTGCGCGGCGGCGACATCATCGTCAAAGCTGATGGGATCAAGGTTCATGGCCCTGTCGATCTGGTGGGCGCGATCCGTAACGCCGACTCGCGGAGCAACACGACTCACACGATCGAGTTGGAGATCCTTAGAAAGCACAAGTCTCAGACGCTGACGCTGGGCTGGTAGCACGCGCTCAGTCGGGGAGCCTTCTCGCCTCCGGAATGAGCGAAGCGTGGATGGCGATCGCAGCCACCGCGCCGCTCGCCGCCGCGCCGATCGCGAGCTGAGGACCGGGCGCGATGTCGCCCGCCGCGTAGACGTTCTTCACCGAGGTGTGATTCCGCTCGTCGATCACGAGGCGTCCGAGCGGATCCCGCTCGCATCCGAGCTGCGCGCCAAGATCATCGGCAGGGTATTGGCCGATCGCGAAATAGAGCCGCTCGCAATCGAGTGACATCCCGCCCTCGAGATCGAGAGCCATTATCTCCTTGGATTTTGACACCACACAGTTTATCGGCGCTTCGACCACCGGAATATTGAGGGGCTTGAGCGTGTCGAGGAGCGCCTGGCTCATCTTCGCCTCTTCCCCGTTGGTGCAGATGACTATCTGGGTTGTCCAGGTCGTGAGGGCGAGCGCCATGCCGACCGCTTTGCGGCCGGTGCCAACGACGACTGTCTTCTTGTCCCTCGTCTCGTAGCCGTCGCAATCGGGGCAGACGTGGATGGTCTCCCCGTAACAACGTTCGAGTCCGGGAATTTCGGGCCACACATCCTTGATGCCGATCGCGAGCAGAATTCTTCGCGCCTCGATCGACGTTCCGTCGCGAAGCTGAATCGCGAACAGCTCGCCCGGCTCGTCGATCGCCTTGTCGACGATGCCGGCGACGAAATCGACGCCGTAGTTCGAGCATTCTTCCCGACCGATCGCGCGCAGCTCCGGCGAGCGAATTCCCTGGTGGCCGAGGTATCCGTTGATGCCGCGGGTTTCCCAGTTGCGCGGGTCGCCTGAATCGACGACGACGACTTTGTGGAGGTATCGCGCGAGCCAGAGAGCCGAGCAGAGTCCGGCGGGCCCACCACCTACTATTGCTACGTCATAATGGTGTTCGGTCATCCCGGCGCGGGGTGCAAGTTCGATTCCTTGCAGCCGCGCCGCTAATCCACGTCCCCGGCGACCAGCTCCCGGATCAGAACTTCAACTCGAGTCGTGTCGTGACTACCCAGCGATCGGAATTTCTGGTGAGGCCGCGACCGATCCCGAGACCCGCTTCGATGCCGTCGGAGAGATCGGTCTTTCCGGTAGCAAACAGCTGATGACGCTGATGACTGGGCGCGTCGAACCCGGAGACTGGGCCGAGCACGGAATAGTACTCCAGACCGGCAACTCCTTCGTCGCCGAAAGCATAGGCCAGTTGCGCGCGGGGCTCGAACTCCCATTTGTGCCCGCCAGCGTCCAACCCCCGCTCGAACGCCGGATTAAGGAAAAGAGAGATTCGTCCAAGCTCCTTGCCCAGAATCGGAGTGATTTCGTACCCCCAACGATTCTCGGCGAAGCCGTCACGGGCGTACCCGATTTCCTGTGACAGGCCCGCATCAAAGGGGAGATTCCATTTGGATGGTGCCACGGCCGTGAGCCGTGCGCGATTTCCAACGTATTGAAGTCCGGCTCCGCTCCTCGCATAACTGATCGCGTAGAAACTCGCCTCGAGCCAGCTGGCGATGCCGGTGCTCACCTCCAGGCTCGATCTCACTGCGCGGTGAGTTGCCCGTCCCTCGGAGTCGTCGAGTAGCTTGGAGCCGGAAGGGACAAAGTTGGTATGCAGCTCGATCTCGCCAGTGCCTCTTGTCGAGACATCCGTGCTGTAGACCTCGAACTCGTAGCCCTGCTGTGCCTCTGCCGCCGTGGTGAGCAGAAACAGTGCAGCAAACGTGAATATCGTTCTTGTAATCATTAATCTGATTGAGTGGTTTGGTTTCGAAGACGGGCAAACTAGCCAACCCAATCAATCCAGACAAGTATGCTCGGGATTACTTTTCTGCTGTGATCTGCGAGCGGAATGACTCGCGTTCGCTTGAGCGCACCGGAGCGTTCGTCTAGCTTCGAATCTGAAAGCCGAACTCCTTCCTCCATTTCCATAGATGAAGATTGCGATACTCGACCCAGCCAGCGGCATCGCCGGAGACATGTTCATCGGCGCTCTCGTCGACGTCGGCCTCGACAAGGCCTGGCTCGAACGACTGCCATCCGTGCTCGGATTGGCGGGAGTCGAAGTCCGCATCGCCGATGTGCAGCGCTCGCACGTTCACTGCGTGAAAGTGGATTTTGACATACCACCGCAGCCTCACGGGCGAGCGGTGTCAGAGATCCATCGACTGATCGATGCGCTGAAGATTCCAGAGAAAGTTGCGCGCTCCGCCCACGCTGCTTTCGAGGCTATCGCTGCGATCGAGAGCAGCATCCACGGCGTCGCGCCCGACGATCTGCATCTGCACGAGGTCGGAGCCGTCGATGCGATCCTCGATGTCGTTGGATCGATCTGGGGAGTAGAGCTGCTCGGACTCGAGCGCATCTACAACACCACGGTCTCGCTCGGCGACGGCACCGTGAAAACCGCCCACGGAGTGCTGCCGGTCCCTGCTCCGGCTACGATTCGCCTGCTCGAGGGATTCAGCGTCCGTCACGGGCCACCCGGATCAGGGGAGCTCACCACTCCGACTGGTGCTGCCCTGCTCAGAGTTCTGTCGAAGGGCGCACCTCCGGAGGAATACAGCCCCCGAAAGAGCGGCTACGGAGCCGGCACGCGTGACATCCACGGACAGCTCAACGCGCTCCGCATAATCGTTGGCGAAGCGATGGTCGATCAACACTCACACCATCATCACCACCAGCATGAGCACGTTCACACCGAGCATCTTCACGTGTTGAGCGCGGACATCGACGACATGTCGCCGGAGGAGCTGGCCGGAGCAGCTGATGTCCTCCGCGCAGAGGGCGCGCTCGATGTCGTGCTCCTGCACACGACGATGAAAAAGGGGAGATTGGGCACGCGCGTGGAGGCGTTGGTTCAGACGTCGGATCTCGCACGCCTCGAGGAGAAGATCTTTCTGCAGTTCACCACCCTCGGCGTGAAGACGTTCGATGTGGTTCGAAACGCGCTCGAGCGCGAATCGCGTCTCGTGCGATTCGATGGGCGCGACATCCGGGTCAAGGTCGCCACTCTTCCGGACGGCACCCAAAGAGCGAAACCGGAATTCGACGACCTGCGCCGTGTCGCTGAAGAAACATCGCGGCCCCTGGCCGAGATCCGCTCAGAGGTGATGAGTGCTCTGAGGGAAGCCGACCTGGGCTTCGGAAAGAGCGGGGACGGGAAGTGGACCTAGAGGAGAAACTCATCGCGGCGGTTCGCGCAGCAGCGGGGGACGGCGTCGCGTACGTGTGCTACTCGGGCGGCATCGACTCCACGGTAGTGCTGGCGGCGTCCGTGCGCGCCGGGATCGACACTGTGGCGCTGCTTGGCGTAAGCGCTTCACTCGCCGCGGCGGAGCGTGCGGATGCGCATCGAATCGCGGGCGAGATCGGCGTTCGTGTGGAAGAAGTCGAGACCAACGAAATGGAGTTGGGCGGATATCGGGCGAACGCCGGGGATCGCTGCTATTTCTGCAAGAGCGCGCTCTACGACACCGTGCAGGCGCTGGCCGCGACGAGAAATTCCGACGAGGTGATCTTTGTCGGAACGCACGTCGATGACCTGGGCGAGCATCGTCCGGGACTCCAGGCTGCCATGGAGCATGGCGTGGTAGCGCCGCTCGTTGATGCCGGATTGAACAAAGCGGACGTCCGCGCTCTTGCCCGGCAGTGGAACTTGTCGAACGCGGAGAAACCGGCTGCACCGTGTCTCGCCAGCAGAGTGCCGGTCGGAATCGAGGTGACTCCGGAGCGGCTCGCTCAGATCGAAGCCGTGGAAGAGTTCCTGCGCCTGCACGACATCTGGCCCGCGCGCGCGAGATGGCACGAGGCAGTCGTTCGTTTGGAGATACCAGCAGAGATGTTCGAGCGCGTCGTGACCGATCCTCTCCGGCAAGAGCTGCGACGGGCGTGCAGGAAGGCCGGATTCAAGTTCGTCGCACTCGACCTCGGCGGACTTCAGAGCGGCAGCCTCTCGCTTCCACTCGTAGCATCATGACCCAGGTTCGCTGGGACAAAGACCGCGAGTCGCGAACCGGCGTCCCCGAAGTCGTGTACGGACCGGGAAAAACGAGCGCGCACCTGCGCCAGATATTCGAGAACACGAGCGAGCTTCGCATCGCATCGCGGCTGAGCGACGATCAGATGGCAGTGCTAGCCGATCTCGCGACCATCCATGCCGAAGCGCGTATGGCAGTGCGCAACGCGCGTGAGAAGAGAAACATTCCGGTCGTTCCAGTGATCACCGCAGGGACTGCCGACATCCCCGTCGCACTCGAGGCCGCTGTCACTCTGGACGCGATGGGCGTACCGGTGTCATCCCATTTTGATGTGGGGATTGCGGGCATACACCGCCTGCAATCGATCCTGCCCGAGATCTCAAACGCGCGGGTGTGCATCGTCGTTGCGGGAATGGATGGAGCGCTGCCGGCCGTGGTCGCCGGCCTGGTGCGGGCTCCGGTGATCGGAGTGCCGACCTCGATCGGAACCGGTGTTGCGCAGGGTGGAATGGTCGCGCTCAACACGATGCTGGCCAGCTGCAGCCCGGGCGTCGCCGTGGTGAACATAGACAACGGATTTGGCGCCGCGTGTCTGGCGTTAAAAATCCTTGGTTTCAACATCCCTGACTAATTCGCTTAGCCATCGCCAGATCCTGGTCGCGTTCAGCGGCCTGGTGCTGGCGATGCTCCTCGCTGCACTCGATTCCACAATCGTTTCGACGGCGCTCCCGACGATCGTGAGCGAGCTCGGTGGACTCGAGCACCTCGCGTGGGTCGTCACCGTCTACCTTCTCGCGCAAACGATAGTCACGCCGATTTACGGCAAGCTCGGCGACTTGTACGGGCGCAAGATCGTGCTGCAATCGGCGATAATCCTGTTCCTGATTGGTTCGGCGCTGTGCGGGCTCAGCCAGAACATGACGCAGCTGATTGTGTTCCGGGCGATACAGGGATTGGGAGGTGGTGGCCTCGCGGTGACGACTCAGGCTGTCGTCGGAGACATCATCCCGCCGCGCGATCGCGGTCGTTATCAGGGAATCTTCGGCGCGGTCTTCGGACTCTCGAGCATCGCTGGTCCGTTGCTAGGCGGTTACTTCACGACGCATCTGTCCTGGCGGTGGATCTTCTACATCAATCTGCCTCTGGGAATTGGCGCCCTGGTCGTGCTGGCGGCGACGCTTCCGTCGCTCGGGCGACGAGTGGTGCGCACGATCGACTACGCGGGAGCGGCGCTGCTCGCGGTGGTATTGAGCGCCATCACAATTCTCTCCGATGTCGGCGGCAGCGCTTACCCCTGGTCGTCCCCACTTACGATCGGCCTCATCGCTGTCTCTCTGCTAGCCCTTGTGCTTTTCGCGATCGTGGAGAGGAAAGCGACCGAGCCGGTGCTGCCCCTCCACCTTTTCCGGCAGCAGACTTTCGTCATCACCTCGGTGGTTGGGCTCATCGTCGGCTTCGCGCTGTTCGGCTCGGTGACCTACTTCCCCTTGTATCTCCAGGTGGTGAAGGGGGTGACTCCCACCGGTTCAGGGATGCAAATGGTCCCAATGATGGGTGGCATGCTGGTCACCTCGATCGTGTCCGGCCAGCTCATTAGCCGCACCGGCCGCTACAAGATTTTTCCGCTGCTCGGGACGGCGGTGATGACGGTTGGCCTCTTCATGCTGTCTCGATTGACCCCGGCGAGCACCAACACGGTTGCAGCGCTCCTGATGCTCGTGCTCGGCGTCGGGCTCGGAATGGTCATGCAGGTACTGGTGTTGGCTGTGCAGAACGACGTCGAGTATCGTGATCTCGGAGTCGCGACTTCGGGCGCGACTTTGTTTCGGCTCATTGGCGGATCGCTGGGGACGGCGATTCTGGGAGCGATCTTCGCGGCGCGGTTGAGCGCCAATCTCAACCGGGCGCTACCGGCAGGCACGGCCCACAACATGAGCGTGCAGGCATTGCTGCGGCTACCGCCAGCAACGCGCGCGGCCTATGGGGAGGCTTTCACAGCCGCGCTCGACTCAATTTTTCTCGTCGCTACTGTTGTGTGCGCGATCGGATTCGTCCTTACCTGGTTGCTGCCCGAGCGGCCGCTTCGAGCAACAGTCGCCGCGGCAGCGCGCGATGCGGGGAACGAAGCCGGCGAAGCTTTTGCGCGGCCATCCGATGAGGATTCGGTTGCGGCGCACCTCTACGCCTCACTGTCGTCCCTCGCGGACAGAGATGTGCAGCGCCAGCACATATTGCGAATCGTCGAGCGGGCGGGAGAGACGCTCTCACCACTCGCGGCGTGGCTGCTCGTTCAGATCGAGCGCAGCCCCGACTACGATCCTTTCGAGCTGGCGAGGAAACGGGAGATTCCCGCGGAACGGGTCAGTACCGCACTGGACGAGCTGCGCGCACGCGGGCTCGTCGCCGCCGGCGAAACGGATGCGAGCAAACGGACGACGCTGACTTCATCGGGTTGCGAAGTGCTCGACCGGCTCGTCTCCGCTCGACGCGCCCATCTTGCCGAGCTTGCGGCTGAGTGGGATCCCTCGCAACAGAAAGACGTTGGCGAATACCTGCGTAGCGCCGTGCGCGATCTTGTCCCGGAGGCGCGGCGCGCGAGCTGAGCTAACCAAGAACCGTGGGGACACGACCATGACATCGCTCGCTGGCTGGGAGAACTTCTACATTATCGTCGGCTTGTCGGCCGCTGCGCTGACAGGTTTGATGTTCGTCGTCATAGCCCTTACCGCCGAGACCAGAGGCGCTAGCGACGCTGGCGGAATGGCGGCCTTTGCCTCTCCGACAATTCTGCATTTCTGCGCGGTGCTCCTGGTGTCAGCGATCCTGACTACTCCGGGACACACCACCGCGAGCCTGAGCTTCTCGCTATTCGTGTCCGGACTTGCGGGAATGGCTTATTCAACCCGCATCATCGTGCGCATGAGGCGACAGAGGGCGTTCACACCCGAGAACTCCGACTGGGTCTGGTACATCCTCCTGCCGCTGGTCGGATACGTGTGTCTGCTCGGATCCGCCGCGGTCGTGTGGGTAGGCGCCGGCGCGGCGCTCTATTCGGTCGCTGCTGGTGCTCTGCTGTTGCTCTATGTTGGGATCCACAATGCCTGGGATGCGGCGATGTGGATGGCCGTGCACAAGGCGAAAGGTAAGTAGCAGGCGGCTTCGCTCAGCCAGCAGTTTTCCGCGTTCCGATCTGATTCAACGCCCACTCTGCGTGCGCTCTGACGAGGGGGTCTTGATCGCTGGTTGCGACAGTGAGAGCGGCCACATCTCCTTCATCGCCGATATTCCCCAGCACCACTGCCGCATTTCGAGAGAGGCCGCGGCGTTTCGCCCGCTTCATCGGCGAGCCCCTGAAGGCGGCCCGAAACCCATCATCGTCCATCGCGAGCATGTTCCGGGCGACAGTTCGTGAATCCCGACCTTCGAAAATCGCGCGGGCAGCGAACGCCGGCTCCCGAAGCTCCTGGGCAAACTTGACGTTGTATGGACAGACATCCTGGCAGACGTCGCATCCATATAGATGTGAGCCCATTGGTGCGCGGAGATCCTCCGGAATCGCGCCCTTCAACTCGATAGTCAGGTACGAGATGCACCGCGTTGCGTCGAGCACCCGCGGCTCGACAAACGCATCGGTTGGACAGGCGTCGAGACAGCGCCTGCAGGTTCCGCAGCGGTCGGCTTCGAAGGGCGTGTCCGGGTCAAGCTTGAGATCCACCAGCAGCGCGCCGATGAAGAAGAATGAGCCAATTTCCGGATTCACGAGGTTTGTGTTCTTTCCGAACCAGCCCAGCCCGGCGCGTCGTGCCAGGTCCCGCTCAAGGAGCGGTCCGGTATCAACGTAGGCCTTTCCCGCGATCGCCCTGCCGAGCTCGGCCTCGAGCCATTCGTGGAGCTCTTCGAGCTTTCCGAGCATCACATCATGGTAGTCGTCTCCCCGCGCGTAGCGAGCGATGGGTCCGCTGGGGGATCGTCCGCCGTAGTCCAGGCCGACGACAATCGCGCTGGTGGCGCCCGGACGAGGCAGCCTGGAATCGCGGCGCTTTACCGCGCCGCGCGGGAGGTAGTCCATCTCGCCGGCATATCCGTGAGCGACCCACGTTTCGAAAGCAGCCGCTGTTTCCACGGGGCCGAGCGACGTTATTCCGGCCAGGTCGAACCCGATTCCACAGGCTTGGGCCTTGATCAGCTGCTCGAGCGACAGAGCTTCAACGACCGCAGAGGTCATTCGCTTGCGCCCGACCATCGCGCGTAACGCTCGACGTCCGTGACCGAGGGTACCGCATTATAGTCCCCATAAGCGGTATACATCCGCCAGCGGAGATACGTGGGATCGGGCAACGGAAGAAACGGAAAATGTCGGTACCAATCGTTCGACCTGAACCGCCAGGTGACCCGGATCAGATCGAGCGCAAGCCTGGGACGGCGCAACGACCGCAACGTCAGGCGCAGAGCGAGTTGGAGCCAAAGCTTCACGGTTCTAATATACAGAACGGCACATGGCACACTCCGACGCGCACGTGGTAGGACTCATCTCCGATACGCATGGGCTGCTCAGGCCGGGCGTCCACGCCGCATTGACGGGGGTCGAGCTGATACTTCATTCGGGTGACGTCGGCGGGTCCGAAATATTGGACGAGCTCCGGTTGATCGCGCCTGTCAAAGCCGTCTTCGGCAACACGGACCCAACGGATGAGGCTGATCTTGCCGGCGAGGTCCTCGTCGCCATCGACGGGATCCGCGTGCACGTCAGCCACGGCCACGAAGTGGGTAGTCCGACGCCGGCCAAGCTTGCCGCGCGATACGACGCCGATGTCGTCGTCTTCGGCCACACGCATCGCCCACTGGTTTCGCGTCTTGGCAATCAATTATTCGTGAATCCGGGCGCTGCCGGTCCGCAACGATTCAATCTCACTCCGAGCGTAGCGCGGCTGACCATCGTGCGCGGAAATGCGGAGGTGGAGATCGTTGCCATCGCTTGAGCTGATGACAGAGGAAGTCCAGGTCTGGGTCGCGTCGCTCGAAGTTCCGGATGCACGTTACAACGAGCTCTCACGAATCCTGTCTGGCGAAGAGAAAGGGCGTGCCGAAGGCATGGTGCCTATTCTTGCGCGCCGGTTCGTCGTGGCGCGCGGGATTCTGCGCACACTGCTCTCCGGCTTCACCGGCACAGCGGCGACGAAGCTCCACTTCACCTACGGCACCTCCGGCAAGCCATCGCTTGCCGATCACGACATCCATTTCAACATCTCGCATTCTGCCGAGCTCGGGCTCTTCGCCTTCGCGCCGGATCGGCCCGTCGGCGTAGATGTGGAGAACGAACGGCCTGTTCGCCGCCTCCTGGACGTTGCACAGCGTTTCATGTCCGAGGATGAGATCCGCTCCCTGGCAGCTACTGCTCCCGAATCGCGGGATGCGGCATTCCTGAAATCCTGGGTGGTGCGCGAGGCCCGGCTTAAAGCAGAGGGCAAGGGAGTGTGGTCCGGATCAGATGGCGCGAAGTCGCGGCCCGATCTGAGTCACAAGCTCTTTGCGCCTCGCCCGGGCTACATTGCAGCGGTGGCCGCGACGGACTCGGATTGGCGGCTCTACACCTGCGCGATGAAGGAATAGCAGGATTGATGAGGCGTTCACCCTAGAACGACTGTCGCTCGCGGGCTGCGCTTATACGGTTGCCGGACCCTCTTTGCGCCCGCCCCGAACGGGCTGCTTATTAGACCGGATCGTGCCCACCCTGGCCACGAGGCGGTTGCTGGCCGTGCAGTCGGAATCAGCTCGACGAGGAGGCAGGATGCGGAAGATTTCTGGTTTGTTTGGTGC
>Ga0193699_10000909_pt1 | contig 11988 bp, 10 predicted proteins | sample L3c2metaG_FD_160095 | JGI IMG/M metagenome (GOLD analysis project Ga0193699, IMG submission 160095) | Soil microbial communities from a riparian zone of the East river system, Colorado, United States - L3c2 | ecosystem: Environmental > Terrestrial > Soil > Riparian zone | place: USA: East... | reverse complement strand
GCTCGCCGGCGCGCTCGACGCGACCGGCGCCCCGGCGATCCTGAAGACGCGACGCTTCGGCTACGACGGCAAGGGCCAGGTCAGGATCCGCAACGGCACCGACGCCGCATCGGCCTGGCGGCAGATCGGCGAACAGCCTGCAATTCTCGAAGCGCTCGTGCCGTTCGAGCGCGAAGTCTCGATCGTTGCAGCACGCTCGCGCGACGGCCGGATCGAGTGCTTCGATTTGATCGAGAACGAGCATCGCGACCACATCCTCAAGTTCTCGCGCGTTCCCGCCAACGTGCCCGATGCCGTCGCCGACGATGCGCGCCGCATCGCCGAAACAATCGCGACGGCGTTCGATTATGTCGGCGTACTGGCGGTCGAGATGTTCGTGATCGCCGAGGGCGGGCGGCATACGCTGCTCGTCAACGAGATCGCGCCGCGCGTGCACAATTCCGGCCATTGGACCATCGATGGGGCGACGGTGTCGCAATTCGAGCAGCATGTGCGCGCGGTCGCCGGTTGGCCGCTGGTCAAGCCGCGGCGGCACGGACGGATCGAAATGACGAATCTGATCGGCGCCGAGGTCGAGGACTACGCCGAGTGGCTGACCGTGCCCGGCGCGAGCGTTCATCTCTACGGCAAGGGCGCTCCGCGCCCTGGACGCAAGATGGGGCACGTGACGCGGGTCCTTCCGGCAAACCACGGGTGATGGCGCCGATGGGGGTGGCGGCGGTGCGTTGCCTCCGCGGTGAGGTGGAGCGGCTCGGAAACGCCGCCCGCGGGCCGGTTCGGGGCGCGGACCAACGTTCAGGGCCGCGCTCGGGACCATTGCCAAGTGGACGCAATTGGCGTCCAGATCACCGAATTCTGACTACCGGTCTCTTTCAGCCGGTGGACTCCGCAGATTGATTCTGCTACAGGCGCAACCAATCGGGAGCCCGCGCGGTCGCGCTTTGGCGGTGGTCGGCGGGCTCCGGCACATCCAGGACCATACAGGAAGCACAGCAAAGGAACGACGCGTGCAGGTTCTCGTCCGTGACAATAACGTCGATCAGGCCCTCAAAGCGCTGAAAAAGAAGATGCAGCGCGAGGGCATCTTCCGCGAGATGAAGCTCCGCGGCCACTATGAAAAGCCCTCCGAAAAGAAAGCACGCGAGAAGGCGGAAGCGATCCGCCGCGCGCGCAAGCTGGCGCGCAAGCGCATGCAGCGCGAAGGCCTGTTACCGATGAAGCCGAAGCCCACCACCGGGCCCGGCGGTCCGACGCGCGCACCGCGTCGTCCCAGCTTCTGATAGATTTGCTCGCCCGGCGTCGCCGGGGACGGCATGCACGGAAATACAACGCGGGCCCCTTCGGGGCCCGCGTTGTTGTTTTGGCCGGTGCAATCAGTACCTTGTCCGATCAGCATAGGCCGGCACGGACTACCGACCGGAAAAAGTCGGGGAGGACAGGATGAAGCGCAGCACGGATCGTATTCTCACCACCCACGTCGGCAGTCTCATCCGTCCCGCGGCGTTGCGGGAGTTTCTCAGCGCGAAGGAGGCCGGCAAGCCCTTCGACGACGACGGCTACAAGAAATGCCTACGCGACGCCGTCGGCCAGGTCGTGCGCCAGCAAGCCGACATCGGCCTCGACGTGATCAGCGACGGCGAGTTTGGCAAGGCAATCAGCTGGGCGCAGTACGCGCTATTTCGCCTCGGCGGTTTCGAGCGCCGGCCGTTCCAGGCGGCGGCCAATCCCTTCACGCGCGGCGTCGACCGGACACGATTTGCGGAGTTCTACGCCGACCTCGATTCGCGCGATAAGGTCGAAACCGTCATGGATTCGGTCGCTGTGGGGCCGATCGCCTATACCGGCAAGGCGGAGCTGCAGCAGGACATCGACAATTTCAAGCTAGCCTTGCGCGGGGTCAGCGTGGAGGAAGCATTCCTGCCCGTGGCTGCGCCGGCGAGCGTGATCCCGGATCGCAAGAACGAATATTACCCGAGCGACGATGATCTGCAGCAGGCGATCGCCGAGGCGATGCATACCGAATACAAGACGATCATCGACGCCGGCTTCCTAGTGCAGCTCGACGATGCCCGCGCCGCGGTGAGCTACGACCGGATGGTGCCGCCCAAGAGCCTGAAAGAGTACCGCACGTGGCTCTCGCGACAGGTCGAGATCATCAACCACGCCATCAAGGGATTGCCGCGCGAGAAGATCCGATACCACATCTGCTGGGGAAGTTGGCCGGGGCCACATGCGTCCGACGTCCCGTTCAAGGATATCGCGGACCTCGTGCTGAAGGTGCGCGCCGGCGGATACTCGATCGAGCTCGCCAATCCGCGGCACGAGCACGAATGGCGGCTGTGGGAGCACCTCAAGCTGCCCAAGGATACGGTGCTGATCCCCGGCGTGATAAGCCATGCGACCAACATCGTCGAGCATCCCGAATTGGTTGCCGAACGCATCGTTCGATTGGCTCGTGTGGTCGGGCGCGAGAACGTGATTGCGAGCACGGATTGCGGCTTCGCGCAGGTGACCTATTTCGCCCGCGTGCATCCGCAGATCATGTGGGCAAAACTCGAATCCCTGGTCGAGGGCGCGCGGCTGGCGAGCCGTGAGCTCTGGCGGCGACCTTCAAAGCGGTCGGGGGCGAAACGCGCGGGCGCGAAACGGCCGGCCAAGAACCGTGCCGGCGCCAGGCGCAAGGTCAAGCGGCGCGCTGTCGCCTGACGGGCAGCGACGCACCTCCGCAGCGGCCGCCAACGCACCATCCGCGGTGTTGCCGCGGTCGCGATTCCAGTGCAGATTCGTGATGGGGTCGTCGCGCACGAGAGGAAAAAAGAATGAAACACCTTGTCTTTGCGTTGGCGCTGCTCGGCGCTACGGTCATGGGCGCGCATGCCCAGACTGCGATCCCCGATCTCAAGGGGACGTGGTCGGGAAAGGGCAAGTCAATCGTGTTTGGCAGCCATGCCCATCACCCGGGAAGCCAGACCCCCAATGACCCGCCGCGCGTGCGCGACATCGAAGCCACGTATGTAGTGGAGGGTCAGGACGGCCGGCTCGTCTGGGGCCGATCGGCATCCGCGGTCGCCGACACCAAGGAGCCATTTGCCTGGGCCATTTCGAGTGACAACAAGACCATCGTCGGGGCCGACATGGACGGGTACTTCCTGATCACCCTCGTCTCACCCGACCGGATGGACAAGTGCTACGTCCACAACGCCGTCGGCGGCGGAAAATCGGTGGTGGCCACCTGCTACCCGATGGATCGAAAGCGCTAGTCGGTCCTTCAGGAGCAGGCGCGCTGTTGCCTAAGCGCGCCTGCCGTCGGGACCGGACTGTTTCTCGCAAGCGCGCATTCGCCGGCGGCACCCGGCACGAGCCGCTGGAATGTCCCTCGGGGACGCCAATTTCCCCAACCAGTACCGATAGATAGCAGACCGACGCAGCGCGGCGGCCCCGGCACCGGCGGGGCGTCAACGACGTTGGTCGAAAATCGTTGCGCCCGCGCGGCCTCGCGAACCATTATCGGGACTTGGATGCGCGTATTTTTTTCGCGAGTTGAGCCATGAAAGTCATCATCGTCGGGGGCGGGATCGGCGGCTTGACCACGGCACTCATGCTGCATGCGCGCGGCATCGACTGCGAAATCTACGAACAGGCGGACGCCATCCGCGAGCTCGGTGTCGGCATCAATACCTTGCCGCATGCGATCAAGGAGCTGGCGGAACTCGGACTGCTCGAGCGGCTCGACGCGGTGGGGATCCGAACCTACGAGCTGTTCTACACCAATCGCTTCGGGCAGGAGATCTGGCGCGAGCTGCGCGGGACCGACGCTGGTTATGACGTCCCGCAATTCTCCATCCACCGCGGCCGGCTGCAGGCGGTGATCTGGCAGGCGGTACGCGCCCGCCTCGGCGAGTCGCGCATCCATACCGGGCATCGATTGGGGTCCTTTCGCCAGGATGAAGGCGGCGTGACCGCGTATTTCTTCGACCGTCACGGCTCGCAACGTGCGACCGCGCGCGGCGACGTCCTGGTCGGCGCCGATGGCATTCATTCGCTGGTGCGCGACACGCTTTATCCAAACGAGGGATCCGCGCAGTGGAACGGTGCCATGCTGTGGCGCGGCGCTGTCGAATGGCCAACGTTCCTCACCGGCCGCTCGATGGTCATCGCCGGCGGCATGGCCGCGAAGCTTGTCGTCTATCCGATTGCCGAGGCAGCGCGGCCGGACCGACGCCTGACGAACTGGGCGGTGGTCGCCCGTATCAGCACCGGCTCGACCCCGCCACCAAACAAGGCAGACTGGTCGCGACCGGGACGTTTCGAAGACCTGATGCCGCACGTCCAGCGGTTTCGCATCCCTTATGTCAACGCGCAGGCACTGATCGAGGCGACGCCCGAATTCTGGGAATACCCGATGTGCGATCGCGATCCCCTGCCGCGCTGGTCGCATGGCCGTGTCACGCTGCTCGGCGATGCTGCGCATCCGATGTACCCCGTCGGCTCCAACGGCGCGTCGCAAGCGATCCTCGACGCCCGCTGCCTCGCCGATCGGCTGCAGACGGCCGAGCACGTGCTGCATGGTCTCTGGATGTACGAGCAGGAACGCCTGCCGATGACGGCCCAGATCGTGCGGATGAACCGCAAGGGAGGCCCCGAGGGCGTCATCGACGCTGTCGAAGAGCGCGCGCCCGACGGGTTCAGCAGCATCGACGATGTCCTGTCGTTCGAGCAGCGCAAGGCAATCGTACGCGGCTATGCCTCGAGCGCGGGTTATGCGCAGGACCAGGTCAACAAGGCGGCCTGAGGGGGGCGGGACGTCCGTGATCGGCTCACGTGCGGCTCGTGATTTGCGGCCGGCGATTGACGACGGGCCCTGTCGCAAGTCATTCCGCCGGCGGCGGTAGGAACAACACCTCGTGCTTGGCAGCGAGCGCGACGACCTCGTCCGGCTTCTGCTCCTTCATGCTGTGGATCGCCCAGAACAGGTCGTAGAGCGCCCGCGTGGGCGTCACCCAGAAGAAGCATTTCGTGGGCTGCTCCGACTTGTTGAAGATGCCGTGCGGGATGCCCATCGGCAGTCGGATCAGATCGCCCGGGCCGGCCACGAACTCCTTGCCGTCGATGATCAGGTCGAAGCGACCCTCGAACATGTAGATGAACTCGTCCTGCGTGGGATGGATGTGCGGCGGCACGAACGTGCCGGGCGGAAAAGTGGCGTGCCAGGCAAACGAATTCTCGCTGAGCTGCTTGGGGATGTAGGTCTGACCGAGGATATTCCAAACAATGCCGTCGATGCCGGTATTGGCCTTCGTGATGCCTGCGGTGAGCGGTTGCATTACGCGCGAACTCCCTTGGCTGGTCTATCGCCCTCATTCGGCTCTAGTGTCCCGATTCCGAAGTTCGCATCCCATTGCGGCACCCTCTGATGCGAACTTCGGAATCAACGGGACACTAGCAACTTTATGATTCTAGTGCGTCTTTGGATTTGAAGTTCCTAAACGAGCTCTCGGCTATAATAGTAGGAACTTCAAATCCACCGCACTAGCCATTCAACCACGAAAGAAGCGCCGCCGAAACAACGCGGCGCGGCAACGGTTGGGCGTTCATTCGGTACCGTAAATGCCGCGACGCGCCGCAACGCGGTGGAGAAATCGGGTCAAGCTTGCCAGATTGTCACGCGTCGGCACAGGTCTTGCCAAGCCAAGTCTTGCACAAGCCAGGTCTTGCACAAGCATTGACCCCAGGCAGCCTTCACAGGGGCCCGGCTTCGAACCTAGACTATCGGCAACTTTTGCTTGATCTCGGGTCACCCGACTGAGCAGATGATCCGCTCTGGCCCGAGACAAAAGTCCGAGACAAACCCTGACAGGAGATGGACATGAAGACATTCGTCCTGCTCGCCGCCGCGGCGGTGATTCTGGGAGGGACCGGAGCGCAGGGGCAGGAAAAGCTCAAGATCGGCATCATTGCCACCCTATCCGGACCGCCGGCTGTGCTGGGTCAACAGCTTCGCAACGGCTTTAATCTTGCGCTCAAGAATCTCAACGGCAAGCTCGGCGGCCGCGATGTCGAGGTGATCGTTGTGGACGACGAGCTCAAGCCCGACCTCGCGGTGAACAAGGTCAAAACACTGGTCGAGCGGGACAAGGTCGATTTCGTCGTCGGCCCGATCTTTTCCAACATTCTCGCCGCGATCATGAAGCCCGTGACCGACGGCGGCGCCATCTTGATCAGCCCCAATGCCGGCACCTCCAACTTTGCCGGCAAGGAATGCAATCCGAACTTCTTTGTCACCTCTTACCAGAACGATCAGGTCTTCGCGGTATCGGGCAAACATGCCCAGGACACCGGGATCAAGAAAGTGTTCCTGATGGCGCCCAACTACCAGGCGGGCAAGGATGCGCTCGCCGGCTTCAAGGCCTTTTTCAAGGGCGAGATCGCGGACGAGGTTTACGTGCCGCTCAACCAGCTCGACTTCTCGGCCGAGCTCGCCAAGATCGCGGCCGCGAAACCTAACGCCGTCTATGTGTTCTTGCCCGGCGGCATGGGAGTGAATTTCGTCAAGCAATTCCGGCAGGCGGGACTTGCCGACAACATCACGTTCCTCTCCGCCTTCACCGTCGATGAGTCGACGCTGCCGGCCCAGCAGGATGCCGCGCTCGGATTCTTCGGGGGGGCCAACTGGGCGCCTGATCTCGACAATCCGCAAAACAAGAGCTTTGTGGCCGCCTATGAGAAGGAGTTCGGCGCGGTCCCCGCGACCTACGCGTTCCAGGCCTACGACGCGGCGCTCCTGATCGACAGCGCCGTCCGTCAAGTGCAGGGCAATGTTGCGAACCGGGAGGCGTTGCGTGCGGCCATGATGAAGGCCGAGTTCAACTCGTTGCGTGGCGGCTTCAAGTTCAACGCCAACCATTATCCGATCCAGGACTTCTACCTGGTGAAAGTCGCCAAGCGCCCCGACGGCAAGTTCGAGACCCAAATCGTCAAGAAGGTGTTCGAGAACTACGCCGATCCCCACGCCAAGGATTGTGCGATGAAGTGAGGCACGCCGCCGGTTGCGGTGGCGTTCCAGCCGTGCATCCCGTCTGCTCCCTTCTCCGGCCGAGGTGGATCGAGTGTCCACCGCACCAGCCGACTTCGGCCCGCGTCAAGGGTTGAAGTCGTACACACACGGTTCGGACGGCTAAGGGGCGCAGACCGGGATCGCGACCCGCTCGCGGATCACTCAATCCATGTCCACCACCCTTCTCGTGGTCCAGACCCTCAACGGGCTGCAGCTCGGCGTCCTGCTGTTCCTGATCGCGGCAGGCCTCACGCTGGTGTTCGGCGTAATGGACTTCATCAACCTCGCCCACGGCGTCCAGTACATGCTCGGCGCCTATCTCGCGGTTACTTTCTACGCGGTCACCGGAAGCTTCTTCGCAGCCCTCATCCTGGCGCTCGGCGCCGCCCTGCTGTGCGGGCTCCTGCTCGAATTCGCGGTGTTTCGCCATCTCTACGGCCGAGATCACCTCGACCATGTCATCGCAACCTTCGGCATCATCCTTTTCGTCAATCATGGGGTGAAGCTGGTCTGGGGCGCCGCGCCGCTCAGCCTGCCGATCCCCGAGCTGTTCTCGGGTTCAGTACGGCTCGCCGACGGATTGCTCTATCCGGTGTGGCGACTTGTGATCATCGGTTCGGGACTCGCGGTCGCGGCGCTGCTCTACGCGCTCGTGGCCCACACCCGCATCGGCATGCTGGTGCGCGCTGGGGCAACCAACGCCGCGATGGTGTCTGCCCTCGGCGTCGACATCCGACGCCTGTTTATGATCGTGTTCGGCTTCGGCGCGATGCTCGCGGGCTTTGCCGGCATCATGATCGCGCCCATCCTGTCGGTCGACCCCGGAATGGGCGACACTATTCTCATACTCGCGTTTGTGGTCATCGTCATCGGCGGCATCGGCTCGATCCGCGGCGCCTTTCTGGCGGCGCTGCTCATCGGTCTCGTCGATACGCTCGGACGATCGTTCTCGGTTGACATCCTGCGCCTGGTCATGGGGCCCTCGCCCGCTCGCACCGTGGGCCCGGCGATCGCCTCGATGCTGATCTACCTGTTGATGGCGGTCGTGCTGTATATCCGGCCATCCGGGCTGTTCCCGGCGAAAGGCGTCGAGGTGCCGCCGACGCTTTCGCTCTCGGCATCTCGGGCGCCACAAAGCGCGCTAACCACGCGCCACGGCCTGGAGGCGTTGCCGATCGGGATCTTCCTGGTGTTCGCCGCACTGCCGGTGGTCGCGCCGTTGGCGGGTGGCGAGCATCTGCTCAGTCTGGGGTCGCGGGTCATGATCTTCGCCATTGCCGCGGTCGCGCTCGATCTCCTGGTCGGCTACGGCGCGCTGATCTCGTTCGGCCACGCCGCCTTCATCGGGCTGGGCGCCTATGCCGTCGGCATTCTCGCGGCGCATGGCATCGGCGATGCGCTCGTCTCGCTGCCGGTCGCGCTCGCGGTCTCGGCGCTTTACGCGTTCTTGACCGGCATTGTCTGCCTGCGCACCAAGGGCGTCTACTTCATCATGATCACGCTCGCCTTCGGCCAGATGGCTTTCTTCACGGCGAGCTCGCTCGCCCCATACGGGGGAGATGACGGCCTCACGATCGCAGCACGCAGCACGCTCGCCGGTTTTCCGCTGCTCAAGAACGAGCGCGCCTTCTACTATGTCGTGCTGCTCTGTCTCCTCGCCACCTATCTCTTTTGCCGTGGGCTCGTCGCCTCGCGCTTCGGCCGCGTGTTGCGCGGCGCGAAAGAAAACCCCGTCCGCATGGCGGCGGTGGGATTCGACGTCTACCGCTTTCAACTCGCGACTTACGTGATCGCGGGCATGCTCGGAGGCCTGTCGGGCTTCCTGCTCGCCAATGCCAGCGAGTTCGTAAGCCCCGCCTATATGTCCTGGCAGCGCTCGGGCGAATTGATCGTCATGGTGCTCCTTGGCGGATTGGGTTCGCTCAATGGCGCTATCATCGGTACCGCCGCCTACCTGCTCACCGAAGAGTGGCTGTCCGGCTTCACCGAGCACTGGAAGGTGATCTTCGGGCCGGTGCTGGTGCTCGTGGTCCTGTTCGCGCGCGGCGGTCTCATCGGCTTCGCAACCGAGGTGCGGAGGCTCGGCCGTGGCTGAAGCCATACTCCGCCTCGAAGGGCTGCGGAAGAAATTCGGCGCCCTCGTCGTAACCGACGACCTGACTTTCGACGTCATGCCGAACGAGCTGCATGCCATCATTGGACCGAATGGCGCCGGCAAGACGACGCTGATCAATCAGATTTCCGGGCTGGCCACTCCCGACGCCGGCAGTATTTTGTTTGCCGGCCGCGACATCACGGCCCTGCCGGTGCATGCGCGCGCGGGATTGGGCTTGGCGCGAACGTTTCAGGTCAGTTCCATTCTTCCCGGATTCTCGGCGCTCGAGAACGTCGCGCTCGCGGTGCAAGCGCGCGCCGGCTCGAGCTTCCGTGTCCTCGGCAACGCGGCGATGGAGCCGGCATTGAACGGTCCGGCCATGGACGCGCTCGCCGACGTCGGCCTGGCCGAGCGCGCACACACGCGGGCGGGGCAGCTCTCGCATGGAGAAAAACGGGCGCTCGAACTCGCCATCGCGCTCGCCATGGAACCAAAATTGCTGCTGCTCGATGAACCGATGGCCGGCACTGGCCGCGACGAGACCACGCGACTCGTCGGCGTGCTGGGGCGGCTCAAAGGACGGTTTTCGGTCGTGCTGGTCGAGCACGACATGACGGCCGTATTCGCGCTCGCGGACCGGATCTCGGTGTTGATCTACGGTCGTATCATCGCAACCGGCGCACCCGCCGAGGTGCGTGCTGATCCCCGGGTCGTGTCAGCCTATCTCGGCGACGAGATGGAATGAGGGCGATGCTTGCGGTCGACCATCTGCAATCCGCCTACGGCCCCGCGCAGGTCCTGTTCGACATCGGCTTGCGCGTCGGTGCCGGCGAAGTCGTGACGTTGCTGGGCCGCAATGGCATGGGCAAGACGACCACCATTCACACCATCATGGGCCTTTTGCCGGCCACCGGCGGCAGTGCCGTCTTCGACAATCTGTCTCTCGTCGGGCTGCCTCCCCACCGGATCGCGCAGGCCGGCATCGGGCTTGTTCCCGAGGGCCGGCAGATCTTTCCGACCCTCACCGTCGAGGAGAACCTGGTCGCGACGGCGGCGTCGCGCTTCGCCGCCCCGCGATGGACGCTTGACAGGGTCTACAGCTTTTTTCCGCAGCTCGCCGAGCGACGGCGCCACATGGGCAATGAACTGTCCGGGGGCGAGCAGCAGATGCTGGCGATCGGGCGCGCCTTGATGACAAATCCCAAGCTGCTCATTCTCGACGAAGCAACCGAGGGGCTCGCGCCGCTGCTGCGCCTCGACATCTGGAAATGTCTCGCCCGCTTGAAGGACGAGGGCCAAGCCATCCTGCTCGTCGACAAGCATCTCAGCGCGCTGGTGAAGCTCGCCGACCGGCACACGATCATCGAGAAGGGACATGTGGTGTGGTCAGGCACGTCGGCGGCGTTGGACCGGGACATCGTGCAACGCTATCTGCAGGTGTGACCCCGTTCTAAGCACGATACGCGAAATGGAGAGCACAAGGCGGCGTCCAGGATGCCGCCTTCACGGTGATGTCTCCGCGAGAAACTGCTTCCCGGCCTCGAGCGCCCCATTGGCGCCGAGATCGTTGTGCCCGGCCCCCGGAAACCTAACGAAGCGTTTGGGTGCATTGATCAGCGCGTAGAGCCGCTCGGCCAGACCGATCGGCACCACGGTGTCGCGCTCGCCGTGCAGCACCAATACCGGCGCCGTGACCTTGCCGATGCGCAGATCCGAGCGGAACTGGTCCTTCATCAGCCAGCGCACCGGGACGAACCAATATCTGCGGGCGGCAATGTCGACGGCCGAGCTGAAGGGGGATTCGAGGATGACGCGCGCGACCGGCTTTTCCGCAGCGAGCGCGATCGCAACCCCGGTGCCGAGCGACTCGCCCCAGAGCACGATGCGCTCGGCCGGGTAGCGCGCGCGCGCGAAGGCGTACGCGGCGACGGCATCGTTGATGAGGCCCGCTTCGGTCGGCCGGCCGCTGGAGCCGCCGTAGCCGCGGTAGCTCAGCGCAACGAGGCCGGTGCCGTCAGCCGTGAGCGCGCGGAAGCGGTCGGCGCGCCCGCGCAGCGAGCCGCCATTGCCGTGGAAATAGAGGATGACGGGCTTGTCGCCGCGCGGCGGCAGATGCCAGGCGATCACGCGCTCGCCGTCAGGCGTCTCCAGCTCGATTTCCTGCGCCTCCGGCAGGCCGGCTTCGGCCGGCGCCGTGCGAAAACGCTCGGGAAAGTACTGCATCGCGCGCTGCGTGAGATAGAGCAGCGCCAGCAACCCGCCGTAGCAGACGAGAGCGGCGATCAGGATCGATTTCAGCATGATCCTTGATACCACGCCGGCGGCTTTACACGCACTTGTCAAAGCTTACAGTCCCGCGCGGAGTTCGCGCGAATCAGGCAAACACATGAAATCCAAGCAGGCGCTCCGGGTCGTTGCCGCCGGTACGATCGGCAATGTGCTCGAGTGGTACGACTTTGCGATCTACGGCTATTTCGCGACGGCGATCGGCCGTCAGTTTTTCCCGCATGAGGACCCGGTCGCTCAACTGCTTTCCGCGTTCGGCGTGTTTGCGCTCGGCTATCTGATGCGGCCGGTCGGCGGCGCACTGATCGGCCATATCGGCGACCGATTCGGCCGGCGCGCGGCGCTGACTTTGTCGGTTGCCTCCATGGCGATCCCGACCTTCCTGATCGGGCTGCTGCCGGGATACGCGACCCTCGGCCTTTTGGCACCCATCGCGCTCACCCTCTTGCGCATGTTGCAGGGACTTTCGGTCGGCGGCGAATATACCAGTTCGATGGTGTTCCTGGTCGAGCGTGCACCGGAAGGCCGCCGCGGCGTGATGGGTGCGTTGGCG
>Ga0193699_10000908_pt1 | contig 12000 bp, 10 predicted proteins | sample L3c2metaG_FD_160095 | JGI IMG/M metagenome (GOLD analysis project Ga0193699, IMG submission 160095) | Soil microbial communities from a riparian zone of the East river system, Colorado, United States - L3c2 | ecosystem: Environmental > Terrestrial > Soil > Riparian zone | place: USA: East... | reverse complement strand
GCGAAGTCGGCTTCGACGGTCCAATATTCCTGGGGCTTGAAGGCTTCGATCTCGATTTCGCGTTCGCAGACCAGTCTCAGCGCGACCGATTGGACGCGGCCGGCGGAGCGCGCACCCGGCAATTTTCGCCATAACACCGGCGAGAGCGTGAATCCGACCAGATAATCGAGAGCCCGGCGCGCCAGATAGGCGTCCACCAGCTCCTCGTTGATGGCCCGCGGATGAGCGATGGCATCGAGCACGGCCGATTTGGTGATGGCGTTGAAGACGACGCGCTGCACCTCGGTCTTGCCCAGAACCCGCCGCTGCTTGAGCGCTTCCAGAACATGCCAGGAGATGGCTTCACCCTCGCGGTCGGGATCGGTCGCGAGGATCAGTCTGTCGGCGCCCTTTACCGCGTCGGCGATCTCTTTCAGGCGCTTCTGCGCCTTGGGGTCGATCTCCCAGATCATGGCGAAATCGGCGTTGGGATCGACCGAGCCATCCTTGGCGGGCAGGTCCCGGACATGCCCATAGCTGGCCAATACCCGGTAATCGGAACCAAGATATTTGTTGATGGTCTTTGCCTTGGCGGGCGACTCGACGACCACGACGCTGGAAGGTTCTGACATCCGGGCCTGTATTTTGAGCTGACCTAATCGCGCTTGCTGGCCTTTATGGGACTCTCGTGCGCGGCGGGGGCGGACACTGAGGTCAGGAGCGGAGTTCTGTCAACTTTCGTTAATACAACTGTAGGTAGTGCGTAGGTGGTATAATGCGGGGATAAGTGGTGTCGGATACGGACTTAGCAAGCCCAAACAACGTTCCGTGAACATAGGTCGGTTTGGTTAACGAAATCTGCCGATGCCGGCTAACGCCAGGCGACGCGGTTTCCCGGATGCCGCTGCGCCCGCCCAGCCAGTTCCAGTTCCAAGAGAACCGTCAGCACTGCGGCCGGTGATGCCCGGCATTGCCGGATCAATTCGTCCACTTCGACGGGGGCGGGGCCGAGCTTCTCTTCGACGATGGCGCGCACCCTGTCGGTCTCGCGCTCCGGGGCCGGTTCATCAATCAGGGAAGGACCTGCCTCCCGCTCGGAGGGTTCGCGGAAACCGTGGCCCATCATGGGGCGCAAAACCGTCAGCACATCATCCGCGGATTCCGTGAGCGTGGCGCCTTCGCGGATCAGGCGATTGGCGCCCTTGGCGCGTGGATCGAGGGGCGAGCCGGGGACAGCGAACACTTCGCGGCCCTGCTCAAGCGCATAATTCGCCGTGATGAGCGAGCCCGATCGTTCGGCGGCTTCCACCACCACGACGCCACGCGCGAGGCCGGAGATGAGCCGGTTGCGGCGCGGGAAATGGCGTGGGAGCGGCGCCATGCCAAGGGGCATTTCGGAAATGAGGGCGCCGCGCCGGCGAAGCTCTTCGTAAAGGCTCTGGTGCTCGGGCGGATAGACCACATCGATCCCGCCGGCAATCACGGCCACTGTGCCGGTGTTGAGGGCGCCAGTGTGGGCGGCGTGATCGATGCCGCGCGCAAGGCCTGAAGCAACGACCAGCCCAGCCGCGCCGAGATCCGCCGCAAGCCGCGTGGCAAATTTGATGCCGAGCGCGGAAGCATTGCGTGCGCCCACCACCGCAACCATCTCGCGTTTGAACAGCGCCGGATCGCCGAGCACGGCGATCATGGGCGGCGGCGGATCGAGCGCCGCGAGCCCGCTAGGGAAATCAGTCTCGACGGAAGCAAGGAGGCGCCCGCCGAGCCGCGCAAGCGCCTCGATTTCCGCTCTCGCCTCTGCCTCGCTCGGCATGCGCAAATCTTTGGCGCCGCCATGGCGAGCGAGGCGCGGCGCCGCGTCCAAGGCTTCGCGGACATCTCCAAAGCGCGCGATGAGCGCGGCGAACGTCGTCGGTCCGATGGTTTCGGTTCGCGCCAAGCGGAGCCAGGCGCGCCGCTCGTCATCACGCAAAACGCGGCGCGCCGTCATGCACGCCCAATCTTGGGTTCGTCCCCTCGGAGCAGGCGGAGGATGTTGGTGCGATGCGCGAAGATGATGAGGATCGCAAGCACGAGCGCGAGAAGCGCATATAGTGTGGTGCCGAGCAGAAGAAAATAGAGCGGTGCCAATGTTGCTGCTGCGAGCGCGGCAACGGAGGAATAGCGGGTCGCCCAAGCCATCGTCAGCCAGGTCAGGCATGTCAGGACCGCCACGATAGGCGGCCGACCGAACGCGAAGAGCACGCCGATAAAAGTGGCGACGCCCTTGCCCCCTTTGAAACCGAGCCACACCGGAAACATGTGGCCAAGCACAACACCCAAGCCGGCCAGGACCGGAAACAATTGGATGCCGAAATACTCTCCAGCTACCCTGACAGCGACATAGCCTTTGCCTGCGTCGGCCAGCAGCGTCGCGAAGGCGGCCCAGCGCTTGCCTGTGCGCAGCACGTTCGTCGCGCCGATATTGCCTGAGCCGATTTTGCGGATATCGCCCGCGCCCGCGAGCCAGCCGAAGATCAGCCCAAACGGAATCGAGCCCAGCAGATAGGAGAAAATGAGCGTCGCGGCGATGTACGGACGCGCGGTCTCCCAGGGCACCAGCGCCAGCGTCTCGATCATCTACGCGCTGGCCGCTTTGCGCCGGCGTTTGGGCAGGGAGAATCCGGCAGCCTCCGCCCCTTCGGCGTTCGAAAAGAACACCACGTCGCGCTCCTGTCGTCCAACGGTGCGAAGGCGCGAAAGGTCGGTTTCATAATGTTTGGTTTTCTTGCTTGCGATCACGAAATCGGCGATGTCGGTCTCGCAGTAGAAACATCTCAGCCGCCGACCGTCGACCAGATGGAATCGGTTGCGCGCGTATTTTCCGTCCAGCGGATCGTGGACGATGCAATTCTGGTTGGCGCAGCTGACGCCGATATTGTTCGCCTGGTCGTATGTTGGATGGGCGTCCGGTTTGAATCCGCCGGGATATCGTTCCAGCGTATGATCGCGTGAAATCCCGAGAATGAGCGCAATAAGTGCCATGCGGATCGGCACGCCGAACGCTGCCTGACGGAAATACGCCGCCCGGCGGTCGCTATCCAAGGCAATGTCGAGCTCGCCGACGCGGGGCAACGGGTGTAGGAGGCTGGTCTTGGAGAATTTCTTGTCCTTCAGGAACCGCTGGTCGATGGTGGGATAGTCCTGGCTCTTGTCAGCCCAGCGTTCTTTCTGGAAGCGTGTGACATACATCGCATCGATGTTCTTGCGGACCTTGATCTCGACATCCGAGATCAGCGAAAGCTGATGCGGCTTGTCGGCTGTCATATAGAGCGCATCGACGGCGGCATTGTCCTTTTCGTAGCGCGCGCGAGGGACAGCGTAGCAATTGAGTTCGTTCTGCAAGCGCCAATCCACATGCTCGGGCAATTCCATGCCTTTGGCCGGCATCAGCATGATATTGGCGCCGAAGCGCGCGAGCGCGTAGACGAAGGAATGGATGGTGCGGCTTCCCTTCAGATCGCCGGAAATCGCAACATTGAGATGTTTGAGGTTCTTGCCTTCCTGCCTGAGCGTGAAAAGATCGCACAAGGTTTGCGTCGGATGCTCATGCGCGCCGTCGCCGCCATTCATGACGGGCACGCTGGCGTAGCTGGCGGCAAGCTTGACCGCGCCGTCGCGCGGGTGGCGTATCACGAGCACGTCCGCGTAATTGGAAGCGACCCGCACGGTGTCGGCGAGGCTCTCGCCTTTTGCCGCAGAGCTCGTCGCCGGGTCGGCGCTCCCGATCGATTTGCCGCCTAGCCTGAGCATGGCGCTTTCGAAGGACAGGCGCGTACGCGTGCTGGGTTCGTAAAACAGGCTGGCCAGGATGGACCCGGAAGCCTCCTCGAGGCTCTTGCCGATGCGATGGGGCAAATGCGGGTCGCGCAGCTCCCTGAGATAGGTGTCCGCCAGGGAAAAAATCGTCTCGATCTCATCGATGGTGAGATCATTGATCGACGTGACGTGGCGGAGCTGCTGCATCAAAGCTGGGCTTATAAGGGGGTGGGGCCAGGAAGCAAAGCGTTCCCTGTATGGACGCGACAAAACTTGTAGATTTCCTCCCGGTTAGGAGGATTTCGGTGCCCGGCGGAAAAACCAGTGCAGAAAAGGGCACCCCTAAGTCCTGTAAATTCTGCGCAATCATAAACGGTACGGAACGAAGCTTCTCCGTCTATCGGGACGACATGTGCATGGCGTTCCTGGATTACCGGCCCTTGATGCTCGGCCATGTGCTGCTCGTGCCGCTGGCCCATTATGAGACGCTCGCTGACGTGCCCGATGCGGTCATGGCAGCGCTCGGTCCTCGCATCAAACGTATCTCCGGTGCCGTGATGCGGGCACTAGACGCCGAAGGGAGCTTCATCGCGCTCAACAACATCGTGAGCCAGAGCGTGCCCCACGTGCATTTCCACATCGTCCCGCGACGCAAGGGGGATGGCCTGTTTTCCTCCGGCATAATCTGGAAAAGAGTGTCGTATCGCGACGATGCCGAGCGGGAGTCCTATGCGGGGCGAATTCGTGCCGCCCTTGCCGAGCGGGCTTGATTTCAGAGGCTGGGGTTACGGAGCTGGTCCAGGGCGCCTTGCAGGATATAGGCGGCCGCCATCTTGTCCACGGCACTGGCCCGTTGACGGCGCGAAGCGTCGGCCTCAAGCAGGGTCCGCGTCACCGCGGCGGTCGAGAGCCGCTCGTCCACCAGCACGACCGGGCAATCGGAAAGGGCAGAAAAATTGCGGGCAAAGGCCCGCGCGGATTGTACCGAGGGGCCTTCCGAACCATCCATATTGAGCGGCAGCCCGACGATCAGTCCGCCGACATGGTGTTCTGCAATCAGGCCGGTGAGGATCGTTGCATCCGCTTTGAACTTGCCGCGTTTCAGCGTCTTGAACGGGGTCGCCACGGCCAGTGTCGTGTCCGACAGCGCCAGGCCGATGGTCTTTTCGCCAAGGTCCAGCCCCAGCAATCTTTGGCCGGGAACCAGCTGCCCGCGAAGCTCGCGAATATTTAAGATGCCCATCCTCGCTTGCCAGTTCCAAAGCTGGTTGCTAGCAACATTGCTACCGGAAACCGCCTAGACCTAGCCTGAGGCTCCCATGCCCGTCGATAGAGAGACCGTCCGGCGTATCGCCCGGCTCGCCCGGCTCGCGGTGGACGAGGGGCAGGTCGTCGCTATGGAAACGGAGCTGAACGCGCTCCTCTCCTGGGTCGAACAGCTGCAAGAGGTCAATGTCGAAGGCGTGCCGCCGATGACGAGCGTGGTCGAGCAGCGCCTCAAGATGCGGGAGGATGTGGTGACCGACGGCGGCTATGCCGAGGATCTCATCAAGAATGCCCCGCAGGCGGAGAACCATTTCTTCGTCGTGCCCAAAGTGGTCGAGTGATGGCACGCTCCTCCGACCCAACGCGGTTCACCATAGCGGAGGCGCGCGAGGCGCTGGCGGCGAAGGACATCTCCGCGCGCGAGCTGGCACAAGCCCATGTCGATGCGGTCGTCAAAGCGCGGCCTTTGAATGCCTTCATCACCGAAACGCCGGATCACGCGCTGTCGCGCGCCGCGCAATCCGATGCGCGCATCGCAGCAGGGGAGGCGCGCCCCCTTGAAGGGATACCCCTCGCCATCAAGGATCTGTTCTGCACCCAGGGTGTGCGCACCACGGCCGCCAGCCGCATCCTGGACAATTTCATTCCCACCTATGAATCGGCGGTGTCTCAGAACCTCTGGGACGCCGGCGCCGTGATGGTGGGGAAAACCAATCTCGACGAATTTGCCATGGGCTCGTCTAACGAGACATCGTATTTCGGGCCGGTGACCAACCCGTGGCGCGCGCGCGGCCGCAATGACGATCTCGTGCCGGGCGGCTCGTCGGGCGGGTCGGCCACGGCGGTCGCGGCCAATCTTGCCCTGGGCGCGACAGGCACCGACACGGGCGGCTCGATCCGGCAGCCCGCGGCCGTGACCGGCATCGTGGGGCTTAAACCTACCTATGGGCGCTGCTCGCGCTGGGGCATCGTCGCGTTTGCGTCTTCGCTCGATCAGGCAGGTCCCATGACCCGGACCGTGCGCGATGCGGCCATCATGCTCAAGGCGATGGCGAGCCACGACCCTAGGGATACGACGAGCGTGAATGTGCCGGTTCCCGATTATGAGAAGGCCCTTGAAGGCGGTATCGCGGGTCTGAAGGTCGGCATCCCGAAAGAATACCGCATCGACGGAGCCCCGCCCGAAATCGACGAATTGTGGAACCGCGGCGTCGAATGGTTGCGGACGCAAGGCGCGGAGATCATCGATGTCAGCCTACCGCACACCAAATATGCGCTGCCCGCCTATTACATCGTGGCACCGGCAGAGGCTTCTTCCAATCTCGCCCGTTATGACGGCGTGCGCTACGGCCATCGCGCCTCGGGCGTAGATGATCTGATCGGCCTCTATGAACGCACCCGCGCGGAAGGCTTCGGTCGAGAAGTGAAGCGACGCATCATGATCGGCACCTATGTGCTTTCGGCGGGTTATTACGACGCCTATTATTTGCGGGCCCAGAGGGTGCGGACATTGATCGCGCAGGATTTTGCGCAATCGTTCCAGCGTTGCGACGTGCTGCTGACGCCGGCGACGCCGTCACCGGCCTTTGCGGTCGGCGCGAAGACCGACGATCCGGTGTCCATGTATTTGAACGACGTGTTCACGGTGACGGTCAATCTCGCAGGGCTGCCGGCGATCTCGGTTCCGTCCGGTCTCTCCCATGACGGATTGCCGCTCGGGCTTCAAATCATCGGCAAGGCCTTTGACGAGGCAACGGTGCTGCGCGCCGGCCGCGCTATTGAGACGGCGGCGGACTTCAGGTCCGCTCCGCAAGCCTGGTGGAGGCCCGCATGAGCGTGCAACCCCAGCGCAACACCAAGCTGATCGAAGGCGCCACGGGATCGTGGGAAATCGTCATCGGGATGGAGGTACATGCGCAGGTTTCCTCGAAGTCGAAACTCTTTTCGGGCGCGTCCACAGAATTCGGCGCAGAGCCCAATTCGCAGGTGAGCCTTGTCGATGCCGCAATGCCCGGCATGCTTCCGGTGATCAATCGCTATTGCGTCGAGCAGGCCGTGAAGACGGGCCTGGGACTCAAGGCGAAGATCAATCTCCATTCGGTGTTCGACCGGAAGAACTATTTCTATCCCGATCTTCCGGCCGGCTATCAGATCTCGCAATACAAGCAGCCGGTGGTGGGGGAGGGAGAGATCCATATCGATCTCGCCAATGGCGAGAACGTGCTCGTGGGGATCGAACGGCTGCATCTCGAGCAGGATGCGGGCAAGAGCCTGCACGATCAGCACCCCGATCAGACCTACATCGATCTGAACCGGGCGGGTGTTGCCTTGATGGAGATTGTCAGCCGTCCCGATATGCGATCCTCGGAAGAGGCTGCGGCGTTCCTGCGCAAAATGCGAGCGATCCTGCGCTATCTCGGCACCTGCGATGGCAATATGGAGGCGGGCTCGATGCGCGCCGACGTGAACGTATCGGTGCGCAGGCCGGGGGCGGAGCTGGGCACGCGCTGCGAGATCAAGAACGTCAATTCCATGCGCTTCGTGGTTCAGGCCGTGGAGTACGAGGCGCGGCGTCAGATCGACATCCTGGAGGCAGGCGGCAGCATCCGTCAGGAAACGCGGCTGTTCGACTCCAAGAACGGTGAGACCCGCCCGATGCGTTCCAAGGAAGAGGCGCATGATTACCGCTATTTCCCCGATCCCGATCTCCTGCCTCTGACTTTCGATCAGGCATGGGTGGATGAGCTCGCGCAGCATTTGCCCGAACTGCCGGACGACAAGAAGCTGCGTTTCATGAAGGCCGGGCTTTCCGCCTACGACGCTGCTGTGCTCGTGAGCGAGAAGGAAGCCGCAGACTATTTCGAAACGATGGTGGCGGAAGGAGCAGAGGCCAAAGCTGCAGCCAACTGGCTGAACAACGAATATTTTGGGCGGCTCAACAAAGCGGGTCTGACGATCTCATCAGGTCCGATATCCGCCAAGGCGGCGAGCCTGACGGTTTCGCTCGTTGCGTCGAACGTGATCTCAGGAAAAATCGCCAAAGAGCTCACTGACATTATTTGGCGTGAAGGGGGCGATCCTCGCGAGATTGTGGACAGGCTCGGACTGCGCCAAGTCTCCGATACAGCTGCGATCGAGAGTGCGGTCGATGCGGTCCTCGCCGCCAATCCCGAAAAGGTCGAAGAGGTGAGAGCGAAACCCAAAGCGGCAGCTTGGTTCGTCGGTCAGGTGCTGAAAGCCACCCAAGGAAAAGCGAATCCGCAGGTCGTAAATGCGATTTTAAGGCGACGCTTAAACTTGCCCGAAGAGGGGTGATTCGTCCCGCAATGTCCGTTTTTGCCTTTTCGGGCCAGTGTCAAGCCTAACCCGCCATTTTTCGTCCGTACCCGGAGGATGCTCTAAAACATAATAAAATATTGGGTTTCTCGTTTTTTCGGTTGACAGCGGATTTTGGGCTTTGGGCTTGGTATTGCTTCGTTAATACAACCTCCGCATATTTCTCAACGTTTTTGGGGGGCACGTGTTGTGCCGCCCATCTCTAGAGGGAGTCGTTTCAATGCCGATGACTGCAAAGAGAAAGCCTGCACGTAAGAAAGCTGCGAAGAAGCGGACCACGGTTCGTAAGGCCGCAGCGAAGAAGCCGGCGCGCAAGACCGCGAAGAAGGCCGGCCGTAAGACAGCAAAGAAGAAAACCGCGAAGCGGAAAGTTGCGAAGAAAGCAACACGGAAGCCTGCTCGTAAAGCAGCGAAAAAGCCCGCCAAACGGCGGACGGCAAAGAAGGCCGCCGCTCCTGCAGCGCCAACGATGTAGGCGCTTTCGGGTGGTAAGGCATAGGCCGCGGTTCCTCTTCGGAGGGCCGCGGCCTGCCCGCCGCCCTTATTAATCTCCCCACCTTCTCCTCGATCCCGACATTTGCTGCCCCTAGCCTGTTCGCGCTAAAGCACGGCGCGTTGGCGGCCCGTCGAGGATCTGATGCCAAAAACCCGCTCGAAGACCGGTGCGCGTCCAGCGCCTGCAAAGTTACGTTCCGCTGTAAAACCCAGGAAAAACACCGCAAAAAGGGTGACGCCGAAGCCAACTCTGGCGGCGCGTAACGGGCGTTCCTCAAAGGGCCAGCGCCCGATCGAGCTCTATTTCTGGCCGACGTCGAACGGCCTGAAGATCAGCATCATGCTTGAGGAATGCGGACTTCCCTATGAGCTCAAGCCGATCAACATCAATCGCGGCGAGCAGTTCGCGCCCGATTTTCTGGCCATGTCGCCGAACAATCGCATTCCCGCGATTCTGGATCCCGACGGCCCGGGCGGCAAGCCGATCGCGGTCTTCGAATCCGGCGCCATCCTTCAATATCTCGGGCGCAAGACCGGCAAGTTCTATCCCAAGGACGAGCGCCGCCGGACCGAGATCGATCAATGGTTGTTCTGGCAGGTGGGCGGATTGGGACCGATGGCCGGGCGGGCGCATCATTTCCGCGGAGATGCGCCGGAACAGATTCCCTATGCGATTGGGCGCTACACCGACGAGGTCAACCGGCTCTACGGCGTCATGAACAAGCGGCTCGCCACCCGGGATTATCTCGCCGGCAATTACTCCATCGCCGACATGGCCTCTTGGGGATGGTCGCGCAACTGGAAACGGCAGGGCCAGAACATCGACGATTTTCCCCATTTCAAAGCCTGGTTCGAACGCGTCGGCGCGCGTCCAGCGGTGATGCGCGGCGCCATGGTTGGCGCCTATTTGCGCGATCCCAATTATCAGATCGGCAAAGATCCCGTTGCGATCAAAATTCTCTTCGGGCAACGCGCACGCGGATAAATCCTAACGCGCATTAACAAAACCCCTCGGCAACGTTAACGCCCCTTTAGGGAAAATCTTTCCATCATCACTTCGTCACGCGGGTGGCGTTGAATGAACGCGCTCATCTGGTGGGGGGACCGGTCATCCGGTCATAGTTGCAGCCGGCGAGCCGGCTCAGTTGAGGGAGACACGCGCATGAGCTATCTCGATTGCGATGCGCTTACGAATTATGAATCGGAAGCGCGCAGTGGGCGCCCGGATGCGCTTTACAGTTTGGGATTGGCATATTCGACAGGACAGGGCGTCGGCGTGGATTACGTCGCGGCCCACAAATGGTTCAATCTTGCGGCCATGAAGGGCGTCGACGAGGCGCGAGCATGGCGGGCACAACTTTCGCGGGAAATGAGCGCGGTGCAAATCGCCGAGGCACAGCGTCAAGCTCGTGAGTGGCTGCTGAAACACTAAATTATCGCGGCGCGGACTGCCCAGGCGCGAGGGATTTTGCAGCTGCCGGCGTTATCGTCGCGTTATCGGGGATAGGTACCGGCACCGGCCTTGCCGCTGCAATCTCGACGCCGCCCGGCCGATACAGATCGGCCAGAATCCCAAGCCGTTGATCGCTGTTGCTCAACCGATTGCGATAGACCTCGAGATTTTCGATCACGCGCTGCACATAATTGCGCGTCTCGGGGAACGGAATGGACTCGATCCAGTCGATCGGATCCACGCCGGGATCGCGCGGATCGCCAAAGGTCTCGACCCAATTGCGCACATTCGTCGGGCCCGCATTGTAGGACGCGATGCCCAGTACATAGGAGCCGCTCCAGCGGTCAAGATATTCGGCGAGGGTCGCCATGCCCAATTGCATGTTGTAGGACGGATTGGCCGTCAAATCATTCTGCCGATAAGCCATGCCCCGCATGGTCGCGGCGTGTTTGGCCGAAGCAGGCATCAACTGCATCAAGCCGCGAGCGCCGGCGCTGCTCACCGCGGTCGGATCGAATTCGCTCTCCTGACGGGCAAGGCCGAGAACCAGGGCTGGCTCGGGCGCACCGCCCGACATTTGCGGCGTCGCCATCACCGGATGGAGATAGGAGAGAAGATTCAGGCCGCTATAGCTCGCATTCTTCGCCACCCTGACGCTCATGGCCGGATCGCCGCTCGCGCCCATCAGCTCCGCCAGCAATTGCAGCCGCTTGGGCTCGGGCGGATCGCTGGCGATGCTCAGCGCGAAGAGGCGCATCGTGCTGCGATCGCCGAAATTCGCCAGCAGCCGAATAGCTTTGACGCGATCATCCGCGTCGAAAGCGGCGCGTTCGACGGGGGAGGGCTCCGAAGCAGCCGCATTCACATGGAGCACGGGATTGGCTGTGATTTTTGCGACGGCGAGCTGCCCGTAGAAGGTCGCGGAATGTTGTGCGGCCAAGCGGTACTCCGTCAGCGCATCGGCCGGGGCACCCATCGCTTCCGCGGTACGGCCGAGCCAGTAATGCGCGCGCGCGACGCTGATGGGATAGGTGACCCCCTTCGCCAGCCGATCGAAATGGTTGAGCGCGAGATCGGGCTTGTGCAGCGATTGCAGGGCAATCCACCCGGCCAGGAATTCGGCTTCCATGAAACTGGCGCCTGAATCTGCGTCCAGCGCCGGTAAGGAGGCGAGCTGATAGGCCAGATCCGGCTTGCGCGCTTTCAATGCGTCGCGCGCCATGATTCCGCGTTCCGCTGCCCAACGTTCCGGCAGAACGAGGTCCTCTTTGTTCGACGGTGCGGTGGCCATCAAAGCCCACGCGGTTTCGTCATCGCCGCGGCGGCGCAACGTGCGCGCTGCATCGAACACCAATTCCGGGTCGCTCCGGGCGGATTCGGGAAGCGACGCAACCAGCGCTTTCACTGTCGCGTTGGAAGCGCCGGCTTTAATCTTGAGCCGCACATTTGCCACACGCTGGGTTGCCGAATCGACGCGCCGCAATTGACGATTTGCACCGACGGTATCCTCGCGCGCCAGCAAGCGGTCGAGCCGCGCCTTCTGGTCCGCCGGGCTGAGAAGATCGCCATGGGCGGCGACAATCTGGTTCTCATCAAAGGGTGAGAAATTGTAGTCGATCCACGCTTTGCGGATGAGGGCAGCGCCTTCATCGCGCCGGGCGGTCGCCATCAAG
>Ga0193699_10000907_pt1 | contig 12010 bp, 11 predicted proteins | sample L3c2metaG_FD_160095 | JGI IMG/M metagenome (GOLD analysis project Ga0193699, IMG submission 160095) | Soil microbial communities from a riparian zone of the East river system, Colorado, United States - L3c2 | ecosystem: Environmental > Terrestrial > Soil > Riparian zone | place: USA: East... | reverse complement strand
AGCTTGCCGCCGGCCGGGGGCAGGTTTTGCCACGGGGCCGTTGCGCGGCATGACAAGTTTCGGCCCGGAATTGTCAGAACTCTAAATAAATCAGAGAGTTACCGATGTCCTCAACCTACGATACCATCGCCAATATCATCGCCGAAACTTGCGATATTCCGCGCGACACGATCAAGCCCGAGAGTCATGCCATTAACGACCTCGGCATCGACAGCCTGGACTTCCTCGACATCGCCTTCGCCATCGACAAGGCGTTCGGCATCAAGCTGCCGCTCGAGCAATGGACCCAGGAAGTCAACGACGGCAAAGCCACCACCGACCAGTATTTCGTCCTCAAAAACCTCAGCGCCCGCATCGACGAACTCGTCGCTGCCAAGGGAGCGTAAAGCTCACCCAAAACATGCGTCTTGAGTACTTCCAACTGATCGACCGGATCGTCGACCTCAATCTCGCCGATCGCTCGATCAGCAGCGAAGCGACGATTCCGACGGAGAACACGATCTTCGAGGGACATTTCCCCGGTTTCCCGCTGATGCCCGGCGTGCTGTTGATCGAGGCCATGGCACAGACTTCGGGCTGGCTGATCGTGGCCGCGAACAAGTTCCAGCGCATGCCCTTTTTGGCGCAGGTCAAGGACGCCAAGTTCCGTACCTTCGTGATGCCGGGCCAGCGGCTGGTGGTCAGCGCCAGACTGGTGCACGAGGGCTCCGGCTACTCCATCACCGAGGCCAACATCACGCTGGCCGGCAAGCCGGTGTGCGACGCCACGCTGACGTTGCGCGTGATGGATTTCCCCAACGCGGAAGTCGCCGAAAAAATGCGCGAAACCGCCGCCCGGGTCGGTTTTCCAAGCGAGGTGCCGGTCAATGGCTAACGCGGAACGCGAAGCCTGGATCACCGGCATCGGCATCGTGTCCAATCTCGGCGAAGGCGCCGAGGCCCATTGGCAGAAATTGATGGCGGGCACGCCGAGCTTCGACGCGACGACTTTTGCGCCCTTCGTCGTGCATCCCCTCGCCCCGGTGAATTTCGACTCCCAGATTCCGAAAAAGGGCGATCAACGCCAGATGGAGAACTGGCAGCGCATCGGCACCTATGCGGCCGGCCTTGCGCTCGACTCCGCCGGCGTCAAAGGCAACCGCGACATCCTCTCGCATGTCGACATGATCGTCGCCGCCGGCGGCGGCGAGCGCGATCTCGCGGTCGACGGCACCATTCTCTCCGGCATGCCGCACGCCGCGAACCAGGCGGCCTATCTCAACGAACATCTGATGAGCGATCTGCGGCCGACGCTGTTCCTGGCACAGCTCTCCAATCTGCTGGCCGGCAACATCTCGATTGTGCACGGCGTCACCGGATCGTCGCGCACCTTCATGGGCGAGGAATCCTCCGGCGTCGACGCGGTGCGCATCGCGCTGTCGCGCATCGCCGCAGGCCAAAGCGACATCGCACTGGTCGGCGGCGCGCACAACGGCGAACGTCCCGATCTGCTGATGCTCTACGAGTTCGGCAAAAACAATTTGAAAGACCGCTACGCCCCGGTATGGGAGCGCGGCTTGGACAATGGCGGCTTCGCGCTGGGCTCGTTCGGCGCGTTCCTGGTGATCGAGGCGCGCGAGCACGCCGAGAAGCGTGGCGCCAAGCCGCTGGCGCGTTTGTCCGCCGTCGTGTCCGACCGCTCCAAGCGAACGCCCGGCGCGGTTCAGGCCTCGCTTGCCAGGCTCTGGGACAAGATCAAATCGAAGGTGAAGGCGGGGAAAGCCGCGGTCATGTCCGGCGCCACCGGCGTGCCGGCGATCACCGCGGAAGAACGTCAATTCCTCGAACAGCACGGCGACCTTGCCGTGCGTGCCGCCGGTTCCTATGTCGGACACGGGATGGAGCCGACATTCCCGATGAACATCGCCTTGGCCACGATCGCGCTCGGCCATGGTAATCTGTTTCCGCCCAACGACTCGACGGGGCTGGAACGGCCGATGGACGGGGAATTAAGCCAGGTCCTGGTGACGAGCGTCGGACATTGGCGGGGCGAAGGCCTCGCTTTGCTCGAAAAGGCGGGCTGAGGGAGAGCATTGATGGCATCGACCAAAGACAAGTTGGGCCGCCCCATCGTCGTCGTGACCGGCCTCGGCGTCGTCACCTCGCTCGGCGCCGGCAAGGCCGACAACTGGGCCAAGCTGACCGCCGGTGAATCCGGCATCCGCGCCATCACCCGTTTCCCGACCGACGGTCTCAAGACCCGCATCGCCGGCACCATTGATTTCCTGCCGCCGCAGCCGTGCACGGCGGCACTGTCGGAGAGCTTCGCGGATCTCGCGGCCGACGAAGCGATATCGCAATCCGGCATCGGCAGCAAAGGCGACTTTCCGGGGCCCCTCTTCCTCGCCGTGCCGCCGATCGAGATGGATTGGTCGCAACGGCTCGAGGTCGGCGCCAGGTCCGGCGCCAACGACAAAGTCACCTATGACGACCTGCTGCGTGTCAGCCGCGAATTTCCGAATTTCCATCAACGCTATTTGTTCGGCTCGGTCGCCGAACATATCGCCGACAAATTCGGCACCAAGGGCTCGCCGATCTCGCTGTCGACCGCCTGCGCGTCCGGCGCGACCGCGATCCAATTGGGCGTCGAAGCCATCCGGCGCGGGGAAACCGATGCGGCGCTTTGCATGGGCACCGACGGCTCGATCAATCCCGAGGCATTGGTACGCTTCTCGCTGCTGTCGGCGCTGTCGACCAGCAACGACAATCCGAGCGGCGCGTCGCGGCCGTTTTCCAAAACGCGCGACGGCTTCATCATGGCGGAAGGCGCCGGCGCCCTGGTGCTGGAGAGCTACGATTCCGCCAAAGCGCGTGGCGCGAAAATTCTCGGCGTGATGGAAGGCTGCGGCGAGATGACCGATGCATTCCACCGCACCCGGTCGAGCCCCGACGGCAAGCCGATCATCGGGTGCATCGCCGCCGGCCTGAAAGACGCAGGCCTTGCGCCCGACGACATCGACTACGTCAATGCGCACGGCACCAGCACGCCGGAAAACGACAAGATGGAGTATCTCGGCGTCTCCACCGTGTTCGGCGAGCGCATGAAGAGCGTGCCGATTTCCTCGAACAAATCGATGATCGGCCACACGCTGTCCGCCGCCGGCGCGGTCGAAGCCGTTGTCACCTTCCTCACGCTGCAAAACCAGCGCATCCCGCCCACCATCAACTACGTCCCCGATCCGGCGATCCCGCTCGACGTCGTGCCCGGCAAGGCGCGAGACGCGCGCGTCACGCATGCCATTTCCAATTCCTTCGGCTTCGGCGGACAGAACGTCTCGCTGGTGATGGGGCTTGAGCCGGCTTAAGCGCGGACAGCCCGTTCCGGCACCAGCGCTCATAAAAAGAAACCGACATCCCGCATGCGCGCACTTCAACTCATCGGCGACCGCAAGCTCGAACTGATCGACGTGCCTGACCCGGCGTCGCCCGGCGACGGCGAAGTGCAGGTCCGCATCAAGGCCGTCGGGCTGAACCATCTCGACGTCTGGGGTTTTCGCGGCATGGCCTTCGCCAAACGCAAGCTGCCGCTGGTGGTGGGCGCCGAGGCGTCCGGCGAGATCGCGGCGGTCGGCTCCGGTGTGAGCAACTTCAAGACCGGCGACAAAGTCGTGATGTACGGCGCCATGACCTGCGGCCATTGCGCCGCCTGCCGCGAGGGTCGCGACAATCTCTGCGAAAACGTCGCCGGCATCATGGGCTTTCATATCGACGGCTTTGCCCGTGACCTGATCAATCTGCCGGCGCGGCTGGTGGTCCCCGTCCCTGCCGGCCTGTCGTTCCGTGACGCCGCCTGCGCGCCGATCGCCTTCGGCACCACCGAGCACATGCTGTTCGACAATGCCAAGCTCAAGCCCGGCGAGACGATTCTGGTGCACGCCGGCGGTTCCGGCATCGGTTCGGTCGCGATCAAGATGGCGAAAGCGATCGGCTGCACGGTCATCACCACCGTCGGCGACGACGCCAAGGCGGACAAGGCCAAGGCCTTGGGCGCCGATCACGTCATCAACTACAAGACAGAACGTTTCGAAGGCGTCACCCGCAAGCTGACCGCCAAGAAAGGCGTCGACGTGGTGTTCGAGCACGTCGGCGGCGAAGGCTTCAACGCCTCGCTGTTCGTGCTCAAGCGCGGCGGCAGGCTCGTGACCTGCGGCTCGACAGCGGGTCCGAGCGTCACCATCAATTTGATGCAGCTGTTCCAGCAGCAGTACAAAATCTTCGGCTCGTTCGGCTGCCAGATCCGCAACATCCGCGACAGCCTGTCGAAGATGGCGGCCGGCATCTCGCCGATCATTGATTCCGAGTTCGCCCTGCCCGACTTCGAGCAAGGTCTGGCGCGCCTCGAAGGCCGGCAGGTGTTCGGCAAAGTGATCGTCAACTTCTGATGTCGACCCTTCGCAGACGCCTGCGCCGCGGCGTCAAGCACTTCGGCAACGCAGTGGCCGGCTTTGTCGCCGTGCGCCTGCTGCGGATGTTGCAGCGCGCCAACCTCGAAAAGACGTCCAACCTCGCCGGCTGGGCGATGCGCAAGATCGCCCCGCTGTTTCCGGAAAACCGCATCGGGCGCGCCAATCTCAAGACGGCCTTCCCCGAGAAATCCGCCGCCGAGATCGAGACCATCTTGAGCGACGTCTGGAGCAATATCGGCCGCATGGGCGTCGAATTCGCCCAGCTCAACAAGCTCTGGAACGAAGACGCCTACCTGCATCCGGAGAACAGCCGCGTCACGCTCGGCCCGGAGTCCATCGAGCGCTTCCTGAAATTGCAGAACGACGGCAAGCCGGCTTTGATCTTCGCCGCGCATCTCGGCAATTGGGAACTGCCCGCGGTGTGCGCCGCAACCTACAAGCTCGACAGTGCGGTGCTGTATCGCAAGCCGAATATCGCCGCAGTGGATGCGTGGCTGGAGGAAACTCGTGCTGCCAGCATGGGCGAGATCATCTCGACCGATATGAGCGCGCCGGTGAAGATCGCGCAGGCGCTCGAGCGCGGCGCCCATGTCGGCATGCTGGTCGATCAGTATTACGTGCGCGGCGTGCCGGTGACGTTCTTCGGCCAGCGCACAATGGCCAACCCGCTGATTGCGAGGCTCGCCCAGCATTTCAATTGCCCTATCCACGGCACCCGCATCGTCCGCCTGCCCGGCCATCGCTTCCGCGCCGAACTCACCGACGAGATCGCGCCTGCGCGCGACGCCAAAGGCGATGTCGATATCCCCGGCACCATGCAGGCGATCATCACCGTGATCGAAGGCTGGATCCGCGAGCATCCCGAGCAGTGGCTATGGCTGCACCGCCGCTGGCGGCCGGAAGACGCGACAAAAACCGGCTGATGGACGGCGACGAATCGTTTTACAGCCGCACGAATCGCTCGGCGCGAAACCGGCAATCTTTATTTTCGTGCTTTCCACACGAATCAGATAATTCTCTGCAGCACTTGAGAAAAAGAGGTTTTCACGCGAACCAGATTCCTTAGGGGGACAATATGCGCCGGTCCGCAGTCATGTGGGTTGTTGGTGCGTTTGTAGCGTTCTCGTCGATTGTTTCCGCATCGGCCGCCGATCTGCCTCGGCCGGTTTACAAAGCCGCTCCGTATCTCAGCCCTGCCCCGGTCTTCTCGTGGACTGGCTTTTATATCGGCGCCCACGTCGGCTACGGCTGGGACAGACTGTCCGGCACCGGCACGTTCGGCACCGACAGCATCACGGCCAAGGGCTTCCTGGGCGGCGGCCAGCTTGGCTACAACTACCAGATCGGCCAGTTCGTCCTTGGCGTCGAGGGCGAATACTCCTGGGCCAACGTCAAATACGATACGCCGCTCTTTGCCGGCACGCTCACTCTCAAGAACGACTACTTCATCACGGCAGCGGCCCGCATCGGCTATGCCTTCGACCGCTTCCTGGTCTTCGGCAAGGTTGGCGGCGCCTGGACGCGCGACAAGTGGGATGGCAACGACGGCCTCGGCGGCACCGTCACCAGCTCCACCAATCGCAGCGGCTGGATGCTCGGCGCCGGCGTCGAATACGCCTTCCTGGGTAATTGGTCGGCCAAGCTCGAGTACAATTACCTGATGTTCAACTCGATCACCCCGACATTCACCACCACAGGCGGGCTCACGGTGACCGGAACGGGCGGTATCAAGGCCAATACGCAGATATTGAAGGCCGGCCTGAACTACCGGTTCAATGTGTTCTAGGCCGACCGGCTTACACGGAAAACACCAAGCCCGGCCTTAGCGCCGGGCTTGTTCGTTTTGGGCTCAGTTCTTGTCAGCTCTTGGTGGGCAGGCCCGCGGCTTTCCAGCCGAGAATGCCGCCGGCCAGATGCGCGCTGTAGGGATAGCCCGCGTCTTGTGCCGCGACCGAGGCGGTGATCGAACGCCGTCCCGAGCGGCAGGCGAACACCACCTGCTTGCCCTGCGGATCGGGAATGAGTGACGCGTCGAAGCTCGACAGCGGCACCAGCACCGCGTCCGGATAGGCTTCAAGCGCCGTCTCGTTCGGCTCCCGCACATCAACCAGCAGGATGCGGCCTTCGGTGAGCCCCCGCGCCACTTCTTCAGGCGTAAGATTGGTGACCTCGTCAGCACGCGGCATTTCGTCAGCCATGACGCAACTCCATAACTTCGACAGAGGGCATTTTTAGCCGGAAACCGCCGGCCAGGCTACACCGTCACTTGCGTGCCCACCTCGACGACGCGGCCGGTCGGGATCTGGAAATAATCGGTGGCGTCGTTGGCGGCCCGGGTGAGCGCGATGAACAGCCGGTCCTGCCAGACCGGCATGCCGGAATGCGCGGCAGGTTTGAGCAGCCGGCGCGACAGGAAGAACGACGTCGACATGATGTCGAATTGCCAGCCGAGCTTGCGGGCGATCGCCAAAGCCTTCGGCACGTTCGGCGATTCCATGAAGCCGAAGCGCAGCACCACGCGCGAGAAGGTCTGCCCCACCGGCTCGATGCGCACCCGTTCCGACGGATCGACGCGCGGCGTATCGGCGGTCTCGATGGTCAGGATGACGTTCTTCTCGTGCAGCACCTTGTAGTGCTTGAGGCTGTGCATCAGCGCGGTCGGCGCAAAGCCCGGATCGCCGGTGAGGAAAACGGCGGTGCCTGGCACGCGGATCGGCGGCTTCTTCTCCAGATTCGCGACCAGGAAATCGAGCGGGATTTCCTGCTTACGAGTTTTCTGCACCAGTAGTCGGCTACCGCGCCGCCACGTGTACATCACCGTCATCACCACGACGCCGAGCGCCAGCGGCATCCAGCCTCCCTCCACCACCTTGAGCATGTTGGCGGTGAGAAAGGTCAGGTCGATGAACAGGAACGGCAGCATCAGCGCCAGCGCGGCGGCCAGCGGCCAATGCCAGACACGGCGGATGACGATGATCGCCATCATCGCCGTGACCACCATGGTGCCGGTGACGGCGATGCCGTAGGCGGAGGCCAGCGCGCTCGACGAGCGGAACAGGCCGACCAGCAACAGCACGCCGACCAGCAGCAGCATGTTCACCCGCGGCATGTAGATTTGGCCGAACAAGGATTCCGAGGTGTGGCGGATTTCCAGGCGCGGCAAGAGCCCGAGTTGGATCGCCTGACGCGTGAGCGAATAAGCACCGGTGATCACCGCTTGGCTCGCGATCACAGTAGCGGCGGTCGCCAACAATACCATCGGCAGCAGCGCCCATTGCGGATAAAGCAAATAGAACGGGTTCTCAATCGCCTTCGGATCGGCCAACACCAGCGCGCCTTGCCCGAGATAATTAATCAGCAGCGCCGGCAGCACCACGACCAGCCACGCAAAGCGGATCGGACCGCGGCCGAAATGGCCCAGGTCGGCGTAGAGCGCTTCGCAGCCGGTCATCACCAGGAACACGGCGCCGAGCGTGTAAAATCCGATGAGGCCGTGGTGCATCAAGAAGTACACACCGTAATACGGATTGAACGCCAAGAGCACGGTCCAGTTTTGACCGATGTGCCAGAGACCGGCGGCGGCGATGCAGACGAACCAGATCAGCGTCAGCGGACCGAACAGCGCCGCGACTTTGGCGGTGCCATGCGATTGCACCCAGAACAATGCGATCAGGATCACCACCGTGATCGGAACGACATAAGGATCGAATGCCGGTGTTACGATCTTCAAACCTTCGACCGCGGACAATACCGACAGCGCAGGCGTGATGATGGCATCGCCGTAGAACAACGCACCGCTGACAATGCCGAGCAGAATCAAGATTCCGCTGCTGCGGCCGAGCGCGCGCGAGGCCAGCGCCATCAACGCCAGCGTACCGCCCTCGCCGTTGTTGTCGGCGCGCAACAGGACGATCACATACTTGACCGTAACAACGAGCAATAGCGCCCAGATGATCAGCGAAAGGATGCCGAGCACCACCGGTTCGTTCGCCGGGTTGCCGTGGCCGACCGCCGCCAGCACCGATTCACGAAACGCGTAGAGCGGGCTGGTGCCGATGTCTCCGTAGACGACACCGATACTGCCGACTGTGAGCGCCCAGAAGCTGGTCTTGGCGACGGGTGCATCGTCGAGGGTCGCGGCCGGGCCGCCGCTGGCGACGGCTTTGGTGAAAGACATGGAGCGTGATGGCCTGAAGTTGTTGCAATGCGAAATGCTACAGAGCGTGGCTTATAGCGCCGCCTGAACTGTCGGCATAGCCATTCAAACGGCTGCAAGCCAGCCATGCCCCCGCCTGCGGCGCAATTCCTACTGATTTTTCAATATGTTAACTTGGGATGTGGGGCGAAGACCGCTGCGCGGGCGGCCGCGTCGACAACGCCAGCGCCGCATTGACCACCAGTACCGTGACGATATTGGCGACGAGCGCCAGCAAGCCGACATAGAGCGACAACTTGTAATTCCCAAAGCCGGTTTCGTGCAGCGGCTTCAGGCCGTCCGACCAGGCGATCGCCGTGCCGCCGATGAATCCCACCGCCCATCCGGCCAACAACGCATTGGCGCGTAGCGCGCCGGTATAAAGGGCGAAGACCACCGCGGGAAATGTCTGGAGAATCCACAAGCCGCCGAGCAACTGCAGGTCGAGCGCAAACTGCGTCGGCAGATAGATGATCACCAGCAGAGCGCCGGCCTTGACGACCAGCGAGGCGACCTTCGCGACCTGAGCCTCGCCTTCATGGCCGATGTCCGGATTGACATAGGCCTTCCAGAAATTGCGGGTGAACAGATTGGCCGCGCCGATGCTCATGACGGCGGCCGGCACCAGCGCGCCGATGGCCACGGCGGCGAAAGCAAAGCCGGCAAACCAGCTCGGAAACATAGCCGTAAACAACGCCGGCACAACGTCATTGGCACTGCTTATGTTGAGATGCGCGGCAAGCCCCATATACCCCAGCATCGCCAGCAGCCCGAGCAGCAGCGTATAGGCCGGCAACAGCATCGCGTTCTTGCGGATGGTGTCGGCGCTCTTGGTGGCGAAGATGCCGGTCAGCGTGTGCGGGTACATGAACGCGGCGAGCGCGGAGCCAAACGCCAGCGTCGCGTAAGCGGTATACTGGTGCGGCCCAAGCAGGATGCCGCCCGAGCCCTTGGCCTTGAACGCGGCGTCCGCCGCTTCGAAGATCGCGCCATAACCGCCGAGTTGGGTCGGGATATAGATCACCGCCACGAGAACGACGATGTAGATCATGATGTCTTTGACGAATGCGATCAGTGCCGGCGCCCGCAAGCCTGACGAATAAGTGTAAAGCGCGAGAATGATAAAGGCGGCGATTAGCGGCCAGTCGCCCTGCAAGCCGACTGCCTTGATCACGGCCGCCATGCCGACAAGCTGCAAGGCGATGTAAGGCATGGTCGCGATCACGCCCGTCACGGCGACCGCAAGCTCCAGCGCGCGCGAACCGTATTGACCGTGAACGACGTCCGCGGCCGTGACGTAGCCGCGATCCTTGGCGACCTTCCACAGCACCGGCATGACGGCGAATACAAACGGATAGACGATGATCGTGTAGGGCAGCGCGAAGAAGCCGTAGGCCCCGACCGAATAGACCAGTGCGGGCACGGCGATCACGGTGTAGGCCGTGTAGAAGTCGCCGCCGATCAAGAACCAGGTGATCCAGGTGCCGAATTGACGGCCGCCAAGACCCCATTCGTCGATATGCGCCAAGGTTTTCGGCCGGCGCCAGCGCGCGGCGACAAAGCCCATCACGGTAACCAGGGCGAAGAAGAAGATGAGGACTGATAGCGCGATGGGATCGGCGTTAGTCATGCGTCACCCGATACAGCAGCCAGGTGACGAGGATGGTCAGCGGAATCCAGGCGAACTGATACCAGTAGAAGAACGGCAGCCCAAACAGCACAGGCTCGCGGAAATTATAGAACGGAACCCAGAGCAACCCGATGTAAGGGAGCAGCAGCAAGAGAAGCAGCCATGAACGGCGACGAGGAGCCCGGTCTTCCATCGATCGATTCCTACGAAGCCGCGCCCGCTTGCCCAAGGCGACGCGGAGATAACAGTTAGAATTGTTATGGGTGTCGAAAGTTCCGCGATCAATCCCGGCCCGGAACGCAACAGCATGGTTTGTCCAAAAACCGCAATAACTTTAAACCGTTACCTTTAAACCGTTACCTGCGTGCCGACTTCCACCACCCGGCCGGTTGGGATCTGGAAAAAGTCGGTGGCGTCGCTCGCCGACCGCGCCAGCCAGATGAACAGATGATCCTGCCAGGACGGCATGCCGGATTTCGCCGACGGCTTGAGCGCGCGCCGCGACAGGAAGAACGACGTCGACATGATGTCGAATTGCCAGCCATGCTTGCGCGCGATCGCCAGCGCCTTCGGCACGTTGGGTTGCTCCATGTATCCGAACTTCAACGACACGCGCGAGAAATGCTCCGACAGCGGCGTGATCTGGACGCGCTCTTCTTCGGGCACGCGCGGCGTGTCGGCGGTGATGATGGTGAGGATCACGTTCTTTTCGTGCAGGATTTTGTTGTGCTTGAGATTATGCAGCAGCGCGGTCGGCGTGAACTCCGGATCGCTGGTGAGAAACACCGCCGTGCCCGGTACGATATGCGGCGGCTTCTTCTCGAGAATGCGGAACAGCGTGTCGATCGGCACCTCGGTGCGCCGCGTCTTGTTGGCGAGAATTCCGGTGCCGCGCCGCCAGGTCAAGATCAGCAGCACCATGCCGGCGCCAAACAATAGTGGCGCCCATGCACCCTCGAATAATTTCAAGGCATTCGCCGAGAAGAAGGTCACGTCGACGATGACGAACGGCACCATGACGGCGAGCGCTTTCCAGAGCGGCCACTTCCACAGCTTCCAGAACACGAAGAACGCCAGCATTCCGTCGACCACCATGGTGGTCGCCACCGCGATGCCGTAGGCCGAGGCCAGCGCGCTCGACGTGCGGAACAGGCCGACCAGCAGCAGAACGCCGACCAGCAACGCGATGGTCACGCGCGGAATGTAGATCTGCCCGACATGCGAGGCCGAGGTGTGGAGAATTGCGAGCCGCGGCAGCAACCCAAGCCGGATCGCCTGATGCACCAGCGAATAGGCGCCGGTGATCACCGCCTGGCTTGCGATGACGGTCGCCGCCGTCGCCAGCACGACCATCGGCAACAGGAACGCGTCCGGCACCAGACGATAAAATGGATTCTCGATTGAGCTCGGATCGGCCAGCACTTTCGCGCCTTGGCCGAAATAGTTGATCAACAGCGACGGCAGCACCAGGGAAAGCCACGCGACCTGGATCGGCTTGCGGCCGAAATGGCCAAGATCGGCATAAAGCGCCTCGCCGCCGGTCACGACCAGGAACACGGCGCCGAGCGTCACCAGGCCGATGTGACCATGCTCGGCAACGAAAGCGATGGCGTGAAGCGGGTTGAGCGCATAGAGCACGTGCGGGTCGTCGCGAATGTGCAGCGCGCCGGCGATCGCGATCGCCAGAAACCAGACCACCATGATCGGCCCGAACAGCGCCGCCACCTTCGCGGTGCCGCG
>Ga0193699_10000906_pt1 | contig 12018 bp, 12 predicted proteins | sample L3c2metaG_FD_160095 | JGI IMG/M metagenome (GOLD analysis project Ga0193699, IMG submission 160095) | Soil microbial communities from a riparian zone of the East river system, Colorado, United States - L3c2 | ecosystem: Environmental > Terrestrial > Soil > Riparian zone | place: USA: East... | reverse complement strand
GCTCACGTTCATTCGCGTTGCGTGGACCTTCAACTTTGATTTCGGCCACTACCTCCTCGCGGGCGTCATCTGGATGCTCGGCTGGTGCATGGTACTGCTCGCCGCTCTTATCTGGCTTCCGATCCCCGTCATCGGAGCATTCGGCGTGGCAGTGATCGTTCTTCACAACCTGATGGACTTTCTGTCACCCGCGGCGGGAACTTCGCTCCAGGAAAGCTCGGTCAGCTGGCTTTGGCAGATCCTTTACTTCGGTGGACCGATCCAACTCGGGCAGAACGGTCCAACGCTCATGGTGCTCTACTCGATTGTGCCGTGGGTTGGAGTGATGGCCGCCGGCTACGCGTTTGGCGCGGTGATGACACTGGAGCCGGCGCGACGCAATAGGATCTGCGTCACGCTCGGCGCTTCGGCGATCGTGCTCTTTCTTCTGCTGCGCGCGATCGATGTCTACGGCGATCCTCGGCATTGGCACGTGACCGAACCCACGCAGATCCCGGCCTTCTTCCGTTTTATCAACACGAGCAAGTACCCGGCATCGCTTCAATTTCTGCTGATGACGCTCGGGCCGGTGATTTTACTGCTACCGCTCGCCGACAAAGCGCGCGGAAAGATCGGAGAGTTCCTCGCGACGTTCGGTCGAGTGCCGATGTTCTACTACCTGATACACATTCCGACGATTCACTTCGCGGCCGTGCTCGTCTCGCTCGCGCGTGAGGGGAAGGTGGAGCCGTGGCTCTTCGGAAACCATCCGACGATGGTTCCTCCGCAGCCGGAGGGCTACATGTGGAGTCTCGCGCTGCTGTACGCGGTGTTCATTGTCGTGATCGCGGTGCTCTACTTTCCGTGCCGGTGGTACGCTCGGAGAAAGGCCACGAATCCGGCTCCTTGGATGAGATACATCTAGGGAAGATTCTGAGTACTGGGTTAGGCCCGTGGCCAGTGATTTGTTTGTCATATGAGATCTATTCTCACCGCACCCATCCTCGCAGTCCCCCAAGCCGAGGATCGTGCAATGGACGACATCGAGCTGAAACGACAGCTCGAGCGGGTGCACCCCGACTGCTTCGGCTGGGCGATGGCCTGTTGTGGACGCAATCGCGACGACGCTGAGGAGGTGCTGCAAACCGTGTATCTGAGTGTGCTGGATGGACGTGCGCGTTACGACGCGCGGTCGAGTTTCCGCACGTGGCTCTTCGGCGTAATTCGCCGGACGGCGGCGGCGGAGCGGCGCAAGGCGTGGCTGCGTGGATTGTTGCTCATTCGGGAAGCGAGACGCGTTGAACCCGCGGCGCTAGCATCACCCGACGCTGGAATCGAGCTCGAATCGCGCCGCGATGGTTTGCAGCACGCACTCGCTCGCCTTGCCGCGCGCCAACGTGAGGTGCTGGAGCTCGTGTTCTACCACGACCTGACGGTCGAGGAAGCCGCAACTGTAATGGGCGTCGGTCTAGGCTCAGCGCGAACGCACTACGCGCGCGGCAAGGCGCGCCTCGCAGCAATGCTCAATAACTCAAGAGACCTGTGACGATCATGGACGAGAACGAGATTCGCCAGCGGTTCGAGCAGCTGCGCGAGAGCGATCGAGTGGGCGCGCCAAACTTCGCGCAGATCTACGGGCACACACGCGCGCGCAGGAGCTCACGTGCGGCGCCGCGCGTGCGGCCCCTCCTGATTGACGCGCTGCTGGCCGCCGTGATCGCCGCGGTCTTTACATGGCATTCACAATCGTCCGCGCCTGCCACGGCCAGGGAAACTATCGCGACCTGGCGCGCGCCGACGGACACCCTTCTGCGAACTCCAGGCAGCGAGCTGCTCGGTACGATGCCGGCGCTCGGCGCGTCCGTGCTCGACAAAATCATTTCTACACCTTCTAACAAAGGAACCTGACAATGAAGCTTTCAATTCTTGCGCTCGCGTTTGTACTCGGCGCCGCGAACCTCGCGGCGCAGGGAGCACCGGGACCACCGCCGATGGGACAGCGTCAGCCCGCGGGGGGGCCCGACGACTGGGGCCGCAACTTCTTCCCTCCGGAGCTCGTGATGCAGCACCAGAGTGAAATCGGATTGCAGGACTCTCAACGCGCGACGCTCACGGCCGCCATTCAGCAGGCGCAGAGCAAGTTCATGGACATGCAGTGGAGGCTGAGCGCCGAAGGCGAGAAGATGGGCAAACTGTTAGAGGGCACGCGGGTGGACGAGGCGCAGGTCCTCGAAGAAGTCGACCGCATTCTCAACCTGGAGCGCGAGATCAAGAAGGCCCAGATCTCACTGATGGTGCGGATCAAGAACACGCTCACACCGGCGCAGCAGGCAAAGCTGGCTGAGATACGGAGTCGGATGGGCTAGGTGTGGTTGGCGCCCGGTCCCGTGGTCGTGCGCTCTCGCATCCCCTTGGGCACTCTGCAGATGGGACACGGGCCCATAGTCGGCTCCTTTCCGTAAGTCAGGGTAACCGGCCCTAGCACGCGAGTGACATCGGTCAGCGAGACCGTCAGTGTCATGGTCTGACCAATGATCTGCCCGGTGAACCTGGCCGGATGAATGATCCCGCGATCTACTGGGTACGCGTCGACGTTGTAGGTCCCGTCGACGTTGAACCGGCCATTTGCATCGGGGCGGATTGGGCCGGCGGCATCGCCGAGCGTGCACCCGATGTGGACGTGGACGTCGGCGTTACTCACAATCAATCCGGCATTGTTGCCGCCCCATGTCCCGGCAACCTGGGTGATGGGCGTCGAGGTAGCGGAGCACGCGAGTATCGCGATGATTGACGGGAACGCGGAAATTCGCATCATTCCTGCACCAAGTCCTTAGCGACCGGCCGTCCAACCGTGATGGTGATGTTATCCGTCCCGCCACCATCGAGCGCATCCTGAAGCAGATCCTCGCAAACCTGCTTCGCTGATTTCATCGCGCCGAGTCGCTCGGCGATTCGCTCGTCGGGAACGTGCTTGGTCAGACCATCGCTGCAAAGGAGGTGGGTGGTCGACCATGAGTTCGGGAGCCGCTTCACGACTGGTGCGGTCTGTGGTCCGCCGATCGAGCTCGAGAGAACGTTCGACAGCGGGGAGTTTCTCGCGGCAACTGCTTTGGCGAAGACTCCGCTGTCGAGCAGCTCCTGCGCCATCGTCTGGTCGCGCGAGATCTGCATCAGATTCCCGTCGCGGTACTGATAGTATCGCGAATCTCCGACCTGCAGGAGATAGCACCACGGCCAGACGCCGATCCACAGAGTGAGTGTGGTCGACATGCCGAGGTGATCGGGCTCCATTGCGGCGCGTTCTTTCACCGCCTGGTGGGACTTGAGCGCGGCCGCCTCGAGCTGGCGCGTGAAATCAGTGTCCCCGGTATCGGCGGTGTAATAACAGCGCACGCTCTCGGTGATGTACTGAGCCAACTCTTCGACGGCGGCCCGGCTGGCTGCCTCTCCTTTGCGGCCTCCGCCGACGCCGTCGGCCACCATCATGAGGGAGGCGAGTCGATCTTCAGCAACCGGCAGGTCGGAGAAATCCGGCAGGCTCGATTCAAATACGTCGAGTCGCTGGCGCAGGTGCGCGATGAGAAAGTGGTCCTGATTGTTCGGCCGGACGAGGCCCTGGTGGGTTAGTCCGTAGACGTCGATCTCATCGTCGCGCGGCTTCCGAAACATGCTTCAGACTTATCACGGTGCCGTCTCAAGTGTCAAGAAAAAAACAACTGAAGACTACCTGCCGAGGGCAGCGGGCGGGCCGGCTGGGGGCTGCGGGCTAGATCTGCGGCGGGGCTAGGCCGGCGGGCTAGATCGTAGACACCAGTAACGAAGTCTGGGTCGGGGTCATCATCTCGGCGCCCTTTTCCGTGATCGCCATGATGTCCTCGAGGCGAATCCCGAACTTGCCGACCTGATAGATCCCCGGCTCGTCGCTGAAAGTCATTCCGGGCTCGAGCACTATCTGGCTCCCGCGAACGAGGTACGGCCACTCGTGTCCTTCCATGCCGATCCCGTGGCCGACGCGGTGCGTGAAGGTTCGATAGTCAGGCCCGTAACCCGCATCGGTGACGACCTTCCGCGCAACCGCATCCACTTCTCCGCACTTCTTGCCAGGACCCGCGAACGCGATCGCTTGCCGCTGCGCTTCATGCACGACCTCGAATACCGTATGCGCTTCCGGAGCAGGTGTGCCGAACACGACGGTCCGCGTCATGTCAGACTGGTAGCCGTGCACCGATGTCCCGCCGTCGATGAGCACCACCTGGTTTTCCGCGAGAGTGCGCGGATGCGGCAGTCCGTGCGGGTAGGCGGATGACTCGCCGAACAGCACCAGCGCGAAACCGCCCGGAAAGCCAAGCTTCGCGAATCCATCCGTTACGTTCTTCGCCAGCTCCGCCTGCGTCATCCCCACGCGCAGCGTCTTGAACGCGGCACGATAAGTCTCGAGCGTGATCTGATTGGCGAACCGCATGATCTCGATCTCGTGCGCTGACTTGATTCCTCGGCATCCATTGGTGATTGCCTCGGCCGTCCCGATCTGGATTGCGGGAGCAGCCAGTGCCATTTCGTTGAACACGAACGTGCGCGCGCTTCCGTCGACGCCGAGCTTGCCGGTCGCGACGCCCCACTCCTTGAGGATGCCTGCGACGAGCGCCTCGGGACTTTCGTCCTCCTGCCAGACGCGGATGTCGAACCTCCCATTCACCTGATCCGCTGCGCGCCCTTTTTCGAACGCCGGCGCGACGACGATTCCTTTGCCAGACTGCGGCAGGATCAGGGCGAAGAGCCGTTCGCTCCGGCTCCACTCGATCCCCGAGAAATACATCATGTTCGGCCCGGGCTCGATCAGGATCGCCGAGTAGCCCAGCTCTTTCATAAGGCGCTGGGCCTTCTCGCGACGCTGCATCCGTTCGCTCTCGGAGATGGGCGCGGGAGCGTCCGGCAGTCGCGACCTGAGTGAAGCCAGCTCTGGCGCGATCTCCCGACGATCCGCCGCCACCTCGCGGGGCTCAGCCTCGGCCGGAGTGAAACCGAGCAGTGACGCGCCTCCCACCAGGGTAGCGCTGCGTTGAACGAACTCTCTGCGCTCCATTGAGCTCTCCCGTTGTGCCGTGTTGAAGAAATTTCCGAGATGTCAGGACGGAAGGTGCGGATTGCCTATCTCAACGATTTTTGTCGTGCTTGTCGGCAAGATGAATTGAAGTTATATGCTTGAGAAGCGTGAGAATAGAATGAAAGTCAGTCCCTTGGCCGGCAAGCCGGCGCCCGAATCGATACTCGCAAACATCCCTCGGCTCGTGACCGACTACTACGCGTTCGAGCCCGATCCGGCCGTGGCGACGCAGAAAGTAGCATTCGGCACGTCGGGGCACCGCGGGACATCGCTCGAGAGCTCCTTCAACGAGGAGCACATCCTGGCGATCACGCAGGCGATCTGCCTGCACCGCCGGCAGCAGGGGATCGACGGTCCTCTCTTCATCGGAATCGACACCCACGCCTTGTCAGAACCGGCGTTCGCAACGGCGCTCGAAGTACTCGCGGCCAACGAAGTTGATGTGATGATCGACAATCGCGACAGTTTCACTCCGACGCCGGTCATCTCGCACGCAATACTGGGCTACAACCGGCAAAGATCCGATGGCTTGGCGGACGGAATAGTGGTTACGCCGTCGCACAATCCACCCGAGGACGGCGGCTTCAAGTACGATCCTCCGAGCGGTGGCCCGGCGGATTCCTCCATCACGAAGTGGATTCAGGACAAGGCCAACGAGATTATCGCCAGCGGTCTCAAGGACGTTCGCCGAATCTCGTTCGCGAAGGCGAAGTCCGCGGCGACGACGCACCAGCATGACTACATGGCCGCGTACATCGACGATCTCGGATCGGTGATCGACTTCGATGCAATTCGCGGCGCCGGTCTCCGGCTCGGCGTCGATCCGCTCGGCGGCGCCGGCGTTTTCTACTGGGACATGATCGCCGACCGGTACAAGATTCCGTTGACTGTGGTGAGCGAGGTAGTGGACGCGACTTTCAGGTTCATGACCGTCGATTGGGACGGAAGAATCAGAATGGATTGCTCGTCGCCGTACGCGATGGAGCGGCTGATCGCGATGAAGGACCGCTTCGACGTCGCGTGGGCGTGCGACCCTGATCACGACCGGCACGGAATCGTCGCGAAGAGCGCGGGACTGATGAATCCCAATCACTATCTCGCCGTGGCGATCTCCTATTTATTCACACACCGTCCGGGTTGGCCAGCCACCGCCGCGGTGGGGAAGACCGTCGTCAGCAGCAGCATGATCGATCGCGTGGCGGCGGGAATCGGTCGCGCTCTCAAGGAAGTTCCGGTCGGCTTCAAGTGGTTCGTCGACGGCCTGGTGACAGGCTCACTCGGGTTCGGCGGCGAAGAGAGCGCCGGCGCTTCGTTTCTCCGCCGCGACGGAAGCGTGTGGACCACCGACAAGGACGGGATCATCCTCGGCCTGCTCGCGGCGGAGATGACGGCCGTCACGGGCAAGGATCCGGGCGATCTCTATCGGGATCTCACGAAACAGTACGGCGAGCCTGCGTACGCGCGGATCGATGCGGCGGCAACACCCGAGCAGAAAAAGATTCTGGCCGGCCTCTCTGCGCATGACATCTCCGCGTCAGAGCTGGCCGGCGAGAAGATCGTGAGCATTCTGATGACAGCGCCCGGCACCAATGATCCCATCGGCGGAATCAAGGTAACGACGAAGACAGGTTGGTTCGCGGCGCGCCCTTCGGGAACAGAGGACGTCTACAAGCTGTACGCCGAGAGCTTCCAAGGCGTCGAACACATGAAGCGAATTCAATCGGAAGCGCAGGAAATCGTCCAGCGCGCCCTCTCGGCGACTTGAGGGAACCGATCGGAGAGTGATCGTAGGTTTCGTACACTCTCACGCAGAGTTTGACGCGCCGATACAAATGTCTTAAAGTGGCTACCCACGCATCTTCGTAAACCACCCGTGACGAGGATCCCATGCACAAGCCAATGGCAGTCGCCGCGCTCGCGCTCGCAGTATTCGCGGCACCAGGACTCGCTCAACAATCACCGAACACGACACCCACGACGGTAACGAGAGTCGTCCTGGTCCGCATCAAACCGGGGCATGCCGATCCATTCTGGGCGGACCTGCGTCAGCATTTGAAGCCGATCTACGATGAGGAGAAGCGGCAGGGGCTGCTCTCGGATTGGTCCGTCTCCACCAAGCCGACTCAGGACAATCCCGACGACTGGAACGTTGTCCTCACGCTCACCTATCCCAACTGGGCGGCGCTGGACACCTTCACCACCCGGGCCGATGCGGTGACTTTGGCTCACTACGGCTCGGCGGCGAATCGAACGGCGGCGGGGAACGCGCGCATCGAGCACGGTACTATCGTGGCGAACTTCCTGACGAGAAACCAGACCGTTCTTCCCTGGAAGTAGACGCTGGTCACCTCGAGCCAGCGCCAGGTGTTAACTACGTGGCGCGGCTCGGGGCCCGACGCCAACACTGTGACCGTCGAAGAGATCTCCAACGGCAAATCGAAGGAGCTTTGGTCGATGGTCATGCACCGGTCTTCACCTCCCAACCGCGTCGAGCCATGAACGCATACCTGCTAACTACGGCGCGTCAGCGTCGCTAAGAGCCGGCGCGTCCGTAACTCCGAGGCCGCTACCTGCGCCTCCAAGCAAGGGTCTCGTCACGCGGTCGAAGAACGCGGAAGCTGTCAACGTCTCCGTCGCGACTCTCCAGGTGTAACCGCCGTTTCCGAATCGGGCACCCGAATACCAAAGAGTGATTGTATCGGACGTGTTGTCATAGAGCAGGGAAGCGCGATAGACAATGTCCGCAAATGCCGGTATCTCTCCGCGCATCAGGACAGGGCCTGGCTGGACGTCCCAGTGCACGCCGTCCAGACTCTTCGCGAAATGGAGAGCCGCAGTAGTGCAGGAACCGGGAACCTTGACGTTGTAGGTCGCCCAGAATTCACCTTTGGCGGGAATCCATTGCACATCGATATGCCAGGCAAAAACAATCTCCTCGGACAAATCCGTCGCGATTGGATTGGACCAGTTGACCCCGTCCGTCGATTGTCGCATTTCGACCGTTGTGGAGCTGCTGCGGCACCCGTCCGGTCCGCTGTTCACCGACCACATCAGCCAGTCACCTTGCCCTCGACGCACTACCGTTGGCGAAACAATGGTGTGGTTGACACCGTGTGCAACCAACGTTGGTGAGCTCCAGCGAGTCGGCGTCCCGCCGCGAACCAGGTAGATCTGGTTTTCGTTCGTGACCGCGCGGTAGTAGAGCCACAGCTCGTTGGTTTCCGGATTGAACACCTCGTCGGGATCGGAGAGGTATCCGACGTCAGGCCGCGCGATCGGATTCATCACGCCCGGCGGCACTGGCCAGTCGAGCGGTGACCTCTTCGCGTAAAGCGAAGGATTCTCCTTGGTCGCGTCGCCATTTGGATATGGCGTCGCGAAGAGCTCCATTTCGCTTGCACCCCACGCCAACGGTGTGATCGCCGCATCGGGATGCACAGCTTGTCCGGAGCCGTCGAAAGTCTCGAGCGCAAGCAGGTGTACGTCCGACGGCGGCTCGACGGGTGGGCCTGCGCCATCGGAGCATGCACTCGAGGCGAAGACCAACCCGAGGAGCGAAAGTCGAATTAGTCTCACGGTCTCAGCGCACGACGATCGAGCCGGCCATCCCCGGATGAATGGTGCAATGGAATTGATACGTGCCCGGCGTAGTGAAAGCTCGGTCGACGGACACATTGGCGTTATTACCCGGGATGTCAGCTGGCGTAGCCGCGTTCCGCGAATCGAAGGTGACGTTATGCGCGACGGGTCCGAATGCGAAGGTGACGTTCTGGCCGGAATTGACGGTGAGCGGGTTCGGCGAAAACGCGAGCCCCGCAGTTGCGGCAACGGTGGTTCCGTTCCCCGGATTCCCGGAGCCGCCGCCATAGGGTCCCGTTCCGCCACCGCAGGCGGCCAACGCGAGGATGAATGAAGCGCTGAGGATTTGTGTACTGCGTGACATGATAATGCGACCTGACGCTGAGTCGAGTGGATGTGACTTCCTAACGGAAATCTGGTCTCACGCACTAGCTCCGTCTGTAGGTCTGAGGAGTAAAACAGCGTAGGTCTTAGCGGATTCAGACCGAGGCGCCGTCGCGTCGGCCTCTCTAGGGCCCTGCCATCCCCACCGCATCGAGCATGAACGCGTACCGGAACGCCCGCTCACGCAGCACGTCATACCGTCCCGATGACCCGCCGTGTCCGCCCGCCATGTTGATCTTGATGTAAAGCGGATTGGTATCCGTCTTCATCGCGCGCAGCTTGGCCACCCACTTGGCGGGCTCCCAGTATCCGACTTGCGAATCGTTCAAGGAGGTCGTGACGAGCAGCCAGGGATACGCCTTCCGTTCGACGTTGTCGTACGGCGAGTACGTCTTCATGTAGGCGTACTGCTCGGCGATGTGCGGATCTCCCCACTGCTGCCACTCCTGCGCGGTGAGCGGAATCGACGCATCCATCATCGTGTTGATGACGTCGACGAAGGGCACGTCGGCGACGACCGCGCGGAAGAGATCGGGACGCATGTTGGTGATGGCGCCCATGAGCAAACCGCCGGCGCTCCCCCCATTTGCAACCATCTTTTCTTTGGTGGTGTAACTCTGCTTCTCGAGATACTCGGCCACATCGACGAAATCGTTGAACGTGTTCTTCTTCTTCATCATCTTGCCTTCGTCGTACCACGCTCGCCCCATCTCCTGCCCGCCGCGGATGTGCGCGATCGCGTAAGCAAAGCCGCGGTCGACGAGGCTCAGAACGCTGGAATTGAATCCCGCCTCTGTCGTCGAGCCGTACGACCCGTAGGCGTAGAGAAGGAGCGGATGCGTTCCGTCCTGCTTCCAGCCGTTCTTGAGGACGATCATTGAAACCGGCACCCGCGCGCCGTCGCGAGCGGTGACCATGAAACGCTTGACCTCGTACTTCGACGGATCGAATGTCGGGACTTCCAGGCGCTTCAGCAGCACGCGCTGGTTTGTCCCCATGTTGTAGTCGTACGTCGACGGCGGCGTCACCATCGAGTTGTAGACGAATCGCAGCGTCGGCGAATCGAATTCGACATTCTGCGTCGGGCTGACAGCGTACGCCGGCTCGGGGAAGGTGATGTAGTGATCTTTCCCGTTGCGAAGCTCCTTGACGCGCAGCCGCCGCAGTCCGCCGGAGCGCTCGACCACGACGACGTAATTCTTGAATGGCTCCAGGAACTGGATGAAGACCGAGTCCGTCGCCGGGATCCAGTCGGCCCATTTGCCGGTGCCGAGCGCGTTCGTCGCAATCCGCTGGACCTTGAAGTTCCGGGCGCCATCGTTGGTGGTCATCAGAAAGTAGCCGTCGATGTCGTCGACCTGGTACTCGACGTTCGGTCGCCGCGCGGCGATGACCTGGGGCGCCGCGGTTGGGTTCGCAGTCGGAATCACGCGCGTCTCTGACGATGTAAACCCATCGTCCGGGATGTAGATGTACTTCCCACTCTTGGAGCGCCCAACGCCGACGTTGTTGAGGACGTCGTCTTCCTGGAAGACTTTGACATCGCTCGCTTGCGGTGTGCCGAGGACGTGACGCCAGACCGCATTGGAGCGGCGAGCGGAGTCGGCGGTCTGGTAGAAGAGGATGGTGTCGTTCGCCCAGGCGACGGACGGGACAATGCTCGAGATCGAATCACCGAGCAGCTTGCCCGTGCGCAGATCCTTCACGTAGAGTGTGTAGACGCGGAGCGCGGTAGTATCGTGCAAGTAGGTGACGCGCGATCCGCCCGGATTCACCGCCCAGTCGCCGACGCCCGAGAACTTCTTCCCGGCGGCTAGAACGTTCTCGTCGAAAATGATTTCTTCGGGCGCCTCGAGCGTTCCTTTTTTACGGAGGTGGATCGGGTAGGACTTACCCTTCTCGGTGCGGTTGTAGTACCAGTAGCCGTTGTCGCGGAAAGGGACGGAGAGGTCGGTTTCCTTGATGCGGCCGAGCATCTCGTCGTAGAGTGTTTTCTGGAGTGCTTCGGTGTGCTTCATCCGCGCAGCCGTGTACGCGTTTTCGGCTTCGAGGTACTTGATCACCTCGGGGTTCGATTTCTCGCGGATCCAGAAGTAGTTGTCAGTGCGAACATCGCCGTGGAGGGTGTCGATTCGTGGTTTGATCGTCGCCGTCGGCGGCGCGTTGATGTCCTGCGCGGCGAGATTCGAACCGAACGCCCCTACTATAGATAGGACGGTGATGGAGCTGGCGATAACAAGGAGACGGCGCACGGAAGCCTCTGGCAGGAGGTCGATGAAGGCGGTGGGTTGATTGTGTTTTATCCCCGCGTTGAGCACAGTGTCAAGACGGGCCAAAACTGCGCTGCTTCCTGCTTCCCGCTTCCCGCTGCCCGCTAACTGCGCCGGGACTGGTCGGCGCGCGTCTCTTATAGAGGGCTGTCCCGTTGTCGTTAGCGGGTAGCGACCTAGCGAATAGCGGGCAGCGGGAAGCAGCGTAGTTGCAGTTGCTTTATTCAGCGGCCGCCGCAAAGGTTGCCGAGAACTAGTACCCGCGTCATTAGACTCAACCCTGAGCTGGAGCCAGATCGTGGTGGGTCACATCCTTGTAGTCTGTTCGATCCTTTGCAGCGGTACGCCTCGACCGCGCGCAGACAGCGCTGCGATTACTGCGATGCTCGGTCTCGCCTACCCAGGCTCGCGAGTTGTCTTCGCAAACTACCGTGACACCCTGGTGGATAAGGCCGGACGTCGCGAAGAGGTTGAGCTCCGGTTCCAATCCAGGTCTAGGGAGCATTTGGGAGCGCTGATCGTGACGTTTCGTGCACGCAGAGATACGGCGGTTGCCCGTGCGGAGCGTGGCGAGGCGAATCCCGGAAGCGCGCCCTCCGAATTGCTCGTGGCAGATCTTTCGCCGACGAATGTCGCGACCAGATTGCGCCGTGTGAGTTTGGATGATTCGGCCATCGGAACCGAGCTCAATGATATGAAAAT